>ERZ761602.6256-NODE-6256-length-13482-cov-4.120057_pt1 | contig 13482 bp, 15 predicted proteins | sample MGYA00512165_ERZ761602 | MGnify/ENA primary metagenome ERZ761602 (study PRJEB28899, sample SAMN02445085) | bioreactor sludge metagenome | biome: EBPR sludge; isolation source: Thorneside wastewater treatment plant | place: Australia: Brisbane, Thorneside...
TCGGTCTGGGCCTGAACAAGGTCCGCCGCACCCGCGAACTCGAGGATACCCCCTCGGTGCGCGGCATGGTCAACTCGATCCCGCACCTGGTGCGGATCATCGAGGAAAAGGCCTGACTGCGGTAGGGTGGGGTTCAACCCCACCTTACGCCACCCTGAATCCCCCGGTCCGCAAGGGCCGGGGGATTTCGTTTCAGCCCCTGGTGCGCAGCCGTCCGCGACCGCCGTCGACGCCGATCACCTGCCCGGTGATCCAGTCCGCTTGCGGTGACAGCAGAAAGGCCGCCAGCGCGGCGCTGTCGCCCGCCGTCCCCAGTCGTCCCAGCGGATGCATCTGCGCCAGCGAGGCGGCGATCTGCTCGTTGGCAATCAGCCCCTCGGCCAGTTTCGTGCGCGTCAGCGACGGGGCGACGGCGTTGACGCGGATCTTGGGCGCCAGTTCCGCGGCCAGCGCGCGCGTCAGCCCCTCGACGGCGCCCTTGGCCATCGACACCGACCCATGCGCGGCAAAGCCCTGTTCGACCGCCACGGTCGAAAACAGCACGACCGAGGCCCCGCCCGCCGCCGCCTTCAGCGCGGGCAAGGCCGCCTGCACTGCCAGCGCCGCGCCCGCGGCATTCAGGCGGAAATCCTGCGCCAGATCGGCTGCGGTCAGTCGGGGCAGGGGGCGCAGGCGGATCGAGCCGACCGCGTAGACAAGCCCGCTGAATGCCCCGCCCGCCTCGGCCATCACACGGGCAAAAGCGGCGTCATCCTCGACATCGGCGATGCTGGCGCTGGCCCCGGTTTCGGCTGTGACAGCCTCCAGCCGTGCCGCGTCGCGCCCGACCAGATGCAGCGCCGCGCCCCGCCGCGCCAGCAATCGGGCGGTTTCGGCTCCGATGCCGCCCGACCCGCCCCAGATCAACACCCGTTCCATGGCTTCCCCCTTCGCCTGACCCGGGCCCATATGGCGCGACGGCGCAACGGATCAACCTCAGCGGGTCAATTGCCCGAGGTAGCGCGCAAAGGACGCCGCGCGCTGGCGTGCGATGGCCACGGCAGCCTCTGGCGAAATCAGCCGGAAGCGGATCGCCTGCCCGGGACGGCACTGCACGAAGCCGTCCAGATCGTCGTCAATCACCGTGGCGATCTTCGGATAGCCGCCGGTGGTCTGGTGATCGGCCAGAAGCACCGTCGCCACCCCGTCGCCCGACACCTGCACCGACCCCCGCAGGATCGGTTCGGACGGGATCGACAGCGCCCCCTCGGGCAGCAGCACGGGACCGGTCAGGCGCACCCCCATCCGGTCATAGGCACTGGTCAGGCGGAATCCCTCATGTTGAAGGGCGTTCATCGCCCTGGAGCCGAAAAAGCGGTCCTGCGGCCCGGCCACCGCGTGCAACAGCGGCCGGGGCCGCGCCGTGACGGGGCAGGGCAGAGGGCGCTCGGCCAAGTCCCGCGTGGCGCTGACGCGCAGCTCGTCGCCCGCCGCCAGCCTTCCCCCGCCCAGCCCCGAGGCGCCGTGCGTGGCGAGCGAGCCGAGCCAGTCGGGCCTCTCGATTCGTCCGGCGACCGCCAGCATCATCCAGGACCCCCATTGCCCGGGGCGAACCACCAGCCTTTGCCCGGCGCGCAGCGTCAGCACACACCAGGAACCCCGCCGCGCGCCGTCCACCTCCAGGATGAACCCGCCACCGGCCGCCGCCAGCGTCACCGCGCCCGAAACGCAGTCCAGCACCAGCCCGCCCGGCGAGACCTCGATCCCCGCCGCGCCCGACGCATTGCCCAGCGCGGTATTGGCGATCACCAGCGCCTTGCGGTCCATCGGACCCGAGGCCGGCACGCCATACCGCATCATCCCCCGCCGCCCGCCATCCTGCAGCGTCACATGCGGCCCGGCCTGAACCACGCGCAAGAGGGCGTCAGCCATGAGCGCGCCTTTCAAAATCCTCGCGTCGGATGCGCCGGAACCTGACCCGGTCGCCGACATCGAACAGGAAGGGCCGCGCAGAATCCTCGGTCAGCACCTTCGTCGGGGATCGTCCGATGATCCACCATCCGGTCGGCATCACCAGCGTGGTGATCAGGCATTGTGCCCCGGCGATGATGACGCTGCCTGCCGAGATCCCGCGCACCGGGGCCGGTTTGCGGTCCAGCCGCAGGGCCTCGGGGACCCCGGCGAGATAGGCATAACCCGGCGCGAATCCATAAAGGAACGCCTGATAGTCGCCCGCCAGATGCGCGGCGATCACCGCCTCGGGGCTCAGGCCGGTGCGGTCGGCGACCGTCTCCAGATCGGGCGAGAGCGGCGGATCATAACAGATCTCGACCTCGCGCAGCGCCGGGGTCGGCGCGCTGCCCTCGGTGCGGGTCAGCAGGTGGCGCAGGGCGGCGCTGACGGCGGCATGATCGCTGACCAGCGGGTCGAAATCGACCAACAGGTTGACAAAGGCCGGGACCGATTCGCGAAACCCGGGCGGCGGCGAGGCGTTCAGGGCGCGGTCCAGCGCCAGCACCTGCCCATGCGCCGAATCGCTGATCGACTCGGCGAATTCGACCAGCACGGCGTGATCGGCTACGGGGGTGAAACGGGGAAATCCGGTCATGTCAGGAAAGGGGCCAGTGCCAGTCCTTCAGCGGTCAGTCGTCTACGGATGTGGCGGGCCATGGCCACCGCCTGCGGCGAATCGCCGTGCACGCAGATCGACTGCGCCGCCAGCGGGATCGGATCGCTGCCCACCACCGGCATCATCCCGGTTTTCAGAAAGCCGATCAGCCGCGCGGCGGCCTCTTCGGGGTCGTGGATCATCGCGCCGGGTTGCCCGCGCGGCACCAGTTGCCCGTTCGGCTGATAGCCCCGGTCGGCGAAAATCTCGGCGGCGACGACCAGTCCCGCCGCGCGCCCGGCGTGTTCCAGTTCCGTGCCGGAAATCGCCAGCAGCGCCAGATCCCCGGGCTGCGCGGCGACGGCGGCGGCGATGGCGTCTGCCACCTCGCGTCGTGCGGCGCCCAGATTGGCCAGCGCACCATGCGCCTTGACATAGCGCACCCGCGTCCCGGCCAGAGCGGCCACGCCACAGAGCGCGCCGATCTGCGCCGCCACCATGCGGGTGATCTCGGGCGGGGACATCGGGATCACCCGCCGCCCGAACCCGGCAAGGTCCGCGTATCCCGGATGCGCGCCGACCACGACGCCGCGCCGGGCGGCCTCGGTCAGGGTGGCGAACATCACGTCGGGATCGCCCGCATGCCCGCCGCAGGCCACATTGGCCGAGGTGACAACCCCCAGGATCGCCGCATCGTCGCCCATCGGCCAGGGGCCAAACCCCTCGCCAAGGTCGGAATTGAGGTCGATCGAGGTCAGGACGGTCATGGAGCCTCCGGTGCTGATGGTGCAGAATAGGCGCGCGGGGCGTCAGGGTGAAGCCTTCAGTGACAGGAAAAGGGAATGCCGGATCAGGGGTTGCGCAATTGGATCGGTCGCAGCGAGGTGGCGCCGCCCGATCAGGTGACCGAACGGCTGATCGCCGCCTTTCGGGCCATGCTGGGCCGTTTTGTCACCCCGGACGCGGTGCCTCTCGGCCTGCACTGGTGCCTCAGCCCGCCTGTCGCCCCGGCCGAATCGCTGGGCGCCGATGGTCACCCGGCCAGGGGCGGCTTTCTGCCGCCCGTGCCCTTGCCCCGGCGCATGTGGGCGGCGGGCGAGCTCGAGTTCCACACGCCCCTGCGCCCGCTCGACTGGGTGGAGCGGCGCTCGACCATCCTCGACGTGGTGCATAAGGTCGGACGCAGCGGGGATCTGTGCTTTGTCACTGTCGGTCACGACCTGATCGGGCCGCGCGGGCTGGCGCTGCGGGAAAAGCATGTGATCGTCTATCGCCCGGCTGCCACGGCTCCCGCACCCGAATCACCCCCGGGCGATCCGGACGCCGAGCACCTCTGGCAGGTGCCCGTCGATCCGGTCCTGCTGTTTCGCTATTCCGCGCTGACCTTCAACGGGCATCGCATCCATTATGACCAGCCCTATGCGACCGGGGTCGAACATTACCCCGGGCTGGTGATCCACGGCCCCTTGCAGGCCACGCTTATGCTCAATCTGGCGGCCGGGACGCTGGGACAGGTGCCCCGGCGCTTTGCCTTTCGCGCGCTGGCCCCGGCCTGCGGCCCGCAAATCCTGCGGATCGGCGCGCGCCGGGCGGGAACCGGGGCCGCGTTGCATGTGCAGGATGCGCGCGGTGTGGTGACCATGCAGGCCGAGGCGCATTGCGACTGACCCCGACCCGGGGCTCACCCTGTCATAAACCTGTTACCGAACCTTCGCATAAGCGTCGCAGCCAAAGTGTAGCTGACGGGCAAGGCCGCCTGTCGCGGTCGGTTCAGAACGGGAGTTCCCATGACCTACGCCAAACTCACCACCTCGGCACTTGCCCTCCTCGCGCTGTCGGCCGGTTCCGCCGCCGCCCGCGACCAGATCCGCGTTGTCGGGTCGTCGACCGTCTTCCCCTATACCCAGGCCGTGGCCGAGCAATTCGCCAACAACACCGGCGCGCCCTCGCCCATCGTCGAATCGACCGGCACCGGCGGCGGAATGCGCATCTTCTGTGGCGGCATCGGTGAGGGGCACCCGGACATGACCGGCGCTTCGCGCTCGATGCGTGCGTCCGAGTTCGAGCTTTGCGTGCAGAACGGCGTCACCGACATCACCGAGGTGCTGCTGGGCTATGACGGTCTGTCGATCGTCGTCGCGCGCGCCAACGAATTCGCCTGGAACCTGTCGCTGGCCGAAATCTATCAGGCGCTGGGGGCGCAGGTCGAGGTTGACGGCCAGTGGGTCGACAATCCCTTCACCACCTGGAACCAGATCAACCCGAACCTGCCCGCCTCCCCGATCCTGGTGTTCGGCCCCCCGCCCACCTCGGGCACCCGTGACGCCTTTGTGGAACTGGCGATGCATGTCGGCTGCCGTCAGTTGCCCTATGTCGCCAACGGCGGCTTTGACAGCGCCTGGGTGAACGAGAACTGCTCGCGCATGCGCACCGATGGCCCGTTTGTCGAGGCTGGCGAGAACGACAACCTGATCGTGCAGCGCCTTCAGGCCGATCCGAACGCCTTTGGCATCTTCGGCTATTCGTTCCTCTACGAGAACCTGGACACGCTGAAGGACGTCAACATCAATGGCGTCGAGGCCAATCTCGAGACCATCGCCAGCTTTGAATACCCCATCGCGCGCCCGGTCTTTGTCTACATCAAGAACGCGCATCGCGGCGTGATCGCCAACTTCAACGAATTCATCGAGGAATTCGTGTCGGAAGACGCGCTGGCGGCCGATGGCTACCTGGCCGAGCGTGGTCTGGTGGCGATGTCGGACGAAACCCGCGCCCGCGTGCAAGAGGCCGTGCTGAACGCCGTCTCGATGCCCGCGCCGTAATCCGGTCGCACCGAACACCGCATCCGCTCCGGCGGGTGCGGTTTTTCCTGACACACGAAGGACCCCGGCGATGACCGCGCTTGCCTTTGGCATCCTGCTGCTCGCGACGATTGTCGCCTATGCGCTGAACCGCCACGCCGCGTCCCGGCTGCGCGCGCGCGGTCAGCCGCTGCACTCGCTGGTTGGCCATCACGCGGGTTTTGCCGCGCTGCTGGTTCTGGTGCCGGTGCTTGTCCTGATCCTGCTGTGGCTGGGCCTGCAAGGGCCGGTCATCAGCCGCCTTCTGATGGGCGGGCTGCCTCAGGGTGTGCTCGACGGGCTCGATACCGGCGCCGTGCAACTGATCGAGGCCGAAATCACCTCGATCGCCGGGGGCCGCATCTTTGGCACGCCCGAGGACTGGAAACTGGCCGCCGCCGCGCGTCTGGTCGATCTGCGGCTGATGTCGGGACAGATGTTGCTGTTGGCGGTGTCCCTTCTGGCCCTCGCGCTGATCGCCCTGGCGCGGCACAAGGTCGCGCCCGAGTTCCGCGCGCGCCAGAGCTTCGAATCCATCGTCACCGGGCTGATGGTTTTTGCCTCGATCGTCGCGGTGTTCACCACCGTGGGCATCGTCGCCTCGCTGGTGTTCGAAGCCGGGCGCTTTTTCGCCATCGTGCCGATCCACGAGTTCCTCTTTGGCCTGAACTGGGAGCCGCAAATCCCGATCCGCGCCGACCAGATCGCGGCCGAGGGCGCCTTTGGCTGGGTGCCTGTGCTGGTGGGGACGCTGGTGATCACCGTGGTCGCGCTGGTGGTGTCGGTGCCGATAGGGCTGATGTCGGCGATCTACCTGAACGAATTCGCCGCCCCCCGCGCCCGCGCCATCATCAAGCCGGTGCTGGAGATCCTCGCGGGCGTGCCGACCGTTGTCTACGGGTTCTTTGCCGTGCTGACCGTCGCCCCCGCCCTGCGCAGCGCCGGTGCGGCGCTGGGAATGGACGTGTCGCCCAACACCGCGCTGGCGGCGGGCGGGGTGATGGCGATCATGCTGATCCCGTTCATTTCCTCGTTCGCCGACGATGCGTTGTCCGCCGTGCCGCGCGCCCTGCGCGACGGGGCGCTGGCGCTGGGGGCAACGCGGGCCGAGACGATGCTGAACGTCCTCTTTCCCGCCGCCTTGCCCGGGATCGTCGGCGGCGTGCTGCTGGCCGTCAGCCGCGCGATTGGCGAAACGATGATCGTGGTGATGGCGGCCGGGCTGATGGCCAAGCTGACGCTGAACCCGCTCGACAGCGTGACCACGGTGACCGTGCAGATCGTCACGCTGCTGATCGGTGATACCTCGTTCGACAACCCAAAGACGCTGGCCGCCTTTGCGCTGGGTCTGATGCTGTTCCTTGTCACTCTGGTGATCAACGTCTTCGCGCTGCGCATCGTGCGCAAATACCGCGAAGCCTATGATTGAGGCCGCCCCGATCATGACTCCATCCCGCACCCCGATGCAGCAGGTCCAGGCCTCGCTCGCGCGCCGTCGGCGCAAGCAGATCACGCTGCAGGTTCTGGGCATCGGCGCGATTTCGGCCGCGATCCTGATGCTGGGCCTGCTGCTGACCACCCTGACGCTGAGTGGTCGCCACGCCCTGACCCAGACGCATCTGACGGTGCAGGTCTTCATCGATCCCGCCGAAATCCGCGCCGACCGCCTGCCGCGCGGCGGGTTTGACGATGTGGTCACGGCAGCCATCGCGGCGCTGATCCCGGGGGCCGACCTGTCCAACCGCGAGGGGCGGCGCGAGGTGTCGGCGATTTCCTCGAACGGCGCGCAATTCCTGCTGCGCGACCTCGTCGTGGCCAATCCCGCGCTGATCGGGCAAACGATCGCCCTGCGCTTTCCCGTGTCGGACCCCTACGACCAGCTCTTCAAGGGCCTGATCGACCGCGCCACGCCCGAAGCCAACCGCCGCCTCAACGACGCGCAGATCGCCCGGTTCGACGCGCTTGTCGCGGCGGGGGCGGTGTCGACACCGTTGAACTGGGGCCTCTTGTTCAATGCCGACAGCCGGTTTCCGGAACTCGCGGGCCTGCGCGGCGCGCTGATGGGCAGTTTCTGGGCGCTGCTCACCTGCTTTGTCATCGCCTTCCCGCTGGGGATCGGTGCCGCGATCTGGCTGGAGGAATTCGCGCCACGGAACAGGATCAGCGACCTGATCGAGGTGAACATCAACAACCTTGCTGCCGTGCCCTCGGTCGTCTTTGGCCTTCTCGCGCTGGCGGTGTTCATCGGCTGGTTCGGCCTGCCCCGATCCGCGCCCTTTGTCGGGGGCCTCACGCTGGCCCTGATGACCCTGCCCACGATCATCATCGCCACCCGCGCCGCGCTGAAAGCCGTTCCACCCTCGATCCGCGAGGCGGCGCTGGGCCTCGGAGCCTCGCGCCAGCAGGTGGTGTTCGGCCATGTCCTGCCGCTGGCGATGCCCGGCATCCTGACCGGCACGATCATCGGCCTCGCGCAGGCGCTGGGGGAAACCGCGCCGCTTCTGCTGATCGGGATGAACGCCTTCCTGACCTCGGCTGCGACCTCGCCCTTTGACGCCTCGACCGCACTGCCCACACAGATCTTCCTTTGGGCCGACAGCCCGGAAAGGGGCTTTGTCAGCCGCACCTCGGCCGCGATCCTCGTGCTCTTGACCTTCCTCATCGTGATGAACGCCCTCGCCATTGCCCTGCGCAAGCGGTTCGAGCGCAAATGGTAACCGAATGGACCAGCCCATGAACCCGACCAAGATTTCGGCCTGCAATGTCAACGTGTTCTACGGCGCCTCGCAGGCGATCAAGGACGTGTCGCTGGAGCTCGCCGACAAATCGGTGACCGCCTTCATCGGCCCTTCGGGCTGCGGGAAATCGACCTTCCTGCGCTGCCTGAACCGGATGAACGACACGATCGACATCTGCCGCGTGACCGGCGACATCCGGCTGGACGGGCAGGACATCAACGCCGCCAGCGTGGACCCGGTGCAGTTGCGCGCGCAGGTGGGGATGGTGTTTCAAAAACCGAACCCGTTTCCAAAGTCGATCTATGACAACGTGGCCTATGGGCCGCGCATCCACGGGCTGACGCAGAATCGCACCGAACTCGACGAGATCGTCGAATCCTCGCTGCGCGCCGCAGCACTGTGGGACGAGGTCAAGGACCGCCTGCGCCAGCCCGGTACCGGCCTTTCGGGCGGTCAGCAGCAGCGCCTGTGCATCGCCCGCGCCATCGCCACCCGCCCCGAGGTGATCCTGATGGACGAGCCCTGTTCCGCCCTCGACCCCATCGCCACGGCGCAGATCGACGACCTGATCCACCAGATGGCGCAGGATTTCTGCGTCATCATCGTGACCCATTCCATGAGCCAGGCGCGCCGCGTGTCGGACCGCACCGCCTATTTCCACATGGGCAACATGGTCGAATACGGCGAGACCGAGCAGATCTTCATCAACCCGCGTGAAAAGCTGACGGAAACCTATGTGTCAGGACGGATCGGCTGACGCCGAAAGGACCGCGACCAGAACCCAGACCGCCATCGCCATCACGATCAGCGAGCCGATGGTATAGCCGATCGACCGGATCTCGTGGCTTTGCTTGGTCGCATAGGCGACCGTGTGAACCGCGCGGGCCAGCACGAAACCATACATCGCCACCTGCGCCAACCAGAGAGGTGGCGCGACGGCGACAAAGGCCAGTCCGACCGCCCAGAAGGCCGGGATGTTTTCCAGATCGTTGCGATGCATCCGCCGCGAACGGTCGACGTAATCGTTGACCTCCAGTTGCGACGGGTCGGGCGCGGGGTTCAAGGCGCCCGGGCGGATGTCCTCGGGGCTGGCAAAACCGCCCTTGACGCGCATCATGCGCAGAACGGTCATCCAGCCCTGACCCATGACCTTCAGAACCGTCACTGCGACTGCGATCAGATAGACACGAAACACCGGATTCTCGACGCTGAGCAGGTCCATGACGCCCTCCCTGTGGAATGCCCCCATCAGGCGCCCGCCCCCCGCGATCCGTCAAGCGGAGTCGCGCTTGCCAGCGGGAGGGGCAGCGGCTATACGACCCCGGTCGGCACGATGCCGACTCAATCACATGCCGTGTTGCCCCAGTGTCGTCGCTGACGGGGTATTCCGGCCAAGGAGAGCGACATGAAACTGAACGAACTGCACGACAATCCCGGCGCCAACCGCAAGAAAAAGCGCGTTGCGCGTGGTCCGGGCTCGGGCAAGGGCAAAACCGCCGGGCGCGGGATCAAGGGTCAGTCCTCGCGTTCGGGCGTGGCGCTGGCGGGGTATGAAGGCGGGCAGATGCCCCTCTACCGTCGCCTGCCCAAGCGCGGCTTCAACAAGCCGAACCGCAAGGATTGGGCCGTGACCAACCTCGGCGCCATCGACCGCTTCATCACCGAAGGCAAGATCGACGCGTCGGTGGAAATCACCGAGGACGTGCTGGTGGCCTCGGGCCTCGTGCGTCGCAAGCTGGACGGCATCCGCGTGCTGGCCAAAGGCGAAATCACCCGCGCTGTCACGATCAGCGTCACCGGCGCCTCGGCCTCGGCTGTCGAAGCGGTCGCCAAGGCTGGCGGCGCACTGAAAACGGCTGCTGTCGCTGCCGCTGCTGAATAAGGTGTTGTGGGCGAGCCAATCGCCCCTTACATCATCCGCAGGGTTTCCAGCGCCGCCAACCGCAGCCCGGTTTGGCGGCGCTGACATGAGAGAGTCAGAACATGGCATCTGCTGCAGAGCAAATGGCGGCCAACACCTCCTGGGCCACACTGGTCAAGGCAAAGGATCTCCGCCAGCGCATCTTCTTCGCGATCGGCCTTTTGATCGTCTACCGGATCGGCACCTATATCCCGGTCCCGGGCATTGACGGGGCGCAACTGCGCGCCTTCATGGACGAGGCGGCGGCCGGTCTGGGCGGGATGCTCAACATGTTCACCGGCGGCGCGATCAGCCGCATGGGCATCTTTGCCCTGGGTATCATGCCCTATATCTCGGCCTCGATCATCGTGCAGCTGGTGGCGTCGATGTATGGCCCCTGGCAGAACCTTCGCAAGGAGGGCGAACTGGGGCGGCGCAAGCTGAACCAGTACACCCGTTATGGCACGGTGTTCCTTGCTCTGGTGCAATCCTACGGCCTCGCGGTCAGCCTCGAGGCGGGGGAACTCGCCACCGATCCGGGCTGGTTCTTCCGCGTGTCCACGGTCATCACGCTGGTCGGCGGCACGCTGTTCCTGATGTGGCTGGGCGAGCAGATCACCCAGCGCGGCATCGGCAATGGCATCTCGCTGATCATCTTCGTCGGCATCATCGCGGAAATCCCCGCGCAACTGGCGCAATTCCTGTCGCAGGGTCGCACGGGCACGATCAGCTGGGTCGTCGTTCTGGGTATCCTGGTGATGATGGTCGGCCTTGTCGCCTTCGTGGTGTTCATGGAGCGCGCGCTGCGAAAGGTGCACATCCAGTATCCGCGGCGTCAGGTCGGCATGAAGGTCTATGACGGCGGCTCGTCGCATCTGCCGATCAAGGTCAACCCGGCCAACGTGATCCCGGCGATCTTCGCCTCGTCGCTCCTCTTGCTGCCGACCACGCTCAGCACCTTCTCGGGCACGGCGACCAATCAGGTCATGGCGACGATCCTGGCCTATTTCGGCCCTGGCCAGCCGCTCTATCTGGTGTTCTTCACCGCGCTGATCGTGTTCTTCACCTTCTTCTACACGCTGAACGTGGCGTTCAAGGTCGATGACATCGCCGAGAACCTGAAGAACCAGAACGGCTTCATCCCCGGGATTCGTCCCGGCGCGCGGACCGAGGAATACCTGACCTTCATCGTTACCCGCATCACCACGGTCGGTGCGATCTATCTGGCCGGCGTTGCCCTGATGCCGGAAATCCTGCGGGCGCAGCTGTCGATTCCGTTCTACTTCGGCGGCACGTCGGTCCTGATCGTCGTGGCGGTGACGCTCGACACCATGAGCCAGGTCCAGTCGCATCTGGTGGCGCATCAATACGAGGGGCTGCTGGAACGGTCGCAACTGCGCGGCAAGAAGCGCGGCACCGCACCCAGGAAAGGGCCCGCGCTGCGATGAACATCATTCTTCTGGGGGCGCCGGGCGCCGGCAAGGGAACGCAGGCGCGTCTTCTGGTGGAACAGCGCGGCATGGTGCAGCTGTCGACGGGTGACATGCTGCGCGCGGCCCGGTCCTCGGGGACCGAGATGGGCAAGCGGGTCGCCGCGGTCATGGACGCCGGGCATCTGGTCACGGATGACATCGTCATCGGTCTGATCCGCGAGCAACTGGAAACCGCCCGCACCGGCGGCGGGTTCATCTTTGACGGCTTTCCGCGCACGCTCAAGCAGGCCGACGCTCTCGGCGATCTGCTGACCGAGACCGGGCAGGCCCTGGATGCCGTGATCGAGATGCAGGTGGACGATGATGAACTGGTGCAGCGCATCACCGCCCGGTCGACCTGCGGCAATTGCGGCGAAGTCTATAACGACGTGACAAAGCCGATCCCGGCAAGCGGCGTCTGCACGCATTGCGGCCAGAAGTCCGAGTTCAAGCGCCGTGCCGACGACAACGCCGAATCCCTGCGCACCCGGCTCCTGGCCTATTACAAGCAGACCGCGCCGCTGATCGGCTATTACCACGCCAAGGGCAAGCTGGTCAGTGTGAACGGGCTGGGCGAAATCGGCGAGATCGCCGCCGAGATCAACCGCGCGCTGACCTGACCGCCATGTCCGGGCCCTACAGCATGCTGCGGCGCGGAGTCCATCTGCGAGGCAAGGCGCGGGCCGTCGCGCGGGGCGAACTCGATCCCTACGAGGGGCAGGCGATCCTTGTGGGTGCGCCCGCGGCACCCCCGGTTGTCTATCTGCCGATCCCCAAGGCGGCCAACACCTCGATCCGGACCGCCTTCAAGCCCTGTTTCGACCTCGAAGGCGAGGCGATCCGCAACATTCACCGTGACCCGCGTGTCCGTCTGACTGCGATCCCCCCGGCGCTGGCGGCGGCACCCGCCGATGCGCTGGTCTTCACGGTCGTGCGCCACCCGGCCGAACGTATCCGCTCGGCCTGGCGCAACAAGATGGGCTGGCACGATCCCAAACGCCCGCTGGGTCTGAAACCGCGCTTTGGCCACGCCAAGCGGCTGGGCATTCCCCGCGGAGCCAGTTTCGAGGACTTCCTGTCGATCCTCGCGCAGTCGCCAGCCTGGGCGGTGGACGGTCACTTCAAGCCGCAGGTCGATCTGTTGCACCACGCGCTCCCCGATCCGCGGCTCGAGGTGTTCAAGGCTGAAACGATCAACCACGACTGGCCCGCGCTGGCCGACCGCATTTCGGCGCTTGTGCCAAAGGGACCTCACCGGATGCTGGAGCGGCTGAACGCCAGCGATCCGGTGCCCGCGCCCTATAGCGCCGCCGAAAAACGCCTGATCGACCTGATCTATGGCGCCGATTTCATCCGACTCGGCTATTCCTGGGATGACCTGGGTGCGGGGGCTTGACCCTGCGACGGTTTCCCCCTAAGCGTCCGCATCCCTCAGGGACAGAAGAATCGCCGCCGGGGTTGCGCCCGCGCGGTGGACCATAGTGACGAATCGGCCGGACCAGGCGTTGCCTCCGGCCAAGTTGTGAAAAAAGGTTCTGGCGCTACGGAACCGCAACAGAAGGAAGAAACCGCGTGGCACGTATTGCTGGCGTCAACATCCCCACCGGAAAGCGCGTTCCCATCGCGCTGACCTATATCACCGGGATCGGTCCGTTCATCGCGAACCAGATCGTCACCGCCCTGAACATCGACCCGCAGCGTCGCGTCAACCAGTTGACCGATGACGAAGTGCTGGCGATCCGCGAATACATCGACGCCAATCTGACCGTCGAAGGCGACCTGCGCCGCGAAGTGCAGATGAACATCAAGCGCGCCATGGACATCGGATCCTACCGTGGCCTGCGTCACCGTCGCAACCTGCCCGTGCGCGGCCAGCGCACCCATACCAACGCCCGCACCCGCAAGGGCCCGGCGAAGCCGATCGCCGGCAAGAAGAAGTAAGGGG
>ERZ761602.6257-NODE-6257-length-13478-cov-7.740297_pt1 | contig 13478 bp, 11 predicted proteins | sample MGYA00512165_ERZ761602 | MGnify/ENA primary metagenome ERZ761602 (study PRJEB28899, sample SAMN02445085) | bioreactor sludge metagenome | biome: EBPR sludge; isolation source: Thorneside wastewater treatment plant | place: Australia: Brisbane, Thorneside...
TACCACCCCGTCCGCCGAAGCGGCGTCCACCCCTCCTAATCAAGGAGGGGAGTTTCGGGGGAAAGTCGTCGATACCTTTTCGCCGCTTGCGGGGCTGATACTGCATAAGGCAAAGGCCGAAAGCGGAACGCTCAGGGTCGGCGACCGTGTTGCGGCGGTCGTGGATGAGTTCAAGCGCGATGCGACGCGGCGGAACCATACGGCGACGCACCTTGTCCACGCGGCATTGAAGGAAGTTTTGGGCACGCATGTGAAGCAGGCGGGCTCAGTGGTTGCGCCGAATTATCTTCGGTTCGACTTTACGCATTATCAGCCGATGACCGCGGCGGAGATCCGCGAGGTCGAGGACCTTGTCAATCGCTATGTGCTGCAGAATGAGCCGGTCACGACGAACATGATGTCGCTTGAGGACGCGATGCGTTCCGGTGCGGTGGCGATGTTTGGCGAGAAATACGGCTCGAAGGTCCGCGTCTTGCGCGTCGGCGACGGCAAGTTCTCGATGGAGCTTTGCGGCGGCACGCACGTCAGGGCGACCGGCGACATCGGCAGCTTTAAGATCACGTCCGATGAGGCGATAGCCTCGGGAGTTCGCCGCATCCGGGCGATAACGGGCTTTGATGCCTTTGAGCGTTTCCGCGAGGACGAGGTGCTGATCGACCGCTCGCTCGAGGCGCTCAAGACGCAGCGAGACAACCTGCCGGCGGCGATCGAGCGGCTGCAGGAAGAGGTCAAGCGGACTCGGAAAGAGATCGAGGAACTCAAGCTAAAGATCGCGACCGGTGCTGCGGGCAATGGCTCGGCGGGCGGTGACGAGGCGAGAGAGATCGGCGGTGTGAAGGTACTTGGGAAGATCGTTGACGGGCTTGATGCCAATGGCCAGCGGCAGCTCTCCGATACGCTGCTTGCGAGGCTCAAGTCCGGCGTCGTCGTGCTCGGCCGCAAGGATGAGGGCAAGGCGAGCATCATCGTTCGCGTCTCCGCCGACCTGACGGATAAGGTCAAGGCCGGAAACATCGTCAAAGAGATCGTGCCGCTGCTCGGCGGCCGCGGCGGCGGGCGTCCGGACATGGCCGAAGGCGGCGGCCCCGATGCCGACAAGCTCGGCGAAGCGATCGAGGCGAGCTACGTCGCGATCGGGCGAATGGTGGCATAATTCTTTTCTTTGCAACGTTTGGAGCCGTAGCAGCGTCATATTTATTAACCCTGCTTATTATTTGTCAGTGTATTTAAGGGAAGAATTAATGAATAAATTTACTCGAATGTTGTTTTTGGCTGCGATATCGCTCGTGATGGTCGGCGGTGTTGGGGCTTTCGCTGCCTCGCCAGCGGCCGCCACTAGTTCGGCACTTGTCGCAACCGATCGCTTTGTTGGTACCTATCGCCGGGAGTTTTCCGGCCCGTCCGGGCTCTCGACAGAGATGCTTGATCTAAGAGAGGACCTTTCGGCGACCTTTACCGGCAGCTATCAAAACCGCGGAAGCATCACCCTAGTAGGCAGTTGGACGCGAGCGCGCGGTAGGGTCATCGTCTCGTTCCCGCCGGCCGATGAAGGCGGAAACGCGACCGTGATGGAATTCAAACGTTCGGGCGGCTTTCTTTTCTTTACCTCGGGCAGCGATCTCAAGCTCTCTGCCGTGACGCCATCCGATTTCGTGAAAACCGGCGTTGTTTACGAGCGCATTCGACGTCCATAGAGCCTATATTGCAAATTAACAAACGTTAATTTTCCGGCACTGGGCAACTTTTTGCCGCTTTCGAGCGTTTAATGATTGTAGCGAAGTTCTTTGATCGCCGCGCCTCACCGTTAGCTGTCATAAATGCGGGAAGCGCGGTGTATCTGTCTTGAGGGAAACGTGTCGGAGCGTGAAAGATGTATGCGGGAACACAGATCGGGCGTTATGAGATCCGTTCCAAGATCGGCGAGGGTGGAATGGGCGAGGTCTATTCGGCACTCGACCAGGAGCTTGACCGCAGCGTTGCGATAAAGCTTTTGCCCTATGAATTCACCGCGGACGAGGACCGCCGCAATCGCTTCCGCCAGGAGGCGAAGGTCGTCTCCGCACTCAATCATCCGAACATAATCACCATCTTTGAGATCGGCGAGGACGAGCACGGAAGCTACCTGGCGACGGAACTCGTAGAGGGCAAGACGCTTCGCGAAGTGCTCAAGACCGAATCGCTGACCCTCACGCGGATGCTCAAGATCATCGAGCAGACGGCGAACGCTCTCGTCGCCGCACATCAGGCGCATATCATCCATCGCGACATCAAGCCGGAGAACATAATGGTCCGGCAGGATTCGATCGTAAAGGTGCTAGACTTCGGCCTTGCGAAATCGAAGTACGCGCTCGGCGAGGCCGATGAGGCAAATAAGACGCTGCCGGGAACTGTGATGGGAAGCGCCCGCTATATGTCGCCCGAGCAGGCCCGCGGCCATGAGGTCGATGAGCGGACGGACATCTGGAGCCTCGGCGTCGTGCTTTACGAGATGCTGATGGGCTCGGCACCGTTCGATGGCGAAACGACGGCAGATACCATCGCAGCGGTGGTTTACAAGGAGCCGGTGCCGCTTTCTGACCATCTTCCGAACATTCCACCCGAGCTGAACCGGATAGTCCGCAAGGCCTTACAGAAGGACCGCGAGGAACGCTATCAGAGCGTCAAGGACTTTGCACTCGACGTCCGCGAACTGCTCCACGAACTTGAGCATACGAACAGCGGCCGGCGGGGCGTACACACAACATCATCACCCGATTTCAACGAGAATCCGACGATGCTTCATCGGACGGTGAGCGGCAATCACCCGACCGAAACTTCGACCGTTTACACAAGCGTGACTTCGCATGCCGCAGAACCGAAGCGCATTTTCTCGGTCAAACGGGTCGCCGGTGCTTCGGCCGCTCTGGCACTGCTGGCGCTCATCGCCGCCGGGTTTTACTCGTATCTCGGCGACGAAGAGCGGCAGGCTGAAACGGCGTTCATCAAACCGCAGATCTCGCGGATCAATACGGACGGCCGCGTTGCGCTTCCGGCGATCTCGCCCGACGGAAAATACATCGCTTATGCGAGCGGCGAGGCAGGCAGCCGCAGCCTGGTCGTAAGGCAGGTGGCGACCGACAGCACGATCACGCTGGTGCCCGCATCGAACCAGAACCTGCGGTCGATCTCGTTTTCGCCGAGCGGCGACCACATCTATTTCACACAGATGAATCCCGGCGTCAATGTCAGCACGCTTTACCAGGTGCCGACGCTTGGCGGTACGCCAAAGCGGCTGGTCGAGGATGTTGACAGCCCGGTCGCCTTCACACCGGACGGCAAGCGGTTCGCCTTCATCCGGCACATCCCGAAGACGAACGGCGATACGATATTTATTGCCAATGCTGAGACACTTGAGCTTGAGGAATTTCTTTCGACCTCGGCTACCGAATACAACATGTTCGTTTTCCGGCTCGCTTTTTCGCCGGACGGCAAAAAGCTTCTGGCCGGCGGCGGTATCCGCCAAAGCGGTTTTCTGATGAAAACGGACGTGCTTGAGATCGACGCCGCGACCAAGGAGCTTCGGCCGCTGAACAGGCGTGAGTTTCAGATGGTGACGAACTTCGGCTGGCTGGCCGATGGCTCCGGCTATGTTTTCACCGCACGACCGACGCAGAACGACCCTGTGCAGATCTGGCTCGCGTCGTATCCCGAGGGCGAACTGCACCAGGTGACGAACGACCTTAACGACTATGCCGACCTCGGCATCTCGGGCGACGGCCGGACGATGGTGACCATCAAGGGCGATGCGACGGGTTCGCTCTGGCGCGTGCCGGCGGCGGGCAAGGCTCCTGTGCAGATAAGCTCGGACGGGCGAAGCCTTGAGGGCAAGGCGGGCGTGCTTGCGACCCGCGACGGCAAGATCGTTTATACCCGCAACGAGGGCAAAACGGCCCAGATCTGGCAGTCGGATGCCGACGGCAAGAACGCGGCGGTGCTTTTTGCAGACAGCGGATTTGCGGTCGATCCGGCCCTTTCGCCGGACGGCCGGACGATCGTGTTCAATCTGCAGAAGGACCGGCGTTCGCGCATCTGGCGGATGAATGCGGATGGTTCGGGTGCCGGACCGCTGACGTCAGATGAAGCGACAACGCTCGACCTGATGCCGCAGGTGACGGCCGATGGGCGAAGCGTGATCTTTCAGCGGCAGGCCGAGGGCGAGGAGCGGTTCAAGCTGATGCGGGTGCCGATCGAGGGCGGACGGGCCGAGCTTTTCTACGAACACGAATCGCGCGGCGTTTTCCACCCGCGGATGTCGCCGGACGGCAAGCGGATGGCGTTCGTCACCTACGACCTTGCCAACTTTGAAAAGCGGCTGCACATAGCCACGATAGAGGACGGAAAGCTGAGAGCGATCGAACGCGACATCGAATATAACCTGATCAACAACTACGTTTGGTCGCCGGACGGCAAGGAACTAACGGTGCTGACCAACCGCGGCGGAGCGATGAACCTTTGGCGGCAGCCGATCGATGGTTCGTCGGCGACGCAGATCACCGAATTCAGCTCCGGGCTGATCTTCAATTTCGGCTGGTCGGCGGATGGCCGCGAACTGCTCGTCGCACGCGGGAGCATCAACAACGATCTTATCCTGATCAAGGACAGCCTCACCGATGGCCGCGAGGTCTCGCTTCGCCGTGGCGGAAGAAACCTTAAAAGGGCAAACTCCTGAAACTCGGCTGTTTGATCCAACTAACTTCGAAATCACTTAAACAAACGAACCGGGTTGCGATATGCTAGGCAGATATGGCGAAGGCTGAGGCACAGGAAGCTGCGGCAAACGAGATCATCTCTAGCGATCCGGCGACGGGCCGCGAGGTCGGGCGGGTCAGCGTGACGACACCGGATGAAGTGCGCGAGGCGGTCGAGCGTTCGCGGCAGGTTTTCCACATGTGGAAAACGACGAGCTTTGCCGAGCGGCGGCGGCTGGTGATGCGTGCCCGCGAGGTGATCCTTGATGAGATGGAAGCGATCGCCGAGCTGATCTCGGCCGAATCGGGCAAGCCGAAGGGCGAGGCCATCGCGCTTGAGATCGCACCCGTTCTCGACCTAATGCAGTGGATCGCCCGGAGTGCGGAAAAGATGCTCAGGCCGCGGCGCGTCGGGATCGGCCTCTTTGGCCTGCTCGGGCGGTCGTCGCGGGTCGTCTATCATCCGCTCGGCGTTGTCGCGATCATTCCGGCGTGGAATTATCCGTTCTCGATCCCGCTCGGCGAGGCGGTGATGTCGCTGATGGCTGGCAATACGGTCGTGATCAAGCCCTCAGAGCTGACGCCGCTTACAGGGCTCAAGATCGGCGAGATCTTCAAGAAAGCGGGCTTTCCGAAAGATGCTGTTCAGATCGTAAGCGGTGCGGGCGAAACCGGAGCCGCACTCGTCGAAGCCGCCCCGGACAAGATCGCTTTTACCGGTTCGGTCGCGACCGGACGAAAGATCGCCGAAGCCGCGGCAAAAAATCTGACCTCGGTGGTGCTCGAGCTCGGCGGGAAAGATCCTATGATCGTCCTCGCCGATGCCGACCTTGAGGCCGCAACGAACGCCGCCGTTTGGGGAGCCTTTTGCAACGCGGGGCAAAATTGCGCCTCGGTCGAGCGGCTTTATGTTCACGAATCGATCGCCGAGGAGCTTACGCGCCGGATCGTCGAGATGACCGGGAAGCTCAAGCTCGGGCCGGGGAGCGACCCGGATGTCTCGGTCGGGCCGATGTCGTCCGAGCAGCAGATCCGGATAGTCGAACGGCACGTTGACGACTTTCGCGAAGCGGGAGCAGTGATACTCACGGGCGGTGAACGTTACGACGCGGCGAGGGAGCGAGTGAGCGACGCGGGGACGTCGGAAGGGAAGATCTCCGCGTCGCCGCGTCAGCGTGTCTCCGCTTCGCTTTTCTTTGCGCCGACGGTGATCACCGGGGCGACGAACGACATGCGGCCGATGCAGGAAGAGACCTTTGGGCCGACGCTGCCGATCTGCACTTTCGCGACCGATGAAGAAGCCATTGCTCTTGCCAACGATACCGAATTTGGCCTGACGGCGAGCGTCTGGACGCGCGACATCGCCCGCGGCCGCCGCATCGCCGAGCAGATCGAGGCCGGCTCGGTCTGCATCAACGAACATCTCTATACCCACGGCATCGGGCAAACGCCATGGGGAGGCTTCAAGAACTCCGGTCGCGGGCGGACGCACGGACTCGAAGGCCTGCTCGAACTCGTTCAACCGCAGCATATCCACACCAACCGCATCACGCTCCTGCCCGATGCCTGGTGGATGCCGTACTCGCCGACGGCACTTGAGACCTTCCGCGGTTTTGCGACGAAATTTGCGACCGGCTCGCTGCTCAAGACCGCGACACTCCTCCCGCAGCTTTGGAAACGGATCAAGGAGCTGAGGAGACGATAGAGGGCTATCGTTTGGCTTGTAAGCGTGAGCCTATCTTAACGCGGGGCGTCCGGCACCGAACCACGAGCCAATTAAGGCCGAAATGGGGATCGCGGTCGCTGAGACAAGCCAACCTGTTCCGATGCCGGAGGAGATGCGTTCCATACCGAGTCCCGATACAAAATAAAGCGACATGGCGGTTGCCGGGAGACACAAGATCAGTGCGGCAACAACGAAGTTGACTGGAAAACGGCGAACCAATAAGAAAGCACCAATGCCGAAAACGAGCAGATCGGTAATGTTGAAAAGAGGAAAAAAGGAATAGACCAACTTCGCGGCACCGAGCAGCAAACCGGCACCGGAAAAAACGAGCGACCTACGTAATGCAGAAGCCATCTCTATAGCTCCGCACCCTATCACAACTCGCTCTTCCGGCCAAGAAAAATTTGACGGCGAAAGATGACTGCGGAACGAGCATTCCCTCCGCAGTCGTTCTTTGTGAATTGATCTAGGTCACTTGGCAACCGCCACGCGGAGGTACGTTGCCGGGATGACGGTCTTGCCGGTTCCGTTGCCGCGGTTCTCTTTTTCGAAAAGCTCGATGAGTTCGGCGGCTAAGTCTTCTTCCTTGCCGTTTGCGGCGGCGGCCTCGAAGGCGTTCATCGTCGGGCCGTAGTAGCGGCGGAAGGTCTCGACAAACCCGGCGGGCGAGCCGTCAAACCGAAATGTGAATGTGTCCCGCTCGAACGAAATTTTCTCTGCGGCGGCACCGGCGGCGGTGAAGCGTTCGATGACGTTTTCCTCAACGCCCCAGGTCATCGGCGAGATAAAGCCCTCGGGCGGCGGCGGCGAATAGGCCGACGAGATACGGAGTATCTGGGCGACGAGCGTCGGGTCGTTCGGGATCCAGTTGCCCATAAAGACGCGTCCGCCGGGCCGTGCGGCACGGTACATCTCTTTCGCGACGTCGCCCGGCCGCGGTGCGAACATCACCCCGAAGACGCTCATAACGAGGTCGTAGCTGCCGTCGGCGACATCGCCGAGAGCAGATGCATCGCCTTCCTGAAACCGGACGTTCGCAAGGCCAGCTTCCTCTGCCCGCCGATTACCGGCCGCGACCAGATTGCTGGCGATATCGACGCCGAGGACGTCGGCACCGCGTTTGGCGGCTGGTATTGCCGTCGTCCCATCGCCGCAGCCGAGGTCGAGAACCTTCATCCCGCTGCCGATGCCGAGGCTTTCGACCAAGGCGTCACCGCTCTCGCGCATCGTGGCGGCGATGCGTGTGAAATCACCTTTTTCCCAAAGTGCTTTGTTTGCGTTCATTCTGTAGCTCCTTATTTCCTGACGCCCGTAAGACGCTTTTCGCCGGCGGAAGCGGACACGTAGCGAGCGTAGTATAATGAATTTTTCGGGAAATGGGAGATAAATTATGGAAACAGTGAAGATACTTGGGATCGCAGGCAGCATTAGAAAGGCTTCGCTCAACCGTGCGGCGCTTCGGACTGCGGCCGAGCTTGCGCCCGAGGGGGCGGAGCTTACTACGTTCGAGATAGACGAAATACCGCCCTTTAACCAGGATAACGAAGCGACTCCGCCGGCGGTGGTCGCGGACTTTAAGCAAAATATCCGCGGTGCGGACGCGATACTTTTCGTCTCGCCGGAGTATAACTACTCGATCCCCGGCGTGCTCAAAAATGCCATCGACTGGGCATCGCGGCCCTATGGCGACAGTGCCTGGGAAGGGAAGCCGGCGGCGATCATGGGCGTTTCGGGCGGTGCGATCGGGACGGCGAGGATGCAGTATGACCTTCGCAAGGTGATGGTCTTTCTGAATATGTTTCCGCTCAACCGGCCGGAGGTGATGATCGGCAACAGCGGACAGAGGTTTGACGCCGAAGGCAACCTGACCGATGATGCAACGCGGGAGATAATGGCGAAGCAGCTTGCCGCTCTTACGGACTGGACGCGGAAGCTTAAGGGATAGCGACAATGGGAAACAGGGCGAAGGTGATCGAAACGATAACCGCACGGCTTTCGATGCCGCGGCTGCAGATCTCAGCGATCCTCGCCCTGACGGCCCTTTCCGCCTTTATCGTTTCGGCCGTTCTTTTGCGGCTCGGTGTGACGGAGATGGCGCTTCGCTATCCGGTGGCGGTCATCGCGGGCTATATCGTTTTTCTCTTGCTGCTTCGCGTTTGGATCTACCTCAACACCGAGGAGACGCTCGGCACCGCAGACCTTGACGGCAGCGGTGACCTGGCACTGGCGGCTTTGGACGGGCTCGATGATATTGGCGTCGGCGGATCTGCGGGCGGGACGTTCGGCGGCGGCGGTGATTTTGCCGGAGCCGGTGCGGGCGGCGATTGGGGCGATGCGAAAGCCGTTGTGCCGGTGCCGGTTGGCTTTTCATCGGGCGGCGGTTCCTCGTCGCTTTCGAGCGGTTCGGGCTCGGGCGGCGGGCTCGGGAGCTTCGACTTTGACCTTGATGAAGGGCTTGCGCTTTTGTTGGTAGCGGTCGTCCTGATCATCGCATTTTCGGCGATCATCTACGTTGTTTGGATCGCTCCGATACTCTTTGCCGAGCTGCTCGTCGATGCCGCCGTCGTCGGTTCGCTCTACAAGCCCGTCAAGAACATCGAGCGTTCGCATTGGCTGCTAACCGCACTAAAAAAGACCGGGATCCCGGCCCTTGTCGTCCTCACACTTTTTGCCATCGCCGGCTTCATAATGCAGGCCGCTGTCCCCGAGGCCGTAACCATCGGGGAATTTTTCGAATCGGTACTTGGATAAAGCAATTATGAAAGCTCGCCGGCGGGTGCGGGTTCGGCGGTTATTTCGGCCGCTTCCGGGCGGTAGGTTTTGATCCAGAGGATATGGATCGTAACGCCGAGGGCGATGGCCGCGAGCAGGAGGCTGACCCAAAGCTTTGCGGAAATGAGCCAGATGCTGAAACCGATAGAAACCCAGAGAAAGGTCAAGGTGCTTGCCTTTTGCCGGACGGAAATGCCGCGGCCGGACTTATAGTTGCGGATATATGCCCCGAGCCAGCGGTTGTTCAAAAGCCATGTGTGGAACCGCTCTGAGCTGTGCGAATAGCAATAAGCGGCAAGCAGGAGAAAGACGGTCGTCGGCATCAAGGGGAGAAATATCCCCAAAACGCCGAGTGCGACAAAAAGGGTGCCCGCAAAGATAAGAATGGCTTTTCTTATGTCCATGGCCGGTTCCAAAAATTATACCAATTTCTAACGCGAAAAATTAAGTCGAGAAATGCAGCAACCGAAATTTATCCCTCTCAATGCCGTAGAACTTGGCCCCGTGGAACAGGCGAGCCGGGCCTCGGAGTTCTTTGACCTAATGAACCGGCGGCGGACGGTGCGGGAATATTCGCCGCGTGAGGTCCCGCTTGAGCTGATCGAGCGGGCGATAGCGACGGCCGGGACGGCTCCATCGGGGGCGAATATGCAGCCGTGGCGGTTCGTCGTCGTCCGCGATGCCGAGGTAAAACGGCAGATACGCGAGGCTGCCGAGAAAGAAGAGCACGAGAGTTACACGAGCCGGATGAGCGAGAAATGGCTGCGGCGGCTCGCTCCATTGGGCACGGACGAGCACAAGCCCTTTCTTGAGATCGCCCCGTATCTGATAGTCGTTTTCCGAATCACATCGGTCGAGGAGAACGGGGAAACCGAGCCGACATATTACTCGCAGGAATCGGTCGGCATTGCGGTCGGGCTGCTGCTCGCCGCCCTGCACAATATGGGCCTCGCGACTCTGACACATACGCCCTCGCCAATGAAATTCCTGCAGGAGATCCTCGGCCGCCCGCGCAACGAAGTGCCGTTTGTCCTCATCCCGGTCGGCTATCCCGCCGATGACGCCCGAGTCCCCGACATCAAACGCAAACCGCTTGAGGAGATAATGCAGGTCATCTAGGGCCTCGAACTCCCGATGAAAAACTTATTAGCTTTGGGACGCTATTCGTACCTGAGAGCGTCGATCGGGTGCAGGTTTGCGGCCTTCCATGCCGGCCAGAGCCCGAACCCGACCCCCATCGCCACCGAAACGCCAAAGCCGACGATCGGAGCCCAAAGCGGAACGTAAGTAGGCAGGAAGGTTTGGATCAGCAGGGAAAGTCCGATACCGATGGCGATCCCGAGAATGCCGCCAAGGCCGGTCAGGGTCGCGGCCTCGATCAGAAACTGCGTGATGATGTCGATCTTTCGGGCACCGATCGCCTTTCGGATCCCGATCTCTTTGGTCCTTTCCGTAACGCTCACCAGCATGATGTTCATCACGCCGATGCCGCCGATCAAAAGACCGACGCTTGAGATGGCCACCATCAAAAGAAAAACACCGCCGGTGATCGCCCCGAATTGCTCGATTATCTGTTCCGACGTCTGAACGCCGAAGTTGTCGGGTTTACCTTGTTCGACGCCGCGGCGCTTCCGCAGAATTGTTCGCACCTCTTCGAGGGCCTCTTTCATCCGGCCCGGTTTGGCGGTCGTCATTATGAAGCAGTCCTCATTGGCAGGGTAGAGCTGTTTGATGGTCTTGAACGGAAGATAGACGGCCTTGTTCTCGTTGTTCGGGTCTTCGGAACCGACCAGAAAGATCTCTCGTTCTTTCAGCACTCCGATGATCCGGTACTTGGTTCCTTCGATCTGAATGTCGCTTCCGAGGGCCACGCTGTTAGGGAAAAGGACATTCGCGACGTCATATCCGATAACGGCGACACGTTGCCGGCTCGCCTCTTCGTCCGGCGAAAAATAACGTCCTTCGGCGATCTCGGTCACACCCATCCTGAAATAGTCGGACGTCGTCCCCTGAACGGTCGCGTTGGTCATCTCGATCTCTTTATTGCGGACGTTGACCCGCTGGGTGAATGGCCCGCTTGTGAAATCGACCGGCGACATGAAAGGAGCCGAAAACTCGCACGACTCACACTCGGCACGGATCGCAATGGCATCTTCCTCAACTAGCGGCTTTCGGGTTCGTTCCTCGACCGAGGGCGTGAAGTTGAAACCGGGGTCGAACTTAAAGGCATAGATCGAATTCGTCCCGAAGCTCTCTATCTCTTTCGAGACCCTTGCGTCGATGCCCGAAACGAATGCGGCTATGACAATGACCGTAGTTGTTCCGACCACGACGCCGAGAATGGTCAGAAACGACCGGAGCTTGTGCTGCCGGAGCGTATCGAACGCCATCAGGAGATTCTCTTTGAATTCCGCTCGTATCATTCCGAATCTATTCGCTCCGGAGTGCCTCGATCGGGTCGAGCCCGGCGGCCGTCCATGCCGGATAAACACCCGAGACAAGCCCAACCGTGCTCGAAACGGTCAAAGCCGCTACCACCCAGCCTAACGGCAATGCCGTGGGTATCGGTGTAAGAGTGGCAACCAACTGCGACAAAAGAAAAGCGATGGCTATGCCGATCGCTCCGCCGATCAGCGACAGGGTTACGGATTCGGCCAGGAACTGTTTCAGGATGTCGCGCCGCCGAGCTCCTATGCTCATTCGGATGCCGATCTCCTTGGTACGCTCCGTAACACTGACCAGCATAATGTTCATGATCACAATACCGCCGACCACTAGCGAGATCGAAGTAACGCCTATGGCCGCGATCTGGATAGTGCCGAAGATCTGATCGCGAAGTTTGTTGATCGCTCCCGGAGTTACGATGCCGAAATTGTCCGGTTCAGCCGGGCCGAGCTTTCGCCTGGTTCGCATCAAGGTTCGAACCTCGTCCGCAGCCTCAACGTATGCTTCCGGTGTTGTCGAACTGATGCTGATCGAAATGTTGCGGCGAAGCCCATTGATCGACAGGAATGTGCGCAACGGGATCGCCACATACATATCGCGCGTTTGCCCGAAGGCGGTTCCGAGTTCTTTGCCGACTCCGATGACCTGAAAGGTCCGGCCATCGACCTTAATGGTCTTACCTAACGGTGAATCGTTTGGAAAAAGCTTTGCCGCCGTCTCAGACCCGAGAAACGCGACGTATCGCCGGGCTTCTTCATCTGCGGCCGAGAAGTAACGGCCATCGGCGGTTTCGATGTTCTCTATCTCGGCGAGATTCGGCGTATTGGCCTTGAGTTGTATCTTCTGGAGCGTCTCGTTGCCAAATTTGACGTCAGCGACCGATGCGGCCTTGCCCGCCGCGTCGCGGATAGAATGGCTTTTGGCAGCGAGTTCCTGCAGGGCCTCAAGATCATCGATATTAACGTCCTTGTTGCGGCGGCGTGCGGCATTGAGTGCCTCAACGCTTGCGAAATCCTCGATCGAGTATTTTTGCAGGGAAAATGCGTTTGTTCCGATGTTGGCGATCTTATCGTCAACGTATGCATTGAACCCCTCGATGATCGAAACGACAACTATAACGGTCGCAACGCCAAAGATGACGCCGAGAAGCGTCAGGAACGAACGGAGCTTGTTCCCGAGGATGGAACCAAATGCGATTCTTAATGCTTCGAACAGCGACATAAGGTCTTAAGGTCCGAACTTTTGAACCCAACAAGGCATTACGCATGCAAGACTCGGGCGGTTTCACCCGAATAGAGCGGGCCGCGAGATGACAGAAACGGTGTCGCCGGCACGGACCTTTCCGGGTTCGACGACCTTCGCGTTGATGCCGCGAAGGTTATGGCGGCGGCCGAACTCGGAATTGGCGACTTTCATCGCGTCAAGCCCAAAGCGTTCGACAAACTTCTTGCAGCCGGTGTGCGGTATGGCGGTCACTTCGATGACGGCGTCGCCAACCTTGATCCGGGTTCCGGGCGGGAGATTCGCGGAGCTGAGGTCGAGATCGATGTAAAGCTGGTCGCCCGCAAGCGGAACGCGCTCGCGGCTGCCGGCGATAAGCTCGGCAAAGCGATAATTCATTACGTTCAGCTGCATCTCCGGGTGCCCGAGGCCGTTGTCGGTCCGCGAACTTCCGCGCGTCAGCCAGTTATCGCCAAGAAGGCCGTGCTCGCGGTCGATCTTGCCTTCCGTTATGACCTCACGGGCATTAACGGCCGGCCGCCGGACGATCAACTCAACCCGGCCACGATCTTTCGGAGCGGCGAGGA
>ERZ761602.6258-NODE-6258-length-13478-cov-5.336810_pt1 | contig 13478 bp, 11 predicted proteins | sample MGYA00512165_ERZ761602 | MGnify/ENA primary metagenome ERZ761602 (study PRJEB28899, sample SAMN02445085) | bioreactor sludge metagenome | biome: EBPR sludge; isolation source: Thorneside wastewater treatment plant | place: Australia: Brisbane, Thorneside...
ATCAGCTTGCCGCGGTAGCCAGACGACTTGACCAGACGTTCGATCCAGCCTTCGAAGCCGAGCCCGTTGACAATGACCATCCGCGCGCGTGCCAGGGTCCTGGCGTCGCTCGGCGTCGGCTGGTAGACGTGTGCGTCGGAGCCGGGACCGACCAGGGTGTGGATCTGCACGCGATCACCGCCGACCTGCTTGGTCAGGTCGGCCAGGATGCTGAAGCTGGCCACGATCGGCAGCGGTTCGGCCGTGGCGTTGCCGGGGAGCAGCAGGTAGCTGGCGAAGAGGCAGCGCAGCATGGGGATGAGCAACCGCTTCAGTGTACCGAAGATAGGGGCTGGCATGGTTTCTCTTCCTGCGGTCAGCGCTCGAAATGCCAGCCGGACCGCCAGCGGCTGGCCAGCGGTGCGAGCGGTCCGATGGCCAGCGACAGCAAGTAAAGTGCACCGAGTGTGAGCACGATTGCCGGTCCGGCGGGCAGGTTGATGTGGTACGACAACAGAAGGCCGGTGATCGAGCCGGCAATGGCCAGACCGCTGGCCATCAGCAGCAGCGGGCCGATATTGCACACCCACAGACGTGCCGCGGCCGCCGGCAGGATCATGATTCCCACCGCCATCAGGGTGCCCAGGGCGTGGAAGCCGGCGACCAGATTGAGTACCAGCAACACCAGGAAGCCATAGTGGGCCAGTGGACCGAGGCGGCTGATGCGTGCCAGGAAGGCCGGGTCGCAACCTTCCAGGACGAACAGCCGCAGGCCGATGGCGAGCGCCACGATCGACAGCGAGGCGAAGCCGGCGAGCAGCAGCAGCGCCGCGTCGTCGAGCGCAAGGACGCTGCCGAAAAGCACGTGCAGCAGGTCGACGCTGCTGCCGCGCAGCGAGATGATGAGGACACCGGCCGACAATGACAGCAGATAGAAGGTGGCCAGACTGGTGTCTTCCCTGATCACCGTATGGCGCGCCACGCCGCCGGAGAGCACGGCCACGGCGAGGCCGGCAAGCAGGCCGCCAATGGTCATTGCCGGCAGCGACAGGCCGGCGACCAGATAGCCGATGGCAGCGCCCGGCAGGATGGCGTGCGACATCGCATCGCCGGCCAGACTCATGCGGCGCAGCATCAGGAAGACGCCGACCGGCGTCGCACCCAGCGACAGCGCCAGGCAACCGGCAAGGGCGCGGCGCATGAAAGCGAACTCGACGAAGGGCGAGAACAAGGGAAGAGCAGACAGTGCATCGCTCATGTCCCGACCTCATCGATGTGGCAGATCGGCGCCGCCACTTCCTTGTCGCCTCCCCCGGCGAGCTGACGAGCGCGCAGCAGGTTGCTCTCGCTGAGCACGCTGGTGGTCTCCCCGCGTGCGACCAGTTCGCGGGCGAGGAGGAGGGCTTCGGGATATTCCTGGCGAACGTGTTCGAGGTCGTGCAGGACAGCGATCACTGTCCTGCCCTCAGCATGCCAGTGCCGGACTACAGCGGCCAGATCATGCACGCTTGCTCCATCGATCGCGCCGTAGGGCTCGTCGAGCAGGACCAGCGGCGCATCCTGCAGCATCACGCGGGCGAACAGCGCGCGCTGCAACTGGCCGCCGGAGAGAGAGCCGAGCGGGCGTTTCTGCAGGCCGCTCAGGCCGACACGGTCGAGCGCCTGCAAGATGCGTTGGCGCAGCGCCTGGTCGAGCCCTGAAAAGGCGCCGATCTTGTGCCACAGACCCATGGCTACGAAGTCATGGACGAGGATTGGGAAGCTGCTGTCCAGGGTTGCCTGTTGCGTGAGGTAAGCGATCTGGTGACGTTGCACTCCGTGCCGCTCGAGCCGCCCCTGCAAGGGTCGCAGCTCGCCTGCTATGGCCTTGAGGAGTGTCGATTTACCGGCACCGTTGGGTCCGACGATGGCCAGCCGGCTGCCGGCTGTCACCTCGCCGTGCAGGTGGTGCACCGCCGGATGCCGGTTGTAGCCCAGCGTCAGATTGTCGAAGCGCAATATCGGCTCGGCTGCAGGGCGGGCGGGCGGCTTCAATCGAGAGCCCAGAAAACTGTGCCCCAGAGTACGAACAGGGTGCCGGCCGCCCACAACAGGCGCGACGCGGCGCTGGTGCAGAGCACCGGATTGCGCAGGTGGCTGCTGGCCGTCGCGGTGTGCGGGTCAGGGGGCGACATCAGCGGGACGAGAAGCGAGTGCCGAAAGAGGGTATCGGTTGTAGGGGAGGGCGAATCTTGCCTTGTTTGACCGCCACATGCAACAGTGTTGCGATAAGCGCTTGGCGACTGCTGTCGGAACGCGGTTTCGGACCCTGTCCGGTCGCTTTCCGGTGGCAGAGGGTCGCCGTGAAGTCGGTCGCTGACCGGTTCCGTGCCTGGTCAATAGCAGCTGGCAATCGAGACAATATCGGCAATTGATTGGACGAATTCGACAGGTCCTCCTAATATTTGCCTGTCTGGTCGTGATGCGCGCTTGCATCGACCCCGCCTCGGCAGCAACCGGGTCGACGTCGTCACAGCAGCGCCCGCTGGCCGGCATTGCCGTGATGAGGGTGGAAAACCGCATTGCGGTCCATCTTGTTCAACCGTGGAGGAATGATGATGAACGCCAAGAAAGTCACCGCCCCGTCGATCAACATCGGGATCAGTGCCGAGGCGCGCGAGAAGATTGCACAGGGTCTTTCCGCCTTGCTGGCGGACAGCTATACGTTGTACCTGATGACCCACAATTTCCACTGGAACGTCACCGGGCCGATGTTCAACACCCTGCACCTGATGTTCATGGGGCAATATACCGAGCAGTGGACCGCGCTTGACGTGATCGCCGAGCGGATCCGCGCGCTCGGCCACCCGGCGCCCGGGACGTACAAGGAGTTCGTCAAGGTCGCCTCGATCCAGGAGGTGGAGGGTGTGCCCAGGGCAACGGACATGATCCGCCATCTGGTGGCTGCCCAGGAGGCGACGGCACGCACCGCGCGCGAATTGTTTCCGGTGGTCGATGCGGCCAACGACCAGCCGACCGCCGATCTGCTGACACAGCGTCTGGAGGTGCATGAGAAGACGGCGTGGATGCTGCGCAGCCTGCTTGAAGAATGAAATTCCGGTGCCTCGCCTGGCTCACCTTCCTCTTCACTTTTGCCCGGAGCCAACGGCATCATGAAGGATTTGCCGCCCGCCAACGACAGTGACGATCGGCATCCGGTGCAGATGGTCGCGCCACTCACGCTGCAGCAGGTGACGCGTCGTCGCCTGCTGCAGACTGGCCTCGGGAGCGCAGCCTTGCCTTTCTTCACCCTGCCGCTGCGGTCGGCCCTTGCCGCCGCGGCGATTCGTCCGGCGATCGGCTTCAAACCGATCGCCGCGTCGAGAGACGATCGGTTGTGCGTGCCCGAGGGTTATGGTGTGCAGGTCCTCTTCGCCTGGGGGGAGCCGTTGGGGGCCACCCCGGCTTTTCGCGGCGACGCCGGCAACAGCGCGTCCGAGCAGGCCCTGCAGGCGGGAATGCACCATGACGGGATGCACTTCTTTCCGCAGCTCGAGGAGGGCAAGCCTTCGTCGACGCGTGGTCTGCTGTGCGTCAACCACGAATACACCGATGAGGGCCTGCTGCACCCGGACGGTGTGGCCGGCTGGAGCTATGCCAAAACACTCAAGTCACAAAACGCGCACGGGGTTTCGGTGATCGAGGTGGAACTTCGGACCGGCGCGAGCGGCGAAGCCCCACACTGGCAACTCGTGCGGCCTTCGCCCTATGCCCGGAGGATCACGGCGCGCACGCCGATGCGCATCGACGGGCCGGCGGCCGGCTCTGCCGACCTGCGAACGCGTGACGACTGGCGCGGCAACATCGTCTTCGGGACTCTGGCCAATTGCGCGATGGGGGTGACGCCCTGGGGCACCTACCTGACCTGTGAGGAACACTTCAGCTCCTATTTCAACGGGCTCGACCAGCCGACGCCGGCGCAGAAGCGCTATGGCATCCGCAGCAAGGGCGCCGGCTATCGCTGGCACGAGCACGACAGCCGCTTCGACGTGGCGAGCGAGCCGAACGAGGCGAATCGCTTTGGCTGGGTGGTCGAAATCGACCCCTGGAATCCGGCCGGCGTTCCGGTCAAACACACCGCGCTTGGTCGCTTCAAGCACGAAGGTGCGATGGTGACCCTGGCCCGCGACGGTCGTGTAGTGGTTTACATGGGCGACGACGAACCGTTCGAGTACCTTTACAAGTACGTGTCGCGCGATCCGTTCGATGCCGGCAAGCCAGCCGGGCGAGAACGTCTGCTCGAGATGGGAAGCCTGTACGTCGCCCGCTTCGAAGCGGCCGGCCGGGGTCGTTGGCTGGCCCTGCAGCACGGGCAGAACGGCCTCGACGCAGGCAGTGGCTTTGCCGATCAGGCCGCCCTCCTGATCCGTACGCGTCAGGCGGCCGATCTCGTCGGAGCGACCAGGATGGATCGCCCGGAGTGGATTGCCGTGCATCCGCAGAGTGGCGAGGTGTATTGCAGCCTGACCAACAACCGTCAGCGCAGCGTTGCCGATGCGGCCAATCCGCGCGCCGACAATGCCTTTGGCCATATCATCCGCTGGCGCGAGGCGGCGGGTGACGCCGCTGCCGACAGTTTCGCCTGGGACGTCTTCGCGCTTTGTGGCGACCCACGGCATGCCGATGCGGCCAGACGAGGCAACATTCGTGGCGATGCCTTCGGCAGCCCGGACGGATTGTGGTTCGACCCTGACGGACGCCTGTGGATTCAGACCGATGCTTCCGGCAACCTGATCGAGCGCGGTGACCATGAGCGATTCGGCAACAATCAGATGCTGGTTGCCGACGTCGCCAGCGGCGAGATCCGGCGTTTTCTGACCGGCCCGAAGGGCTGTGAAATCACCGGGATTTGCGCCACTCCGGACGGGCGCAACCTGTTCGTCAACGTCCAGCATCCCGGCGAGGTCCCCGGCGGGCGGTCCGACCCGAACAGGCCCCTGGCCGCGTCGGGCTGGCCGGCAAGCCAGTTTGCCGAGCTGACGGGCGGCAGACCGCGTTCGGCGACGGTCGTCATCCGGCGGCTGGATGGCGGTATCGTCGGTGGCTGAAAGGACGTCGCAGGTGGCGCAGTGCCGCCGGGTGCCGGTGACCCTGCCACTCAGCCGAGCGGCGGAACGGTGTCGCCGGGCGCCACCTGTTGCCGACAGGCCTGTCGCAGGAAGGACATCTGCTGTCGGTAGCGGTGACAGCCAAGGCAGATCAGGGTATGCAGACGCAGCGAGAAACGTTCGCCGGTGGCCAGGTCGCGATCCATCTCTTCCGACATCAGCCGGACAGCTTGTTTGCAAGTCATCATTTGCGCTGCTCGCTGCCGGCGAACCATCGTTGATCCAGGCACACGCGCAGGCTCATGCGTGCGCGGTGCAGGACGACCCAGCAGTTGTTGCTGCTCATCGAGAGCTCCTCACAGATTTCGTCGGTTTCCAGACCGAGCATCTCCCGCATCATGAAGACCCGCGCCGTGCTGCTCGGCAGGCGGTTCAGGCAGGCATCAAAAATTTCCCAGAAGCTGCGGTTTTCGAAGGTCTTTTCCGGATCTCCCCAATCGGCGGGACGGGCATCGCGCTGCCAGTGACCGTTGCTCTGGAACAGCGGGTCGAAGTCGGTCTCGTCGATTTCATCCAGGGGCTCCTCGTAACTCGGTTCGCGAACTCGCCGGCGGATGATGTCTACGATCTTGTTCCGGAGAATCGAGAAAACCCAGGTCTTCAAACGGGCCCGCTCGCCAAAGCGGTCTGCACCCTGCAATGCGGCCAGCATCGCTTCCTGTACCGCATCCTCGGCACTCGCCTGGTCACGCAATTGCAGGACTGCAAAGCGCAGCATCTCGCGCCGGAAGCCGGACAGCTCGGCAGCGATGTTGTCGGCTTGCGGTGGCAGTGAGCGGCTTCCCGCAGAAGCCGACGGGCTTTGGCTGGCGTCGCTATGGGCACTCATGTTCATCGGATTGCACGGTTTGCCAGAGGTGGGAAAGAGGTGTTGCCGAAGGACGCCGCGCGCCATCGGCGGCTTGCAACAGCCGGCGTCGCTTCGTGATTCCGGCCGTGACCGCCTGTGCAAACCCTGCGGCTGATCGTCGCGCAGTTTATACATAAGGGGGCATGCGGCAAAGCCTCGTCTGGAGGTGGGGCGGGGCGCCTGGTGGTTGGCGGCGGCCGGGTTCGTCACTCTCCCGGCGGCCGAGGGACCTGAAAAAGCCGCCAGGGGCGGTGAAATGGCATAACATGGGCAGTCCTCTCAACCACTGGCAAGGAGATAGAGATGCACATTGGCGTACCCAGGGAAATCAAGAACCATGAATATCGTGTTGGCCTCACCCCCTCATCGGTCCGGGAAATGGTCGCTCACGGTCACCAGGTGACCGTCGAGACCGGCGCCGGCAGGGGCATTGGTGCCACCGACGAGGTCTACCAGAAGGCCGGCGCCCTGATCGCGGCTGGCCCGGAAGAAATCTTTGCCAGCGCTGAAATGATCGTCAAGGTCAAGGAGCCGCAAGCGGGCGAGCGTGCCATGCTGCGCGCAGGGCAGATTCTCTATACCTATCTGCACCTGGCTCCCGACCCTGAACAGTGTGCCGATCTGGTGAACAGCGGCGCGGTCTGCATCGCCTATGAAACCGTGACCCAGCCGGGTGGCGGTTTGCCTCTTCTGGCGCCGATGTCGGAGGTTGCCGGACGCCTTTCGGTGCAGGCCGGTGCTTACTGCCTGGAAAAGGCACATGGCGGCATGGGCGTCCTGCTCGGCGGCGTGGCCGGCGTTCCGTCGGCCAGGATCGTCATCCTCGGCGGGGGCGTGGTGGGCTCGAACGCAGCCCAGATCGCCGTGGGCAGCGGCGCCCAGGTGGTGGTCATCGACCGCAACATCGACGTCCTGCGGCGCATCGATCGTCTGCTCGGGGCGCGCGCCATCACCGTCTTCTCCAACCGCGACAACGTCGAGCAGCATGTGTTGCGCGCCGATCTGGTGATTGGCGGCGTCCTGATTCCGGGTGCTGCGGCACCCAAGCTGATCACCCGCCAGATGGTCGACGCGATGAAACCGGGTGCGGTAATCGTCGATGTCGCCATCGACCAGGGCGGCTGCTGCGAGACGGCCCAGGCGACGACACACGCCGCGCCGACCTATGTGGTCGGCAACGTCGTGCATTATTGTGTCGCCAACATGCCGGGCGGCGTACCCCGGACCTCGACCTACGCGCTGAACAATGCAACGCTGCCGTTTGCGCTGCAGATTGCCGACAAGGGTTGGCGGCAGGCGCTGAAGGACGACCAGCACCTGCGCAACGGCCTGAATGTCGCCTTCGGCAAGGTCACCTGCCGTGAAGTCGCCGAAGACCTCCACTACGCCTACCACGATCCTCTGACGGTGCTTGCCGCCTGACCGGCGAAGCCTGGGCGCAGGATCGAACCCGGCCCCCGGCAGGTCGCCTGGCGTTGCCCGGACAGGCGCACGAGGAAACCCGCGTTGGTTCGGCGAAGCTCCCTTCAGCACGCATGAGACGCGGCGCCAAGCCTGTTCACGGACGAGCACGGCGCTGCGGCACTTGCCGGAAAGGGGATCGTCTCAGGTGACTCGGCAGCCTGAGCGATCAGGCGATGGCGTTTGCCGCGAGCTTCGCTGGCGTCAGGCGTGCCCGACTGTTCGGTCGTCGGTTGATGCGTGGTAGTCTTCCCGCCAGACACGGCGGCCGGCCAGACGCCGTAACATAAACTGACACAAAATCCTCATGGCGGCTCTCCGGATCTTCATCAGCCACAGCGCACGCCCGCGCGACAGCGCGGCGGGCGATGCACAGGCGCAAGCGAACTGGCGGCTCCTGCAGGAGACCTGCGCGGCGCTGGCCGCGCAGTATGGCAACGCGATCGACATCCTGGTCGACTACGATGGCCTGCAGCCCGGCGACCGCTGGGAGCAATGCCTCGACGAGTGGCTGTACGACTGTCACGCAGCGATCCTCCTGCTGTCCAGACGGGCGGTCGGCGATTCGAACTGGGTGAGAAAGGAAGCGACGATCCTCAGTTGGCGCGCGGCAATCGAGCCGGGATTCAGGCTGTTTCCAGTCCTGCTCGACGGGCAAACGCCGGCCGATCTCGACAGGGACGAGTATTTCCGCATGCTGGGGATCAGCCGCGATCAGTGTGTGCAGAGCGTGGCTGGGGCGCCCGCCATCCTCGCCGGCGTCAAGCCGAGGCTCGACGACCGGCTTGCCCGGGCAGGCGCTGCGCAAACCCCGTTCGAACGGCTGGTCACCGCAGTCGAAACGATACTCGATATGGAGGTCAAGGAAGTCATCTTGAGCGACCTGTGGAGCAAACATTTCCCCGGCACCCAGCCGCCCTTGACGCATCTCGACCCCAGGCAGCGTTTCGCCCGGGGGCTGGCCGGGTATCTGTTCAGCGAAGGCGGAAAGGCGCTGGAGCGTTTTAGCAAGATTCTCGATGGTCTCGTGCCACGTCCAGGCCGCGAGCGTGCCGAGGAAATGTTGAAATACATCCGCGCGCTATGGGTCGATGTTGGCGCTGCCGGAGTCATTGCCAGCGCCAGGTCGCATGGCAAGTGCCTGGCGATGAACGGCCAGCTCGTGGCAAAACCCGATGTCAAACTCAAGGTGGATTGTTTCACGCTGCGTCGTCATCTCGAACGCGCCTGGCCGGCAACCGACCAGATCAAGGTCATTCAGGTGTCGCAACTGAAGAACGCCGACGAGATCTGGCAGGAGGTACGCCAGGGTTATTGGCCAGGCGAACAAAGACCGCCCGCCAGGGTCATCGACGCAGAGCTGCGCAAGGACACATGCCACCTGATCGTCCTCTTGCCGACTCCCGCCCAGTCCGGCGAAGCTCCCGACCCCTTGCTGCTGCCTGCCCTCGAAGACCACGCCAGGCAGCGCCAGTCGCTCACCTTCGTCGTCCATGTCGGCGAGCGGCTACCCGTGGACCTGCCGGGTGATCTGCGACCCGTTCTTCCGGAACTCGGTGAAGACACCGAGTGGACCCAGTATCTCCAAGAACTGAAGGCACGGGATCTGATCAACACCAAGTATGAAAGCATGCCATGAGCCAGTACATTCCCCGCAAGCTGACGCGGCTGCCTGCCGACTACTGTTTCCCCGCCGAAGGCGACGTCGCCGCGTACCTTTTCTCCGAGGAGGCGGTGATCGCCGTCGAGGTCGCGCTGGTCACGCAGCGGCCGCTGCTGGTCGCCGGTCCGCCGGGGTGCGGCAAGAGCCGGCTCGCCGAAACGGTGGCCGCCGTATTGCAATGGAACTTCCTGCACCAGACGATCACTTCGCGTAGCCGCGTCGAGCAACTGACCGTCGATGTCGATCACCTGCGCCGCCTGAACGACGCGCAGCGCGCCGCCCGGCCGGAAGCCAGGACGAAGGCCAGGGCGCTCGAGCGTGACGAGGAGTACTACAATCCCGGCATTTTCTGGTGGGCGTTCAACCCGACATCGGCCAGCCGGCGCGGTCTGCCGGCCAACGTCGGCAGACCGCGCGTCGCAGCGCGCTGCGGCGGCGTCGTGCGACGACCGGACAACCAACCGCAACACACCGTTCTGCTGATCGACGAGATCGACAAGGCCGAACCCGATCTGCCCAACGACCTGCTCGAACCGCTCGACCGGCGCAGTTTCGGGCTGCCCGACGGCCGCACGCTGACTGCCGATCCCGCGCAGGAACTGCTGACGATCATCACCACCAATCGCGAGCGCGAGTTGCCACAGGCCTTCCTGCGCCGCTGCGTCAGCCTGCTGCTCAGGGAGCCCGAGCGTGACGGTCTGATCGCCATTGCCCGCGTGCATGAGCCCAAGGTCGCGCCCGAACTGATCGAAAGGATCGCCGACAGGATGGTCGAGCTGCGCCAGCAGCGCGTCGACAGCGGGCAGCGCTCGCCGGGGACCAGCGAGTTTCTCGACGCCGTGCGCACCTGCCATGACCTCGCGATCAGCGTCGATTCCGAAAAGTGGCAACAGGTCGAACGGGCGACCCTGCTCAAACCGATGGTCGCCCAAGATGAGCCCAGCCGGCGGCCGTAGGGGCGAGATCCATCTCGGCGAGTTGATCAGCGCGCTCGCCGGGCTGGACTGCGACGATGCGGCCCAGGCGGCGACCATCGCCGCCTGCCTGGGTTTCGGCCTGCGCGCTCCCGACCTCGCGGCGACCGGCGCCGCGACGCCGGCGATCTACGACCATAACCGGGCGCTGCCACCGCCTGCCGCCCGGCGCAGCGCAATCCCACACCCGCCGGGACTGGCGCTGCCGGCGAGCTCGCCGGCAGTCGAAGCGCTGCCGGCGCAGATCGTTCCCTCGCAGCTGGCAAGCGTCGGAGTGCTGCCCTCGACCGACAGTTCGGCAGCTCCTGCCTGGCTGGTTGCCGGCTACCAGCGCCTGGCTTCCGAGCGGAGTTCGCCACCGCGGCAGACGCTCTTCCCGGAGCGTGCAGCGCGCGGCGTCCTGACGGCCGCTCTCGCGCGCTGGCGGCCGGGCGACGCCGGTGCCGACCTCGACCTCGACGCGCTCGTCCGCTGCATCGTCAGGCGACGCCTCCCGCAGTGCCTGCCGCGGCTGCCGTCGATGACCCTCGACAACGGTTGTCAGCTCCTGCTCGACTATAGCGAAAGCATGGTTCCGTGGTGGGAAGACCTGCGCGAACTGGCGCGCCAGGTCAGCGGCGTGCTCGGCGCCGAACGCACTTCGATCTTCGATTTCGCTGCCTCACCGGCCGGAGCCCGGCGTTGGCGTGCCGACCGCGAGGCGATCGAAACCTGGCAACCCGAACCGGGACGGCCGATCCTCGTCGCCACCGACTTCGGCATTCGCGGCGAGCCGCCGTGCGACCTCAGGGGTAGCGGCTGGCCAGCCTTCGTTGACCGTTGTGCGGCACGCGACTGCCCACTGCTGATCCTGATTCCGTGGTCGCGCTTCTTCTGGCCGAAGAACCTCGGCCTGCACCCGCAACTGGTCCATTGGCATCCGGCGACCAGCGCCGCGCTGTTGCGCCGCCAGCGCGGTCTCGGTCACCGCACCGCGCGATGAGCTGGTTGCAGCCGACGCCCTTCGAGAAGCATCTCGTCGAGGGCTTCCGCGGGCCGTGGCCGGAGATGCCGCCGCTGGTTCGCCTGGCCCGGCTGCTGTCGCTGGCGACGCGCATCGAACCCTTGCTGCTGCGCAACAGCCGACGGCATTTCCTGCCCGGCAGCGCCACAGAAATCGAGTCGCTGTTCTGGTTCTCGCCGCTGATCGGCGCACGTGGCAATGGCGAGGTCGTCATGCATCCGGGTGTTTCCCGGTTGCTCGCCGACGAGTTGCGCGGCGAGCCGGCGCGCTTCCAGGAGGCGCTCGAGTTCACGCGCCGGCACACCTGCCACTGGCTGCCCGAGGATCGGCTCGAACAGGAGCTGCGCCTCGACACCTTGTCTGACGATCCAGCCAGCGGGCAGATGCAGCAGGGATTGCAGGACATGCTGCGGCTGCTCCATGACGAAAGCGACCCGCAACGGCGTATCCGGCTGGCGCGCTCGATCCGCCAGACGCTGGCGACGATCGGCGGCGCCGCGGGAGCGCTCGACGAACTGCGCTGGTTGAACCAGTACGCCAGTTACCGCCTGGGGACGATGGCCGCCGCGCCGCTCGGCAGCACGCCGCTGCCGCCCCCCGCCTGGCTTGCCGGGACGCTGCCGGCGCCCTTTCGGCCGGCACGGCTGGCGGTCGAACTGCACTACGACGCGGCAGACAACAGGCCGGTGCTGCACTTCGTCGCTGCCGCGGGGAGCGCCGCAGCGAGCGGGGCAATCGAGTTCCCGACGCCGCTGCCCGCCAACCTGCACGTGCAGTGCCAGGGTGAGCCCGGAACCTGGCACGTCGTCGGCCTGGACAAGCGCGTACGCCTGCCGATGGCGCGAACGCCGGTCTGGTTGACCACGCTCGCCGGCCGCCGCTACGAGCTGCGCGGCGATTTCCCCGCCACCAGTACCGATGGCGGCGGCGATTCGACCGCGCCGCTGCTGCATCTCAGCCATCTCCCGGAAGATCGCGAACAGGCGCTGGCGATCGCCAACTGGCTCGGGCAACAGGGCCTGCGCATCGAACTGCGCGAGGAAGGCGGAGCCGAGGCCAAGGCCGCATCCGGTACGGAAGGCGCGGGCGAGCCGACACGCCTGCTGCGGCTATGGACGCCCGCCGCCCGGTGGCGGCTGGCCGAAAAGACCGTCGACGCGATCGTGCCGCTTGCCCGCGCCGTGCTGCTGCGCGTCGACCCGACGCTGGAAGATCCGCCGCCCGGCTACGGTGCCGACAAGCTGCTCGACTTGCCGGACTTGCGCACGACCGCGCAGGCCGAACAGACCCGTGTCTTTCTCCGGCAACTGCACGACTGGCTCAGCGACGACACGCCGCGCGAGCCTGCGAAAGCCAGCGCAGCCGATGCAGCCAGCGAAGTCGATCATCTGCTCGCCGAATTGCAGGACCCGCAGACGCCGCCGCCACGGCGGATCGAGATCGGCGACCGCCTGGCCGAGATCGGCGACCCGCGTCGCGGCGTCGGACTCGATTCGCGTGGCCTGCCCGATATCGACTGGGTCGACATCCCGGGCGGCGAGTTCATTTATCAGGATGGCGAACGGCGCATGCTACCCGGCTTCCGGATGGCGCGTCACCCGGTGACCAACGCGCAGTACCAGGCGTTCATCGACGCCGGCGGCTATCGGGCCGACGTTTGGTGGCAGGGTCTCGAGCGGCCCGAACCGAAACCGTCGCATTGGCCGCAAACCAACCGCCCGCGGACGAATGTCGACTGGCACGAGGCCGTCGCCTTCAGCCGCTGGCTGAGCAAGCAACTCGGCTACGAAGTCAGGCTGCCGAACGAGCTGGAATGGGAGCGCGCGGCACGCGGCCGGGACGGACGCGAATACCCCTGGGGTCAGGGCTACCAATCGGGGTGCGCCAACCTTGACGAGAAGTCGTCGGAGGCTGGTGGGTGGACTCTCCAGCAAACCACGGCTGTCGGTATGTATCCACAGGGTGCATCGAGCGAAGGCGTGCTTGATCTGGCCGGAAACGTCTGGGAGTGGTGCCTTTTCTCCCATGATCGCCTGGAGCTGTCAGAGTCAGAGGCCGATCCGAGCGACCAGACGCGCATGCTGCGTGGTGGCTCGTGGTTCGACGGCACGGGCGTTGCGCGCGGCTCGCATCGCGCCTGGTATGACCCTGACTTTAGGCTTAGCTTCAGCGGCTTCCGCTTGGTGTCGTCTGCCCCCCTTCGGTGAACTGCTGTTCGTTACCGACCGCCGCGCAGCGGCGGTCGCGCATTTCTTCAGAAGACGAAGGGATCAAGCACCTACCTGCACAATCCTCACGAATTGGCGTAGCGCAAATGCCTGATCCAGCACACAGCGTCACGAAAGGCTGGAGTTGCCCCCTTTCGGTGGACGGATTGGCGCTTGAGAATCAAGCGCCGGGA
>ERZ761602.6259-NODE-6259-length-13476-cov-9.395947_pt1 | contig 13476 bp, 11 predicted proteins | sample MGYA00512165_ERZ761602 | MGnify/ENA primary metagenome ERZ761602 (study PRJEB28899, sample SAMN02445085) | bioreactor sludge metagenome | biome: EBPR sludge; isolation source: Thorneside wastewater treatment plant | place: Australia: Brisbane, Thorneside...
GGATGGCGGAGCAGGCGACGGCGGAGCCGGCGACGGCGGGACCACCGGCGATGGCGGCACCTCCGGCGACGGCGGCACCTCCGGCGACGGCGGCACCTCCGGCGACGGCGGGGGCACCTCCGGCGACGGCGGGACCACCGGCGATGGCGGCACCTCCGGCGACGGCGGCGCCTCCGGGGACGGTGGGGAAGATGACGCGCCCAAGCTCGACGGCGAGGGAGGCCTGGTGCTCGGCGGTTGCGGCGGATGCAGCGCCATCGGCTCCATGCCCGCAGCGCTCGCCTGGCTCGCCCTGGTTGCCCCCCTGGTCCTGCGTCGCCGTCGAGGCTGAGGAGCTCAGGCTCAGCGCTTCCTCGCGAACCAGGCCTGACCGCGTACGCTCAGCTCCTCTCCGGGGATTCCTGGGTCGACCCGCTCGCTCAGGTCGAGTCGCAGCTCGTTTCCCTCCAGGCTGCCGCGGACCGCCCACAGCCGGGTCGGGACCTCCATGCGCTCCTCATGCCACCACCCGCTCAGGCCCTCGGGGCAGCGCTCGAGCAGCAAGGTGAAGGTCAGGACCGTGTCGCCCCGCTCTTCGTGAGCCGAGAGGCGGTGCCCACGGAAGGCCAGCGCCTCGCAGCCTGCTTGTCGGTGGGTTCGCAGGCGCAGCATCGTGCTGACCGGGTCCACCAGCGCCTCCGCCGGAGCAAAGACCCGACCACGCCAGGAGTCGATCAACACCAGGACTACGGCCTGGGCGGGCCCGCCCTCCGCCGAGCGGACCTCTATGTCCAGGACTGCATCGGGGCGCTCAGCCGGGGTGGGTGCCGCCTGGGCCGCCAAGGACCCGAAGCCCCACAGGATCAACGCTTGCCCTTCGGATCGAAGAAGCGGATCTTTTTGCCGTCGGTCGTCTCGTTGGTGCCCTTCTTCATGATGTGGCTGCGCTCGCTCTCGGCGGCCCGATCGGACTCCGCGCCGATGATCGTGAAGCTCCACTTCTCGGTGTCGTCGCCCAGGTCCTCGACCTCGACGAAGCTGGAGAGCACCGCGTTGTGCGACTCGTCCGAGCGGGTGCCGCCGAAGCGCTGCCAGCAGTTGCCAGGACGGGCGTTGCTGACCGCCACCTCGCGGTATTGACCCGAGAGCTGGAGGTGCCCGGCCAGCCGGTAGTGCTTGTTGTCGGTCAGATCGGGCTTGTAGCCGGCCGAGTAGACGACATCGTGCATGAAGACTGAGCACTTCCAGAAGTCCGACCCCCAGTTGACCCGGTACTCCTTCTCGCCGTCGATCGTCTGGCTGCGCTTCTCGGAGGCGCCCGCCAGGGCCGGGTTTTGCGTGTAGAAGATGCCCTTGTCGCCCGGCGTGCCGTAGCCGACGCCGACGGCGCCGCTGGCCCGCTCGCGCGCGGTGCGCAGCACGGCCAGCTGGGGCCCTTGGGCGATGCCATTGAACAGGGCCGTCGCCCGCGCGAGGTCCCCGTCGGCCTTGTGGCTGCACTGCGAGAAGAGGATCTCGTCGGTCGATGGGATGTAGATCTCCACCCCCGCGTCCAGCCGGGGGACCGGCTGGAGCCCGTGCTCGCTGAGCCCCTCGTCCACGGTGCCGACGTGCTGGTTGAAGGCGACCAGGTGCTTGTCCAGCATCCCGTGGTCCTTGGCCACCTTGGTCCAGGTGGCTGACTCGTAGCCCTGGTTGTCTTCGGCGGTCAAGACGTAGCGCCGCCCCTTGGCGAGAGCGGGCCGGCTGTCCTGTTGCGGCGCGTCGACCGCCTCGGCGCCGCCCTGGGCCTCCCCCGTGTGGGCCGTGGCGGGAGAACGGCTGACCGCCGGGGTACGCGAGTGGCTCAGATCGGGCACGGAGACCTCCAGAGAGGAGCGGCAGTCTACCTGGAAGAGGCGGGTTCGTCGCGCTTGCGTCGAGCCTTGCTGCGGGTCGGCTTGCGGGCGCCGGGGCGCGCGGGCGAGGGCGAGGGCGAGGCGGCCTTGCGCCTCAGCCAGGCCATCGAGCGGCGCACCACCCGGAACTCCTTCAGCGCTACGCTGCCCTCGACCGGCCGGGCGTCGTCGGCGAAGACCCGCCAGCGCACCAGCCCCTCGGGTCCCTCCACCAGGGCGGCGTTGCTGCCGTGCAGGGCGATCCACAGCTGCACCACCTGCAGGTGCTGCCCCGGGAAGAGCGGCGTCGGATGGTAGCGGAAGAAGGTCAGGGCGCCGGGGTCCTGGGAGAGGGTCAGCCCGCCATCGGCCAGCATCCGGGAGCGCACCTCGCCGTTGACCAGGGGGCGGGGAATCACCAGCTCGACCCCGACATGGGTGGCCAGGGTCCGGCCCTCGTTGACCAGCGAGGCGCGAAAGCACAGCTGCGCCTTCGGTCCGCGGGGGTCGGTGTCCAGGTGCTCCGCCTCCCCGAAGGGGTTCAGACGCTCCAGCCGCACCCGCGGGTGCCGGGTCCGCCGCATCACGTCCTCGACGTGGATGTGCCCCATCGGGCGGCTCTTCCCGGCGATGCGCAGGTAGTAGCGGTGGTCGCTGGACTGGTGGGGGGCGTCCTCGGAGGGGTTGATCTCGATCACGTAGACGGCGCTGCCGGGCAGGATCTCCGATCCCTCGGCGCCGGGCACCTCGTAGACGTTGAAGCTGCGCAGGCTGGGGCTGACCGTCCCCGGGATGATGTCCTCCAGCCAGGAGCGCGTGCCCCCCGGCTTCAGATCCATCGGCACCCCCCCGTCGATGCGCCCTTCGTCGTCCAAGCCGATGAAGATGCGGCCCCCGGCGCCGTTGGAGAAGGCGCTGATCTGCTTGGAGAGCATGTGCAGGAAGGCGCCCACCACCTCGCGGTCGCGGGAGAGCCACAGGCTGCCCTTGAACTCCTGGAAGTCGTACTCATGTGCGTCCAGCGCGTGCAGGGCCGCCTCGGTCCAGCGCGGGCTGAGCTCGATGTTCAGCGAGGGGCCTGCGGACTCAGGCATCTTCGGCCCGGCGCTCGGCCAGCACGCAGACCAACACCGCGCGCAGCCCGGCGTCGTCCAGGCCCCGGAGCGCCGCCATCATGGGCTCGGCGCAGTGCTGCAAGCCGCAGCGGGTCAGCTCGGGCAGGCTCAACGGCGTCCGGAGCTGCTCCTGGTGCACCACCTTGAGCGCCTTGACCAGATCCTGCTCCGACACCTCGGTGAGCCCCAGTCCTCGCTTCATCCTCGCCTCCACACCAGGCATTAATGCGTTGTGCGAAGATGCCCCCCGCGCTCGAGGTCCCATGGCGACGCCCTCCACCCAGGCCCCCTCCCTGCCCCGCCAGCTGCTGGTGCACGCCGTCCTGGTCCTGATCAGCCTCGCCACGCTCTACCCGGTGCTCTGGGTGCTGAAGATGGCCCTGACCCCAGGGCAGGCCTTCAGCATGGACCCCAGCCTCATCCCCACCGAGCTCACCCTGCAGAACTTCGCCGACGTCGTCGGCACCCGCGACGCCGCGGGCGGCTGGCTCTTCGGGCGGCAGCTCTTCAACAGCCTCTTCGTCTCGCTAATCACCAGCGTCGTCGGCATCGGCCTCGCCTGCACCGCCGGCTACGGCCTCTCCCGCTGGAACTTCCCCGGCCGGGACGCCGGGATGAGCCTCTTCCTGGTCACCCAGATGTTCCCCGGGGTGGTCATGGCCATCCCCCTCTACATCCTGCTCGACGAGCTGGGCCTGCTCGACTCGCTCACCGGGCTGGCCCTGGTCTACGCCACCACCGCCATCCCCTTCTGCACCTGGAACCTCAAGGGCTACTTCGACACCATCCCGCGCGAGCTGGAAGAGGCCGCCCGCATGGACGGCGCCGACCGCTTGACCATCTTCACCCGCATCGTCCTGCCCCTGGCCCGGCCCGCCCTGGTCGTCACCGGGCTGTTCAGCTTCATGACCGCCTGGAACGAGTTCATCCTGGCCGCCACCTTCATGGGCGACGAGCGCAGCTTCACCCTGCCGGTCGTGCTGCAGGGCTACGTCGGCGACTTCGGGACCGAGTGGGGCCGCTTCGCCGCCGGGGCCATCCTGGTCAGCCTGCCCGTGATGGCGCTGTTCTTCGCCTTGCAGCGCTACCTGGTGGAGGGGCTGACGGCGGGTGGGGTGAAGGGCTAGGGGCCCTCAAAAACTCCAGCCGATCCCCAGGTTGAGGATCACCCCCGGGTACAGCTTCCGACCGGCCCACCAGCCCCGACCGCCGACGGCGCCCTCCAGGGTCAGCGCCGGGGCGAAGGTGTAGCGCCCGCCGACGAAGGCGCCGGCCGACACGCCGTCGTCGCGCTCGTGGGTCCAGCTGGCGTCGCCGGTCACGATCTCGCCGCCGAGAAAGGTGCCGCGGCTCCAGTCGCCGGTGAAGGTGTAGCGATACTGTCCGCCGGCGTGGTGGAATCGCACCACGTCTTCCAGGTTGAAGGCCAGGATGCCGGCCACGCTGGAGCGATCGCTGAGCTTCACGTCCCCCGTCAGCTCTACCTGCGGCAGGCCGAGCTGGGCCGGGGCCACCGTCAGGGCGACGACGGGGCCGCGCTTGCCTGCCATCGCGGGCAAGGAGCCGAGGAGGAGCAGGGAGAGGAGGAAGCTTCGCACGGTGACCTCGCCGGGAGTCCATAGCACCCCCAGGGAGGCTCAGCCGGCGGCCTCGACCTGCAGCCGCACCGGACCGCCCGGCCGCAGGGTGACTCGGGGCATTGGCGCCACCGCAGGCCCCGGGAGAGCCACGAGGCGCCAGCGCTGCGCCACGCCGGCGAGGACGAGCTGGGCCTCCATCATGGCGAAGTGGTTGCCGATACAGACCCGCGGGCCGTCGCCGAAGGGCAGGTAGCAGCCTCGCGGGCGAGCGTCGATCGCCTCCTCGGAGAAGCGCCCCGGGTCGAAGCGCTCGGGATCGGGCCAGAGGTCCGGGCGGCGGTGCAGGCCGTAGATGCTCACCAGGACCGTCACGCCCGCCGGCAGGCTGTGGCCGCCGACCTCCACCGGCTCCAGGCTCTCGCGTCCGACCATGTAGGCGGGCGGGTACAGCCTCATGCTCTCCTCGAAGACCCGGCGAGCCAGGCCCAGCCGGGGGAGGTGCTCCAGGCCGGGGAGGCCGTCCCCCACCACGGACCGGACCTCCTCGGACAGCGCCCGCTGGACCTCGGGGTTGCGCGCCAGCAGGTCGAGGCTCCAGGTCAAGGCGTTGGCGGTGGTCTCGTGGCCCGCGACGAAGAGGGTCATCACCTCGTCGCGCACCTGCTGATCGTCCATGCCTCGCCCGTCGTCCTCGTCCCGGGCGTCCAGGAGCCGCTGGAGGATGTCGTCCTGGTCTCCGGGATCGGCCCGCCGCTGGCGGATGATCTCGAAGACGATCTCGTCGAGCGCCCGCACGGCCCGCTGCATGCGGCGGTTGCGCGGGAGGGGCCAGCTCACCGGCAGGTGCAGCAGGCGGCCGACCTCGCCGGCGATGTAGTCGGTGGCGGCGTGGACGGCGGCGCTGGCGGCCCGGGAGTAGGACCCCGAGGCGGCGCCGAACATGGTCTCGGTGGCGATGGCCAGGGTCAGGCGGGTCATCTCGGCGTGGATGTCGACGCCTCGTCCGGGGACCCAGCCCTCGACCAGCGCCGCGGTGTGCCGGGCCATGGTCGCGGCGTAGGTGCCCAGGTCTCGCCGGCCGAATTTCGGGGCGATCAGGCGCCGCTGGGCCCGGTGGACCTCGCCCTCGCTGGTGATGAGGCCCTCGCCCAGGATCGGGCGGGAGTAGGTCGAGAGCGCCGCGAACTTCTTGAAGCGGCGGGCCTGCCGGACCAGCACGTCGCGGGCGACCTCCGGGTCGGTGACGACGTAGAGGAAGCGGCCCCGCACGGCCGGCGCGCGGGTGAAGCCGCCGCCCTCGTGCCAGGCGCGCAGCAAGAAGCCCAAGCGGTCGCGACGCAGCTCGGGGAGGCAGCCGACCAGGGGCAGGCCGCTCAGGGTCGGGAGGGAATCCGGCATGGGGGGCTCCGAGGGGGAGGAGGGCTTGGCTCAGGCGAAGCTGGCCACGACCCGCTCGGCGATCCACTCGGCGACCGCCGAGATGGTCGAGACGGGGTGGCTGCCGATGGAGGTGGGGATGACGGAGCCATCCGCGACGTAGAGGCCGGGGTGGCCGTGGACCTGCCCGTCGACTCCGACCACGCCGCGCTGCGGATCCGAGGACAGGGCGCAGCCGCCCAGGTTGTGAACGGTGAGGGTGCGCTGGAAGGGGCCCCAGGTGGGAAAGTCGGCGTAGCTGCCCCCGTAGGCCTGGGCCAGGGCCTGCATGGCCTCGCGCTGGCGGAGGATCAGCGCCCGGTTCTCGCGGGCATAGTCCCAGACCATGTCCAGCTTCCCGCGGCGCAGCAGCAGGCGTCCGCCGGCGTTGTCCCGGCCGATGGCGAAGACGGTGGTCATCCGCTCGGCCGCGCCCGCGCCGGGCATGGTCCGCGCGAGCGGTCGAGCCAGCAGGCCGGAGCGCAGGCCGGCGGAGAGCAGGCCCGGCAGGCGCCTCCACAGGGGCGGGCCCAGCGGACCGAGGCGACGCGCCGGGGGCTGGCCGTGGCTGGCCAGGACCTCCATCACCGCCTGGTTGAAGGTGGGCGTGGCGACCACGAAGCCCTGACCCTCGTCGTCCTCGTGCCACATGATCGAGGTTACGTCGGGCCCCCTCCAGGGCTCCAGCGGCAGGGTCACGTTCTGGATGTTGCCCAGGAAGTCTCCGTTGCCCGAGTAGCCGCGCCCCAGGTCGGCCGGGAGCTTGGGCAGGGAGCGGACCAGGTCCCGGCTGCGGAGCAGGAGCTCGTTGCTGCCCAAGGTGCCCGCGGCGACGACGACCCGACGTCCGACGACCACCTTGTCCTGGCGCGCGTCGAGGTCGCGGTAGTGCACCTCCCAGCCGCCGCCCGGGGCGGCCGCGAGGTGGCTGACCTGGCACCCGGCCCGCACCCTAGCCCCCATCGCCTCGGCACGGGCGAGGTGGGTGAGGTCCAGGGAGCTCTTGGCGCCATGGGTGCAGCCGTACTCGCACTCCGCGCACAGCTGGCAGGGACGGCGCCCCTCCCCAGGACCCTGAACGCGATCCCAGCCGATGGCCATCGGCGGGTCCTCTGTGCGCCGGCCCAGGGCCTTGCCGGCGAGGTGGAAGGCGTCCCGCTTGGGCACCTGGATCCCGGCGGGGAGCGGCGCGACCCCCAGGTCGGCGGCCACGCGGTCGTAGTAGGGCCCCAGGCTGTCCAGGGTGAAGGGGGCCGGCCATCGCGGGTCCTCGAAGACCTTGGCCTGCGGCCGGTAGTGGATCCCCGCGTAGACCAACGAGCCGCCGCCGACCCCAGCGGCGGTGGCCGTGGCGATGCCGGACAGGAAGCGCAGGTCGAAGAGGCCGCGCCCTCCCCGCTCGGGGCGGCGCCAGAGCAGCGCGTCGGTGTCCCGGACGTCCCGGGGGAAGTCCTGGGGGCGGTAGCGGCGGCCGCGCTCCAGGACGAGGACCTCGTGACCGGCCTCGGCCAGCCGCAAGGCCGCGATGGCCCCGCCGAAGCCGGAGCCGATGACGACCGCGTCGTGGGTGGTGCTCACAGCGTGCTCTCCAGGTGCTCGACGATGTGGGGGTAGACGTCCCGCGCGGCGCGCTCGCCGAAGATGCAGTCGATGTGGCCGTAGTCGGGGATCACCACCCGGGAGTACAGGCCGGGATCGTTGTGGCGGCGCAGCCAGGACAGCGTGCGGGCGCTCCCGGAGGGGTCGAAGCAGGCGTTCTCGGCGCCGTGGATCATCCGCAGGGGCAGGGCCAGCCGGTGGACGTGCGGCATGTAGAGATCCCGCCCCTGGGCGTCGACCAGCTGGCCGGCGCGCACGATCCGGGCGAGGTGCCGGAAGGCGGTCACGTTGGCCAGGCCGAAGAGCTCGTGCAGCGTGTCGTGGGTGGCCACCGAGAGCTGGTCGTGCTCATAGAGCAGGGAGTACATGAAGGTGATGCGCTTGCAGCAGGCGCTCTTGCAGCGCTCCTCCTCCTCCACCGGGTACATGGAGAGCGCCCGATCGTAGACCCGCGCCCACCAGCGGGCGTCGGCGTCGGTGTAGGCCGACAGGCCATCGACCCCCAGCGCGTCGAGGGCGCCGGGCAGGTGCAGGCCGGACTTCAGTCGGACCTGCGGCGCGCCGACGACGTGGGGCGTCGCCTGCGAGCTGACGACCGAACGAACCCCCCGCAGCGCGCCGGAGAGCATCGACATGTAGAAGACCGTGGCGCCGAAGCAGTGCACCACGAGCTGAACGCTCTCGGCCCCCGTGAGGCTGCGCACCCGGTCCACCGCCTCGGGCAGATCGACCGCCGCGATGACGTCGGCGGCAGCCTGGAGGTGGGCGGCCCCGGGCTCGATGCTGGACCGGTAGTCCAGCAGCCAGACGTCGAAGCCTCGGGCGACCAGGTACTCGACCAGGTTGGTGTCGATCGTGTCGACGGTGAAGATGCGGCTGGACACCCCCAGGCCGTGGACGAGCATCACGGGGCCCTTGTCGCCGCCGCGGTAGCGGGTCAGCACCAGGGGGGTGCCATCGCTGGCCCGCAGGTAGTGGACCTCGGGTGGGTCGGTGCGGAGCGGGCGACGCTTGCGCGGGGCCGCCTCCGGCTCGAAGACCGTGGGTCGGGCAAAGATGTCGCCATAGGTCTCCCACAGCGAGCCGACGAAGAAGCGCCCGAAGCGAGCCCGGGCGAGCAGCCCCTGGCGGATCGAGCGGGTGCCGGTCGCCTTGATGGTCCGGACCTGGCGGCTGAAGTCGGCCAGCCCGATGCGCAGCTGCCCGCGGGCGACCATGAGGCCGCGCTCGTCGCTGAGGTCGACGTGCAGCGTCGTGGTGTCGGCCCAGAGCTCGGCGATCCCGTCGTCGCGGACGAACTTCACGCCCCGCAGGTGCCAGACCCGACCGTCGGGGGCTACCATGCGCAGCGTGTAGACCATGTTGCGGGTGTCCCGGCGCTCAGGATCCTCGGAGAGGAGCTGGAAGCGCCCGTCGCGCACCTGCAGCGGGTCCGGACAGAGGGCGGGGGCCTGCACCGTCCCGACCAGGCGCATCGTCCGCAAGGGGTCGGCGAGGGTGCCCTCGAGATCGTCGCTCTGCACGGTCAGGACGAAGGAGAGCTCGTGACCCAGGGCCTCTCCGGTGCGCGAGGCGGTCGCGTGGTCCAGGGCCTCGGCCCCATCCGCCGAGAGGGTCACGAAGCCGGCCATACGCTCCGTGAAACGAATGCCCACCGCGGGAGGCGGCGGACGCCGACGGGGAGGTCGGGGCCGATGGTGCAGATCGTAGTCGATCGTCCAGCCGCGATCGGCCGCCAACAGGGCGACGCTGCGCTCGGCGAGGCCCGTGATGGTCAGGAGGGGGTTGACCCCCAGCGGGGTCGGCATCACGCTGCCGTCGGCCACGTAGAGCCCCGGGTGTACCTCCGCGCCCTCGGTCCCGGCGTAGACCCGGCCCTTGTGATCGGTGACCCCGGACCGGGCGTCCTCGCCCATCCCGCAGCCCCCCAGGGGGTGGACGGAGATCAGCCCCGCGCGCACCTGGTTGCTCCACTGCGGGTTCGGCACGTAGGTGCCGCCCAGGGCCGCGGTGGCCGCGGTCATCTGCTCGTTGAGCACCCGCACGCCGCGCTCCCCGGCCGCCTCGGGCCAGTCGATGCGCAGGGCGCCGACCTCGTCCAGGTGGAGCTTCCCGGCCCCCGAGTCGTGGGCCATGCCCAGGAAGGTCAGCGTGTGGGCCATGGCCCCCTGCCGGGCCCCGTCGGGCAACCTCGACCGCAGCTCCCGCTTGCGCTCCGCCAGGCCGTCCCGCACCCCCGCGTCCGTGTCGACGCCCCAGCGGGCGGCCGCGGCGCGGAAGGCCGAGGGGTAGATCGCGTCGATGGCGCCGGGCAGGGCTCCTTCTTGCAGCAGCCACTGCTGCTCGATCCCGCGGGCGTCGGTCCGGCCGTCGATCATCCCCGTGATGCAGGGGCCGACGGGCTGCCGCCGGTCGGGTTGCGCCGCCCCCGCGCCGACCCCGTCGACCCGATGGTCGCAGTTGTAGCCGAAGCCCAGCACGTCGGCGTTCCCGCTGAAGCCTCCGCCCAGCCGGTCCGAGAGGGGCAGCCCTCGCGCCCGGGACCGCAGCAGGATGCCCGTCGAGCCCAGCGTGCCCGCGGCGAGCACGACCACCTCGGCCAGCAGCACCACCGTCTCGGCGCCTTCGAAGCGCTCCCTCCCGGCCTCCACCAGCTCGCAGCAGACGGCCCACAGGCCGTCCTCCCGCCGCTCGATGTGCGAGACCGAGATCTCGGTGTAGATCTCGGCGCCGTGGTTCCAGGCGTCGGGCAGGTAGGTGGTGGCGACCGTGTTCTTGGCCCCGTGGTTGCAGCCCGTCACGCAGTCCCCGCACAGGTTGCAGGGCGCGCGGCGCACACCGAAGGGGTTGACGTGGTCGTCGAAGGAGATGTTGACCGGCACCCGCACGAAGGGCTCGCCCATGGCCTTGGCGGCGCGACGGAGGGCCTCGTGCTTGGGCAGCCGGGGCCAGTCCTGGGGGTAGGTCCGGGGCTGCAGCACCGCCCGGGCTCGCTCGATCCCCTTCTGGAGCCCGCCCAGGTCGTCGCGCAGCGCCTGGGGCCAGCGGGCATCGGCGAAGACCTCGGGCCGGGCCTCCAGGGCGACCCCGGCGTTGATCAGGGAGGTCCCCCCGAGGCCACAGCCGCGCAGCACCGAGACGTCCCCCTCGACCAGGAAGTCGAAGAGCGCCAGTCGCGAGCCCACCCGTCCCCCGGGCACGGCCGGGGCGTGCACCTGGCTCTCGCCGACGGCCTCCACCTCGTTGTCCGGAAAGTCGCCCGGCTGGAACTCCCGTCCGCGCTCCAGGACACAGACCTGCCGACCGGCGCGCGCGAGGCGAGAGGCCGCGACCCCACCGCCGTAGCCGCTGCCCACCACGACGACCTCGTAGCGGTCCTTGAGCTCGCCCAAGGGGGATGAGAGGCGGGAGCGCAGGGTCGTGGAGAGGGGGGGCAGCGGGTTCATGAGACCTCCTCGGTGATGGCGAAGAGGTAGCGCAGGTCCTGCCGCCTCAGGGCCCCCGGGAGGTCCAAGTCAGACAGAGGTCAGACGGCGGCAGGTCCAGGTCAGACTGGTGCATGATGCCCTCCGTGAGCCCCCCTCCGCCGACGCCCAGACCACCCACTCCCCGGCTGCTGCTGCTGGTCCTCTCGCTCTACCTGGGCGCGGGCCTGCCAATGGGGGTAGTGGCCGAGCTGATCCCGGTCTGGCTGCACCAGCAGGGCAGCAGCCTGCAGACCATCGGCCTGGCCAGCCTGATCAGCCTGCCCTGGAGCCTGAAGGCGCTCTGGGCGCCCCTGGTCGACCGCACCGGCCACGCCAGACGCTGGGCCTTCGCCGCCCTGTTCGGCGTCGCCAGCGCCACCATCCTGGTCCCGCACCTGGGCCTCAGCCCGGCCCTCTGGCTGGTGCTGCTGGGGCTGACGACCGCGAGCGCCACCTACGATCTGGCCGTCGACGGCTGGGCGGCCAGCACGGTCCCCCGCGAGCACCAGGGTCGGGTCAACGGGCTGCGGGTGGCCGCCTACCGGGCGGCGATGATCGCGGCGGGCGGCGGCGCCGTGGCCCTGGGAGGCTTGCTGCCCTGGACCCAGGTCTTCGCCATCGTGGGGGTCCTGGCCCTGCTGCTGCTGATCCCGCTGCCCTTCGCCCCCGCCGCGCCCCGGAGCCAGGAGCCTCCCGCCGGCGGCTGGCTGGCAGCGCTCGTAGATTGGTTTCGTGGCCAAGGAATTCTGAACAGCCTGGGCGTCATCGTCTTCATCCTGCTCTTCAAGCTGGGCGACGCCTCGCTGGGCCCGATGGTCAAGCCCTTCTGGCTGGAGAGGGGTTTCTCGGTCGAAGAGCTCGGCCTCGTCAGCATCACCCTGGGCACCGCCCTTACAATGCTAGGGGCGCTCGTCGGTGGCGAGCTGACCAGCCGGATGGGGCTCTTCCGCAGCCTATGGGTGCTAGGCGGGGTTCAGGCCCTCAGCAACCTCGGCTACCTGGGGGCCGCCGTGTGGACCTCGCGGCCCGCCGTCTGGGCGGCCAGCATGACCGAGAGCTTCACCGGCGGCCTGGGCACGGCCTCCTTCCTGGCGGTGCTGATGGCCCTGACCGGGGGAGCTCAGGCGACCACCCGCTTCGCCCTGTTGACCGCCCTGATGGGCCTGACCCGCACGCTGAGCGGCGCGGTCAGCGGCTACGGCGCCAGCGCGATGGGCTTTCCCGGCTGGTTCGCCTTCAGCTTCCTGCTGGCCCTGCCGGCCTTCGCCTTCCTGCCCGCCATCCGGCGACGTCTGGGCTGAGCTGCCTGCCTAGCAGCGTTCGGGTGGCCGTGATCGTCTCTGGCCCGGTGCCGCAGCAGCTCCCGACGATGCGGGCCCCCGCCTCGACCCACTGCCTGGCCAGCTCGGCGTAGGCAGCCCCTGCCAGCGAGGGATCCGCCTCCCAGCCGAGCCCCTCCCTCGGGTGACCGGCGTTGGCGTAGACCCCCACCGGCAGCTCCGGGACCGCCTCTCGCAAGGGGAGAAGCCACTCCAGGGCCCGACGGGCTGGCAGGCAGTTGACCAGCACCGCCTCCACGCCCATTTCAGCCGCCTGGACCGCCGCGCGTGCGACCTCGGCTGGGCCGAGCAGGTCGCCCTCGGGGCCTGGAGTGAGCGCCAGCCAGGTCGGAAGACCGGTGGCCAGGGCCTGCTCCACGGCGCTCAGCGCCTCGCCGATGTGGGGGAAGGTCTCGACCAGCAGCAGGTCGACGCCCTCCTCGGCCAGGGCCTGGGCGACCTGGGCGTGCTCGGGGCCCGGCTCCGGCGGGGAGAGCCAGGGCGAGTAGCAGTCGAGCAGCGGGGCCATGCTGCCGGCGACGACCTGGCCGGGCAGGCAGCCCTGCCGGGCGAGGCCCACCGCCTGGCGGAGGAGCGAGCGCCACTCCTGAGGGAAGTGTCGGGGCTGGGTGCGGAAGGTGTTGGCCGTGTGCACACAGGCGCCGGCCTGGGCGTAGGCGCGGTGGATCTCCCGGATGGCCGCGGGGGAGGAGGCGATGGCCCCGGCAGACCAGCCGGGGGGCGGGGTGGCGATGCCCATGCGGTTCAGCATCGTGCCGACCGGGCCGTCGAGGAGGAGGACGCTCATGCCGATGAAATAGCTTCCTGCTTCGATAGCAGCACAGGTTAGTCGGCTGACTTCGGAGGTCTGCCATGATCAGCAAGCTCGTTCGCGCCCCCCTACGCCTGGCCAAGACCCTGGTGCGCTTCGTCACCGGGTCCAAGGCGCCCAAGTCCAGCGGTGGGCCCAGCTACACCCCGGCCGCCGGCGGCCTGAAGCGCCCGGACGAGGCGGTGTCCCGCGGCCCCTATGCCCGCGCCGAAGACGACGACGGGGGTGGGCACGACCACGATCACGGCCACAGCCACGATCACGGCCACAGCCACGGCCACGAGCCCGAGCC
>ERZ761602.6260-NODE-6260-length-13475-cov-6.447541_pt1 | contig 13475 bp, 11 predicted proteins | sample MGYA00512165_ERZ761602 | MGnify/ENA primary metagenome ERZ761602 (study PRJEB28899, sample SAMN02445085) | bioreactor sludge metagenome | biome: EBPR sludge; isolation source: Thorneside wastewater treatment plant | place: Australia: Brisbane, Thorneside...
CCGGCTGGGTTGGCTGCGGCCGCAGCCATCCCTCTCCATCGCGCAACGCGGATTCACCGGCCTGAAACGCCAGATTGCGATTGCGCGTGTTGCTGGCCATTTTTTCTTCTTGGGTGGTGCCCTGCATGGCGGCGACCCCGATCAGCGTCATCGCCAGCAGGAACACCAAAGCCACCATCAGCGCGGAACCTCGCTGGAGGTGCGCGCCGATGGCGCATCGGGTGATCGCGCGAACAAAGCCGGGCGTTTTTTCGTTCATGGCAAACGGTTTCGGATACCCACAGTGGTGGAAAACGCCTGGCGCAAGCGCCGGTCGTTAACGGTTATGGTGTTGCCGGTATCGGCGGGGAAAACCACCGCCTGAGCGGTGCTGGAGGTGAGGTTGTCTTCGAGGCTGACCAGCAGCAGGTTGACCCGCACGCTGCACACCGCGCTCCAATCGGCCACGTTGTTCGCGGTCACATAGCCGACGGTGGGATCGACCCGGCGGGCCGCCCCCTGGCCGGTGCAAACGCCGTAAAGAATCTGCATGCGCTCGACCCCTTCCACCACTTCGCTCGCATTGGGGCCGACCATGCGCCAGAGTGCGGACACGCCGCCCGCGCCCGTCCTCAGGTAATAGGTTTTGGTGAATCCGCCCGTGCCAGCTCGTATCAGCTCGTTACCGGCATAGTTGTCGGCCAAATTAGCTCTTGCATTGCCCGGCGTCGGGGTCGTGCCCGTCGCGTGCTGAACAACGCTCACGCAATTGCTGGTGCAGGTGGGGTCATCGTTGACCGCCGTCACCTGAAACACCGAAAGCGACTGACAGTTTGCAGCCGCCAGAATATCGCCGACCTGGATTCCGTTACCGGCGGGCACCGAAAGATTTGCGGTGCCGCCGCCGTGGCTGACGACGTTGATCGGGGCACTTTCCGCCCCGCCCCGCACGGTGATCGCGTCGCTGCCCGACAGCGGGCTGGCGATATTGGCATCCAGCGCGGGATTCCAGGTATTGGCGCCGGTCGATTCGAAACCGTAAATGGCCTGACCGTAATTCCACAAAAACTGAGTCGCGCTGTTCAGCGTGTTATCGATGCCCGTCGCGGCGGACAAGCACCCGAAATAACCGGCGCTGCGGATATCCTTGGCCATCAGGTCCAGCGCGAAGCGCCCGTTTTCCTGGATGCGGGACAGCCCTTCGTGGAACCGGTAGGTCTGCTTGCTGCCCACGAAGAGCTGGATGACGCCGGCGGTCAAGATCAGGCTGAGCACCAGCGCCACCATGATTTCTACCAGCGACAAACCGCGCTGGCTTCGGGCGGACATAGCACGCATCGAACGGCCGATAAGCGCGCTCACAGGTCGGCATCCATCGCGAAATCTTGCGGGGCGGCTTGGCCGCGACTGTCATCCCAGCGGACGGTGACGCGGAAGATATTGCCGGCGATGCGCTGGATGCTGCCCGTCCCCGCAGGCAAGGTGCAGGCCAGCGCGTTGCGCCACGCCTGAAGATCTTGTTGGGCGACCGTTCCCGCTGGCGCGACAGCCGCGCAAGCCGGCGGGGACGGTGCAAAATTTTCGGGATCATAGTCCCCGTTCATGGCCGCTTGCCGGTTCGCCCGCATCCGGTCCGCCATTTCGTATGCGAGATTGGTGGCTTGCGAGCGCAGATAGGCGCTGCTGTTGAAGCGCAGCGAAGTGGCCTGCAACCCCGCCAACCCCAATAAACCGATGGCCAGCACCACCACGGCCACCAGGATTTCGACCAGAGTAAAACCCCGCTGGCGCTTGAAGCGGGTGGCGGCTCCAGGGCAGTTCAAGGACATTGAGCGGTATCCTTTTCGATCCGGGGCCTGCCGACCGAGTTGATCTGCACGCAATGGTCGTGGGTGCCCAGCGCGTAATCGAGCTGCGCCGTTCCCGCCGCCAGTTCGCCGGCCGGCCGGTAAACCAGTATCGTCGGACCGGTAAACGACGGATTGCCCGACAAAGCCCCCCAGGCCCGCAGCAGTTCCTCGCCGGCATCGACGACCCCATCGTTGTCGGCATCGACAAACGCGATCCAACCCACGGCCCAATTCGCCCCGCCGCAAGCCGTTTGATTGCTGGAGGGGCACAGGGAAATATTTCGACCGCGCTTTATCGCCTCGCTACGGGTGAAATTGAGCGCGGTCAAAAACTCGTTCGCGTGCGTGGCGGCCCGGTTGTTGCGCAGCATTTCCTGAAACGCCGGCACCCCGACCGTCAGCAAAATCGCCGCTACGGCCAAGGTGACCATCAGTTCGATGAGCGTGAAACCTCGTTTCCGGTTCATGTCCCGCATCTTAGGCGACTGCTCCCGGACCTTGTACCCGATCCTGCCCAGCGGTATCGGTTTGCTGATAGGCGGTTGAGCCGCTCACGGGCAGATATCGCCGGCCCGCTTTTCCCGAATTCTGGCTCGTCCGGCGGTATTGATCGCCACGAAGCGGGCATGGTCTGCGCTGCGGCTATCGCAAATCCGGAACGTCCCGTTACCCAAATTGGTGTTCCCGACACTGGAGCCGCCGGGCTGATAGGCGATCCATCGGGTAAAGTTGCCGCCGGTTCGGATCGTGATTCCCGGATTGGCTTGTTGCCCCACCCAGATGATGGATTCGCCAGCATCGCGCGCTCCGTTGCCATTGTTGTCGGTGTAAATCGTCCAGCCCCCCTCCCAAATACCGTTGGGATCGGTGGCGCAATCGGCACCGGCCGTCCGGCAGATGACCACTCGCGTGCCCCGTTTGATCGCTTCGGATCGCGCCAGATTCAGCGCGCCGATCAATTCATTGGTCTGGGTGATGATTCGCTGGTCCTGAAGAAAGCTCCTGAAAGCCGGCACTCCCACCGTCACCAAAACGGCAACCAATGCCATGACCACAATCAACTCGAACAAGGTAAAACCCGAATTCCTGGGCATGGGCGCTCCGCCGAAATTGCCGAACACGAGAATGTCGGGAAACCGCTAACCCGGCGGGAATACCTTAACTGAAGGGAGTCACTTGCACAAATAATGAGTTAGTTGTTGTACAGCTTATTTACCACGATTTTTAATTTATTCGACTCATTATTATGACAAATGCGTGATTGTAGCGTTTCTGAGCGTGCTCGCGAGACGGGAATTGGGGAAGAAGAAAGGCGCCAGCCCATCCGAGAGCCTATACGAAAATCAACTCAACGAATGAGCTTGAAAAATGTCCGAACATCCCGCGTCGAATCCCCTCTCCCTCCGGGAGAGGGTTAGGGTGAGGGCGCTAACCCGCCGAAAACAAACCCTCACCCCCACCCCTCTCCCGGAGGGAGAGGGGTGAGTTTTCGTACAGGCTTTGAATCGACGTGCCGGCAGTCATCAGGTGGTGACGATATTCCGGCCTACCGCAGTCGCGGAAAGCGCTGGACGAGAGGAAAGCGTGGTGCTTGCGCGGTCAGAGATGTTGAGCGAATTCGCGTAAATCTCACCAGCACCGTGCCGCCGCTTCACGGTCGGCGGCGGCGGCGCTGTTGGTGCACTTGGTCCCGGCTAAAATGCACTTCACGCCCAAATTGTTCAGGGTCAGATTTCCGCAAATCGTGTCGCTGACTTGCGGACCTACCCGCGTGGCGGTCAGGGTAAAGGAGTTGGGCTGGGGCGCGGCCACCGCGATGGTGTAGTAACCCCCCGCCGGTCCCCCTTCCTTGGGGGATCTCGCCAGACCCGAACTCGGAAACTGCGTGGCGTGCGTAATGGCCGTACCCGCCCGATTCTGATCGTAGCGGTTGTTTTCGGTATAAAACCGCTCCATCCACTGCGCCGCTTCAAGCAGCACGCCCTCGGCGTCCGCCCGCCGCGATTTGCGCACGCTGTCCTGATAAGTCGGATAGGCGATCGCGGCCAGGATGCCGATAATCGCCACCACGATCATCAGCTCCATCAGGGTGAAGCCGCGCAATTTGCCGACGCTTTGCCATCTCATCATGATCTGACTCCTCCCCGCTTTCATTTATTGCGGCTCCACTTGCCGCCAGGATTGCCGGCCAATCTCGGTATCGACGACGGGAATATCCACCACCCCACCCTCCGACGTGCTCACGTAGATCATGGTTTTTTGTTGCTCCGGAGCTTTCATCGCGGTGGGCGCCGACGCGATGCTGTTGATCGTCACGCTGCTCGCCGCAAACCCTGTTGTTGTTTCGGTGACCGGCGCTTCGGGGATAGCTCCGCCCAGGAAGCTCGCCGCCAACCGCTTGCCTGTGACGGCATCGAGTATGTTCACCCAACTGGTGCCGCCAAACTTGCAGGGATCGGGATCGGGCAGGATGCTGGTGAAAACAACTCGACTGCCCACGATCAAGGAATCGCCGGGCACCCGCTCGCCGGGCTCTTTCAGATCGAGATACCAACCCCGCTTGGGTGGAGTCGAGACACCGCCTTCATAATCCACCTCTCGCTTGCTGGTGACTCGGAAAACCTTGCCGCCAGCCGTAAAGCTTCCCGCCGAAGTGACAGGCCCCGAGGGGCCGGCGGCTTGGCAAGTCGGATCGACCGGGCTTCCCGGGCAGAAGATTTGCGCTTGCAGGTCGGTGCGGCTGAAACAGGCAGAGGTTATAACTCCGGTGGAAACGCCGATGCAGGAATCGGCATCGACATCGTCCCACACCCCGTAGAACGTCTGCTGGCTGGTGCTGGACACATCGGTGGCGCCCAGATACTTGCCCGTACCGAACAAAACCATGTAGGTCTGTTCGTCCAGCACTGTGCCTGATACGGTATCCGGGTTGCGTTTCGGGTGCCGCGTCACCTGCGGCGCGGAGGTGATCGCTTGCGCGTTATTACTCGCGTCCTTGGCGGTGAACAGCTTGGCGTAGGTCCAGTTGTCGGGATTGGGATCCCGGATGTCGAACCGCCACAAGTTCCCGGTCAAATCGCCCGCATAGATGAAATCGGCAATCCCGTCGCCGTCACCGTCGATGACGCTGGGCGTGGAGAGCCCTTGGCCTTCGCGCAGATCGATTTTCCTGATGATGGCGCCGGTTTGAACGTTGACCACGAACAGCACGGCAGTGGTGACGGGGGTCACGGGAACCGTGGCCGGTTTGTTCGGGTTGTTGCTGTTGTATCCATTACCGAAAATAGCCACCCACGGATTGTTGTCCTGATTCGCGTCGCCGTCGCTCCGCCGCACCAGCGAAGGCTGGCTGAAGGTCAATCCCAGATCCGGGTCTTTCAGCTCCCACAGCACGACGTTATCGGCGTTGGATTCGTTCAGCGAGCCGGGCGCAGTCACGGTCCCGCTGCCATCGACGGTACCTGGATCGGTCACGTCCAAGGCGAAATAGCTGAGGCCCCCCGCTCGCAATCCGCCGACCAACACCGTATGCCAACTGCCGTCACCGAACTGCACGTCGAGCGCGGTCGGCGAAGCGTCCACGTAGAACTGGTGCTGCTGGGCATAGCTCAATTGAGAGAGCGCGTTCAGCTTGGGATACAGTTCGCTGGGCACATAAGCGAATACTTCCTTGCCGGTGTTGGCATCGAAACCGTGCAACATGCCATCGTTGGCGCCGACGTACACCACGGGCCGGCGGTTGACGTAGGTATCGGCGAAGGCCGTGTAGTTGCCGAAAGGATAACCCGCGTCGGGCGGCCCGACGTAGAACGGATTGGAGTTCACGATATCGCCGAGCGTGTTGCGAATCGTCAAATTGGTCTCTTCATCGACATCGATCCGCTTGCGGAACTGGTCCTCTTCGGTGGCGTCGCCGCGCAGATAGGCCAGACGTAGCACGCCCTGGTTATCGCTGCCGTTCAAGGCGCTGATCTGGTCCGGATCGAGCGCGGTGGGGCTGCTGGTCGGGACGCTGCTCGGCCAGCGGAAGGGGATGCCATTGCCGTTAGAGGGTTTGAAAGTCAGAATCTGGCGGTCGTTCGGGAGGATTTGATTGGTCGCGTCCTGAGTCCTCCAAGCCCGCATGGGAATTCCGGCGGTGTCGAGCTTGATTTTTCCTGTGGCCGGATCGACCAGAAGCGCCCGCATCTCGCCGTTCCAAACGCCGCTCTTGAAGCGGGCCTGATAAACCTTGCTGCCCGCGAACAAAGACCCCGAATTGACGGCCACCGACGCCGCCGAGCCGGTACGGCTGATGATCTGCTCGAAGGTGTCGCGCAGTTGCTCTTTCAGTTTGCCCGCATTGGTCACCAGGAAGTAGTTATCGGGCTTGCCATCGCCGTCTTTGTCCCATTCGCCCGGTTGATCGGGCAGATTGTTGGGCGGGTTGGCGGGAGCGCCGGGAGGATTTTCGACAAAGCCGCCCCATTTGGCCGCGTACCAAAGCGGATCGTGCGGGATCAGCGAAGCCGTGCTGGCGTTCACCCCAGCCGTGAAGGTGCGGGTCGCGTTCAACGGCAAGCCGACATTATCGTCCCAGCCAGCGGTCGTGTTCGGAGCGGGTGGAATTCCCAAGAACGTGGGCGGCGTATCGAGGAAGTAGTCCGGATCGCTGCCGGCTGCGGTATCGGTATCCCGGACTTCCAAATAGACGCCATCCGCTGTGGTGCCCGAAATCACGTAACCCATGTGCTGCGTGATGCCTCCAGCGGCATAATCGGATGAAAGATTCACGACCAACTGGCCAGATGCATTGACCGAGAAGGTATACGTCACGATCGCATCCATGTCATGATCGGAGCCGTATTCCGAGTCTTCGTAATTGAGTCGGAATTTGATGAAAGGGCGACCGCCGTTAACTGTGGCGTCCAAGTTGCCCGCGCCGGTATTGGCGATGGTTTCGACGTAAAAATCGACGATGGTGTTGGTCGGCTGAAACTGTCCCGACGCCGCATTGATCCCGCTACCACCAACCGATTTGGCGAACGGTACCACCGTGATGGTCTTTTTGTTGGCGTCGTTATAGCTTGGCGTGGGAATTTCGATAGAGGGCAGGGGCGACGATAACGCTATGCCAAACGTATCGGTGGTGACGGTGTGCGGGCTACCCGACCCGACGGTAATTTGCCTGACACCCGTAGTCTTGCCGAAATAGGCGACGCTGGCCGCGTAATAACCGCCTTGCCGAGTAGGTTCCTCGGGCGAAATACCGCGAATGTTACCGAAACTGCTCGCGCTCTTGGGCGTCGGAGCGGTGTCATACACAGATCCCGACTGGCCGATGAAAATATTTTTGGCGCCGCCTTGCTCATTGTTCCAAATGGTGTTGCCGATGGTCGCGACGTTGAGGCTGCCGATGTCGCTGCTGATGCCCGTGCCGAAATCGGAGGCGACACCCGGTAACTGGTTGGTGTCAAAGGAGGGGATGTCGGCGAGTACCACTTGAAAAGGCTTGGAGCAATACGGGTAACCGCCTTGATTCTCCGGTCTGAACGGATCGGTCCAGGTAGGCTTGGGCAGGTTGAGATTATCGGCCGCATTAAAGCCGTCGAACTCGCCCGCCGTAACGGCATAATCGGTGGTCGGCCCGGTTTTGCCCGCGAAATAGCGGAGCCCCTCGTACATCATCTCGGCGATGGGATTGCCCCACATCGCGCACCGGCCTTCCTGCATGGCGGTGACCATCGGAACGCCGCAACCGCCATCGTTGTAAGCGTAGCTGCCCCGGAATCCGACAATCCTAATATTATCGATGGTTTTCACGATGCTACCGGCACTCCCTGGAGCCAGGAATTGGCCGGTGGTCGGATTCACCTCGTTCGTGAAAGAGGAAACGTTCTTGCGCAGCAGGCCTCCCGACAAATGCTTTTTGTAGGAACCCGTCAGCAAGCCGAACGCCATCCGGTCGGTTTCGCCGTATTCGTGCAACAATCCGGTGGGCTTATAAACGGTGGGGCTGGCTTCTGGATATCCTTTGCATTCCGGCTCCAAAAGTCCGCTCACGCAAGCTTTGACCCTGACCGTGTAATCGGTCAGCGTGGAAGTGGGTATGGTACGCTGCCACCACAGATAGTAATTATCGCCACCGTAATTCTCTTCGTGGCGAAACTCGATGGTGTGCGCACCAGCGGTCAAATTGATCGTACCGCTGTAAGTTTGACAGTTACAATTCCCATGACCTCCGTACCAACCGGCGACCACAGTACCATCGATGATCACTTCAACCGCATCATCGCCATCGACGGCAAAGGTATAGGTTCCCGTCGAGGGCACCAGAATTTGCCCGGTAAAGATAGTGATATAATCTTCGCTCAAACCGAAAGGATTACCGCTGCCGTCGATCTTGCTGGCTGGACCACTGCCAAAACGATTGGCCGCAGTGGCGTAGGTGGTCACCATCTGATTGTATTCGGTATGATTGGCGGGATGGGGGACATTGACATCCGTCGCTCCGCCTTGCCTTAAATCGTAGGTGGTTTGCGTCAGGTTGGCAAAGTTTTGACTGGGCACTTTTTCCCAAAATGTACTCCCTGTCACCGCGCAATTGACGCGAATCTCGCTACCCCCCGCAGAGATTCCCGAAACACACTGATCTCCCGCCACCGGTCTTTCGATCGACAGCCAGTTCCAAACCCGGAAATTACTGTTGGTCAACACGCGCAACAGAGGGAGTTGCAACGCATCGTTTTGCAGCGTCGTATTGGCGAACAAATGTCGGGTTCCGGTCGCTGGTTGCGACAGCGGAGCGTACTGGCTGATGTCGTAACCATCATGAGCGGTGCTGGTATATTCCTTGCCCCAACTGTGCGCATCCTGAGGTATGATGGAGCGTCCCAGCACGGTCTCGGTCGCGCTATCGACATGGCGATAGCCCCCGTACAGCACGCGACGAATGGCGTCGATTCTCGATGTGGTCAAATAATTGAGAAAATCACCGCTCCATCCGGCCGAACACGTTTTGACCCGGTTATTCCTTCTATCCTTGATTGCATCTGAGGTCATTGTGATGGGTTCAAAAACCCCGCTGCTGTAGTTATAGCATTTGTACGAGTCGAAATAGCCATAGTAATCTAATGCTTTACCATTCTGGATAAGGTTTGGTTTGTATCCGGCGTCAATCTCGCCGTCCTGGTTGACATCAGACGCATCATTGTACGCTTCATAATAGAGTTTATGATCGCGTCCCATCACTAGCATTGACAGCGGGACTCCATTTCCACCCAGGAAGAGGGGCAAATTGGAAATATCGACAACCGCTTGAACTGGCGTTAAAATCAGCGCAAGCGCCACCCCCAGCAGCGAACGAGTCAACAAAAACTGTCGGTTAATTTTGCGGCATTCTTTCATCGCCATTCTCCAATACCATTGAGTGGATATCCCTCAGTGGGACTCACTTTCCGTAGACGCTTTGCAGCATGACCTGAGCCAAAGGCTGATTGGTGGTATCGGCCACCCCGAATCCATATCCCTGCGTGGTGACACGATAGTAAATGGTTACCGGCTGCGGGGCTCTGCCAACCACGAGCGAGCCAAATTCGCGTAAATATTCGAGGATGTAGCGGGGTTGACGCGAAACGCCGGCCAAATCGGGCGGCGGCGTGATGGTGGTAGCTCCAACCGCTGTATTTAGAGATGTGTATTGACCATATTCTCGATACGGCAAATTGCCACTGGCCAAGCTCCAGTTGACGGAATGCCATTGAGGAGGATTGGCATCTTTAGCCAAGCACAAACCATTAAAACTCGGAGTGCTAGTATTAATACAAGTCGCCGAGAATTGATATTTTTTATAATCAGTTGGGCGTATTCTCCGGTATGTGATCGGATCCTTATTGCTCAAATCCTGCTCGCCATCCTGCAAGCCCAATTCCGCCGCTTGAAAAGCATTATTTTGATCGCGTGAGTTGCCGGCCATTTTTTCTTCAAGGATCGTGGTTCTCATGCCAGCCGTGCCGAGAATGAACATCAGCAACAAGATAATCAGACCGATCACCAAAGCGCTACCGGTCTGATACTTGTTGGGAATCGAACGATCAGTGCTCATACTCACAATCCTTCAAGCCCGGTTGCGCAGGGTGATAGTGGTCGTAAACACACGGCGAAGACGCCGATCAGTTGGAGTCACTGTCGCCCCGTTAAAGCTATACGCTTGAGGCGCGGCGACCAAATTGTTTTCCTTGGTGCGTACCAGCACGCTGATACGAACGCTGACGACTCGATCCCAATTGGCGACATTATTGGCTGGCACGTAGTATTCCGCCACTCCAAAAGCATCTCCATTGGTGTTCTCTCCGTAGAGAATTTGTATGTTTTCAATATCTTCTAGAATAGCTTGTTTTTGCGGATCTGTCGGGCCAAACGCACAAAGCAACTCGTATATGCCTGAAGCGCTGTTAGGTATGACAGCGAAATAATTACTGGAAGTTACTGGAACAGCCGCCGAACTGATGATCTGCGCGTTCTTACAATCCCTGATATCGCCTTGACCTGTGCCCTCACCTTCAAAAACGACAGTAAGAGTATCGCTGCCATTCGTGCCATCGTCATTGGTTCCCTGAATCGCTCGCACGCCGAATTTATCCTCAAAACTCTTCCCCTCTTCGATGGTAGAGCGGGATCGATAGCCTGCCAATCGTATATTACGGCTGAGAAAATCGATCACAAATCGACCATTTTCTTGAACTCTTGACAAATTTTCCTGCACTCTGGATGACTGCCGGGTGCCGATAAACATTTGCAGCAGACCAGCCAGCAAAAACAGGCTGATGACCAGCGCCACCATGATTTCGACCAATGTCAACCCACGCTGGCGATCAATTCGAGCTAGATTAATCATGGGCGAAAACTCGTGCTAAATCGCTGGGGATTTCCGGATTGATCATCGCTCCACCAGATCTTGATGGTATACATCGCCATTAGGGGATTGGCGCTACCGATGCCATCACACGCGGACGCGCCTGCCCCTGCGCCCGGCGTTCCATCCTCGGGTGTGCTGTCGACGCAAACCACGCCTTGGCCGTCAGGCAGAACATCCGCGATAGCTTGATTCCATTTGAACAAATCGTGTTCGGCCATATGTTGAGTGGAGCAGCCCGTGGTCGATTCGCAAGCGGTATGCTCGATTCCATCGGAACCCGCTACGGTCGGCTTGTCATAATACCCATCTCGAACACCGATTATATTTGCCCGCATTCGATCAATGATGTCGTAGGATTGAATCGTCGCTTGCGTGCGCATGTAGGCGCTATGGTTGGTGCGCAAACCGATCACTTGCATTCCGGCAAGGCTGAGCAAGCCTACCGACATCACAACCAGAGCAACCATCACTTCGAGCAGGGTAAAGCCGCGAGAGCAATAACGAGCATGCCTGAGAAGACATATCTGTTTTTTTATGGTGGGCATGAGCATATTTCTCCGGATGTTCTTTTCTCACGGTAAGCAACACGGCCGGTAACGGAAATTGTAATAAAACGAGCCTGATCGACTTTCCGGCTATCGCATAGCTGAAAAACTCCCTCACACTTAACGAGTGTATCGATACTTGCTGGAGAAGAAAGCGTACCATTCGCCAGATAAGTCACCGATTGAGTTAACAGGACCGAGGTCTGCAACGTAAAACTTTCTGGGATCGCACCTTGTACTTTGATGGCTTCCCCGCTGCTCAGCGCACCATCTTGATTTCTATCGACGTAAACGATCCAGCCACTTCCCCAGACGCCTGACGTGTCGGTCGCGCAGGTGGCCCCGTCCGCGCTGCGGCAGATCGTGGCCCGCAACCCGCTTTTTGCCGCCTCTGATCTCGCCAAATTCAAAGCGCCGACAAGCTCGTTCACTTGGGCTACACGAGTGTTGTTCAGGATGATATTCCGAAAACTCGGCACACCGATGGTGACAACGATTGCCGCGATCACCATGGTGATGATCAACTCTATCAGGGTAAAGCCAAGGTTTTGGCGTTTCATCGGCAATCACACTCGTCCCGTTGCTCGGTTAGGCCCGATGATTTTCAAAACATGTATAACAATTTGACATTTTGGCGCCATGCTATCTTGACTGCGGTCAGCACAGCGCAAGCCAATCAAACCACAATGGCTGACACAAACAAGTCTTGCACGATAAATGGTTTCATAAAACCGACAAGCGGCATAATTTGTTTTTATCGCATGTGTTTGTATCAGACCATGATAGTTTTAACCCATATTAATCGAAACATGATCATCATTCGTATTATTATTATTACAACAAAGCCAACTCCATTCTCTAATACTATACTGGCCACCATGCGCAACCTGGTCGCCGCCCTGTTCCGGCTGGAAAACAGCCGCGACCCGGAACGGGTCCGCGAGGTGCTAACCGCCCTGACCGACTGGCTCGCCGCCCCGGAACAGCTCGAACTGCGACGATCCTGGGTCATCTGGCTCCGGGAAGCCTTCCTCAAAACCCGCCTGCCCGCTGTCCAACTACCCGAACTCAGCGAATTGGAGGAGATCCGCATCATGTTGACCGACCGCGTCATCGACTGGACCCAGCAATGGAAACAGGAAGGGCTGCAACAGGGCCTGCAACAGGGGCTGCAACAGGGCCTGCAACAGGGCCTTGAATCGGAACGGCGGGCGCTGCTGCGGCTGATCGGCCGCCGCTTCGGCGCGGCCATCGCCGACCAGACCATCCCGGCCCTGGAGCGAATCCAGCAACCGGCGGCGCTCGAAGATTTGTTCGAGCAGGTGCTGGATTGTCCCGACGAGCATGCCTGGCTGGCCCGCCTGGCGACGGCGCCTCTCCCGGATCCCGAGCGGCATTGAACCCCCCCGGTCCCTGCAATGCTTGCGCGCATGAGCCAGATCGCCCAGGAACGGGACAAAGGACCAGCCGCGCAGGGTTTTCTGCCCGACTTCTGCGCCAACCGGGTCATCTTCGTGATGGTCCTGCTCGCCGAACTGTTCGCCCTGGTCCTGGCGCTTCAGGATATCGGCCAACCCGGCGAATTCTGGAACCGGCTGGCGATCATCTCGCTGTTCGTGCAGTGGGTGGCGCTGAGCGCCGCCGCCGCCCTGTGCTCCGGCAAGCGCTGGCTCGACCGGCTCGGCCCGACCGCCGCCGCGCTCGCCGCATTGGCCTTGACGCTGCTGATCACCGCCCTGTTTTCGCTGGCCGGCTGGTGGTTTCTGGACGCGCGCCCCGATTCGGTCGATAGCCCGGCTTCGCTGGTCTATCTTCTGGTCCGCAATCTCGCCATCGCCGGCATCGTCACCCTGATCGCGCTGCGCTATTTCTACGTCCAGCATCACTGGAAGCGGAACGTCGAAGCCGAAGCCCGCGCCCGCCTGCAAGCCTTGCAGGCGCGCATCCATCCTCACTTCCTGTTCAACGCCCTCAACACCATCGCCAGCCTGATTCACGGCAAACCCGATCGAGCCGAGCAAGCGGTTCTCGACTTGGCCGACATGCTGCGCTCGGCGCTGGCCCATCAAGAGCGCATCACCCTGGAAGCGGAGCTGGAACTCACCCGCCGCTATCTCGCCATCGAGAGCCTGCGCCTGGGCGAACGGCTATGCGTGGACTGGCGGTTGGACGAGGATTTGCCGCTCGACCTGCCGACCCCCGCCC
>ERZ761602.6261-NODE-6261-length-13470-cov-6.675960_pt1 | contig 13470 bp, 7 predicted proteins | sample MGYA00512165_ERZ761602 | MGnify/ENA primary metagenome ERZ761602 (study PRJEB28899, sample SAMN02445085) | bioreactor sludge metagenome | biome: EBPR sludge; isolation source: Thorneside wastewater treatment plant | place: Australia: Brisbane, Thorneside...
TTGATAACCTTGTATTAGGTATCATAATAAGATCGCAATTTAAAAAAGATGGGATTGAATTCTTTACAAATGACGAGGACTCGCAGCAACTTGGGTATATGAACAGGCCGGCTGGTTATGTGATACAACCCCATTCGCATAACCTGGTTCCAAGAAAAGTGCATTTAACACAGGAAGTGCTTTTTATTAAATCAGGAAAAGTACGTGTGGATTTCTACGATAATCACCACAAGTATGTTAAAAGCACCGTTTTGAATGGAGGCGATGTGATTTTATTGGCAGATGGGGGACACGGATTTAAAATGCTGGAACCCAGCGAAATAATAGAGGTGAAGCAGGGGCCTTATTGCGGCGACAAAGACAAAATAAGAATTGATACAATTGACGAAAAATACATCGTTTTCGATTAACCTATGCCAAATTTCAACAGCTACAGTAAATATTATGACTTGCTGTACAAAGACAAAAAGTACAAAGTTGAAGCCGAATATGTAATGAATGCTTTGTGCAGCACAAGTGCTAAAAAAGTAAAATCAATACTTGAACTGGGTTGTGGCAGCGGCCCGCATGCCGAATATTTTTGCAGAAAAGGGATTAAGGTGACCGGTTTAGAACGTAGCGCAGAAATGGTACAGGAGGCTTTAGGTAAAAAAATTGAGAACTTTACACCAATGGTTGGGAATATTGAAAATTACTCGCTCAATAAACAATTTGACGCAGTGGTATCTTTATTTCATGTTATAAGTTACCTAACGTTTAACGAATCCCTGGTTAGTTGTTTCGAAACGACTGCCCGGCATCTTAAAAAGGGAGGTGTTTTTCTTTTTGACGCATGGTATAGCCCTGCTGTTTATACCCTTAAGCCTGAAACGCGTATCAAACGAATGGAAGATAAGGCGGTGTCAATTGTTCGACTATCAGAACCTGAAGTTCAGTGTAACTCCAACGTAGTGGATGTCCATTTCGACATTATGGTTACCGGAAAGGCGACCGGTAAAACGTCAGTAATAAAAGAAACTCATCCGATGCGACATTTTTCCTTACCGGAAATTAAACTGTTGGCCGGGTTTACAGGGTTCAAGTTTTTACATGCCGAAGAATTCCTGACAAAAAAGCCACCCTGTGACACGACATGGGGCGTTTGTTTTATACTCCAAAAAAAATGATTAAGTATGATACCGGTAAACACTCCGCTTTTATCCGGCAACGAATTAAAATATGTTAAAGAATGTATTGACACTGGATGGATATCGTCTGAGGGTCCATTTATAAAAAAATTCGAAGAGGCTTTTTCAAAATATGTTAACAGAAGGTTTGGTATCGCCGTGGCTAACGGGTCAGCCGCGCTGGATATTGCCGTCAAGGCATTGAAATTGGGCAAAGGCGATGAAGTTATTATGCCAACCTTCACAATTATTTCTCCTGCACAATCAGTAGTAACCGCTGGCGCCACACCGGTTTTGGTTGATAGTGACCCTGAAACATGGAACATGAATGTGCGCGAAATTGAGGCGAAAATCACAAATAGAACAAAGGCCATTTTAGTCGTTCACATTTACGGGCTGCCGGTAAATATGCAACCGGTTCTGGATTTGTGCGAAAAGTATCATTTAAAACTAATTGAGGATGCTGCTGAAATGCACGGACAAACCTGTAATGGCCAAATGTGTGGCAGTTTTGGGGATATAAGCATTTTTAGCTTTTACCCCAACAAACACATCACAACAGGGGAAGGGGGCATGATTGTTACAAACGATGAACTCCTTTACGAGCGCTGCAAAAAGCTTAGGAACCTGGCGTTTGAGCCTGGTGGCAGAAGATTTGTTCATGAAGAAATAGGATGGAATTATCGAATGACCAACTTACAGGCTGCGTTAGGTTTAGCACAACTTGAAAAAATAGACCATCACATACAATGGAAGCGGCAAATTGGTAAAGTTTACCAGGAGGGACTTCAATCGCTGAAGGGATTTCAATTGCCGATTCAGAAAACCGGGTACGCAGAAAATATTTATTGGGTTTTTGGGCTGGTTGCCGAATCAGAAGAACTATGCAACAGTACAGTCAAAAAATTGGCATCACATGAAATTGGCACCCGTCCATTTTTTTGGTGCATGCATGAACAACCGGTTTTTAAAAGAATGGGGTTGTTTTCGGGAGAAAGCTATCCGGTTGCAGAAAAACTGGCAAGGAATGGATTTTATGTGCCGAGTGGATTGGGCCTAACTACGAATGATTTAAATTATATTATTGAAAAGTTATGGTTAATAGAAAACTAAGAGTAGGCGTTTGGGTTCCCGAAGGTTTTGTTCCCGCCGATGGCGGTGGATATTCTTATCTGAAGCGCCTACTGGACAGGTTGAGCCACTATCAATTTCACGATGCAGAGATTAAATTCATTTCGTTTAATATTGAGCCGGAAAATTTTCAAAATACGATCTGCCATAAAATACACAACCGGATAGAGTTTAACATTGCAGAACGCGTCTTCAATAAAATGCGAATAGATCCTTTTGGAAGAATAAAGCAAAAAAAGAAAAGGCAAAAAAAAGAACTCTCCTCCATCATTGACGTAATTTATTACCCCTTACCCACTAATGGTGTTAAAGAATTGATACACAATTTTCCTTTTATTTGCACTCTTTGGGATATGAGTTATTTGTCAACCTATCCCTTCCCCGAGTTTTCAATGAATGGCGAATACGAACACCGCTCTTATCATTTTGAAGAAGTACTTTCAAAAGCATTAATGATTTTTGCTGAATCGAATGCGGGAAAAGAGGCGGCAGAAAAAATTCTGAAGATTGATTCTTCAAAAATTTCCGTTGTGCCACTTTCTGCCGCCGACTTCGTTTCGTCACAATGCGGTTGCCAACGACCCCAGCTGCTCAATGAGAGTGATTTTTTTATTCATTATCCGGCGCAATTTTGGCCCCACAAGAATCACTACAATCTTATTTTGGCTTTTGTATTCATTCGTAAACATTTCCCGTCAATAAAACTGGTTCTGTCAGGGTCAGACAAAGGGAATAAGCCATATATTCTCCAACTTATTAGTGAATTGGGTTTGCAAAACAGTATTGTTGACTTAGGATTTGTGTCAAAGGAAGAGTTAAAATGGGTGTACCTTAATTCAAAAGGTCTGGTCATGCCAACCTTTTTAGGCCCAACCAATATGCCACTTCTTGAAGCTGCCGGGTTAAATTGCCCTGTGGCTTGTTCCGATTTTGCGGGTCATAGAGAACAGTTAGGTGACTATGCTTACTATTTTAATCAGGCGTCATTCGAGTCCATTTCAGAAACTGTAATTAAAATGCTTCAGAATGACAATAGTCGTAGGCGAGAATTCTCAAACAAAACGTTTACCATAGAAAATGCGATGAACGAGCTCAATAAAAACTTTAGTGCAATTAAAAACGTTCGTTTTTGTTGGGGTGATTTTGATGAAATTTTTTAGTTTTCAAGTCTGGGTTCTTCTATTTTTTATTGTCACAAGTCCGACAGACGACATACGCAGGAAATTTCGTGCATAAAAAATCACTTCCTTGAATCTGGTTTATTGGGGGTGAATATAAATCAAGTCAAAGTCCTTCGCTCCATTTCAGAATTGATTTCTTTTTTCGGGTATGGGGATTGTAAAATAAACCCGCAGATAAAGTATGGGTTCGCTCAATATTTAGAAACATCGGCTAATTAAGTATTAAACCTCAACTCAGATTTGTATTTTTGCGCGTTATGAAGGATTTTAAAAGAACATTGATTACTGCAGCACTGCCTTACGCCAACGGGCCATTGCACATCGGGCACCTTGCCGGATGTTACATTCCCGCAGATATTTATGCCCGTTACCTGAGGGCGCAAAAAAAGGATGTAAAATTTGTGGGAGGGAGTGACGAACATGGAGTCCCCATCACCATTCGTGCGCTTAAGGAAGGCGTAACGCCCCAGCAAATTGTTGACAGGTATCACGAACAAATAAAAGAGACGTTTGAGAAAATGGGGATTTCGTTTGATATTTATTCAAGAACATCAAATGAATTACATCATAAAACATCGCAGGATTTTTTTACAACGCTTTACAGTAAAGGGCTTTTTGAAGAAAGGGAAACCGAGCAGTATTTTGATGAAAAGACCAATGTTTTTTTGGCGGATCGCTATATAACAGGCGAGTGCCCGGTATGTCACAATCAAAATGCCTTTGGCGATCAGTGCGAAAAATGTGGAAGCAGTTTGTCGCCGGAGCAATTAATCAATCCTCGCAGTACATTGAGCGATGCTGTCCCTGTAAAGAAGAAAACCAAACACTGGTATTTTCCTTTGCAGAATTATGAAGCGTGGCTGAAACAATGGATTCTAGAGGAGCATACCGAGTGGAAGAATAATGTTTACGGCCAGTGCAAAAGCTGGCTGGATAACGGCTTGCAGCCTCGCGCCATGACGCGCGATAGCAACTGGGGCATTAAAGTGCCATTGCCTGATGCGGAGGGAAAGGTACTGTATGTGTGGTTTGATGCGCCCATCGGCTATATTTCGGCAACAAAGGAGTTGACCGAAAACTGGGCCGACTACTGGTGTAAAGAAGACACCAGGCTGATTCATTTTATAGGCAAAGACAACATCGTTTTTCATTGTATTATTTTCCCGGCAATGCTACATGCGCATGGCGATTTTGTTGTACCGGATAACGTACCGGCAAATGAATTTTTAAATATTGAGGGTGATAAGGTTTCCACAAGCCGCAACTGGGCAGTATGGGTGCATGAGTACGTAAAAGACTTTGAGGGATGCGAAGATGTGATGCGCTATGTGCTTTGTGCAAACGCTCCTGAAAATAAAGACAACGATTTTACGTGGAAGGATTTTCAGGAAAGAAATAATAGCGAACTGGTTTCTATCTTCGGAAATTTTGTGAACCGTACCTGGGTGCTGATGCATAAACTGTGCGGAGGAAAAGTTCCAAAGCTGCATACGGATGTTTTAGATGAATTTGATAAAACAATTATCTCAGACATTCAATACGCAGAAGCAAAAGTGCAAACGGCGTTGGAAAATTTCCGTTTCAGAGATGCGTTGTACGAAGTGATGGATCTTGCCCGCAAAGGCAATAAATACATGCAGGAAAAAGCCCCGTGGATTGTGGCAAAAGCAGTCGCCGAAAACCCGGCAGCGCAACAGTCAATTGATAATTGCTTGCATCTGTGCCTGCAACTAACAGCGAACCTTGCCATTCTTATAAATCCTTTCCTGCCCAACACAGCCATAAAAATGTTGCAGATGATGAAGGTGATTGACCGGATACTCGATTGGGAAAATGCCGGAAAAATTAACTTGCTGAAAGTGGGATATTCGCTTCGCGCCCCCGAACTATTGTTCAGGAAAATTGAAGATGAAGAAATCGCAAGGCAGATTGAAAAGTTAAGGGCAGGCAGTAAATCAACGGATGCAAAAGAAGAAGCAAAAACCGAATTCGATGTGGCGAATCTAAAGCCACTCATTCAGTTTGACGACTTTGCGAAAATTGACTTAAAAACCGGCACCATACTATCCGCAGAAAAGGTAGAAAAAGCAGATAAACTGCTGAAGCTTGAAATTGATCTGGGATTTGAAAAACGCACAATCGTTTCAGGCATCGCCCAATATTTTAAGCCGGAGGAAGTTATGGGAAAAAAAGTGGTGGTGGTTGCAAACCTCGCGCCGCGAAAAATGCGCGGCATTGAAAGTAAAGGAATGATTCTCATGGCCGCGAATACCGATGGTAAGCTGATATTTGTAAATACTGATGAGGATATAGCAAACGGATCAGGGGTGAGTTAAAGGGTTCACAATATAACTTGCCCATAAAAAGGTTGAATGGATCATTCAACCTTTTTTTATATTTTTATTTGATCCTATTTTAAGATAATAGCGAAATCATTTTGCACTTTATTGAAAACAAAAACTAAATTAAAAAACCTCAAGCCCTTCGGCCTGCGTTTCAAACGGAGAAAACACCGTGTTGGCTTGATTGCCTTGGGAGTTGCTGCTGCCGTACTTATTGGGTTTAATTTTTGGTTTATAAATCATGCGGAGGCTGTAATCGAAGAAATAGTGTCTGTAAGATCAAAGGGTAAAATGAAACTAAAGGTTGAGAAATTTAAGTTCAATTGGCTGAGTAGCAAGATCGAATTGCGCGATGCAGTCTTTTATATAGCCGATAGTACCGCGCCAACGGTAACACATTTTTCAACCGACCGGATGGCGGTTAAGGCCAGGGGATTTCTACAGTTTCTTTTTAAGAAGCAAATATTAATTGATTCAATTTACATTCACGAGCCTAAAGTATTAATTACCAAAATCAATCACGCAATAGGAAAGCAATCGCAGGTAAACGACACGTTGAACGTTAATGAGGATGATGGTTTTTCTGTAGCGAGAGAGCTTGGCAAGGTGTCCAACTCAATCAACCAGGTGATTGAAGACTTACAAATCAACAGTTTTATTATTGACAATGGAGTTTTTTCATTAATCAATAAAACGGCAAAAAATGATAAACCATTTGTTGTAGACAGGATCAATATTAATTTGAACAACCTGCGCGTTGACCAGAAGACCAAAGAAAAATCGCGCGATAGAATTGCTTTTACAGACGACTTTGCAATTCAAACGACGAATCAGAATATCGTTTTCCCCGCCGGGCGGCACTTTCTGAGTTTTAAAAATTTCAGGATGGCGTTAAGCGATAAGCGCGTGGAGTTTGATAGTTGTACCATTCGGGGTGTTAAGGGTGATAGTTCAAAGAGCTCTTTCGGAATTTTCTTTGATAAGCTCGCGCTGACCAATATCAATTTCGATACTCTTTACACAACCGAGGTGTTTCGGGCCGACTCTGTTTTTTGCACCAATCCCGATATCTTCTTTGATATTGACGGGGATGTTAAAACTTCTGTCAGCAATAAACGAATTCAAAATATTGATGAGCTTGTGCAACAATTGTTGGGCGATGTAATGCTTAACCATGTTGTGGTAGCCAATGCAGAAATTAACATCAACACCATCAACAAGGGGCGAACGAACACATTTTCATCTGCTAACAACAATTTTGAACTGCAGGGGCTGGTGGTACGAAAAAATCTTGAAAAACCAGTGCAGGTGAAAAGGCTTTTAATGACGCTGCACAATTATGAAACCGAATTGCAGGATGGGCGCTATTCATTAGCCTTCGATAGTGTGAAGTTTGAAGACGATGCCTTCACGCTCAACGACTTTTCATTTAAAGAGTTTGGCAAAGGCCGACTTGTGAACAGCTTAACAATGCCTCGGTTTGAAGTTCGCGGGCTTTCCTGGGAATCGCTTCTGTATGATAATACTTTTAGTGCCCGCAGCGCACAGTTTTATAGCCCCAATATCATCGTGGCTGCGGTCAGAAACAAGGCTGCGCAGCAAAAAGGTATTTTTGAAACGCTCGCTGACATTGGTAATATTTTAAACCTGACCAACCTCGGCATTCAGAACGGGGATATTCACCTCAATCTTGGCAAGGGGGCTACGTTAGATTTGAATAATACCGACCTTTCACTTTATGCAGACGAATTAACCGCTTCAAAAGAAATAAAAAATATTCAGCATTCTGTTAACTATCTCAACGTTAAAAACGGTGTTTTTAGAAAAGGTTCAATCAACGCTGCGTTCAACAATGTTTCTTTGATTGAAAATAACAACGGCATCAGCGCTTCTTCTTTATTAATTTCTGATGCAGGCATTAGCGCTAAAGCAAATGCCATCAGGCTGAATTCAATTATTCTTGATAGTTTGGACCAAACCATTTCCATACATGGGTTAACCTGGAACAATGGCAGCATAGTGCTGGACAATACAACCCAGCGCGGGAAAAAAGCAAATGGCGAGGGGTGGGCGAACAATATTGTTCTGAACACCATTAGTGGTGGCCCAACTTCCTTTAGCATGAAAAGCGACGATCGAACGATTTCGGCTTTTTTAACGGATATTTCCATCAGCCAGATTTTAAAATCGGAGGGTAGCACACCTCAAATCAATGACCTACGGGCAACCGGAAGAGATGTGTTGATGGTTGATCCAAACCAGCGTCTGTCAATTGCAAGCCTTGCCGTTTCTGATAATGATAACAGCCTGCTTCGCAATATTGAGTACACCAAAGTTGACCAGTTGGATTCTATTTTGATTAAAATTCCACAACTGACTATTATTCCCAACATCACGCAAATCGCCGCAGGCAATGTTTATTTTAAAAATCTGATCTTAACCGATCCTGTAATAGAAGCCCGACTCGGGAAAAAAAAATCGGCCACTCTTGCCCAAAAAAAACCTGCCCCTCAAATATCAATCGGGGCGGCTGTGCTGCAACGACCTGAAGTAAAGCTGACATTGATAAATAAAGCAGTTCAGCCCACTCGTATAACATGGCATGGCGTTAAAGAAAACAGCATTATTAAACTAACGGAGTTTTCGTCAAATGATAAAAACCCTGTTCAGGCGAAGCAGGTTGATATTTTTCTAACCAATTTTAAATACATAAATGAAAAAGGTAAAGAGATAAACACCAATGACAATAAGCTTAATTTAAGACTTGATGACCTGTTGCTGCAAAGGGGCGATAGTGACAAAATTGATTGGAAAACACGTGCCAGTATTCTTTCATTAGACAAATTGTATTTTGACAGCCTCGGCAAAAACAACGCTGTGTTGCAATTAGATAAAGGAGATATTCAGAACATTTCACTCAGTTCAAAATCGGTAGGCAGCCTGATGGAAATTCTTAAAAACAGCGAAACCCTTAGCCTTTCCGGAACCAGTGGTTCGCTCACCTCCACCTTAAATAATCTCAATTGGTTTAATCTGTCTTTTGATAATGGGTATTTCAATGCCGATTCGTTTAACATCGCCCCGCTACAGAGCATTGAAGGCTATAAAATCAAAAAAGCGTTTAACCAGGATTACCTTGCCATTAGCGGCGGAAAAGTAACCGGGGGACCGTTTAACCCGGTTAGGTATGGCCGCGATACGATTCTTTCTGTTCGAGGGCTTCAGTTCAATGACGCTAAACTTTTAACATTTAAGGATAAGCGCCAGACGGATACAGCTCAGCAGGAGAAGCCTTTGTTTACAACGCTCATCAGGCATATTCCGCAAAAGCTGGATATTGACTCCCTTGCCCTCAAAAACATGTACGTGGAATACTGGGAAATTAATCCAAAAACTGACACACTCGGCATCGTACCGGTTTCTGAGCTAAACGTATTAATGACCAATATCAGGAACCATAATCTTAAAGACGAAGACAGCCTTTATATTTTAGCTTCAGCCAGTGTATTGAATCAGCTTTTTACAAAATTAGAAGTTCAGGAATCTTACAAAGATTCGCTCGGCGGCTTCCTGATGAAACTTCAAACCGGCCCCATGAATCTTAAACAGTTCAATGAAATTTTAATACCTCTCGAAGCAATAAAGGTGCTACGTGGCAACCTTAGCAGGCTGAGTCTTGAAGCGGTAGCCAACAATAATTACTCAACCGGAAAAATGCACATGTACTACAAAGGTCTTGTGTTAAGGTTAATGAACAAAAATGATTTTGAAAGGCAGAATTTCGGTAACAGGCTGCTGTCATGGCTGGCAAATTCACTTGTTGTAAGAAAGAATAACAACGGAAAAGAAGCAACGGTGTTTTTTGAACGGATCAAAAACAAGTCGGCCATCAACTTTTTAATTAAAACCACGCTCAACGGCATGATCTCCAGTGTCGGCCTTCCGGGAGCAAAAACTAAGCAAAAGAAATACCTGCGCCAGCTTAATAGCAAAATTTCAAAATAACTGTCTACGCACAGTAGAACTTTTTAAAGGATTTTTATTATGAGAATTATCAGTCAATTTTTTGTCATCTTATCAACTTTGAACCGTAATTTTGCCCAACACTAAACTATTATACATTTGTTAATATGAAATGGTCGCAATTTTTCACTTCATCCGTTGGTAAAAAAATAATAATGGCGCTGTCGGGCCTTTTCCTGGTGGCGTTTTTAGTTGTACATGCCGGACTAAACGCCTGCATCTGGGCAAACGATGATGGTAAAATGTTCAACAAAGCAGCCCATTGGATGGGCTCTAACTGGGTGCCGAGGGTTTTAGAAATCGGCCTTTTTGTTTTTTTCCTCCTACACATCATTCAGGGCCTTGTGCTCGAAGTTCAAAACAGAACCAGGCGTGGCAAAGCATACGCCGTCAATCTCGGCAATCGCGCCAGCAAGTGGTACAGCCGGGCAATGGGGGTTTTGGGAGCGCTCATTCTCATCTTCCTCGCGTTCCACCTTATTGACTTTTGGATTCCCTCACGCTTCGGCGGATTACAAGAAGTTCAATACACAAATGATCCCGTAATCTATCACAATTTATATGGCGAAATGGCCTACAAATTCACCAACCTTCCCTGGTTAGGAATTATCTATTTTGTAGGTGTTGTTGCTTTATTTTGGCATTTAATGCACGGTGTTGAAAGCGCCTTCAGAACCCTCGGCGTCACCAACCACCGCTACATAAATATTCTAAAATGGTTTGGCTGGATCTTCGCAATCGTAATCTGCCTCACTTTTTTAATGATGCCCGTGAGCTTTTATTTAGGTTGGTTGCAATAGTTATGTCATCGGCTTCGGTGCATATGGCATCGGTGTTGCGTCGCACTCTTGTACTGCACAACACAAGGCATCAAAAAACATCAAACTTCAAACGAGAAACGATTTAATATGTTAGAAGCTAAAATACCCGAAGGAAAATTAGAAGAAAAATGGTACAACTATAAAGGCCATTGCAAACTCGTGAACCCCGCCAACAAACGCAAACTCGAGGTAATTGTGGTGGGTACAGGCCTCGCAGGCGCATCTGCCGCTGCATCACTTGGCGAACTGGGGTACAAAGTAAAAACCTTCTGTTTTCAGGATTCCTCGCGCCGGGCACACTCCATTGCAGCGCAGGGAGGCATCAATGCCGCAAAAAACTATCAAAACGATGGCGACTCCGTTTTCCGTTTGTTTTACGACACAGTTAAAGGCGGCGATTACCGGGCCCGCGAGGCAAACGTTCATCGCCTTGCCGAAGTAAGCGTGAATATTATTGACCAATGCGTAGCGCAGGGCGTTCCTTTCGCCCGGGATTATGGCGGCTTACTCAACAACCGCTCATTTGGCGGCACACAGGTAAAACGAACTTTTTATGCAGCCGGCCAAACAGGCCAGCAACTTTTAATAGGCGCTTACCAGGCGCAGGAAAGACAGGTGGCTTTAGGAAATATTGAAGAGTACACCCGCCACGAAATGCTCGATGTGGTTATGATTGACGGAAAAGCCCGGGGCATCATCGCCCGTAATTTGGTAACCGGTCAGTTGGAACGATTTTTTGGCCATGCCGTTTTACTTTGCACAGGCGGCTACGGCAACGTGTTCTATCTATCAACAAACGCTATGGGCAGTAACGCCACAGCCATCTGGAAAGCACATAAAAAAGGAGCTTACTTCGGCAATCCTTGCATGACGCAGATTCACCCCACCTGTATTCCGGTTTCGGGCGATCACCAAAGTAAACTTACTTTAATGTCCGAATCGCTTCGCAACGACGGGCGCATATGGGTTCCCAAAAACTTAAACGAATCCCGAAAGGCCAACGATATCCCCGAAGAAGAAAGGGACTACTACCTCGAAAGAAGGTATCCCGCTTTCGGAAATCTCGTTCCCCGCGACGTTGCCAGCCGCGCCGCCAAAGAAAGATGCGACGCAGGTTACGGAGTGGGTACAACCAGGCAGGCAGTTTATCTTGATTTCAAATTCAATCTCATCAATAAATACGGAAAGGCCGAAGCCAGCAAGCAGGGTATCCAAAATCCTGACACCGAAACGCTGATTCGCTTGGGTAAAGAAGTGGTAAAGGAAGAATATGGCAACCTTTTCGATATGTACGAAAAAATCACAGGAGAAAATCCTTACGAAGTACCCATGCGCATTTATCCTGCCGTACACTACACAATGGGCGGCCTTTGGGTGGATTATGAATTGATGACAACCGTAAAAGGTCTGTATTGCCTCGGCGAAGCCAACTTTAGCGATCATGGCGCCAACCGCCTCGGAGCGTCTGCCTTAATGCAGGGTCTTGCCGATGGTTATTTTGTAATTCCTTATACAATTGGTAATTACCTGGCAGATGAGATTGCGGTAAAGCCCATCCCCACTACCGATCCGGCTTTTGTTCAGGCTGAAAACGAAGTAAACGAAAGAATTCAAAGGCTGATGGGTATTAAAGGAACACAAAGTGTTGAAAGTTTTCATAAACGCCTCGGAAAAATCATGTGGGAAAAATGCGGTATGGCGCGTAACGCAAAAGGCTTACAGGAAGCCATTGTGGAAATCAGGGAGTTAAGAGCTGACTTCTGGAAAAACGTTCGCATCCCCGGTGGCATTTACGAAATGAACCCCGAACTTGACAAAGCCAACCGCGTGGCGGACTTTTTGGAACTTGGCGAACTTATGTGCATGGATGCCTTGCAAAGAGCAGAAAGTTGTGGAGGCCACTTCCGCGAAGAAAGCCAAACCGAAGAGGGCGAAGCATTAAGGCACGATGATGAATTTATGTACGTATCCGCGTGGCAATATAACGGCCCCGAAAATTGGGAACTGCATAAAGAAGATTTGAATTACGAGGTGATTCAACCATCTCAGCGTAATTATAAATAGTTTGGAAATTTAAACTTGCTGTGGTTCTAATGTTTATGTTTTACAAAACGAAACATTAGCTCAAGCAAACAGTTCTTTCAAATATTCCCGCGAAGGCGAAAAGGGTGCATTTCAAATTGACGCAACCGTCATGCCGACCGCAGGGAAGTATCTCCTGAATATAAGTGGAGATTCCTCGCTTTGCTCAGAATGAACTGAGTATAATCGCTCGTCATTTCGAACGAAACGACGTGGAGTGAGAAGCCTCCCTTTGGCGGTTCGGGAAGTTTGCTTAGTGTTGGGATATCTCTTGCTGCGCTCGGGATGACTAACCAGATGTGGATGAGCGTACTCGATCGGTATGACAATTTCGACATTTTGGGATAGCCCGGCAAAGATCATTAAAGCCTTCAAACCGGAGAATGTGATACCAATAAAGTTGTTGAGACTGATTTGAATAAAGATGAAAAGTTGACAAGATGGTTTTGAAGCGGAAGAGCAACGAGACAGGTTATTGATTGTTTTGTTCAAAACGGATGGAGTATTCTTTGGCTTGGGAGTTATCATTAGTCCTGATGTGCGGCCATGTGGTGAAATTTTTGGCAATCCCAGTGCTGGTATTTCCATTGAGAAAGCGATGCTGAAGGAGCAGGTAGTGTCGGGCAAATATAAAAAGATGAAATGGATTACTGGTCAGTGGGAGATTATTGAGAACGATGAGAATCGTAAGCCTGTCAAAAGAATAAAAGATAACAATAAGAAT
>ERZ761602.6262-NODE-6262-length-13470-cov-4.383526_pt1 | contig 13470 bp, 16 predicted proteins | sample MGYA00512165_ERZ761602 | MGnify/ENA primary metagenome ERZ761602 (study PRJEB28899, sample SAMN02445085) | bioreactor sludge metagenome | biome: EBPR sludge; isolation source: Thorneside wastewater treatment plant | place: Australia: Brisbane, Thorneside...
GCTCACCGACGGTTTCCCGGAGCCGGGCCGCAGCTTCTTCGCGAGTCTCAGGGCTCGGCTGTAGGCCGCACCATCAGCAGCCCGATGAAACTCACCGTCGCCGCGCCCGCGAGATAGAGCCCGACCGGGGCCAGCCCGCCCCGGTCGGCGAGCGCCTGCGCGATGTTGGGCGCAAGGCCGCCGCCGAGGATGCCGCCGACGTTGAACGCCATCGAGGCACCCGTATAGCGCACGCGTGCCGGGAACAGGCCGGGCAGGAACGCGCCAAGCGGGCCGTAGACGAAGCCCATCATCAGAAGCGCGAGCGCGAGGAAGGCGAAAATCGGCAGCAGCGCGCCGCCTTCCATCATCGGCGCCATCAAGAGCGCCGTGGGCACCGTGCCGATGCAGCCCGCCATCAGGATGAAGCGCGGCGTCTTCACGTCCGAAAGCCAGCCCGCGATCAGGATGCCGATGGCCATGAACAGGATCGCGCCGAGCAGGAGGGAGAGGAACGTCTCACGCGGGATCCCGAGCGTCGTCGTGCCGTAGCCGAGCGCGAAGGCGGTCGCGAGGTAGAAGATCGCGAAGCAGCACACGACCGCAAGCGTGCCCGCGAGCGTCTCGCGCCAGTGGTCCTTCAGCAGCAGGGCGAGCGGCACCTTCGGCGGCGGCCCCTGCTCCATCGCGGCAGCGAAGGCGGGTGTTTCGGTCAGCTTCAGCCGCACCCAGAGACCCACGCCGACGAGCACGGCGCTTGCAAGGAACGGCAACCGCCAGCCCCACGCGAAGAACTGTTCCTGCGTGAGCGTCAGGCCGAGGATCAGGAACAGGCCGTTCGCCGCGATGAAACCCACCGGCGCCCCGAGTTGCGGGAACATGCCGAAGCGCCCACGCCAGCCCGGCGGCGCATTTTCCACCGCGAGCAGCGCTGCGCCGCCCCATTCTCCGCCAAGCCCGAAGCCCTGCCCGAAGCGCAGGATGCAGAGCAGCAGCGGCGCGATCCACCCGGCGGTCTGGTAGGTCGGCAGGAAGGCGATGGCGAGCGTAGACCCGCCCATCAGCATCAGTGAGGCGACGAGCGTGGACTTGCGCCCGATGCGGTCCCCGAAGTGCCCGAAAACGCTGGCGCCGAGGGGCCGCGCGAGAAACGCGATGCTGAAGCTCGCGTACGACATCATGAGCTGCACGGACGGCGATTCGGCCGGGAAGAACAGCGGTCCGAACACCAGTGCCGCCGCCGTCACGTAGATGTAGAAGTCGTAGAACTCCACCGCCGTGCCGACGAGGCTCGCCGTCAGCACGCGCCGCGTCGATGGCGGCAGTTGTCCGGCTTCAGCCATGCGATCCCCCGTTCATGTTCTTGCAACCGCCGATGGCGATATGCGATGCACGCGTCAACTGTCTGCCGCGTTTCGTATCTTGACACCGGCTTCGTCCGCCCGCTTGACATGGGCCGATTCGGCTCCTATCTCCCCCGCATCCCGAGTGAATCGCATTCCGGCGGCGCATATTGCGTGCTCGCCGGTTTTGTGTGTTCATTGGGGTTTCACGCTTTGAGATAGGCCCGCGCGCCCACGCGGCCTGTGGAGCTAGGAGAACCGTCTGTGGCACGTATTGCGGGCGTTAACATCCCGACCAACAAGCGCGTCGTGATTGCCCTTACCTATATTCACGGCATCGGCCGTACCACCGCTGCGAAGATCTGCTCGACGCTTGGCTTCCCTGCCGAGCGCCGCGTTCAGGACCTCACCGATCAGGAAGTCATCCAGATCCGCGAGATGATCGACCGCGATCACACGGTAGAGGGTGACCTCCGCCGTGAGACCTCGATGAACATCAAGCGTCTGATGGACCTCGCTTCGTATCGCGGCCTTCGCCACCGCAAGGGCCTACCGGTCCGCGGCCAGCGCACGCACACGAACGCCCGCACCCGCAAGGGCAAGGCGAAGCCGATCGCCGGCAAGAAGAAGTAAGCGAGCAAAAGGGAGCTATTCGAAATGGCACGGGAACCGGCTCGCATCAAACGGCGCGAGCGCAAGAACATCACGTCGGGCGTCGCGCATGTGAACGCCTCTTTCAACAACACCATGATCACCATCACGGACGCGCAGGGCAATGCGATTGCCTGGTCATCGGCCGGTACGATGGGCTTCAAGGGCAGCCGCAAGTCGACGCCTTACGCCGCGCAGGTCGCAGCGGAAGATGCCGGCAAGAAGGCTGCCGAGCACGGCGTGCGCACGCTGGAAGTCGAAGTTCGGGGCCCGGGTTCGGGTCGCGAATCGGCGCTCCGCGCGCTGCAGGCGGTCGGCTTCCAGATCACCGCGATCCGCGATGTGACGCCGATCCCGCACAACGGCGTGCGTCCGCCGAAGCGCCGCCGCGTCTGACGCATTACGCGTTCGCCAAAGCGTTTCGTCCGAAAATCCTATGCGGCGGGCTTCGGCCCGCCAGCCCGCGAAGGGGAAGACAGTGGCCGTAATTGCAAAGAACTGGCAGGAACTGAAGAAACCCAACAGCCTCGAAGTGAAGGCCGGCGCGGACAAGGCGCGGAAGGCGACGTTCGTCGCCGAGCCGCTGGAGCGCGGCTTCGGCCTCACGCTCGGCAATGCGCTTCGCCGCGTGCTGCTCTCCTCGCTGCAGGGTGCGGCCGTCACCTCGATCAAGATCGACGGCGTGCTGCATGAGTTCTCTTCGCTCGCCGGCGTGCGTGAAGACGTCACCGACATCGTGCTCAATGTGAAGCAGGTTGCGGTGAAGATGCTCGACGAGATGCCGAAGCGTCTGCACCTCACCGCGTCGGGCCCGGGCGAAGTCACCGCCGGCCAGATCTCGGTGACGGGCGATATCGAGATCATGAACCCCGATCTCGTCATCTGCACGCTCGACGAGGGCGCGACGCTCAACATGGAACTGACGGTCGAGACCGGCAAGGGCTACGTGCCCGCGTCGCAGAACCGTCCGGCGGACGCGCCGATCGGCCTCGTGCCGGTCGATGCGCTCTACTCGCCGGTGCGTCAGGTCGCTTACAAGGTGGAAAACACCCGCGTCGGCCAGGAACTCGACTACGACAAGCTGACGCTGACGGTCGAAACCGACGGCACGGTGACCCCGGACGATGCGCTCGCCTATTCGGCGCGTATCCTTCAGGACCAGCTGGCGCTCTTCATCAACTTCGACGAGCCGACGGCGATCGCCGCCGTTCCCTCCGCTGCTGCCGCGGCGCAGGAGGACGAAGGCGCCATCAACCGCTACCTCCTCAAGAAGGTGGACGAGCTGGAGCTTTCGGTCCGCAGCGCGAACTGCCTGAAGAACGACAACATCATCTACATCGGCGACCTCGTTCAGAAGACCGAGGCCGAGATGCTCCGCACGCCGAACTTCGGCCGCAAGAGCCTCAACGAGATCAAGGAAGTCCTCTCGCAGATGGGCCTCCGCCTCGGCATGGAAATCCCCGGCTGGCCGCCGGAGAACATCGAGGAACTCGCCAAGAAGCTCGAACAGGAAATCATGGGCTAAAGGCTTCGGCCTTACCCAGCACGGGTTTGGGCGGCGCCCGGTTCTGCCGCCTGGTCCGGAGTACCTTGCACGGCTCCGTGAACAAACGAGAAGGAAGTTTGAGACATGCGTCACCGCGTAGGACACCGTAAGCTCGGTCGTACCACGAGCCACCGTCAGGCGATGTTCCGCAACATGGCTGCCGCGCTGATCAAGCACGAGCAGATCACGACCACACTGCCCAAGGCGAAGGAACTTCGCCCGTATGTGGAAAAGCTGGTCACGCTCGCCAAGAAGGGCGGTCTTGCCAATCGCCGTCTCGCGCAGTCGCGCCTGATGGACGAGACGCAGCTGAAGAAGCTCTTCGAGGTGCTCGGCCCGCGTTACGAGGGTCGCCCCGGCGGCTACATCCGCGTGCTGAAGGCCGGCATCCGTGGCGACGACGCCGCGCCGATGGCGATCATCGAGTTCGTCGATCGCGACACCAGCGCCAAGGGCCAGGATTCGGGTCCGGTGCAGTCGTTCGACGACGCCGAAGCCGCCTGATCAGGCGCTTTCGCTGAAAGAACAGGGCCGTGCCTTCGGGTGCGGCCCTTTTCTTTTCTGGCGCACCCAATAGGGTGCCGCCCATGACCGACTTCCGCTTCGACTACGGTCCCCGCGTGCTTTCGGGCACCGGGCGTAGCACGTCCGTTTCCGATCTCGTGCCCGAAGGCCCCGTGCTTGTCGTCACCGACAAGGGCGTGCGCGGCCTCGGCCTTGCCGATCCGATGCTCGGCGCGCTCGGTGATCGGGCGCTGGTGTTCGATGCGGTCGAAGCCGACCCCTCCGCGACGACGGCGCTTGCCGCCGTGGCGGCCGGGCGCGAGGCGGGGGTCACGTCGGTCATCGGTTTCGGCGGCGGCAGCCCGATGGATGTTGCGAAGGTCGTCGCCTATCTGCTCGGCTCGGGCGATGATCTGGATGGCATTTACGGCGTCGATCAGGCGAAGGGTGCGCGCCTGCCGCTCGTGCTCATCCCCACCACCGCCGGCACCGGTTCCGAAGCCACGCCGATCGCGATCCTCACCGTCGGCGGTGCGGAGAAGAAGGGCGTCGTCGCCCGGCCGCTGTATGCGGACTGGGCGATCCTCGATGCATCGCTCACCTTCGGTCTGCCGCGCGGCGTCACCGCCGCCACCGGCATCGACGCGATGGTCCACGCCATTGAGGCGTTCACGACGAAGCGCCTCAAGAACCCGCTGTCGGACGCGCTCGCGAAGGAAGCGCTTCGCCTCCTCGGCGCCAACATCCGCCGCGCCTGCGATGATCCCGCCAATCCCGACGTGCGCGGCGCCATGCTGCTCGGCTCGCACCTTGCGGGTGTCGCTTTTTCCAATGCGCCGGTCGCGGGCGTTCACGCGCTCGCCTATCCGCTCGGCGGGCATTTCCATGTGCCGCACGGGCTTTCGAACGCGCTGATGCTGCCGCATGTGCTCGGCCACAACATGGCCGCCGCTCTACCGCTCTATGCCGACCTCGCACCGATCCTCGATCCGTCGCTGGCATCGCTCGGTCGTCAGGCACAGGCGCAGGGCCTCGTCGAGGCGCTCGTCGCCATCGCTGCCGATTGCGGAGTACCGGCGCGTCTCCGCGATGTCGGCGTGAAGGCGGACGATCTCGATCTTCTCGCGTCGGAAGCGATGAAGCAGCAGCGCCTGCTCATCAACAACCCGTGCGAGATCGACCTTGCCGATGCCCGCCGTCTCTACGAGGCCGCGCTTTGAGCCGCGAACCCTTCCGTGCCCGCGCCGACTACGCCGCCTTCCGCCGCATCACCACGCGCTGGGCGGACAATGACGTCTACGGCCACGTCAACAACGTGGTCTATTACAGTTGGTTCGATACGGCGGTGAACGCGCACCTGATCGAGGCGGGCGTTCTCGATATCCACGGCGGCGCCGTCATCGGCCTCGTCGTCGAGACCGGCTGCCGCTACGCTGCGCCGCTCGCCTTCCCGCAAGCCATCGATGCGGGCATCCGCGCCGCCCACATCGGCACCTCCTCCGTCCGGTACGAGGTCGGCCTGTTCGCCGAGGGCGAGACAGAGGCCGCGGCCGAGGGCTTCTTCATCCATGTGTACGTGGACCGCGAAACCCGCCGCCCCGTACCGCTTCCCGCTCCCTTGCGCGCCGCGCTGGAGGCGATTTCGGTTCATCGCGGATAAAGCTCGCCCGGCGCATACCGGTCCCGCATCATCGGCGGGGTAAGTCCTATGCGTAAGGTCATGAGTTTCGGCGTCGCCACGGCCATCGTGGTCTCTCCCATGGCGGGCATTCCCGGGTTCGCGAACACGCCGCTCGGCGTGTCTGAAGCCCATGCCGATGGGCGCTACGGGCGCCGCCATCACCGCCGCGGCGACGGCTTCGATCTCGGCGACGCGATCGTCGGCGCCGTGGTCGCCGGCGGCCTCATCGCCGTCCTCTCCGGCGCGTCCAAAAAGAAGAAAGAGGAAGAGCAGGAGCGCCCGCTCGATTCGGGCTGGGAGCCCGAAGGCGACTGGAACCGCGACGGCACCTATGGACGCCCCGGCAACAGCGCCGGTAACAGCGATTGGGGCTGGCAGGACCGCGACTGGAAGAACCGCACCAGCGAAGAGCGCGCCGCCATTTCCACCTGCGCACGCGAAGCCGAAGACCTTGGCAGCCGCTACGGCCGCGAGGCGCGCGTGAACGATATCCGGGGTCTGGACCGGCAGGGCGGCGAATACCGCGTCTCGGGCCGCGTCGAGATGCGCGGCGACGACCGCGCGGATAGCCGCGACGACAGCCGCCGCGACGAAGGCTTCTCCTGCTATGTCCGGGGCGACCGCATCACCGACTTCCGCTTCGAAAGCGCCTACGCGGGCCGCTGAGTGGCCTCGCGCGCGCGGCGCGGCTAGGCTGGTCTCCTGCCCCCTACAGGAGACCAGCCTTGTCCGTCCAAGAAGATGCCGCCGCCGTTCTCGCTTTCTGGTTCGATGAACTGACACCCGAGCAGCACTGGACGAAGTCGTCCGATCTCGACGCTGAAATCGCCCGCCGTTTCGGCCCGCTGCGTGATCGTGCGCTTGCCGACACGTCGCCGTGGACGCGCGACGCGGATACGCTGCTCGCCGCGGTCATCCTGCTCGATCAGTTCTCGCGCAACATCCACAGGGATACGCCGCGCGCGTTCGAGGCGGATGCCGCCGCGCTCGATCTCACGCTCTACGGTATCGGCGAGGGCTGGCACCGCCAGATGGAGCCCGTCCGGCGCGGCTTTTTCTACATGCCGCTGATGCACGCCGAGGATCGCGGCGTGCAGCGGTTCGCGCTGCGCTGCTTTGCGCAACCCGGTCTCGACCATCAACTCGACTTCGCGCGCGATCACGCAGCGGTCATCGAACGCTTCGGCCGCTACCCGACTCGCAACATCCTTCTCGGGCGCACGTCCACGCCGGAGGAGCTGGAATACCTCGCGCAACCCGGCGTCGGCTGGTAGCCGGCTCAGCCCCGGCTGATGTCCGTCATGTCGAACGGTGTTGTCTGGTAGATCTGGTTGATCCAGTTGCCGAACAGCAAATGCGCGTGGCTGCGCCAGCGGTTCTGCGGCGTTGCGGCAGGGTCGTCGCCGGGGAAGTAATTCTTCGGCACGTTGATCGGCTTTCCGGCGTCGCGGTCGCGGAAATATTCCTCGGCGAGCGATGTGGAATCATATTCCACATGGTTGAACATGTGCAGCGATCGGTGCTGCGGGTCCTCGAGCAAGCAGAGCCCGGTTTCCGCGCTTTCGGCGAGCACGGTGATGCCGTGGTCTTCGGGCAGGTCCTCACGCCGCACTTCGGTCCAGCGCGAAACGGGGATCGCAAAATCGTCCGAAAAGCCGCGCAGGTAGGGGGAGGCGGGGGCGAGGTTGTGGTGTTCGAAGACGCCGAACGCCTTCTTGTCCAGCGCGTGTTTGGGCACGCCGTGGAAATGGTACACCGCCGCCTGCGCGCCCCAGCAGATGTTGAAGCTGCCGTGCACGTTCGTCTGCGTCCAGTCGAACACGCGGCGCAGCTCGTCCCAATAGCCCACCTCCTCGAACGGCAGCAGCTCCACGGGCGCGCCGGTGGTGATGAAGCCGTCGAAATATTCGTGCCGAATGTCGGCCCACGGCCGGTAGAACGACAGCATATGGTCGGCGGAGGTGTTGCGCGGAACGTGGTCGCTCATCCGCACCAGTGTCAGCTCCACCTGCAGCGGCGTCGCGCCGATCAGCCGTGCGATCTGCGTTTCGGTGCGGATCTTGTTCGGCATCAGGTTGAGCAGCCCGATGCGGAGCGGCCGGATATCCTGCCGCACGGCATCCGCCTCGCCCAGGATCATCACGCCCTCGCGCTCCAGCGTGCTGCGGGCGGGCAGGTCGTCGGGAATCTTGATCGGCATCGACGCGTCTATCCTCGGGTCGCTTTCCGGGTAAGACGCGGTGGCTTGATCCGTTTGGTTGCCGGCTCGGCCACATCCTCCCCGAAGGGAGCGCCACCTTGCCCGGAAAGCAGGTTGGCGTTGGGCTGAACCCAACTCTTGATGTGATGCCGTCTGTAGGCGGCTTTGCGCCGTCTCTCAAGAGGGAAGGCGCGTCCCCGCCGGGTGCGTGCCCGGCGGGGACGGCAGGAGCGTCAGATCGCGCGGCGGCGGCGCGCGAAGCCGAGCGCGCCGAGGCCCATCGCGACGAGTGCGAGGCTGGCCGGCTCCGGCACGTCGGCGCTGTTGAAGCGCACTTCGGAAAGGCCCGAGGCTTCCCACGCTTCGTAGATGGTGCCGTAGGTGTAGTTGCTGAGGATATCGAACTGCACGAAGCGCGCGGCGCCCGAAAGCGCGATGGTCTGCGCGGTGATCGGCGAACCGTCGGGCGCACGGTCCAGCGTGCCCGTGAAGATCTCGGTGAAGCTGGCGCCGTCGAGCGAAACGAGCACGCGGAAGTCCTTGATGCCGCGGTCGAGCGTCGAGATCACCGGTTCGTTGATCCCGAAGTTGAACTGCCAGATGTCCGCGCTCGCAAGGTTGAAGAGCCCGCCGAGGTCGAACGTCACCTGCGCCTTGCTCGCGCCGAGGTCGGTCATCCACATGTTGGCGTAGTTCGAATCGTGCAGATCGCCCGAAAGGCCGCTGCCGTTGATCAGGTTTTGGGCGTTGTAGGCGCCATTGTTGAACGTGCTGCTGGCGGTGGCGGAAACCGGCGTGATCACCGCCGCCTGCGCGGACGCGGCGAGAACGGCGGACGCGGCGGCGCCGAGGAGAAGCTTGAGCATACGAATACCCCTGTCGTCGGTTGGCGTAACACTGGCGCTCATCGCCAGCGTTAACCATGTCTCGCGGCGGCGGCTGACAGTGCGATGACGATTCGGGGAAGCTTTCGTGTGATTCCGTTTCCGATGTTGCGACAGCGCGCGCCCCGCCACTGGACACGCATCCGCGCCAAGGCTAACCCGGCCGGAATCCCACGTTCTGATCCTCGAGGCCCCGCGTGACCGTTCCCCACGGCGATTCCATCCTTATTCTCGATTTCGGCAGCCAGGTGACGCAGCTCATCGCCCGGCGCGTGCGCGAGGCGGGGGTTTATTGCGAGATCGTGCCGTTCTCCGGCGGCGAAGCCGCGATCGGGCGCCTGAAGCCCAAGGGCATCATCCTGTCGGGCGGTCCCGCCTCGGTGACGGAAGGGGCGAGCCCCAAGGCGCCGATGGCCGTGTTCGAGGCGGGCGTGCCGGTGCTCGGCATCTGCTATGGCGAGCAGACCATGTGCGCCGAGCTCGGCGGCAAGGTCACGCCCTCCGATCACCGCGAATTCGGCCGCGCCTTCATCGAGATCGTGCGCGATTGCCATTTGTTCGACGGACTCTGGAGCGCCGGCGAGAAGCATCAGGTGTGGATGAGCCACGGCGACCGCGTGGAGGCGATTCCCGCCGGGTTCGAAGTTGTGGCGAAGTCGGACGGCGCGCCGTTCGCGGCGATCGCGAACGACGAGCGCCGCTTCTACGGCGTGCAGTTCCACCCCGAGGTCGTGCACACGCCCGATGGTGCGAAGCTGCTGTCGAACTTCGTGCGCCATGTCGCGGGCTGCACCGGCGACTGGTCGATGGCGGGCTACCGCGACGCGAAGATCGCCGACATCCGCAAGCAGGTCGGCAAGGGCAAGGTGATCTGCGGGCTTTCGGGCGGCGTCGATTCGGCGGTCGCGGCGGTGCTGATCCACGAAGCGATCGGCGATCAGCTCACCTGCGTGTTCGTCGATCACGGCCTGATGCGCTCGCAGGAAGCCGAGGAAGTCGTCTCGCTGTTCCGCGGCGCCTACAACATCCCGCTCGTCCACGTGGACGCCGAGGAACTGTTCCTCTCCGGCCTCGCGGGCGTGTCGGACCCCGAAGCCAAGCGCAAGTTCATCGGCAAGACCTTCATCGACGTGTTCGAGGCCGAGGCGAAGAAGATCGGCGGCGCCGATTTCCTCGCGCAGGGCACGCTCTATCCGGACGTCATCGAAAGCGTCTCGTTCACCGGCGGGCCCTCGGTCACGATCAAGAGCCACCACAATGTCGGCGGCCTCCCCGAGCGCATGAACATGCAGCTCGTTGAACCCTTGCGCGAACTGTTCAAGGACGAGGTGCGCGCCTTGGGCCGCGAACTCGGCCTCCCTGAAGCCTTCGTCGGCCGCCACCCGTTCCCCGGCCCGGGCCTTGCCATCCGCATCCCCGGCGAGGTCGACAAGGAGAAGTGCGATACGCTCCGCAAGGCGGACCGCATCTACCTCGAGGAAATCCGCAAGGCGGGCCTCTACGACGCGATCTGGCAGGCGTTCGCCGTGCTGCTCCCGGTGCGCACCGTCGGCGTGATGGGCGACGGCCGCACCTACGATCGCGTCTGCGCGCTCCGCGCCGTCACTTCGGTCGATGGCATGACCGCCGATGTCTATCCTTTCGATGCCGCGTTCCTCAGCGCCGTCGCCACGCGCATCGTCAACGAAGTGAACGGCATCAACCGCGTCGTCTACGATTACACGTCGAAGCCGCCGGGCACGATCGAGTGGGAGTAAGGCGGCCGGCGTGAGGCCGTCAGGGCATCTTCGAGGCGAGTGTGATGGTTTCCCCGTCCACGGCGAAGCGGCCGTAGCCCTGGTGGTGGATGGTGCGCGGGTCTTTCTGCGCGGGATCGATCCACGCCTTCACCACCTCCAGCACGAACAGGCTGTAGGCGTTCACGAGCCGCGTGTTCACCACCCGGCATTCGAGATTGGCGAAGCACTCGGCGACGAGCGGCGCTGCCACGATGCGCGCCGGAACCGGCGTCAGCCCGAACCGCTCGAACTTGTCGACATCGCGGCCCGAACAGTTGCCGATCCCGACGATCTTCGGCGCGAGGTCCACGGCCGGAACCGCGATCACGCATTCCTTCGTCGCGCGCAGCGCCTTGAAGCTGTGGTCGGCGGGGCTGACGATGCAGGCGACGCGCGGCGGCGTGAACTCCACCATCATGTGCCACGACATGGTCATCACATTGCTGCGGCCCTTCGCGGCTGTGGTCAGCAGCACCACGGGGCCGGGTTCGAGCAACTGGTAGACGCGTGCGAGCGGCAGGTTTTTCATGGGTACCCAGCCTCGCGGATGGACTACGGCAGGTCAATGCGGGCCGAGCCCGGAAAATGGAGCAGGAGTACGAGACGATGGTGACGATGTACGGCATCCCGAACTGCGACACGGTGAAGAAGGCGCGCACGTGGCTTGAAGCGAACGGCGTCGATTACGCGTTCCACGATTACAAGAAGGCCGGCATCGACCGGCCCCGCCTTGAGGCGTGGGTCAAGGAACTCGGCTGGGAAACCGTGCTCAACCGTGCCGGAACGACCTTCCGCAAGCTGCCGGATGCGGACCGCGAAAACCTGGATGCAGGCAAGGCCGTGGACCTGATGCTGGCGCAGCCCTCGATGATCAAGCGCCCCATTCTCGACACCGGCAAGGCGCGCCTCGCCGGCTTCAAGCCCGACGTTTACGCCGCCGCGATCCGCTGAGCGTTCCCGCACGCTTTCCACCCCTGCACGGAGGCGTTACAAGCCGCCCCATGTCTACGACCTCGATGACGCTCACGCTCGACACCTCGACGAGCCGTGCCAACCCCACCCCGGCGCCGATGAAGCGCCTCACGGTGCCGCGTATCCGGCAGCGCAAGGGCGGCGAGCCGCTCGTGATGCTCACTGCCTACACGGTCCGCATGGCGCAGCTGATGGACCCTCACTGCGACATGTTGCTCGTCGGCGATTCGCTGGGGCAGGTGATCTACGGCCTGCCGCACACGGTGGCGGTGACGATGGAGATGATGTGCGCGCACGGTGCCGCCGTCGTGCGCGGCAGCTATCACGCCGCCGTCATCGTCGACATGCCGTTCGGCAGCTATGAGGCCTCGCCCGAGCAGGCGTTCACCAACGCATCGCGGCTTCTGAAGGAAACCGGCGCCGCCGCCGTGAAGCTTGAAGGCGGCAAGGTGCTCGCGCCGACCGTGGAATTCCTCACCTCGCGCGGCATCCCGGTGATGGCGCATGTCGGCCTCACGCCGCAGGCGGTGAACATCCTCGGCGGCTACGGCGTGCGCGGCAAGAGCGATGTGGAGGCGCGGTCGATCGTCGCCGATGCCACGGCGATGGCCGATGCCGGTGCCTTCTCGATCGTCATCGAAGGCGTGATGGAGCCGATCGCCATCGAGATCACGCAGAAGGTGGCGTGCCCCACCATCGGCATCGGTGCCTCAGCACAGTGCGACGGGCAGGTGCTGGTCACGGAAGACATGCTCGGCCTCTTCGAGCGGACGCCCAAATTCGTGAAGCGCTACGGCGCGATGTCGAAGGTCGTGGCCGATGCCGTGAAGGACTATGCGGCCGATGTGCGCGCGCGGACCTTCCCCACGGAAGACAACCTCTACCGGGCCGACGAGGAAAAATAGGGTTTTGCGTGCGCGCGCGGCCATCGCTATGGTCCCGCGCACAATTTGAGAGGCACGACATTGGCCAGGGAACCATCGGGCACAGCGCCCGAAGACGCCTTCATCCGCGAGGTTGACGAGGAATATCGCCGGGATCAGCTCACCGGCTTCTGGAACCGCTATGGGCGCTGGATCGTCATTGCCGTCGGCATCGGTCTCGTCGCGCTTGCCGGGTTCCTCTGGTGGCGCGAGGAGCAGGTCCGCAATGTCGGCGTGCTCAGCGAGGAATTCTCGTCGGCGCAGCAGGGGCTGGAGCTTGGCAACGCCAAGGCGGTGGCGGATATCGAGCGTTTCGCGGCCGGAAACCACGGCGGCTACACGACGCTTGCGCGCTTCACCAAGGCGTCGCGCGCCGTCGAAAATGGCGACAATGCCGCTGCGCTCGCGGAGTATCAGGCGCTCGCCGCCGATACGAAGCTGCCGCAGCCGCTGCGCGATCTTGCAACGATCACCGCCGTGCGCGTCGAATATGATACGCTGGCACCGGCCGAAGTCGTTAAGCGCCTGAAGCCGCTCGCGCAGCCCGGCGCACCGTGGTTTGGCGTTGCCGGAGAGATGCTCGCGGTCGCCTACATGGCCGAAGGCAAGCCCGAACTCGCGGGGCCGATCTTCGCCGCGATCTCGTCAGACGAAACCATCGCACCGTCGCTCCGCCAGCGCGCGCAGCAGCTCGCCGCCTCGCTCGGCAGCCTACCCGACGTTGCTCCCGACGCTGCCCCCGCGGCGGATGCTCCGGCAGCCGAACCGACAACCGGAAAGAATTGATGCGTAAATCGCTTATCGTCGTCGTGCCGCTGGTCGTGGCGCTTGCCAGCTGCGGAATCTTCCGCGGCGGCGGAGACAAGAACAAGTCGAAGATCGCCGGAGAGCGCCTTGCCGTGCTCACTTACGAGGCGCGGACGACTGCCGACCCCGACCTTGCGAACACCACGGTCTCGCTCCCTCTGCCGGTCGTCAATGCGGAGTGGACACAGCCGGGCGGCAGCGC
>ERZ761602.6263-NODE-6263-length-13469-cov-5.475697_pt1 | contig 13469 bp, 10 predicted proteins | sample MGYA00512165_ERZ761602 | MGnify/ENA primary metagenome ERZ761602 (study PRJEB28899, sample SAMN02445085) | bioreactor sludge metagenome | biome: EBPR sludge; isolation source: Thorneside wastewater treatment plant | place: Australia: Brisbane, Thorneside...
GACACCGACACGGTCACGGTCTCGGACACGGTCTCGGACACGGTCTCGGACACGGTCTCGGTCACGGACACGGACACGGACACGGTCCCGGACACGGTCTCGGACACGGTCTCAGACACCGACACGGTCACGGATACGGACACGGACACGGTGTCGGTAGCCGCCGCGGAAGTGGCCACCGTGGCCGACGTCCCCGTGCGCCGCTACGCGTCGCGTTTCTCGCGCCCGACGACGTTCGCGCCTCCGATGCCCGTCGTCGCGCCGGTCGCGCTGGAGCTCGAGGTCACGCCGTTCGAGCCGCTCTCGGTTCCGCACGAGCTCACCGCGATCCAGACCTTCCTCGCCGAGCATCCGGAGCTCGAACGCTTCGACGCACCCCGGCATCGCTTCGTCGTCGTGCTGCTCACGCGTGCGGCGGCACTGCCGGAGGCGTCGCAGGCTCGCGTGGTCGAGCGAGCGCGCGAGCGGCTGCAGGCGTTGATCGCGGACCACGCGCGGCTTCGATCGCTCGCGGTGCGTGAGGCGCGGCGGCTCGGTGCGATCGGGGAAGATCCGGAAGGCATGCAGCTCGCGGCTGCGAAGTCGGGCGACGTCGTACCCGTACTCCACGCGGCGCGTCGTCGCCCCGAGCGCACGCCGCGGCTCGCGCGTCGTCTCGCGGAGCAGCAGAGCCGCCGCCTGCGCGCGGTGGTCGCGCGACGCTCGGTGCTGCCGCCTTCCATGGAAGCGGGGCCGGTCGAAGCGCCGCTCGTGATCGCGGCGCGTCTGCACACCGAGCGCATCGGCGACGCGCGTGCGCAGCGTGCGCTCGACGCCTTGCGTGCACGACTTCCCGAAGAAGCGGGGCCCTATCACGGGCCGACCGTCGCCGCGCGCGCGCTCGAACGCCTCGGCACGTTGCATCGACCGCTGCTGCGCGCGTGGCTCGATCGACTCGCGACGCTCTCGCTGCCGAGCGCACCGGTGGAAGAAGAGCCGACGCCGAAGCGAAAAGCGTCGAAGAAGCGACGTTGAGTCACCTCGATCGCGTCGCGCTCGTGCATCGATCGCGCTCGTGCATCGCGCGTCGTGCATCGCGCATTGCGCGCGGTGAGAGGTCGCCGTCGCACATGTGCGCTGAAGGCGGACACGACCGCCGAGGGAAGTTTGCGTGACCCTCGTGTGTCCTTCAGCCTGACCCGCCGTGCGTGCCGTTCTCTTCGCTCTCGCGCTCGCGACGATCGCTGCCCTCGCGCAGCTCGGCACGGCGCGCGCCGACCGCACGTACACCGTGCGTCAGGGCGACACGCTCGCGCAGATCGCTCGGCGTTTTCGGGTGAGCGTCACGGAGCTCCAGCGCGCGAATCGGATGCGCTCCGATCGCGTTCGCGTCGGGCAGTCGATCACGATCCCCGGCCCCGCGAGCGACTCCGACGCGCGACGCGCGGGCTACCACGTCGTCCGGCGCGGCGAGACGCTGAGCGAGATCGCGGCGCGCCATCGCGTGCCGCTGCGCGAGCTCAAGCGCGTCAACCGACTGCGCTCCGATCGGGTGCGCGTGGGGCAGCGTCTGCGTGTCCCCGGACGTCGTCGCGAGAACCCGCTCCCGCGTCTCGAGCCGCGGCCGCTGCGGCCCGATCAAGAGCTCGCGCGCGTGCGTGCGGACGAGCTCAGGCTCGGCACCGATCGCGTCGCACAGAATCTGTTGAAGGATCCAATCGAGTCGCGCTGGATCGCGGCCGCGGCGAGCGCGCCGACCACCATTCCACCCTTCGCGTACGGAGTCGGCACGCCGATCGAGCGCGACGCGACGATGGAAGCGGTGCTCGACGCCGAAGCCGAGCTCGGCATCCTCTCCGAGGATCGCGAGAGCCGCGAGGAGGGCGAGGTCGACGAGGTCGCCGAAGAGCTCGCGCTGGAGGAGACGGACGACACCCCGCTCGAAGAAGTGCCCGTCGGAGACGCGGGGGTCGCGCCCAGCGCCGAGCCCGCCGCGGGTCCGGGCACGTTGCACCATCCGCTCGAAGGCGGGCACTTCCTTCGTGGCTGGGGCTCGGGCGCGGGCGGCTATCACCTCGCGCTCGATCTCTACACGCCGCCCGGCTCACCGATCCGCGCGGTGGAGCGTGGCATCGTGGCGTACGCGGGCACCGGCGTGCGGGGTTACGGACGCTTCGTGATCGTGGTGCACCCGAACGGGCTCGCGAGCGCCTACGCGCACAACCGCGAGAACCTCGTCGTCGCCGGTGAGCTCGTCGCGCGGGGGCAGGTGATCGCGCGGCTCGGCAACACCGGCATCAGCCGCGGGCCGCACCTCCACTTCATGTTGCTCGACGACGGAGAGCACTGCGACGCGTTGCCGCTGCTGCGCCCGCTCGCGCGCTTTCGTACCGGCGGCGTGGTGCCGACGATGCCGAGCGCGTGGACGAACGAGCGCCCCGCCGAGGTGCGTTGTCTGCCGCGGAGCGCGCGGCCGCATCCGGGCGTACGTCGTCGGTCGCGACGTCGCTGAGGCGTTCGTTCTCGGCACGCGGTGGCTCGCACACGAGGCCCGTCGACGGAGTCGATCGCTCGAGCACGTGCGAGGTGAGCCAACCTCACCGATTCGTGTCAGGCTCTGACGCAATGCGTCAGGCGCTCGTTCTCCTCGGACTTCTGGGATGTCTCGGTGTCGCTTCGCTCGCACGAGCCCAGACGGAAGACGACGTCACGGAGGCGCGGCGGTTCTTCGCCGAAGGCGTGACGGCCTACCAATCCGGCGAGTACGCCGACGCGGCGCGCGACTTCGAGCGGGCCTACGAGCTCACGCGCGATCCCGACGTCGCGTTCAACACTGCGCGTGCGTACGAGCGCGCGGGCGAGCGAGAAGAGGCGGCGCGCTACTACCGGATCTACCTCCGCGACGGCGACGCTGCGGTGGCGGAGCGCGCGGAGCTCGAGCGTCTCGTGATGGCGCTCGAGACGGAGGAGCAACCGCTACCGCGCGCAGAGACGGACGACGACGCGGTCGCGCTGCGCACGAGCCCGAGCTTCACGACCCGCTTCGCGCCGCGCTTCGAAGAGCTGGTGCGGGTGTCCGCGCTCTTCACGATGGGTCTCGGGGGCGGTCTCCGGTTCTCGGCCGACCCCGACATACTCCTCGTGCCCGACGGGCGCCGCGACCTCGAGCCCACCTTCGGCGCGGCGGTTCGCGGGGAGATCTTCGTCGCGCGTTACCTCGGCATCGGCGGCGAGCTCGGGCTCGCGAGCTACTCCGTCGAGGACGCGGAGGACCGCGAGCTCACGGTCGACATCGATCTCTGGCTGCGGCCACGATTGCCCTTCGTGCTCTCCGGCGCGCTGGAGCTCGAGCTCTACGTCGGCATCCCGATCGGTTTCACGCTCTACCGCCCGAGCGACCCCGATCTCGAGAACCTGCTCGGCTTCAACTTCGGCGCGCTCGGCGGCCTGTCGTTCGCGCCGCACGAGAACGTCGCGGTCTTCGTGGAGGTCGGCTGGCGTCACCGTCAGGTCTACGACGAGCTCACGATCTTCAACACCCACGACGTGACGCTGAAGACCGACCAAGCGCACCTCGCGCTCGGGGTCTCGTTGAGGCTTTGATCGACGTCTTCCGCGGCTTCGAAGCGCGGGTAGAAACGCGATTGAAATCGCGTGTTCGATCTTCGGATTCGAGCTCGGGGTTCGAATCGGTCGCAGCGCCGCGCTGCGCACCGATTTCGGTCACGCTCGGGACGTCAGACGCGGCCGTCGAGCCCTGCGTCCTCCGAGCCCGCGTCCGACGCGCCGCCGTCCACGCCCGCGTCGCTCGTCTCCGTCGCGCAGCGCGCGGTCACGATCATCAACGAGCCGGCTTCGACGCGGACCTCGAGGGTGCCGCTCTCGCTCGGCCAGGCTTCGTTCGGCTCGCACTCCGCGCCTTCGAACGTCATCGACACCCGGCCGGGATCCACGTTGACGAAGAGGCCGAGGCCGTCCTCGGTCGTCGCGGTGAGCGTGTCGTCGGGGAGCGAGCCGTCGGTGAAGCGCGGGCCGGTGCCGGATGCGGGATCGATCGTGGCCGAGACGCCCGCGAGCCCGTCGCCCGCCTCGTCCTGCACCACGAACGCGAGCTGACCCTTCTCGGGATCGACGCGCCCGCCGAGGAGCGGCAGCGCAGAGTTTGGTGGCATGTCGACCCCGACCGAGCGCGGCTCCGCGTCGCTCACGTAGGTGGTGACGGTCGGTACGTAGCGGAGCGCGGTGGTGCGGAGCTGCAGCTCGAGATCGATCGGCACGTCGAGCGTCGCGCGACCCTCGGTGTCCGTGATCGCACACGGGAGCTGCGGCACGTCGACCACGCAGACCTCCGCGAGCTGCAGGCGGTTGCCCGAGATCAGGTCGCGCACCGTGACTGTCCACGACGCGGTGGTGCCCGCGTCGCCGCGCATCCACGCGTCGACGCTGCCCGCGTCCTCGATCGTCGCGTCGCTGCCGGCGTCGATCGGTACGTCGCCGTCGTCGTCGCCGCAGCCTGCCCACCCGCCGAGCGCTCCGAGGAGCGCGACCGTCTTCCATCCCGTCCGCATCGGGGCGCGAAGGTACTCCAGCGTGGGCTTACGCCTCGTTCACGTCTCGGCGGCGGTGCGGCTGCGTCATCCGCGGAGCGCGAGGAAGTCGTCGATGCACGACGCACGACGCGGTTCGATGCGCGACGAACGCCGCACACCGCTCACCTTCGCGGCATCACCACTCGACTTTGCCGCGGCTCGCCTTCTTCGCGCTGCGCTGCGACTTGGCTTCGAGGCGGCGACGCTGCGAGCCCTTCGAGGGCTTGGTGGCCTTGCGGACCTTCGGTCGCACGAGCGCGCGACGGATCAGCTCCGCCAGCTTCTGGCGTGCGTCTTCGAGGTTGTCGGCCTGCGAGCGCGTGCGCTCCGAGACCACGATCACGCGTCCGTCCGCGTCGAGCTGCGCGAGCTGCGCGAGACGCTCCTTCACGTCGCGGTGCAGCACGGTGTCGTGGGCGAGGTCGAAGCGCAGGTCGACCTTCGTCGACACCTTGTTGACGTTCTGCCCGCCCGGGCCGCCCGAACGCGCCGCGGACCACGCGAGCGAGCTCGCGGGAATCCAGAGCGAAGGGGTGATCTCGAGGTCGGTCATGGCGGCAGTCGGTGTGTCGTCGTGAGATGTCGGAAACGTCCCGCGACGGCGGAGCTTCAGGGTCGACGAGGGCGACCCGAACGAGATGGGCCCTCGACGGGCGAGATCGAGGTGGCGCCGACGGGGTTCGTCGTGCGGCGCCGAAGAGTGCGTCGTGTGCGGCGTGGATCAAGGGGCCGCGTCGAACTCACCGCGAACGATCGAGCCGATCGAGGCGCGTCGAACGAGCGAGCCGCGAACGATCGAGGCGCGTCGAACGATCGAGCCCCGTCCACGCCCGAGCACGCATGCGTCGAGGGTCAGAGCACGCCCGCGCGCGCGAGCAGGAGCGCCGACACGTCGCCGACCACGCGCAGGTACGAGAACACCGTGAAGAGCGCGCCGAACGCGAAGATCAAGCCGAAGACGGCCACGAGCGGTCCGAGCACGCCGAGGCCGAGCTTGGCCGCGAGCGCGCAGATCACCAAGATCACGAGCGCGACCTTGAGGCCCCGCGTTCGGACCGGCAGCGCGCGCTCGCCGAGCTCGTGACCGAGCGCGTCGAACGAGTAGAGGAGCGCGAGCAGTCCACCGAGGCCGAAGAGCGTGCCGACCGCTTCGAGCACGGGGAGCTGGTCTTGCAGATCGAAGAGCAGGCCGAGCCGCCCGGACGAGAACGCACGCACCACGAGCACGGTCGTGATCAGCCCGACCAGCGCGTTGAGGGCGAAGAGCGACGCGGCGAGCTTCGCGGGCGCGGTCGCGTGGAGCGACGCGGCCGTCGAGTCGGCGGGGTCAGCCGCCGACGGAAGCGAAGCCGCGTAGCGCGCGACGGTTGCGACGAGGAAGAGCGAGACGACGAGCCCGAGGATCGCGCTGCCCGAGACGATCTTGCCCACTTGCTCGGGCGTCTCGCGGGTCGCGAGCACGAGGAGCGCCGAGAGCAGCGAGAGCAGCATCTGCGCGAGGATCGCATTGCGGTATCGCGCGAGCGCGCGGCCCGGGGCTTCCCATTCGCTCGCACGCTCCGCGCTCGAATCCTCGTCGCGCTCCGAGCCGAAGGAGATCTCACCCGGTCCACGCGGTCGATGTGCCGAGAGCGACCATGCGTGTTGGGAGAGCGCGACGAGAAAGAGGAGCTCGACGAGCAGGTGCAGCCCATCGCGGGTCCACATGCCGCCCGCGTCGGAGAGCTCGAGCTCCTGAAGCGCGCGCAGCCCGAGCTCCGCCACCACGACCACCACGAGCGCGCCGACCATCGCGGGCGAGACGCGAGCGGCGATCGTGCTGCCGACCCGCGCGAACATCAGCACGGCGGCCACGGTCGCGAGCGGTGACACCCCGACGAAGACGAACCGCAGGAGGCGCCCTGGGAGCCCGCTCCACGACAGGACGTCGAACGACGCGAGCTCGGCGAGCTGAGCGGTGAGCCCGATGCCCGAGAACGCGAGCTCGACTCCGGCCACGGCGAGCACGACACCCGGCAACGCACCGAACGAGCCGTGCATGGCGGCGACGTAGTCGCGGACGCCGAGGTACACGAGTGCGCTCGAGAGCAATCCGACCCCGGAAGCCGCGAGGAACACGAGCCTCACCGCGTCGATCTCGACGCCCGGCGTCTCCGTACCAGAGGCTCCACACCACGAACGACGAGAGCGCCGAGCCGACCAGTCCGACGATCACGCCCGTCCGCCAGCGTCGCAACGCGCGCGCGGCTTCGGGACCGTGAATGGAGGCGTCGATCAGCATGCGGGGGAGTCTACGACGTGCGCGCGCCGGACTTCCTCGCCGCGCCTACCTCGCTCGGTCGCAGGTGCTCTCGAGCTCCTCGCCTCACCCGCACTCGCCGGAGCGATCGCCGGTTCATGCCTCGGCGAATCGGGCGCGTCAGAAACAGAGCGACTGGGCCTCTGCGCAGCGATCGATCGCGGGCGTGAAGCAGTCGAACATGCTCTCGGCGGCTTCGAGGCAAGGACCGTTGAAACACTCGAAGAGCTCGAGCCCACGGCACTGCGTGTCGCGGCAGCACGCGAACTCGTCCCAGAACGGCCCGCACGCGGTCGCGGGCACCGCGCACTCCACGATCTCGCCGATGAGGCACTCGACGCACGAGGGCTCTTCGATCACGCACGAGTCGACGCACTCGTCCTCGTCGCCGCGGTCGAAGCACTCCTCGATGCAGGCGCGCGTGCGGTCCGAACAACGCGGTCCGTCGTACTCGGAGGGCGTGCCTTCCCGGCAGATCGGGGGACCCGCGTCGCGCGGCGGTGGCGGCGGCACGAAGCCGTCCGGTCCGGCGTCGATCAGCAGGATCGCGGAGTCGCGCGCGCCCGCGTCCGAGCGGACCGGCGTGTCCTCCGTCTCGTAGGCGTCGTAGCAACCGAGGAGCATCAGGGACACGAGGGCGAAGCGAAGCATGGCCGGGAGCATTCCCGTCCGCGGTGCGCTCGGCAACTTCGGCGACGTCGCTCATCGGCGGCTCGACGATCTCCCTTCCGAGCTCGACTTGCTCGGACGAGCGACGCGTGACCCGATCTCCGATCGGCGCGACTCTCTTCGGGCATGCGCTCGCACCTGCTCCTCTTCGCGCTCGCCGCGTGCTCCACCGCATGCTCCACGGGCTCCATGGGCTCGACCTCCGATGCCGGCTCCGACCGGCCACGCCGCGACGGAAGCACCGTCCCGCGCGAGGACGGCGCGATCCCCGAGCCGCTCGAGGACGGCGCGGTGGCGCGCGAGGACGGCGGCACCGTCGAGCCGCCGAGCTGCGATCCCGCGTGCGCGGTCGGCCAGGTCTGTCGCGACGGACGCTGCGAGGACGGGCTCAGCGGGGTGTCGAGCCTCGACGACGTGTTGCTCGGTGATCCCACGCGCTTCGACACCGAGGTGCTCATCTCGCAGGACCCGGACCTGAGCTGGCGTCCGTCGACCATCTACAAATGGCGCGACTTCGTGCAGGCGGTGGCGACGATGCACGGCAGCGGCATCGGCGACATGCGGCTCTGGCTCGGCGACGAGGACGCGAGCGACGAGGTGCGCACGCGCCAAGCGCTCGTGAACCTCGCGGCGTTCCTCGCGCAGGCGATGAAGGAGACCATCCGCTACGACGCGTGCGACGAGAACAACTGGGACTCGACGAACAACTACGCGATCAGCAATGCGTGCGGGCAGCTCGGTCAGGACTACGCCGGCTACGACTGCGAGATGGCGTGCCCGCGCAACCCCGCGATGGCGATGACCGCGGTCACGCACGCGAAGTGGTACGGCGCGCCGGGGCCGCTCTTCTGCGCGCCGAACGCGACGCTGGAGGCGGCGGGCCTGATGCGCGACGGTCGCACGGGACGCTGGAACTACTCCCACGACTGTTACCCGTACCCCGCGACGGAAGCGGGTTTCTCGACCCCGGACGAGCCGGCGTGGTCGCGCGCGGAGTGTCAGGTCTACGCGGGGCAGCGCGCGGGCCGCTGGGAGTGGGACGGAAGCGGCGGATCGGTCGAAGGATGCTGCTGGTGGGGTCGCGGCGTCATCCAGACCACGGGGCGCTGCAACTTCGGAACGCTCAACCACTACCTCGGGCGTTCGCACCTCGATGAAACACGTTTTCCGCGCAGCGGAGCGCCGCTCTATCCGGATTTGGACTTCTGCGCGGACCCGGAGTCGATCTGCAGCTCGACCGCACACCCGGAGCTGAAGTGGATCGCGGGGCTCTTCTACTGGATGAGCTCGGTGGAAGCGTACGAGGAGGACGGCTGGTCCTACCGCGAGCAGCTCCGCGCGTACGTGGACGGCGGGCTCGTCGGCAACGCGTTCATCGACGCGGTCAGCGGCATCGTGAACCGCGGCTGCCACAACCCGCCTTGCGCGACCGGTCCGGTGGACGGTCTCGACGATCGCCGCGCGAACTTCGAGACCGTGCTCCGAACGATGGGCCTGCGCTGACGAGGGCAGGGCGGCTCCGAGCGAAGTCGCCTCGGACTCGCATCGACGTGGAGTGGGCGCCGGGCAGCGAAACGCATGACGCGGGTGCTGTCTCGTGAACGAAGGCGGCCGAAGCGAAAGGAGCGCTCAGCTCGGCGCGTCGTTCGACTGCGGTTCGTTCGGCGGCGGCTCGTGGATCGTGCCGCTCGGGTAGAAGCGGCCGTACCACTTGCGCATCGCGAGGATCGGGCCGTCCTCGCGCACGAGCATCGGTTTTCGCTGGTGGATCTTGTTCTCCCAGATCGCGATGTCCTCGCGCCACTGCGCGATCCAGTTCCCGACCACGTACCAGACGAGCGCGCGCGGCATCGTGCGCTCGGCGTACCAGCGGAAGCGCACGCGCTGGCGGAGCGGCGCTTCGGGGGTGTGCGTCTGGTAGAGCACGATGCGGCCGAAGCGCGGCACGTCGAAGTGGAACGTCACGACGCCGCCGGGGCCCGCGATGCAGATCGCCGCATCCGCCGCGGTCTTCGGCAGGCGCTTGCCGAACGCTTCGAGCACCGCGTGGTTGCGGAACCAGGTCATGTGCGAGTGCGTGTCGTCGCGTGACCACGTCGCATCGTGGTGCACGCGCAGGCCGGGGATCTTCGTGGAGGTCCACGGCACGAACATCGCTCCGTGGAGCGGCTCGAAGTGCGCGGAGTCCGCGCTGTTCTCGCAGAACTCGAGCAGGTGCATGCGCACGACGCCGTGATCGTGATCGCCGCGGTGCACGAGCGTGCCTCCCGGCTCGAGGCCATCGATCTTCGGCAGCGAATAGGGCGGCGTGGGCGCGGGAGCGTCGCGACGACCGCGCGCGTGGGTCACGTCGAAGTAGAAGAAGACGAAGCCGTCGCGCTCCTCGACCGGCCAGCTCCGTGTGCGCAGGCGCGGTGGCACGCGCTCGGCGTAGGGGATCGCGCAGACGGAGCCGCTCGCGTCGAAGGACCACTCGTGGAAGGGGCAGGTGAGCTTTCCGTCGCGGCACGCGCCGCCCGCGAGGTTCGCGCCGAGGTGGGGGCAGTGCGCGTCGAGCACGCCCACCGTCTCGTTCCCGTCGGAGTCTTTGCTGCGAAAGACCACGAGCTCTTGGCCGAGCGCGCGCACGTGGAGCGGCACGTCGCGGAGCTCGCTCGAGCGCGCGAGGGCGTACCAACCGCTCGGATAGGGCGAGGGGTAATCCGTGAGGCGCGCGAGCTCGACGTCGGGTTCGGGAGGCAGCGGCGAGCCTCGGCGCACGCGCGGAGCGACGAGAGGAGAGACGCGCTCGCGGACACGCGAGAACGTGCGCTCGAAGGGAAACGGCATGGGCCGACCCTACGCGCTCCACGGCGTGAATGGAACTCGTTCTAGTGGAGTCGTGCGAGGGCAAACGGACCTCGGTACCCTGAGGCGTGCGTCGGACGATCCTCGCGCTCTGCTGGACGCTCGGTTGCGGCACTTCGCCGTCGCCCGAGGGCCCTCACGCGAGCGCGACCGACGGCTCCGAGGACGTCACGCCGGTCACCCCGGTGGCGGTCGGTCCGCCGATCGGATCGAGCGTCCCCGTCGACGACGCGCATCCTTCGGAGGCCGATTCTCGATCGGCCGGATCCGCGGCTTCGGCTGCGCTCCCACTTCCGAGCTTCGAGCCCTTTCGTCGCCTCGCGCCCGACGCGTGCCTCGCGCGACTGAGAGAGCTCGACGTCGCCCATCGCGAGCGCGCGCACGAGGCGGTCGAAGGTGGCGTGATCGTCGAAGAGGTCGGCGGCGTGGCCTGGGAGTTCGAGGGCCGCCTCGAGGTGCACCGCGTGATGGACTGTCGGCTCGTGCTCGCGCTGCACGCGTGGGCGCCGACCTTGCGCGCGGCGGGGGTCACGAAGGTGCGCCACCTCTCGGCGTTGCGGCCCTCCGCGCGGGTTCGCAGCACCGGCGCGGTGAGCGGACACTCGCGCGGGCTCGCCGTCGATCCGCGTCACTTCGAGCTCGCGGACGGAACCCGACTCGACGTGCTCGAAGACTGGACCTGGCGTCAGCGCGGCGCCGAGCCGTGCACCGAGGTCGAAGAGCCTTCCACGAGCGCGACGCTGCGTGGTGTCGTCTGTCGCGCGATCGAGGCGGGCCTCTTCCAGGTCGTCGTCACACCGCACCACGACGACCTGCACGCCAACCACGTCCACGTGGAGGTCGTCCCCGACGCGGAGTGGAGCTGGGCTCGCTGAGCGAGGTCGTCGTGGAGGTCGTGGTGGGTCGTTTCGTCGTGGACGTTGACGTTGACGTGAACGGCGACGTGAACGGCGACGTGAACGGCGACGTCCACGCTCGCTCGAACGCGAGCACGAGGACGATCACGAACGAAGAAGGGCGGCCTCCTCCCGGACGCCGCCCCGCTCACTGGTCAGCGCGAACCGTTCAACGGTTCTGGCGAAGCTCGTACGGGTAGTCGATGCTCAGCTCCGGACGCGTGAAGCGCGGGAACCGTGCGGAGAGCACGACCGTCTCCATGCACGCCGCTTCGTCGGCGTTCTCGACGTTCTCGACGCTGACCGCCTGCACCTCTCCGGTCTCGCCGGAGATCACCATGATGAAGTTGATGCGGCCGTCGAAGCTCGGTGCGCAGCCGAGGAGGCCACCGCGCAGGCCCGCCATCGTCGCGATGATCGTCCCGCGATCCGGCACCTCCGGCAGCGGCGGCGGCGGCGGCTCGCCCCCCAGCGCGCGCAGACCCTCGCGGGCCTCCATGTTGTTGCGGTTGATGCGCATCGCCTGCTGGAGCGCGGCGATCGCGGCGTCGCGTTGGTTGTTCTGCGCGTACGCGCGTCCGAGCGCGACGAGGTAGGCGTCGTTCTCGGCCGCGAGCTGCACCGCGCGACGGTACGCCTCGATCGCGCCCGCGAAGTCGCGGAGCAGCGCCTTGCACTGACCGACGCCGGCCCAGTTCTGCGCCTCGTTCGGCTCGATCTGCGCGGCCGACTCGTACGCGGAGAGAGCCGCCTGCGCGTTGCGCAGTCGAAGCTGCGCCTCCGCCTGCTGACGAAGCGCCTGGGGCGCCGACATCTGCGCGACCTGCACGGCGGGCGGCGCGTTGCGGGGCTGCATCGTGGGCGGCGGCGGCGGCGGAGGCGGGGGCGGCGCGACCGCGACGGCCGGCGGGGCCGCCCACGCGACGAGCGCCTCGGCGGCGCGCGGCGAGAGCTCGAAGAGCGCCTGCGCCATCGGCGCGCCGCCCTGACGCGCGATGCGCTCCGCGATGCAGCGCACGAGGCCCGGCGTCGGACCCACGTGCCACGCGCGGACCTGCGTCTCGCGATCGCGCGATCCACCCGGGCACGCCTCCATGAGCTGGAGCAGCGCGCGCCCGCGCTGGTCGTTCGTGAGCGTGCGCGGAACCCCGAGCATCACCGTGCTGACCTTCTCGACGATCTCGCGGATGACGCGACGATCGACGCGTGCCCCGCGGAGCTCTTGCTCGAGCGCGCGACCGTCGTCGGGCGGCAGGTAGGGCAGCGCGGTCGGCTGCAGCGTCGCGGCCGCGATGAGCGCGTCGCACTCACCGATGCCGAGGCCGAACTCGTTCGTGCAGAGGAGCGCGCCGTTGCGACGCGCGGGGAAGTAGACCGCGAGGGTCGCGAGATCGAGGCCGGTCCGCAGGCGATGCATCACCTGCGCGAGGCGCGTGTCGTACTCGGGACGCGACGCGCCCGGTCCCGCTTGCGGCCCGAAGAGCGCGCGGTTGGTGGCCTGGCGAAGCTCGTCGTAGGTGTCGCCGCCGCGTTCGGCGTTGGCGCGCATCACGGCGTCGACCTTGCGCACGATCGCGGTCGCGACCTCGCGTGACATCTGCCCGTTCTGCACGAGGCGTTGCACGACCGCGGGGTCTTGGGCCTCTGCGGTGGGCGCAGAGAAGAGCGGAAGCGCGAGGGCGAGCACGACGAGAGAACGAACGATGGACATGCGGGGCAGCTCCGGCGGGATGCGACGCGGGGCGGGAGGTCGTGATTCATCGGCTCCGCGCACACGCGCGGACCGAGGTTTCGCGGAGTCGTGACCGCTTCGCGGACCAGGTCCGCTCCGCCTCGCACGACGCCGCTTCCATTCACCGGCGGCAGCGGCGAACGAAGCGCACCGTCTATCACCGCGGGGGGGTCGAGTCCAAGCCATGGCGCGCGAGGAGACGCACGGACGAGCCGAAAGGTCCGTCGGCTTCTCCGAGGGTCTGTCGCCAGCTTCTCCGAGGGTCTGTCGCCAGACCCTCCCCCGCGGGGCATGAAGCCCCGAGGGGCCCCCTCCCACGAGCCTGGGTCGGCTCGGTGCTCGCGCACGGCCCGACACTCTCGTGGAATCGCTCGGCTCCGTGGACTACGTCCACTGCGCTTCGAACGATTCCACTTCGAACCGCTCCCTTCGGTCGCTGCGCGCCGTCCGGTAGGGCG
>ERZ761602.6264-NODE-6264-length-13468-cov-6.773280_pt1 | contig 13468 bp, 15 predicted proteins | sample MGYA00512165_ERZ761602 | MGnify/ENA primary metagenome ERZ761602 (study PRJEB28899, sample SAMN02445085) | bioreactor sludge metagenome | biome: EBPR sludge; isolation source: Thorneside wastewater treatment plant | place: Australia: Brisbane, Thorneside...
GCCCAGCAAAACCCGGCATCGCCATCCACCTACAGTCAGGGATTATTAGCCGCCTTCAACGGTAATCTTTTCATTCAAGTCATCTGGCAGATCGCCCCCGGCGCGGCAGACCCGAAATTTCTCCTTGATACCCTGCTTGATGACCAACTCGACACCCCCGCAAATCAACCCGATATTTTCCTTCTTCGAAACATGAACGTTTTATACGATAACATCACCAGCACCGCCACACCCGCCCTGCCCTTCGGCGGCGGCGGCGCATGGACCTGCGGAGACCGTGTCTTTGCATGGAAGGTCTATTCCCCGCAAGACAGCACATCCCGCGCCCTGTTCGACGAAGCCCTCGCCCGTTTCACCTGCGGGCAATAACCGTCAGTCAATTTACCTTGAATTTAGAAGGAGAAGCAATGGACGAACACGATTTCAATTCCCTCAAATCGCACGTGGCAGAACTGGAAGATCGTCTGGATTTTTTGTTCAAACACCTCGGCGTTCAATATTCGAATCAACCCCCATGGGCAGATCCGCGCGTTGTGGATGCGCTCCGGCGCGGAAACAAGATCGAAGCGATCAAAATCTACCGCGAATTGACGAACACCGGTCTCGCTGAAGCCAAGGCTGTGATCGATAAAATCGAAACAGGAATGTAAAACACAGTCTGACGTTTTACTTTTTACGCATTGCGAATTTCTCGATCTCCCGCCGCATTACCTCGACCCTAAAATCCCTCCCATGGGCGGGGTAAATCCGTTTGATTCCCATCGGCAATATTTTCTTCCAACTCTCGACGACCATTCGAATATCATCCGCGAGGATGGGCAGTCCCGGCGTCAGGCGCAGGTACCAGTCGTTCATAGCCATGTCACCAACGATGGCGTCCCCTGAATCAAGCACGATGCTGACATGCCCCATCGTGTGACCAGGCGTGTAAACCACTTCGCCGGGAATGCCATACTCTTTCAGCGACATCCCAGAGTCAGGGATGACCGTATCCACTTTGAGCGGGGGAAGATGCGCATACAGGAAGAATTCCGCAGCCCAAGACATCATCTTTCCATAAGCCGTCACACCTGCAGGGAAAGGCGGCTCACCTGTCTCGACCATGTATTTGTCTTTTTCATGGACGGCAATTTTTGCCCCTGTCATTTTTTGAATTTCAGACAGGCAGGTGATGTGATCCCAATGTCCGTGGGTGAGCAGGATCAGATCGATCTCTTTGGGGTCGACCTTTAAATCCCGCAAACTTTTTTCAAAGGAAGGGAAACCGCCCCACGCGCCTCCGTCTACAAAAACGGTCCTTTCGCCGCGCAGAAGATAGCAGTTGCAAATGCCAACCGGAATGCGATGAAAACGAAACGTCATTTTTCGTAACCGTGCGGGTGAGACTTGTGCCACTCCCATGCACTGGAAAGGATATCCGGCATGTTGGTGTGTTTGGGTTGCCAGCCCAATTCGGCTTTAATCTTTTCAGGTGATGCGACCAGACGCGCGGAGTCGCCATCACGCCGCGGCATTTCGACCGCGGGTATGGCATGACCAGTAACCCTTCTCGCCGTTTCGATCACTTCCTTCACTGAAAAACCATTGCCGCTGCCCACGTTGTAGATCATCTTGTCGCGTTTTTCCAGCGCTCCCAATGCAAGGATGTGCGCCGAGACCAGATCGCCCAGATGAATATAATCACGAATACAGGTTCCATCGGGGGTGGGATAATCAGTACCGAAAATTGTGGCGCTCTCCGCTTGACCCAATGCAATTTGCAACACACGCGGAATCAAATGCGATTCTGGTTGGTGTGCCTCGCCGCGCCCAGGTAACGCCCCACAGGCGTTGAAGTATCGCAACGCCGCAAAATGCAAGCCATAAATGGAGCGATACCATTCGAGCGCCTGTTCGGTCATCAGTTTGGTGTGACCATAGACATTGGTCGGACCCAGTGGCGACTCTTCGGTCAGCGGCTCTTCGCTGGACTGGTACACTGCCGCGGTCGACGAAAACACAAACCGCTTCACACCTGTCTTGACGGCGGTTTCCATCAGGGCAAGCGAGTTCGTGAAGTTATTGCGAAAGAACCTGCCGGGGTCTTTCATGCTCTCGCCTGCTTCAATAAACGCAGCGAAATGCATGACAGCGTCATATTTGATGGAAGTCAACGCTTCAGCCAGGGCATGGCTGTCATCCAGCGATGCATGGACGAACTTCGCCCCCGCCGGGACCGCCTCACGATGCCCGGTGACAAGCGAGTCATAGACTGTGACCGCATGCCCGGCGTTGATCAAAGCTTCGGCTGTTGCCGAGCCAATATATCCCGCCCCGCCTGTTACAAAGATATTCATTGATACTCCTGAGTATTTCGACAATGTCACATTAAGACTGAAAACAAATTTCTAAACCACAAAGATCACGAAGTAATACATAAGGAACCTTGTTTTTTAGCATTTTGCCCTCCTTTGTGCCCCTTTGTGGACTTTGTGGTAAAGGTTTTGAAATGTGACAATGTCAACATATGATCCAAAAATTATAACTTACTGCCCATCCACTTTTTCAGTCCATGCCTGAGCATACCAGCGCAAATAATCTGGAACGTGCAGACCCCAATATACCTCCGAATGATCTCCGGATAGGAAATGGAACTCATGCGGAATCTGATGCCGCGTGAGCATTCGCTCGAATTCGAGGATGCTTTTCAGTTCGCGGTCGTTATCGCCCGCATCCACCCAGATGCGCGGACGCAGGTCTTCCGGTATGGCAAGTACCCGCTTCTCCACGACAAAACCATCACCTGAGAATATCGCAGGAGAATGAAACCCGAGTGAACCAAACAGGTTTGGATTCGTGAATCCCAACTCCGCCGTCCAGCCACCACCACGGGAAAGGCCGCCGAGGGCGCGATGCTCGCGGTTTGGGATGGTACGATAGGTCACGTCAATGTATGGCACAAGCGCTCCGACAAGCCGGTCGCCAAAGCCGGGACCGTAATCCGAGTTCCAATGACGGTCGTCGGGGAAGACAACGATGAAGGGAACGCCTGAGCCGCTGAAGAACATTTCATCCATGGCCTGAGGAACGCCAAGCCTCACCCATTGGTCGTCAGTATACGTCTGGCCGTGGAGGAGATATAGCACTGGATAGCGCACATCGGTCAACTCGGAATAGCAGGGTGGGAGGTAGATGAAATATTCCTGCGGCGGGATGGTGGCAGTAACAACCCCCTGTTCCACCCTGCCCGGCTGTTTGAGACAGGTCAGAGGAGTGGGCGTTGGTGTTGGGGGGACCGGGCTTGGGGTGAGAGTCGCCGTCGGGGGCGGCGGAGAAGCAGTATATGTAGGGGTGGGGGAAGCTTCGATAGGGGAGGAGCAGGCTGAAAGTCCAAGAAGAAGCGAAATGAAGATGATGATGGGAAATGCTTGACGGGGATTCATCCCCAGCATTATACTCGGCAGGCTAATTTGATTTCGGGGCGTGGCGCAGCATCGGAGACGGAGCTAGCGCGTGGCGCTGAGGCACCAAGGTCGCGGGTGTAAAATTAGATTAAGGAATCAAAACATCGGGGCGTGGCGCAGTCCGGCTAGCGCGCTTGCTTTGGGAGCAAGAGGTCGCAGGTTCGAATCCTGTCGCCCCGACTTGTTTTACATTTACATTCTTCACAGTCAAAACTTACAGCGATATTATGTCGGATCAACGGCGGATGTAACAAGACACCTTGAAGAACATAACGCAGGCAAGTCCAAGTCGACACACGCAGGCGCGCCTTGGAGATTGATTCATACCGAATCGTTTGAAACTCGTTCTGATGCAATGCTTCACGAGCGAAAGATCAAATCACGCGGCATTGGACGGTATCTTTCGGATATTGGACTCGCTTCATCAGGCTAGCACGTGGCGCTCCGGCGCCAAGGTCGCAGGTTCGAATCCTGTCGCCCCGACTTTAAAAGCTTGAACCACAAGAGGCACGGAGACATAACCATTTCAGTTATGTGATACGTGCCTTTTGTGATTCAAGGTGTGTTAAAATTAATTTCAAAGGATTTCCCCATGGCAAAAAAGATAGACGGCGTTATCGAATCGGTTCGTTACAAAAATGGTCAGATCGCGGCGGTGCGTGCCTACGAACGGCGCGGCGCGACTTTTTCAGACCGCCTGTTGCTCGACCGAAAAGCCCTGCTCGAACGGCTCCAGTTAGGGAAGCATTTCGTCTCCGGCTTGCGTGAAGAATTAATGGCAAGTACTTTTACCCTTGCAAAACCCATCCTGCTCGTCAAAGCGGACGGGCATGAATACATAGCCACGCGCGAGAATGCTTCAAACGACGAACTGGAAGGCGTTGCGCTCTTTTAGGCATCCGGCATGAAAGTCATCGATAGGACCCCCCTGCAAGACCCGCAAGGGAATATCAGCCTGATCGCCCGGGTTCAGGGCACCCTGACCTACGGGTTGAACTGGTATTCCGAGTTGGAAGCGCAAAAAAAGATCATTGCCCAGCTGGACCGTATGCTGGATAAAGGCTTCGTATTGATCCGAAACTTCAACCTGCCGGACAGCGAAATCTTCATTCCCATCATCCTGATCGGACCCGGCTCTTTCAATGTCATCTTCGTCACTCCGGTCAAAGGACATTATGAGGTTAAAGGGGTCGAATGGAATATGCTCAATGACAAGGGTGAAGCGACCCCCGCAAAGCGAAACCCGATCGACCTGCTTGTAAAACTGACACGAGCCGTTCAAAAATACCTGCAAATCCACAAGATCAACGTTTCTGTGCCGATCGAGCCGGTGTTGATCGCCAGCGATCCCGGGGCAAACATCGATTCATTGCAGCCTGCGGTCAGGGTTGTGCGTAGCGATGCCGTCAAACCATTCGCTTCCACCCTCAATGCAGCCAGCCCTATCCTGCGCGCTGAGCAAGCCCTGGCTCTTGCAGACCTGATCATCGAACCCCAACCGCGGGAGGAAAAGAATCCAACTGCCCCACCCCAGGCAGAAAGACCCCTCTCACGGGCGCAAGCGATCTTCAAAGCGTCTGAAGGAACCAATCAGGCACCGGCTCTTCAATCGTTACCAAAAGCCAGCCCGGCAAAACAGGCTCCTCCACCCACCCCCCGCAAACGAGCTGGGCTGTCTGTCAGCCAAATGCTCATCCTGGCGGCAATGGGGTTGCTGGGCTGCTGCATCATTGTCGGGGCGACCTACTTTCTATTCCTCTCCTAGCGTATAGATTGCGTTGAATAAACTATTCCTTTCCATCGTCATCCCCGCCCATAACGAGGAAAACCGTCTGCCGCGCACCTTGGAGGAGATATTCTCATTCCTTGAAGGACAAAGCTACTCAAGCGAAGTTATCGTCGTGGAGAACGGCAGCACCGATAGAACCCTGTCAATCGCGAACGACTTTGCAAAAAAACACCCCAGTCTGGTCGTCATCCACGAGGAACGCAACGGCAAGGGCAATGCTGTCCGCCGAGGCGTGATCGCAGCACAAGGCGAATACCGCTTCATCTGCGACGCCGATCTCTCCATGCCCATCGAAGACCTGCCAAAATTCCTCCCGCCCAACATCGAAGATTCCGATATCGCCATCGGCTCGCGTGAAGCGCCAGGCTCCATCCGTTACAACGAACCACCCTATCGCCACATCGGGGGGCGCGCCATCAACCTTGTGATCCGGTCGTTGATCCTGCCGGGACTGAATGACACGCAATGCGGCTTCAAATGCTTCCGCGCCGCCGCCACAGAAGAACTCTTCCAAAAGCAGACTCTCACTGGCTGGTCATTCGATATCGAATTACTCCATCTTGCCCGCCGCAAAAAACTGCGCATCCGCGAAATCCCCATCCGGTGGTATTACGACCCCGACAGCAAAGTCAGCGCCGTGCGCGACGCACTGCGCATGATCGGCGACATCTTCCGCATACACCTCAACCAACTGCGCGGCGTGTATGACGCAAAACCCTGACCTCTCTTACGAACAGGAACTGTGGCACATCTTTCCGCTCATTGCAGGATTAGATGAAGCGGGACGCGGCGCCCTCGCCGGACCGGTCTGCGTCGGGGCGGTGATCCTTCCTCACGACCATCCGCATCTCATCCGGACCTTGAGCCGGGTACGCGATTCCAAGCAGTTGACTCCCCATGAGCGGACAGCCCTCTCCCCGCTCATCCGCGAGACCGCCCTAGCGCACGGAATCGGATTCGCCTCCGCCGAAGAAATCGACGAACTGGGAATCGTACCCGCCACCCGTCTGGCAGCGAGCCGCGCTCTTGAATCCCTGGTGCATTACCCCGATTTTTTACTGACCGATTTTCGACTCGAACTCCCCGAACTCGACATCCCCCAAACCGCCATCGTCAAAGGCGACGCAAAATCCCTGAGCATTGCCTGCGCCTCCATCCTCGCCAAGACCGCCCGCGATGAATTCATGCACGGATTACAAAACTATTATCCCGAATATAAATTTTCACAACACAAGGGGTATGGAACTTTATTCCACCGCAGACAAATAGAACAACTCGGTCACTCCCCCGTTCATCGAAAAACATTCAAACTAAAAAAGTGACGGTCACAACACCATGACCGTCACTTTTATTTATTTTCTCAAAATCCCGCCGCCTGCAAGTTTGCTTTCCGGCTTGCCGCTGCGCCAGGCGTAATACCCCAGCCCTGCACCACCCAATAAAAGGAGTGCGCCAAAGATTCCCAGGACCGTCGAACCGCCGCCAGTATTCGCGGCTTCCTCCGCACCGGGGTCCACAACCACATCCTGCGACTGAGCCCCAAAATCGACGAATGCCCGGTCGCCCGCATTTACTTCCAATGAATAGCTCAACTCCATGGTCGGGTTGTAATTATCGGGGATCGCCACTGTGATGTTATACGTTCCCGCGGGAGTTTCTGAAAAACAAATGCCCTGATATGCCTCTGGGTCAGCGGGAATGACCGTATCCTGCGAGCCGGTATATTTTCCGTTGATCTCCGTCACGCTGACCGCGCCGCCTGCAACCGCCGGTTCGGTCTCCTGGCGCATCGCGTCGCCATTGATGTCATTGTAGAGCAACACGCATACCTGGGTTGTGCCGGTGATCGGTGTGGGCGTGACCGTTGGCGTGATGACAGCCTGGTTTGCAGGCGCGGTTGCAGTCGCTGCTGCCACAACGCCGATCAATAATTCCTGCCCCTCCACCAGCGTGCAGTTCTCATCCAGTTTCGAATTCAACTGCCGCAGTTGGTCCACAGTGATAGTATGCAAAGCCGCCACCCGAAAACAGTTATCGCCCGCCTGAACGATGTAAACAATGCGCCCATCCGTTCCGGGTGTGGGCGTGACGTATTGCTGCGCGCGCGGTGCGGCTCCCGCTGGAAGCCACAGACCAAATAAAAGTAGTCCGATCAACGCAAGTAAAACAAAAAAACGTTTTGGGTTCATCGAGGAAAATTATAACACTCCCAGGCATGCCGCCTCAGCATGGGGCTGAATGGTATAAAATAGACTTGAAGCGAGGCAGCATGAAGACATTGATCAAGAACGGGACTCTCGTCACCGCATCCGAAACCTTCACCTCCGATATTTTGATCGAGGATGAAAAGATAACCCGCATCGGGCTCGACCTTGAAATTGATTCTGCCCATCGAGTGGACGCTACGGGAAAGCTGGTCATGCCCGGCGGAATCGACCCGCATGTACATCTCGACCTGCAAATGTTCGACACCGTCTCCTCCGACGACCACTACACCGGTCACAAAGCCGCCGCATTCGGCGGGACGACGACGGTGATGGACTTCGTTGTATTGGAAGATAAAGGCTTCGATCACTCTGTGGATGTGTGGATGAAAATGGCACAGAAAGCCGCCATCGATTACTCCTTCCACATGAACCTGACCAGGTTCAACGAGAAGATCGCCAAAGAAATTCCCTCTCTCATGAAGATGGGTATTCAAACGCTCAAGGTCTTTACCGCCTACAACGGACGCCTGCGTCTCGACGACGGCGGCATCTTCAAAGCCCTGCAGATCGCCCGCGATAACGGCATGTTGGTCATGGCACATTGCGAGAATGGCGATGTGATCGAAACGCTCACTGCTCAGGCGCTTGCAGAAAAACGCACCTCCCCCATCTGGCATGCGCTCACCCGGCCAGCCTGGGGCGCCGTCGAAGCGACTTTGCGCATGGCGGCGATGGCGGAACAAGCTGACGCGCCGGTTTACATCGTCCACATGAACGCAGGCGGCGAAGTGGATATGCTGAAATACGCGCGCGAACGCGGAGTCAAAGTGATGGGAGAGACTTGCCCGCAATATCTATTCTTTACCATGGACCACCTCGCCCGACCCGACGGCGCCAAGTGGATCTGCTCTCCGCCCATGCGCACCGAAATGGACAATGCCCGAATTTGGGAAGGGCTCACGCAAAATATCTTGCAGACCATCGGCACGGACCATTGTCCCTTCTTCTATAACGGAACCCACCCCATCCTCTATGAAGGAAGCGAGATTGCCATCTCCGGCAAGGAACTGGGACGAGACGATTTCACCAAGATCCCCAACGGCTTACCGGGCATCCAGGACCGCATGCCCATCTTATGGACGCACGGAGTCAACGCGGGCCACATCACGCCGAATCAATTCGTCGCTTATATGTCCACGAACCCGGCGAAGATATTTGGTTTGTATCCGCAAAAAGGAGCACTGCTCCCCGGCTCGGATGCAGACATTGTGATCTGGGACCCCGAAAAGCAGGTGAAATATGGTGTTGCCCATTCGCATCAACGGACCGATTACAACCTCTACGAAGGTTGGGAGGTAACCGGCTACCCTGAAAAAGTTTTCCTGCGCGGCAAGTTGATCGTGGATGGGGATGAATGGAAAGGCAAACGAGGCGACGGGAAGTTTTTGAAGAGAAGCGAAGGAATGATCTTGTAATAATAACGGAGTCCAATGTCTCCCGACATTGGACAATCCGAAGTCAGGAGACTTCGGGCTCCATAAAAATTTAGAGGTACCCCATGCCATCCAAAAAACCGATCATCCATTGTGACGCGCTTGTCGTCCACTGCATGGACTATCGCCTGCAAAAATTCATCCAACCGTGGATCACCGTCCGCTTTGGATACGACAACTTCGATATCATCTCTCTCGCGGGCGGCGTGCATGATTACGAAATGGTCTTGAAATACGTCCAACTTGCTGTGCAGATCCACACCATCGAAACCGTCTGCCTGATAAACCATGAAGACTGCCGGGCATACGGGCGTGACGGAACGTATAAACGCCACAAGCACGATCTGAAAGACGCGCAGAAAAAGATCCAAATTCTATTTCCACACCTCAAAGTGGAAACTTTCTATCTCCACCTTGACGGAACCTTCGAACCCATTTCATAGACCGGAGAATTTCATGACCCATAAATGCGAAGCCATCGTCGTTCACTGCATGGACTATCGGCTGCAGTCCTATATCAACCAGTGGCTCGAAACGAATCTCGGCAAAGGCAGTTACGACCGCGCCGTCATGGCAGGCGGCGTCTATGATGTCTACGACGTCATCCGTCAGGTGGATATTTCTGCCCGCCTGCACGGCATCTCGAAGGTCATACTCATCAACCATGAAGACTGCGGCATGTATGGTCCCGGTGGGACGGAGGAACGTCACGATGAAGACCTCGCCAAAGCCGAGGAAAAAGTCCGCAGGCTGTTCCCGCATCTCGAAGTGGATACCTATTATTTGAAACTGGATGGGACCTTCGAGAGGAACTCATAGCCTCAAGCAGGAACTTCTCTGAAAGAGCTAACGTCCTAATTTTCAAATGAAGAACCGAATCATTCCGCCTGTTTGGAGGTCGCTATGAGAAAAACTGCCCTGCCTCTGCTTGCGCTTTTTCTGGGTTCCCTCGCCTGTCAGACCCTCTTCCCTAAACCCGCTCCACCGCGTGACGGGGCGGTTATCTCGAACTGCACAGACATCATCACAAGCATTCGAAAATTGCAGCCTGTGGATCTGCCACAAGGGCTCAATGAGACCGGTATCAAACAAGGGGATGAATTCGATGTAAATGAATATTTCACCGTTCTACCGAATCTTTCCATGCAGGATGGGTACACGCTCGATTATGTTTTCTTCGGTGATTCAATGGGCGGCTTCCCCACTCTTGCCGCGCGCCCGACGGACCTGCCGCCGTATGAGACCCAGGAAAATATCCCCGACCCGGATCTGGAAAATTATTGGAAATATATTGATATACAGGATGATGAGCAGGGGTATTTCGAGTTCATCGCCCTGACCAGCCTGGCAGGGCAGTTCTATCTCGTTTGGCATGCCAATTACTATGATACACAGATCGTCTGCGGACAGAATGCCGTGGACGCCATCGTCGCCGAGAGGAATACAGGCGATTTTGGGATGGAGTTCGATAACGAGCAGATGAGACAGATCCGCGCATTGAATAACATCGAACCGCTGGTCAAGTTGACGGATGCCACCGCGATCATTGAGGTTATAACTTTCACCAAATGGGGTGGTTTCTTCCGCAGGACCTACACCATCGACCGCGCCTTCCCGCATGAGATCATCGATTCACAGGAGGAAAATCTCGTGCCGTATGATTGTGGGATAATGTTCTAAACCCTTTGGTGAGATTCTGTTTATTTTTTTCAGCATCTTAGAGTCTAACCTTATTACTCCGTAAAAAATAATCTAAGAAATTGTAGATGTCATGCTGATCGTAGCGACACATGCATCGCAGTGCGAATGCAGTGCGATGAGCATTTCTACACCAATCCCAGAGACCCTTCGCCTATCGGCTCAGGGTGACATGTAACCGTAGAAAGATATTCAGAAACTAAATTAACGCTGTACTTATTGTCACAGCGTTCACAGAACTCATTACGAAATATCTCAAAATCTCTGTGATCGCTGTGGCAAATTTTTTGCATCATACAATCACCATTTAAATTTTCATTTTCCCGCCATTATGATAAAATCCCGCCCGTCATAAACCAAAGGACGCCCTGGGGGAGCACGTGTGCCGGGCGAATGCCCCGGCGCGAGCCTTTAGTAAAATACCTTTTTGGAGAAATAGTATGCCAAGACGTTCTCTCGCTCGCCTGTACAAGGACGAGTTCTCAAGCTATTCACTTGCCAAATTCCAGCAGGACCTGCTCGCAGGTCTTACCGTCGCGGCAGTGGCACTGCCGCTTGCCCTTGCATTCGGCGTCGCTTCCGGCGCAACAGCCGCCGCGGGATTGGTCACCGCCATCCTCGCGGGCATCCTCATTGGCGCATTGGGCGGTGCACCGTATCAGATCAGCGGACCCACCGGGGCGATGTCTGCGGTATTGATCGTGCTCGTCCAACGCTATGGGCTCGAAGGCATTTGGGTCGCGGGTCTTTTATCAGGCTTTCTACTCTTACTCATCGGTATCATGCGGCTCGGTCGCTTCATCGCCTTCATCCCCTCCGCCGTCATCAGCGGCTTCACATCCGGCATCGCCCTCATCATCTTTATCGGTCAGATCGACAACTTCCTCGGTGTAAAGACCGCAGCCGCCGAAACCGCCGCACTGAAATTCTTCGGCTACTTCAATGGAGGCTTCAGCCCGGATTGGCAGGCGATGGTCATCGGCTCGGTTGTCATCTTGACGATGGTCTTGTGGCCCCCAAAATGGAATACGCGCTTCCCGGCATCTTTGCTTGGTCTCATCCTCGCCACGCTTCTTTCTTCGACTTTGAATTGGTCCGCCCAAGTGATCGGAGACATCCCCCAAACCTTGATCCTGCACGACCGCCTCAGCCTGAGAAACGTCCCCTGGGCGAATCTCTCCGATTTCATCGCGCCGACCCTCACCATCACCGCATTGGGGGCGGTTGAGTCTTTGTTATGCGGCGCTGTCGGTTCGAATATGACGGGTGTGCGCATGCAGGCGAATCAGGAATTGATCGCGCAGGGGATCGGCAACATGGTCATCCCCTTCTTTGGCGGGGTTCCCGCCACGGCCGCCATCGCCCGTTCCAGCGTGGGCATCAAATCCGGCGGGCAGACCCGGATGGTGAGCATCATCCACGCGGTTGGGCTATTGCTCTCGATGTTCCTTCTCACACCATTGATGGAGAAGATTCCGCTGGCTGCGCTGGCGGGCGTGTTGATGGTCACTGCCGTGAGAATGAGTGAGTGGGAATCAATCCGCTTCATGTTCGGCAAGGTCTTCAAGACAGACATGATTGCCTTCATTGTGACGATGCTTGCCACCGTCGTCCTCGATTTGACTCAAGCCATTTTGATCGGCTCCTTCCTGGCGGGGGCAGTCTTTTTGAACAAGATCGCCAGCATCGACATCACCGTACAGGAAGTGGATACCGAACGGCTTAAACAAAGGGGCATCGAAACCGAAGGGAAATGCGCCCATGTCCGCGTGGCATTCCTTACCGGTCCGCTCTTCTTTGCGGCAACGGGCCAATTCAACGAGGCGTTTTCAGATCTAAAGGAAACACATGCCCTGATCCTCTCCATGCGCGGAGTCTCGCTTGTCGATACCGCAGGGATCGAAGCGATCCACAAACTGCATGAACGTCTGCACAAAGGAGGCGGGACGTTGATGTTTGCGGGAGTTCATGAGAATGCCAGGCAAATGATGGAGCGCGGGGGATTGGTCAAAGCCATCGGCGAGGAAAATTTCTTCTGGTCCAGCGACCAGGCCATCGTCGAAGCCGAGAGGCGGGGCTGTAAATTCTGTTAAGAACAAAAGTTCACCTCTGAACCTTTGAACCTATATTACCTTTGCAACAACTCTTTCACTCTTGGAAAGTCCTTGTAATAGCCGCGATAACTTTCCGGCAATAACGCCGCGATACGACAAAATACTTCATCAATAGACTCACGCAATAGCGCATCTCGATCCGCACCTTTGGCAGCGCGGATATCCGGCGGGTAGTATATCTCTGAGTCGGTGGAGATGGTCAGTTTCAAACGTTGAAAGCGTTTCAGACGGGCGATCACATCGGCGTCTTCGGTGCCGGTCAATGCAACCGGGATGATTCCCACTTTGGCAGTGCTGGCGATGTAGATCGCGCCAGGTTCCGCTTTGAGCAGGCTGGCAGCTTTGGAGCGTGTACCTTCGGGGGCAATGATCATCACCCCGCCTTTTTTGAGGCGTGAGATGAATTCCTTCATGGCGCTCATATCCGCTTCACCGCGAGTCAGCCAGGTGACGTTGAAGATCCTCCCGGCAATTCTCCCCCACCAATATTTTTTGTATTTATCCGTCAGTGGATGGATGAGGTCATCATTATCAAGCACGTAATACACGACCAGTGAATCTAACCTGCCCAAGTGATTGGCGGCAAGCATGTACCCACCTTCTTTGGGCAATTTGCCCACATCGCCCCGCACTTCAATATCCGCGATCAGCGGCAATATTTTTCTGGAGCAAAAACGTAGAAATGCACTCATGGCTTTTCCTTCTAACGACGTTTAAGTTTTAC
>ERZ761602.6265-NODE-6265-length-13467-cov-10.930585_pt1 | contig 13467 bp, 10 predicted proteins | sample MGYA00512165_ERZ761602 | MGnify/ENA primary metagenome ERZ761602 (study PRJEB28899, sample SAMN02445085) | bioreactor sludge metagenome | biome: EBPR sludge; isolation source: Thorneside wastewater treatment plant | place: Australia: Brisbane, Thorneside...
GGCAAGGACCTGTTCGCCCACTTCAAGGAAATCCAGGGCAGCGGCTTCAAGACGCTGACCGAGAACCAGCGCGTGGAGTTCGAGGTGACCCAGGGCCAGAAGGGCCCGCAGGCATCCCGGATCCGCACCCTGGGCTGACCCGCACGGGTACGGCCGGATGCCGGGCACGCCCCGGCGTCCACCGAAGAAAGCGCGGCCGGGCCGCGCTTTTTTTCTTTCTGCCCAGGAGGGCTCGCCTTGAAGAACCTGCAAGACGCCACCGAGCGCATCTGCGAACTGAAAGGCAGCCTGATCGCGCTCGATGCGCTGGTGCCCGCCGTCATCGAGGCCCTGCCCGCACCGGCCCGTGCCAGGCTGGTCGATTCCTTCGACGCCCACGCCGAGGCGGCGCGCACGGTGATGCTGCACGCCGACATCTCCGACGTGGTGCTGGCCACCTTCGAGCGTGACGTGGCGCGCACGCGGGCCGTGCTGCGCGGCACGCAGCCCGGCGCAGGGCAGCCGCCGTCCCGCGCGGTCGACACACTGCTGCTCACCACGACGCGCATCACGACCTTCGCCGGGCCCCGCGTCCTGACGGGCGCGAGCGGCTTCTTCTTCCGCCGCGGCGAGCGGCTGTTCCTGGTGAGCAACCGCCACGTGTTCGCCGATGCCGCGAGCGCGCACTTCCCCGACCGCATCGAGATCGGGCTGCAGACCGACACGCAGGACCTGACGCAGCACGTCGTGGTCTCGCTGCCGCTGTACCGCGACGGCCTCGGGCAGTGGCGGGACGCCGCCGACAGCGGCGGCGCGGTCGACGTGGCCGCGATGGAGATCCCGGCCGGGAGCCTGCCGGCGCGTGCCGCGCTGCAGGCCTTCGACGAGACCCATCTCGAGCCCCGCGACGAAGACATCGCCGTCGGCGACGCGCTGACCATCGTCGGCTATCCGCTGGGCTTCCACGACACCATCCACCACCTCGCGGTCGCGCGCAGCGCGTCCATCGCATCGGCCTACGGCGTCCGCTTCCAGCGCCAGGGCTGCTTCCTGACCGACGCCCGCACGCACCGCGGCAGCAGCGGCTCGCCCGTCGTGCGCCGGCGCCTCCACGAGAGCTCGACGGCATCGCCGGCGGGCTGGCAGTTGCTCGGCGTGCACTCGACGCGCATGGACATGCGCACCCGCGACCAGGCCCTGGACGAATCGCTGGGCCTGAACTGCGCCTGGTACGCCGACGTGCTGCTGACGCTGACCGCCGGCGGCTGAGGCCGCCCGGGCCGCGACCCGAGTGGCGCGGTCGCTGCGCCCCATGGCCTGCAGCCTCTGGCCACGGCGGGGGACTCAGGGTGTTCCAGAACCCCACGGCCGATCGAGGGGCCTAGAGTGTCCGCCTCGAAACCGACAGACCGGTGATCACCGGCGCCACGCCCATGTCGACGCTCGAGCACAAGGTGGTCTTGATCACGGGCGCTGCCCGCGGCATCGGCGCGGCAACCGCCCGCGCCATCGTCGCCCGGGGGGCGAAGGTCGTGTTGCTGGACATCGACCCCGGCCCGCTGGATGAGCTGGCGTCGGAGCTCGGCCCGGACAAGGCCCTCGCCGCCGTGACCGACGTGACGGACCTGGGTGCGGTCGAGCAGGCCACCGCGGCCGGGATCGCCCGCTTCGGCGGCATCGACATCGTGATGGCGAACGCGGGCATCGCCAGCTACGGCTCGGTGCGCCGCGTCGATCCGGCGGCCTTCCGCCGGGTGATCGACATCAACCTCACGGGTGTCTTCCACACCGTCCGCGCGGCACTGCCCTCGCTCACCTCCCGCAAGGGCTACATCCTGGTTGTCTCCTCCCTGGCCGCCTTCGCCCCCGCGCCCGGCCTGGCCGCCTACGGCGCGAGCAAGGCCGGGGTCGAGCAGTTCGCCAGCGCGCTTCGCCTCGAGCTCGCGCACGAAGGGGTCGACGTGGGCAGCGCCCACATGTCGTGGATCGACACGCCGCTGGTCCAGGATGCCAAGAGCGACCTGTCGTCCTTCGGCGAGATGCTGGCCGCGCTTCCGGGTCCGCTCAGCCGCACGACCTCGGTCGAGGCCTGCGTCGACGCCTTCGTGCGCGGCCTCGAGCGGCGCCAGCGCCGGGTGTACGTGCCGGGGTGGGTGGGCCTGGTGGGGTGGCTCAAGGCGCTCGTGACCACGCCGGTGGCGGAGGGCCGGACGCTGGCGCTGGTTCCCCGCGTCCTGCCGAAGATGGACGCCGAGGTCGCCGCCCTGGGCCGTTCGACCAGCGCCCGCAACCTCGCCAGTGGTGCGGTGCGCCCGGAATCCGACGGAGGATGACGACGGGCGGCGGGCATTGCGCTCGCCGGACCCGCGATTCGCCCCCGGGGCGGACGGCCTCAGCGCTGGCGCACCAGCCTGCCAGGCCGCCCCTGCCGATACCAGCGCCAGCAGCCCGACGCCGGCCACCGCGGCGGCATAGCTGCCCGTGGCGTCGAACAGGCGCCCGGTGGCCCAGGGGCCCACGAGGTTGCCGAGGGCCGCGCCGGTGTAGGGCGTGCCGATGATCGCCGACACCGCGCGGGCGCCGAGCGAGGCCATCACCACGACCAGCGTCGGGCCGCGGCCGGGCAGAATCCGCGCCGCCTCACGCGGCACCCGAGCGCAACTCGCGCTGCCGGCCGTCTCGTTGCTCCTTCGCCGATGAACACCACCGAGCTCTTCCTGGTCGCCATGCTGGTGATCTTCGCCGTGCCCTACGCCATCTGGCGGCTGGCACGAACCGACTACTTCGCGCCGCTGGTGGTGGTGCAGATCGTCACCGGCATCGTGCTCGGCCCGGGCCTTATGGGCTACTGGTTCCCCGAGGCGTACCAGTTCGTCTTCACGCCCGCTGTGATTCAAAGCCTCAACGGCATCGCGTGGTGGGCGGTGATGCTGTTCGTGTGGCTGGCCGGCATCGAGCTCGACCTGCGCGAGGCCTGGAAGTACCGCCGCGAGAGCGCACTCACCGCCGGCCTGGCGCTGGGCCTGCCGCTGGCGCTGGGCTGTGCCGCTGCGCTGGCGCTGCTCGTGCTGCCGGGCTGGGTGGGGCCGGCAGCGCAACCGTGGCAGTTCGTGCTCGGCATCGGCATGGCGTGCTCGGTGACGGCGCTGCCGATCCTGATCCTGCTGATGGAGAAGCTCGAGATCCTGCGCACCCCCCTGGGCCAACGCATCCTGCGGCTGGCCAGCCTGGACGACATCGCCATCTGGGGCGTGCTCGCCGTGGTGCTGATGGACTGGCAGCGCGTGGGCCGCCAGGCCGCATTCGTGCTGATCTTCGTCGCCGTGGCGATGGTGTTCCGCCGGGTCATGCCCCGGCTGCCCGAGCGCGACCGCTGGGCCATCAGCTTGGTGTGGCTGGCTGCCTGCGGCCTGGGCGCCGACTGGTCCGGCCTGCACTACATGGTGGGCGCGTTCCTGGCCGGCGCGGTGATGGACAGCCACTGGTTCGAGCGCGACAAGCTCGACCAGCTGCGCCACCACGTGCTGCTGATCGCGATGCCGGTGTTCTTCCTCAGCACAGGGCTGCGCACCAATTGGCAGGTGGGCGGCGCGGCGGTCTTCCTGGCCGCGGCGTGGCTGCTGGCCGCGGCCGTGGCCGGCAAGCTGGCCGGCACGCACATCGCCGGGCGCATGCTCGGCTGGCAACCGGGCGAGGCCGCGCTGATGGGCTGGCTGCTGCAGACCAAGGCGCTGATCATGATCATCTTCTCCAGCGTGCTGCTGGACAAGAAGCTCATCTCCAGCGAGACCTTCACCGCGCTGTTGCTGATGGCGGTGGCCAGCACGATGCTCACGGTGCCGATGGTCACGCCACTGCTGCGGCGGCTGGGCAGCGCCTTCGTGCAGCGCGCGAACTGACGCGGCGAAACCGCCGCCCGCGCGGGTGAGTCGAGCTCAACGCCGGTGTCTGCATCATCCCGCCCAACAGCTTCGCACGGGCGCGCACAGTCGAGCACTGCCGCATCCCGCGCAAGGTGCTGACCATCTGCCCGGGCGAGAGCACTCATGCCCGCTGCGCCACCATCGTGAACGCACGCCCTTCGCACCCGAGTGGGGGGGCTGTGTGATGCTGGAGCTCGAGGATGGTGCAGATGATCTCGAGCGTGCCGCCGTCGCAGTTCGGGCAGCGCCGCTGGTCGATGTCGAAAGCGAAGCTTCAGCGAAGACTGACTCGTACTCAAGGCATGTCAACGCGGTGCGGCGGGCGCCCGACCTGCAGCCACCGCGACAACCGCGCACCGGTCCCGGCCGCGCGACACCGTCGTGGCCTCAGCGCTGGCGCACCGCCTGCCAGGCCGCCCCGGCCGAGGCCAGCGCCAGCAGCCCGACGCCTGCCACCGCGGCGGCATAGCTGCCCGTGGCGTCGAACAGGCGCCCGGTGGCCCAGGGGCCCACGAGGTTGCCGAGGGCCGCGCCGGTGTAGAGCGTGCCGATGATCGCCGACACGGCGCGTGCACCGAAGAAGTCCATGCACAGCGCCGGCATCAGCGAGACGCTGCCGCCGTAGCTCAAGCCCATCCACAGCGCGAAGACGGTGAAGGCCGCGTAGTCGCGCGCCAGCAGCCACAGCCCCATCGAGGCGCCGAGCGAGGCCATCACCACGACCAGCGTCGGGCCGCGGCCGATGCGGTCGGCGATCGCGCCGATCGCCAGGCGCCCGGCCAGGCTGCCGATGCCGATCAGCCCGACGAGCCCGACCGCCTGCGCCTCGCCGACACCGAGATCGCGCGCCGAGGCCGACAGGTGCGCGAAGGGCACGAACATCGCCGGCGCGCCGAGCAGGCACATCAGGTAGAGCCAGAGGAAGCGCCGGCTGCGCAGCGCCGGCCCGAGTGGCGTGCCGGGCACTTCGCCGCCGGCCGGCCGCGTGGCCGCCGGCGCGCGCTGCAACTGCAGCGTGGCGGCCAGCCCGAGCACGCCGACGCCCACGGCCAGCGCGAACATCGCGCCGCGCCACTGCCACTGCGCGATCGCCGCGGCCGCCGCCAGCGGCACCACCAGGGTACCGGCGCCGATGCCCGCGCTGGCGATGCCGGCGGCCAGCCCGCGCCGGCTCGTGAACCACGGCTGCACGCAAGCGATCGCCGGCGTGTAGACCAGTGCCAGGCCGACGCCCAGGCCGATGCCCCAGGCCAGCGTCAGCTGCGCCATCGAGCTGGCGGCGCTGCACAGGAGCAACGCCGCCGCGATGCACAGCATGCCGGCGCTGGTGACACGCCGCGGGCCGAAGCGGTCGGCCAGCATGCCGGCGAAGGCGCCGAGCACGAAGTACAGCAGCCCCGAGAAACCGAACACCAGCGAGACCTGCGCGCGGCTGGCCTGGAACTCGTGCGCGAAGGGCTCGAAGAAGGCGGCGAACGAGTACGAGACGCCGAAGATCACCGCCAGCGCGCCGAAGCAGGCCCAGACGACCACCCAGCCGCGGCGCGGCTCCTGTTCGCCGGGGGTCGTCGGTGCTGGCGGGGTCGGGTTCACGGGGGTGGAGGCTAACAGCGCCTCGACCGCAAGCGGTCACTTGCTCGGCCGCCCCAACAGCCGGCCCTGGTGGATTGCATCCAGCCGATGCCCGCTGAGAGAGCGCTGGCCTGGGCTCAGCCCGGGCCCAGCTTCTACGCCAACGAACCAATGGCGCCGACGGGCGACGAATCGGGCGAGGTGCAGCGTGAGCTTGCGCGCCTGGCGCCCAGTGGGCTGGTGACGCAGCAGGCGATCGGCCAGCATCAGGCGCGCCTCCACAGGAGTCGCCCCACAGCGGTCTTCCCGCATTGCTGCACAGAGGTCACGCCGCCGTCACGCCGCCTTGCCGACAGTGCCGTCCTCGCCCTGCCCGGGGCCATCGCAAGCCCGTTCACCGCACGCCTTGGAGGCCACCATGCCATCGACTCTGCACTCGAAACGCACCCCGCGCTCACAGGCGCTTGCGCTGCTCACTGTGGCGGCCTTGGCTACGCTCACCGCCTGCGGCGGTGGTGGCGACGACGGCTCCACACCCAATCAGCCGGCCCAGCCGCTGGCCTGCCTGGACCTGCCGCAGATCACATGGCACGCCAGCGCAACCGCAGCGGCCGACTGGAACGACGTGCTGGTGGACCGCCGCAACCGCATCTGGCTGGCGGGCTGGGCTGAAGGCGAGGTCTCCAACGACCCGATGGACCCTACGGCCAACAGCCGCGCCGTGGTGCGCCAGCTCGACACAGACGGTCGCATCCTCTGGGACAGCAGGGCCGAGTTCGACTCTCCCGGAACCGATGTGGCCGAGGCCCTCGCGCTGGGAGTCGACGGTCGCGTGCACGTCGCCGGTCGCACCACCGGCACGCTGGACGGCCGGGCCAATGCCGGCCAGTTCGATGCGTTCATTGCCTGGACCGATTCGGCCACGCCGGCCAGCACGTGGCAGCGGCTGCAGACCGGCACGGAACGCCCCGAGCACCCGCGCCGCCTGGCCGTGGCCAACAATGGCGACGTGCACATGGCGGGTTGGGACGACACGTTCGTGCCCACCAACTACGTGGCGGCTTGGCAAGACCCGATCGCATTCCGCTTCACCCGTCAGGGCGGTGGTCTGGCACAAGCCTGGCGCTACCAGGGTGGTAGCGATGTGCCCGACATCGCCGACGGCCTGGCCGTCGATGGCGCGGGCAACACCTACCTTGGTGGATCGGTGCAGAGCGGCGCACAGCGCGGCATGTTCCTGCGCAAGCTCGACGCCGATGGCCGAGCCTTGTGGACGGCACGGTACACCAGCCTGCCGGTGGACCACATCGCTGCGGTGCAGTTGCTGCCCGACGGCTACCTGCTCGTGGCCGGCACGGTCTACGGCTCCTTCCGCGGCAACACCAGCTTCGGAGAGCAGGACGTATTCGTCGCTCGCGTCGCCGCTGACGACGGCCGCGTGCTGGCCAGCTGGCAGTTCGGCGGCGCCGGAAGCGAGTGGTTGACCGACATGAAGATCGACGCGCAGGGCCGCATCCTCCTGCTGGGCGAAACCGGCGGCAGCATGGTGCCCGGCCAGGCCAACGCCGGCGCGACCGACCTATTCATGCTGAGGCTGGACTCGCAGGGCAAGGTGCTTGCGCGAACGCAGTGGGGCACGATCGCCGACGAGCAGGGGCGCCGGCTGGCGGCCGACAGCTGCGGCCGAGTGGTGGCCACCGGGGCCTCGAGCCGAGAGGGTGCAGTGGGCCCAAAGCGCGCAGGCGTACTGTGGTTCTGGAAGCCTTGAGCGGCCTGTGCTCAGCCAACGAGCCTCCCGCTTCGGCGATCCCATGACCGCCTGCCCGCCGCGCTGCGCTGCGGCCCCGAGTCCAATGGCCTCAATCAGAATTCAAGCTCCCGTCCAATCCACTCGATGCCCACGCTCTACCTCTTCGGCACACCGCGCCTGGCCGTCCAGGGCCGGGCCGAACTGCTGTTATCGGTGCGCGAGGCCGGATTGCTGGCCTGGCTGCACCTGGAAGGCCCCAGCCCCCGGGCGCGAGTCGCCGGGCTGCTCTGGCCTGGGGGCGATGAGTCGCAGGCGCGCGCCAATTTGCGCCAGGCGCTGGTGCGCCTGAAGCGGGCGGCGGGCGAGGTATTGGCCGAATCCGCTGGCGTGCTGCGACTGGCCGACGATGTGACCGTGGCATCCGATGGGGCACCTGGGGAAGGTCACGCGGAAACCAGCCCTGCGATGCACCGCCTGCTTGGCCCGCTGGAGTTCGACGACGCGCCCGAGTTTGCCGAGTGGCTGCAGACCAGGCGCGAGGCGGCCTTGCGCGAGCGCAGGCGACGGCAGTTGGCAATGGCGCGGCAAGCGGTCGACGCCGGTGCGCTCGACGAAGCCCTGACAGCTGCCGAGGCTGTACTGGCCTCCGACAACGCAGTGGAGGACGCCCACCGGCTGCGCATGGAGGTGTTCTACCTGCGAGGCGACCGTGCCGCCGCCATCACGGCCTGGGACGATTGCCGCGATGCCTTGCGCACGGCCTACGGCATCGCGCCCAGCGCAGCCACCAACGAACTGGGCCGTCTTGTGCTGGCCGCCGAAGCGGCAGGCCAGCGGCAAGGCGCATCGGCCCAGGCGCAGCTCCAGCAGGCCGCAGCGGCCGCCGTGCTGCCCCCGGCCCTGCGGCGCCCGCCGCGGCTGGTGGGCCGTGAAGCGGCGCTCGCGGAGATCGAACGTGCCTTTGCCCTGGGGCATGGTGTGGTCGTGGCCGGGCCGGGTGGCATCGGCAAGAGCCGGCTGCTGGCGCAGGCGGCCGCGATGATGGAGCCGGCCGTGATGGTGGGCGCCCGGCCGGGCGACGAGCACCAGCCCGGCATGGTGACGTCGCGGCTGGTGGCGGCCGCGGTCGAACGTTTCGGGCCCGACCTGGACAGAGCCACGCGTGCCGACATTGCTCTGCTGCGTCCAGGCGGGCCAGAGCGTGGCCGGGCTTTGCAGTCGGCGCTGGAGCACCGGCGCGTGCTGGCCTCGGTGGCCCGCACCATGCTGGCCTGCCACGCCAAGGGTATGCGGCTGGTGGTGGTGGACGACCTGCAGTTCGCCGACGACCTGAGCATGGAAGCCATCGGCGCCGTCGTCGGTGGCTGGCTGGCGCAGCCCCCCGACAGCGCGGCGCTGCCGCTGTTCGGCTGCCGGCCGGCTGAGCTGCGCCCGCCTGCTGCCGCGCTGGTGCGCATGCTGGACGGCAGCACGCGCAGTGCACGCATCGACCTGGCGCCGTGGTCGACGCAGGACATCGAGGCCCTGCTCGACAGCCTGCCGCTGGAGCTGACGGGCACCGCGTCGCTGGACCGCCACGCGCTCGCGCAGGCCCTGCATGCGCGCGTCGGGGGCAACCCGGCCTTCGTGCTCGAGTCGGTCAAGGCGCTGTGGCTCAGCGGCCTGGCCGGGTGGCAACCGGGGCAGCCGCTGGTCGTGCCGGCCACCTTGCTGGAGTCGCTGCGCCAGCGGCTGGCGCAGTTGTCCGGCGAGGCACTCCAGCTGGCCCAGCTGGCGGCCGTGGCGCGTGACGATTTCTCCTTGCCGCTGGCCGCATCGGCCCTGGGCCGCCCCGCGCTGGCCCTGGCGCCGCTGTTCGCCGAGCTCGAGGCGGCGCAGCTGCTCGACGGCATCCGCTTCAGCCACGACCTGGTGGCCGAGGCCGCGCGCACGGCCTTGCCCTCGGCGCTGGTGGCGCCGCTGCACCAGCTGGTGGCCGAGCATCTGCGATCGCAGCGCGGTGCGGCCGCCCGCATCGCCTGGCACCTGCAGCAGGCGGGCGACGAGGTGGCGGCCGTGCCGTGGCACCTGGCCGCCGGGCAGGCCGCCCGCGACCGCTGGCAGCTGGCAGACGCCGCGCGCAGCTTCGAAGCGGCTGCCCTGGGCATGGAACGTCGGCGGCTCGACGGCGGAGCGTCGTTGCCCGCGGAGCAGGCGCCGTCGCCGGCCCCAGCCGCCGCGTCTTCCAGCCCGACCGCGGCCGGCGCGCCCGACAGCATCGCCAGCACCTGGCTGCAGGCTGCGCGCTGGTGGACCGCCGTCAGCGACTACCCCGCGGCGCTGCGGGCGCTGGACCGCGGCCTGGCCACTGCAGGCACCCTGGCCGAGCGATTGGAACTGCAGGCGAGCCGGGTGGTGGTGCTGCTGAACAGCCAGCGCGTCGACGAGGCCACCGAGCACGCCTTGTCACTCGCCGATGCCCTGCAGACCGAGGGCAGTGCGCTGCCCGCCGACCGCCTGGCCGCAGCCCTGTTCGCCTGCACCGCCGTCGCGCCGTACAGCCCGCAGCCACAGCGCCTGGCCTCGCTGTGCGATGCCGTGCGCGCCCGCTGCGAGGCCGGGCCGCCGCGTGCGCGCCTGTCCTATCACCTTGCCGTGGGCACCTGCATGAACTGGCTGGGTCAACCCCTGCGGGCCGACGTTGACCTGGCGCACGCGCGCCGCCTGGCCGATGGCTTTGGCGACCACGGCAGCGTTGTCAACGTCACGCACCAGCAGCTGCGCGGTGCGCTGCTGCGGGGTGATGCCCACGGGGCCCTGGCCGCCGCGCAGGACTGCGGCAAGGCGGTTCAGGCGGGTGGATATGGCCTCAGCTTCCGTCTGCATGCCTGGGCGGCACAGGCCCTGGCGGCCCTGGCTGCGGGCCAGCCGGCCGCGGCGCTGAGTGCCTTGCAGGCGCTCCAGGCCGAATTGGCAGGCGTGGACTTGCGCAGCGAGCCCGAAGTCGCGGCCGCTCGTGCCCTGGCCTGGTGTGCCCTGGGCCGGCCCGAGCTCGCGGCGCGGGATCTGCCGGGTTGTGAAGGCTGGCTGGCCTTTGCCCACTGGCGCCTGGCGGCGACGGCTTCGGCGCGCGAGGCGGCACTGGCTGCGATGGCCCGGCTCTGGCCCGCTGCAGACGGCGTGATGGGCTTTCGTCGCCGGGTGCTGGCGATGTCCTTGGCGCTGCCCAGGGCAGCAGACGCCGAAGCGCTAGTGGCCGAGTTGCGCGCACGCGGGCTGTGGCCCTTGGCCCGCCAGGCACACGGCATCGCAGCGCGATCAGCCCTGGCTGCCGGTGACGGTGAACGGGCCGCCGCGCATGCCCGCGAGGCCCTGGCGCTAGCCGAGCATGTCGACCCGTGGACCGATGAAGGCGCGGCGGTGTGGCCCGAGGCGGCTGCGGTGCTGCGCGCCGTGGGTGAAGCCGCCGAGGCCGCCGCCGCTTGGGAGCAGGGGCGCGCCTGGGTCGTCCGGTTGGCCGAAGAGCTGCCCGATGAGGCGGACCGGTCTGCATGGCGTGATCGTCATCCGCTGCACCAGGACCTCCTGGTGGATGGATGAGCCGGAGGGCCAGACGCAGTCACCAGGGCTGAAGTCTCGGGGCAGGAAAGGCATGGAGTGCGCCCGTTCAACGCTGCGGGACGGCTGCACTGCCGGCCATCAGGCCACCATCGACGTGCAGTTCGCTGCCGGTCATGTACAGACACTCGTCGCTGGCCAGCAGCACCGCCAACGCGGCCACCTCAGCAGGCTCGCCGAAACGGCGCAGCGGCGTGTCAGCCACCATCGCCGCCATCTGGGTTGCGCGGTCGGGCCCCTGGCCCAGCATCGGTTCCCAGATCGGCGTCAGCACGGCCGCCGGCAGGATGGCGTTGCAGCGGACCGGCAGCCGCTGCTCGGCGCAGTACAGCGCCACGCTGCGCGTGTGGTTGACGACGGCGGCCTTGCTGGCTGCATAGGCCGCCGCGGCGGGCACGCCGACACGGCCGCTGCGCGACGCGATGTTGATGATGCTGCCCGCCGGGGTGCCCCGCCGCATGGCGCGCAGCGCGTGCTTGCAGCCCAGGAACACGCCATCCAGGTTGGTGCGCATCACGGCCTGCCAGTCGGCCAGCGCCGCGTGTTCGGGGTCATGGGCTGCGCCTTGCTCCAGCCCGCTGATGCCGGCGTTGTTGACCAGCACGTCCAGCCGGCCGTGGCTGTCCAGCACACGCGCCATGGCACCGATCCAGCCGAGTTCTTCACGCACGTCCAGCCTCAGCCAGGCGGCGCCGAGACGCTCGGCCGTCGCGCGCCCACCCGGCTCGTCGATGTCGCTCACGACCACGAAGGCGCCTTCGGCCACGAAGGCCTGTGCGATGGCGGCGCCGATGCCACGCGCCGCGCCGGTGACCAGCGCGACCTTGTGTTCCAGTCGGTTCATGCGGTTTCCTTTCGCGCCCTGTTCGTGGCTCAACCCAGCGTCACGGCAGGGTCGAACAACAGCCCGAGTGCCAGCGCCGCCTGGGTGAGGGCATCCCGCTCGTGCGGCTGCAGACCCTCGGTCGTGCGCAGCACGGGTGTGCCGCCCGCCAGATCCAGCGCGGCGACCTCGCGGCCCTGGATCATCAGCCGGTAGCCGGCCGGCTGCGACAGCGGCAAGGGCGAGCCCGCCAGCGCATGCTCCGAACGGATGCCGATGACGACCGCGCCGAAGACCGCCTGGCCCTCGCGGGCCTGGCGGGTGCCGGCGCCGGCCCGCCTCGATTCCATCAGCTGCAGTTCGCCGGCGACGCGCCCGGCGAAGCGGCAACTCAGGACCAGCGGCCGGGTCGGTGTGTCGAGAATACCCACCGAGAGAGCCGTGGCGCGGCCGTCGCAGCGCCCTTGGGCATCCGGGTGCTCGAACTCGACGGACACACGGTCCAGCCGCAACTTGTCGAACACCGACAGCGTGTCACCCGTGCGCTGGAACGTGACGGTCTGCCCATCGAGCCTGAAGCGACCGCTGCGGCCGGCGCCCAGCCCTTCGAATGGCACCGGCTTCGCCGCGTCCAGGCCCGCGGGCAACAGCATGCGGGCGGGTGGCAAGGTGACACATGCGGTCAGGCACAGGCCGGCGGCAACCAGCCCTGCCGAGCGCCGGACGCTGCTGACCGTCGGTCCGAATCGGGCTGCGCCGCGACCCGTGTTCGATGGGAAACGGCAAGCGAGGGAGGATGGGGTCGCTGACATGAAGAGTCCTGTTGCAGGAGGAGGACTTCAGTGTCTGAACTGTGGCGTGACAGCGGCGTGACCGCACTGGTGCGGGGCCCCCTCGCCGACTCGCTCAGCTCAGAGCTCTCCAGAACGGGCGGTCCTGAACGGATGCAACTGGCCGTTCTCGGTCAGTCAACGAAGGATCCGTGACCGGCCGGTGGACCAAGAAGTTCTGGATCTACGACCTGCGCACCAACAAGCACTTCTCGCTGAAGACCAGACCACTGAAACGCGCGAACCTGGACGAATTCGTGCGGCTCAACAACCCGGCCAACCGGCACGATCGCCACGCCACCTGGGCGCCCGAAGCCGATGCCGCCAGCGGCCGCGGCCCGGACAGGCGCTGGCGCGTCTACGGCATCGAAGACCTGCTGGCGCGCGACAAGGCCAGCCTGGACATCTTCTGGCTGAAGGACGAATCGCTGGCCGACAGCGACAACCTGCCGCCGCCGGAGGTGATCGCGCAGGAGATCGTCGATGACCTGGAGGCGGCGCTGGAGCAGTTCAGGTTGATTGCGGCGGATCTGGGCGGGGGCGCTTCGGACGGAAGAACCTGAGGCTCACGTCGCCCGACGGCAGCGCGCCCTCTGGCGGGCTGCGCAGCGGCGGTGGCGGCCGCATAATGCTTCGCACCATGGGCAGCCTGTTCGATCCGCAGCGCGCCGAGACCGCGGCGCTGTGCCGACGTTACGGCGTGCGGCGGCTGGAGTTGTTCGGTTCGGCCACCACGGGTGCCTTCGATCCCGAGCGCAGCGACCTGGATTTGCTGGTCGAGTTCGACAACGACCCCGCCCGCTTGTTCGATCGGTACTTCGGGCTGAAGGATTCGCTCGAGGATCTATACGGGCGGGCCGTTGACCTCGTGAGCACCGAAGCCCTCGTCAACCCGTACTTCATCGCCTCGGTCAACCAGACGCGGCGCCTCGTCTATGCAGCCGAAGACGCCGAAGCTGCTTGAGGACATCCGGGACGCAGCCGCGTTCGTGC
>ERZ761602.6266-NODE-6266-length-13464-cov-3.776121_pt1 | contig 13464 bp, 8 predicted proteins | sample MGYA00512165_ERZ761602 | MGnify/ENA primary metagenome ERZ761602 (study PRJEB28899, sample SAMN02445085) | bioreactor sludge metagenome | biome: EBPR sludge; isolation source: Thorneside wastewater treatment plant | place: Australia: Brisbane, Thorneside...
CGCCTTGCAGTACGCCTCGACCTTGGCCACGTCGGCGTCGCTGCGACCGGTGAGGCGGAGGTACGCGAGCGAGGCGTCGTCGATCGCGAAGAAGCCGATCGTCGCGCCGTACTCAGGCGCCATGTTGCCGATCGTCGCGCGCGTCTCCAGCGAGAGATCGCGCACGCCGGGGCCGAAGAACTCGACGAATTTCCCGACGACGCCCTTCTTTCGCAGCATCTGGGTGACGGTGAGGACGAGGTCGGTCGCGGTCGTGCCGCTCTTGAGCTTGCCCGTCAGCTTGAACCCGACGACCTGCGGCACGAGCATCGTGATGGGCTGGCCGAGCATCGCGGCCTCGGCCTCGATGCCGCCGACGCCCCAACCGACGACGCCGAGACCGTTGATCATCACGGTGTGCGAGTCGGTGCCGACCAACGTGTCCGGATACAGGACACCGTTCTTTTCGTAGACGACCTTGGCCAGGTACTCGAGGTTGACCTGGTGACAGATGCCGGTCGACGGCGGCACCACGCCGAAGTTCGCGAACGCGCGCTGCCCCCAACGGAGGAACACGTAGCGCTCGGTGTTGCGCTCGTACTCGAGATCGGTGTTGAGCTTGGGGGCGAGCGGGTTGGCAAAATGGTCGACCTGCACCGAGTGATCGATGACCAGATCGGCTTGCTCGAGCGGGTTCACCTTGTTGGGATCGCCGCCCATCTTGGAGAGGGCCTCGCGCATGGCGGCGAGATCGGCGACGGCGGGGACGCCCGTGAAATCCTGCATGAGGACGCGCGCGGGGTAGAACGAGATCTCGGCGCTCGGCTCGGCCTTCGGATCCCAGTTCAGCACCGCTTCGATGTGCTCGGGCCGGACGACGCGCCCGTCCTCTTTGCGCAAGAGGTTCTCGAGCAGGACCTTCATCGACCAGGGCAGGCGCCGCACCTCGGGGCGCTTCTCTGCCAGCTTGGTGAGGCTGAAGATGGTGTACGACTTGCCGCCGACCTCGAGCGTCGTCTTCGTTCCGAAGCTGCCTTCCATGATGGAGCGTTCTAGGACGAAGACCCGCGCGGGTCGAGAGCTCTCGCCGTCAACCGACGACGAGCTCGAGCCGATCGGGCGCGAGGCCGACCTGAACGCGCATGCCCCAGCCGATTCTCACGCGATCTTCTTCGAGGCCGTCGCCGAAGAGCACACCGCCCTCGTCGAGCTCGCTCGTGACCTCCAGCCGCTCACCGGGGCGAATCATGCCCTCTGTCAGCGAGCACCCGGTCGCGACGCTGGGGAACGCCTCGCGCACGAGGAAGGTGAGCGCGGCTTCGGTCGGGGCGGGGAGGGGGATATTGGCGCCGCGGGCGCGCACGATCGAGCGCGCCCAGCCCGTGGCCCCCGTGCCGGTGGCGACGATGAGCCCCGACGAGGACTGCCGCTCTTCGTGCCCCGCGTAGGCGACGCGGTAGCGCGATGACTGATGGGTGCGGTGGCCCAGGTAGATCTCGTTCAGCGCGCGCAGCCTTTGCCCGTCCTCGAGGCGCGCCTCGACGAGCGTGCGCGCCTCGAGCTCGCACCGGCCTTCGGCCACGCGAGCGAGCACCTCGGCCAGGACGCCGGCGGTGTGACGGACGAGCACACCATCGATGCGCGCCGGGTCGGGGTTCACGCCGACGACGCGCTGCCCCGAGAGGTACTTGGCCACGTTGGCGACAAGGCCGTCCTGGCCCACCGCGATGATGACGTCACCAGGCTCCCAGACGAACCGCGGCAGGTCTTGGCGCGCCACGCGCGCGCTGCGCCACCGGGCGGGCACGGCGCGCGAGACGCGGGTCAACGTCGTCTCGAAAGAGGCGTGCCTCTCCTCGATCTCGTCGATGGCACGGCCCGCCGCGTTCAGCGCGAAGCGCGCTTGGGCGCGGGTGCCGTGCCGCGCGACGAGGTGCTCGAGCTCGGTCGGCCGGGTGACCACCACGGCGCGCGGCGGGCTGGTGGCGTGCATGATGCCTCCTTCAGGACGACTTGCTCTTGGTGCGCTCTTCGAGCGCGCGCGTCCCGGCCGTCGCCAGCTCGGTGAGCAGCGGACCGAGCGCGTCGCCGCCGAGGTGCAGGTGCTCGATGCGTTGCAGCTTGCCGGCGACCTCGCGCGCCGCCAACGCAGCGAGCACGGCCGGCGGGACGTTCTGCTGGATCTCCATTCTGGCGCGCTCCTGTTCGACCCGCGCCCCCTCGACGAGCCGAATCGAGTCCGATTGGCCCTCGGCCAGGGTGCGAGCCCGCGACGCTTCGCTCTGGGTCGCGATGGTGCGCGCCTCGGCGTCGAGGGCGGCTTGGCGCTTGGCGTTCGAGCCGCGCTGAGCGATGAGCTCCTCTTCGCGGCGCGCCAGCTCGATCTGGTTCTTGAGCTCGTTCTCCTGGATGGCACGCTCCTTTTCCACCGCGAGCGCGCGCCGGCCGAACGCGGCCTCGTCCGCCTCTTGTTGGATCTCTTCGCGCATCGGCGCCTCGAGCGCTCGTTCTAGGTCGGGCGCGGGCGCGATCGATGCGACGCGCACGCTCACGATCGTCAGCCCCAGCGCCGCCACGCCGTCGTCGGTCTCGAGCGCCTCGCGCACCCGCTCGCGCACCGCCTCGGGGCCGTCGCGCAGCACCGGTTTCACCGGGTGCCGCGCGATCCACTCGGCGGCGTGCTGCTGCGCGAGCTGAGCGACCGCGAGCTGGATCTTCTCGAGGGGGCGCTTGAGGTGCAAGCCGCGCGCGTTGTCGATCGTGAAATCGATCCGGCGCGCCGTCGCCTCGGCGTCGATCACGCGGTAGGTGACGACGCCCTGCACGGTCACGTCCTGGTAGTCGGCGGTGCGCGCCGTGAGCGCCAGCGGCACCTCGCGGTCGTCGACCGGGACTTCCGCGATCGAGGCGCTCATCGGAGCGAACCAGAACGATAGCCCTCGACCGCTCCGCGCGAGCTTGCCGCGCCGATAGAAGAGCACGTGGTTCGCGGTCTCGGATCGAAGGTGACGAACGATGAGGTAGCGGGAGATTTCGGCCATGACGGGTCCTTTCCCCTCGACGAGGGTCTGAAAAACTCTGGCTGGTCCGCGCGGAGCTAGACGGCGGAGCGGCGCACGAAGCGGTAGAGCTCCGCGGGGCGGCCGCCGCCCTGGTGGTGCTCGCCCGTCGCCTCGAGCTGGCCCGAGGCGAGCATGCGGCGACGGAACGAGTCCTTGTTGAGCGGGCGATCGAGGACGATCTCGTGGACGCGTTGCAGATCGAGCAGGGTGAAGCGCTCGGGCAAGAGCTGAAAGCCGATCGGCGAGTAGTCGAGCTTGCCGCGGAGGCGCTTCACCGCCATCCCGAGGATGTGTGCGTGATCGAAGGCGAGCACCATCGCGCGCTCGCCCGGTCCGATCTCCTTGACCATGACCGGGCCCCCGGTCTCCGCCTCCCACGGCACGTCGACGCGCCCCCACTTCGCGCGGTCGCCGAGGGCCGGCTCACCGACGCGAGGGAGCGCCAGGAGGGCGTAGTAGGCGACCGAGATGACGCGCGTGCGCGGGTCGCGGCGGGGCGAGCCGAACGTGTAGAGCTGCTCGAGGAAGACGCCGGTGTACCCCGCCTTGTCGGCGAGGACGCGCGACGCCGCTGCGTCGAGCGCCTCATCGATGCCGACGAAGCCGCCAGGGAGGGCGTACGCGCCGATGTAGGGGTGCTCGGCCCGCGGCACGAGCAGAGTGAGGAGCCCTGCCTCGTCGACGGCCAGGAGCACCACGTCGACCGCGACGCTCGGCCGCGGAAAGGCAGAAGCGTCGTACGACGCGAGGAAGGCGGCCTCGTCGTCGACGCGCGCGAGCGCGCGGCTCTCCGGCGCTTTCGGGCGGGGCTTCCCCGGACGCGACATAGATGCACATTACATATATTCATCAAGCATCGAAGTCAACCCCGGCTCCGACCTTTGGGGGCGTCGGCCAAGAGGAGGCTCCGCAACGCGCGGGCAGGCGGAGAGAGCCGATCGAGACCGCGATGCAGGATGCGGAGGCGCCGCTCGATGGGCACGGCCGGGTTTCGGACCAGGGCGAGCCGCCCGAGCGCGAGGTCGGTGGCGACCGCGGTGTGCGAGATGAGCGCGACGCCCAGGCCGGCGCGGACGCTGCCCTTGACGGTGGAGATGCTCGCCAGCTCCATCGCGATCTCGGCGCCCGGGAAGTGGCGGTCGAGCAGAGCGCGCACGAAGCTCCCTCGAGGGAACGTGATGAACGGGAGGGCCGCTGCGTCCGCGTCGGGCGCCGCCACGAGGACCACCTCTTCGTCGCGGAACCGCTCGCCCCGCCGCCCGCTCGACACGACGAGGTCGAGCTCGCCACGCTCGAACGCGTCGACCGCGGCCTCTTCGGGGCTCTCACGCAGATAGATGGCGACCGCCGGGTGCTTCTTGCGGAACTGCGACAGGACCGGCGGCAAGAGGTACGTGCACGCGGTCGAGCCGCCACCCACACGAACCTCCCCCGCCCGAAGCGTCGTGAGGCGCTCCACGGCTTCTGCCCCCTCGTCCACCGCGACGACCGCCGCGCGGGCGTGGGGGAGCAGGCCGCGGCCGGCCGCGGTGAGCTGCGCCCCGTGACGACCCCGGTCGAAGAGGCGTGTGTCGAGGTGATCCTCGAGGCGGCGGATGCTCGCCGTGAGCGCCGGCTGCGACAGATGCGCGTGGCGGGCCGCCGCCGTGAACGTCCCGAGGTCGGCGATCAGCAAGAAGTGTCGGAGCGGCTCAACCATCACCAAATGTTATCGAATGAGGCCGAACATTTCATGGGACGGATGCGCGGCTGCCCCCTAGTTTGGGAGCGAGATGCTCACCCTCCTCGGTCTCGGCCTCGTCGCGGGCGTCCTGACGACCATCGCCGGCATGGGGGGTGGTCTGCTCTTGGTCGTGGTGCTCAGCGCGTGGCAGGGCCCTCACTTCGCGCTCGCGGTGACCACGCCCGCGCTCTTGGTCGCGAACGTGCACCGCGCCTGGCTGTTCCGGCGAGACGTGAACACACAGGTGGCCAAGGCCTTCGCGCTCGGGGCGATCCCCGGCGCGTTCGTGGCGGGTTGGCTGGTGCCGCGCCTCCCCGAGATCGTGCTCCAGATCGTCCTCGTCGGCGCGACGCTCCTCACGCTCGCGCGCGCGATCGGTTGGGTGCGGCTGAGCCCGGGGCGGGGCGCGATCACCACGGGGGGCGCCGGCATCGGCGTGCTCTGCGCGACGGCGGGCGGCGCCGGCGTCCTCACCGCACCCCTCTTCTTGAGCGCGGGCCTGAGCGGCGCGGCCTACGTGGGCACCGTCGCGCTCGGCGCGGTGTCGCTCCACCTCGGGCGCGTCCTCGGCTACGGCGCGGGCGGGCTCTTCGCGCTCTCGTTCGTGACCCCGATGCTGCTCCTCACGGTCGGGATCGTCGCCGGCAACTTCGCCGGCAAGGGTCTACGCAAGAGCCTCGACGCCCAGACGGAGGCGCGCGTCGAGATGGGCGCGCTCGTGCTCTGCACCGCCCTCTCTCTGCTCGGCCTCGGCAAGTAGCTCAGCCCGCCGGCGTGAGCAGGCGGCGCACGATCTGCTGCACGTTGGTGGGACACTCGACCTCGTCGGCTGCCCTGACCCAGCGGTGCGCGTCGAACTCACTGCTCGCGACGATCTCGCGGGTGGGGACGTCGGCGACGAAACAGAAATTCAAGTGCAGGCCCTTGGCCCCCGCCATGTGCTCCTCGTAGGCGACGAGACCAGGCGGTGCGCCGTCGACGGCGCCCTCGATCACGGGGAACTCACCGCCGAGGCCGGTCTCCTCGAGCAGCTCGCGCTGCGCCGCTTCGAGCGGGGTCTCGTTCTCTTCGATCTCGCCGCCCACGGGGAGCCACGTGGCCAGGCGACGATGACGAATCAACAGGATCGCGCCGTCGTTCCTGGCGAAGATGCTGACCGAGAAGGCGCGGCGGATGGTGACGACGCCGCTCTTGCCCAAGCTCGGGTCCATCCCCGACCCTTACCGGTTTCGGCCCGCCGACGCGAGCAGCTCGGCGAGCTCGAGGGTGGTGGCGTGCTCGGGTATGGCGCGCATGAACGACCGCCGCAGCGTGGGGTCGGCGATGCGGCCGGCGCGCCACAACACCCGGTTGCGCGCGGCGACGAGGAGCGCGTTTCCACCTTCGGCGTCGCCGAGCGCGCGGCGGACCAGGACCGCGACCAGGCGGACGTATCCGTCGCCCTCCTCTGCGTTGCGCAGCTGCTCGACCCCCATGATCGCCTCCTCGATGCGGTGCTGCGCCTCGTCGAGCTCGCCCTTCTTGAGGTTGATGGCGGCGAGGCGCGCGAGGGTCTCCCAGCGAAGCGCCGAGGTCGGCATGTTGGCGAGCACCCGCTCGAGCTCGACGCGGGACGCGTCGTCATCCCCGCGCTCGAAGAGGATGATGGCGAGGTAGTGACGCGCGTGGCCCTCCTCGAGCTGGTTCTTGCGGTGGAGCGCATAGGCGAGGCACTCGCGCTGCATCTCGAGGCCGCGATCGCTCTCGCCCAAGCGATGCAGCGCGAGGGCGAGGTTGTGCTTGGCGAGCTGCTCGACCGTCTCGAGCGCCCACCGCTCGGCCTCTTGCTGGGCCGCCGAGAGCTCGATCGCGGCACGATCGTACGCCCCGAGAATCAAGAAATCGTAGCCGACGTGAACTCGCGCGAGACAGGCTTGCCGTGTGTCGCCCGCCTCTTGCATGCATCGCAGCACCTCACTGTCGTAGTTGACGCACGCCGCGTAGTCGCCGTCGAACATCGCCTGCCACGACCGGCAAGTGAGGACGTGGGCGCGCGCGACCGGGTCGCCGCTGCGGGCGAGCACCGACTGGCCGAACACGTCGAGCACGTCGCCGGCGAGGGCGTGCAAGCCCGCGCGGAGCGCGGTCGAGACCATCACCGGGAGCGCGGCGGGCGACACGGTGAGCGCCGGGTCCGCGCGCACGGCGCGGACGAGCTCACGGGACAGATCGATCGCGTCGCTGCTGCCCGTCCTGCCGGCGCAGCGGACCAGAGCCGCCGCCGCGTCGACCCAACCTTGCGTGTCGACGGGGTGCAGGGCCGCGGCGCGTCGGCCGTACTCCGCGCCGCGGTCGGGCTCACCGAGCCAGAACAGCGACTCGCACGCGATGGTCATCGCTCGCCCGGCGTCGGCGTCGTCGAGACCACCCGCCAGCGCGCGCTCGGCGTGCAAGAGGGCGCGGTTCAGATCGTTGCGAACGAGCGAGAGCTGGGCCGCATCGAGGAACGCGCGGGCGGCCGACGCACCGTCGTCGGCCGCGGCGTGGTGCTCCGCGAGCACGGCCGGGTCACGCTCCCCCGCGGCCAGGAGCCACTCGACGGCTCGCCGGTGCGCCTCTCGGCGATCCGCCGGCGGCAGCATCGCGTAAGCCGCCTCGCGCAGGAGCGGGTGCCGAAACACGAGCTCGGGCTCACCGGCGAACCGCGTCTGGCGACGAGGCACGAACACGCCTCGGTCGACGAGGTGCACGAGCCAGTCGCCGAGCTGGGTGGCCTCGGAGGCGTCGGGGCCGAGCAGCGCGCCCAGCCCGCCGCGCCAGAAGGCCTCGCCGAAGACGCTCGCCGCGCGCAAGATCTTGCGGGCGGCGGGCTCGAACCGCAGCAGGCGCGCCTCGACCGACGCGAGGACGGTGGCCGGAACCTCGGAGGCGGCGCGGCCCTCGGCGTGCGCGGCACACAGCTCCTGAAGAAAGAGGGGGTTGCCGTCGGCGTGGGTGACGATGCGCTCGATGGTCGCGGGGCCCGCGCGGGGCCCGAGCACCTCGGCCACCAACCGCTCGGCAGCCCGTCGAGCGAGACCCGCGAGCTGGATGCGCTGCGAGGCCGCCTCGCGCAGCCCGGCCGGCGCGACGTCCTCGAGCTCGGGTCTCCCGAAGAGAGCGACCAGGAGCGCGCTCTCCCCGAGGCGCCGGTGGGCACGGGCGAACAGCTTGAGGGTCGCGACGTCGGCGAAGTGAGCGTCGTCGAGCAAGATCGCGAGCGCCCCGTATCGCTCGGTGAGAGCGGACAAGAACTCGAGCGTGGCGCGCTCGATCTGGTCGTCCATCAGCTGCGGATCGCGCAGCGCGGCCGCGAGCTCGACGCTGCCTCTCTCGGGCTCGAGCCCGGCGGCGATGCCCAAGAAATCGGCGACGCGCCGCGCGCTGTCGGGCTCGATCCACGTCGCGATCGCCGAGTGGAGGAGAGCTCGCTGCTCGATCGGGGTGGCCGACTCGACGATCCCGATTCCGCGTCTGAGCAGCGAGCCGAGCTCGGCGAAGGGCGTGTTGCGGCGAAGCTCCTCGGCGCGCGCGTCGAGCACCGCGGGGGGACTCGGGGCGGCGCGGGCCCGATCGTAGAGCTCGCGAACGAGGCGGGACTTTCCGAGGCCCGGCGGGCCGGTCACCATCACGATCTGCGCGGCGCGATCGCCCACAACGGCGTCGAGCGCGCCCGTGAGCGCCCCGATCTCTCGCTCGCGCCCGATGAACGCACGCGAGGCCGTCTGCTCCACGCGACGCTCACCGCGGACGATCGGCCCGGCCGCCGTCATCTCCACGTCGAGCGCGCCGCCGATCAAGCTCCGAGCGGCGTCGTCGATGCACACCTCGCCCGCCACGGTCGCGATCCCGAGCGCGCGTTCGACGAGCGCTCGCTCGGGACCGGCGCGTAAGCTCGCCTGGCCCGCGGTGAGGCCGACCTGGAGCGCGCGGTCGAGCCGCACGAGCTCCATCGCGGCCCGCGCGGCGGAGAGGGCCGCTTGAACGGGCGAATCGGAGAGAAACACGATGAGCGCGCCGCGCCCGGGCAGCAGCGTGACCACGCCCTGGTACCGCTCGGCCACCGAGACGACGACGCCGCTCTCGGAGGTGAAGGCGGCCGGCATGCCCTGGGTGGCCGCCGTGGCCGCGGTGACGGGGACCGCGGGCGCCACGCCGACGACGCTCGCCAGTCGCCGCTCGTCGGTCGACACCGCCGGGCGCGCCGGGTCGTCGACCGGACCGAGCCGGCTCTCGATCGCCGAGAGGGCGTCGGCGACCTCACGCGCGGAGCCCGGACGTCCGAGGGGGTCCTTCTGGAGCATCGAGGCGACGAGCTCGTCGAGCTCGGGCGGCGCCTGCGGCGCGCGGGAAGAGAGCCGCGGCGCCTCGGCGAGCAGCACCTCGGCGATCACCGACGCCGCCGTCGGCCCGAAGAACGGTGGCTTGCCGGTGAGACATTGGAAGATCACGCAACCGAGCGCGTAGACGTCGACGCGCCCGTCCATGTTGCGCTCGCCTCGAGCTTGCTCGGGCGGCATGTACTCGGGCGTCCCGATCGTCATGCCCGTGCGCGTGATCCCGGTCGACAGCCCCGTGAGCATCGCGATCCCGAAGTCGAGCACCTTGACGTCGGCGAGGTTGCCCCCGACCAAGAAGATGTTCGCCGGCTTGACGTCGCGGTGCACGATGCCGAGCTCGTGCGCCGCCGAGAGCGCCTCGGCGACGTGGCGGGCCAGACGGATCGTCTCCGCCACGCCGAGCACCCCGTCGCGCAGCTTGTCCATCAAGTCGAGGCCCTCGAGCCACTCCATCGCGAGGTAGAGGCCGCCGCCGTCCACCGGCCCGAAGTCGACGAACGACACCACCGACGGGTGCTCGAGCCCGGCGAGGATCCGGGCCTCGCGCCGGAACCGCTCGGCGAGCTCTTCGGCGCCCGATCCGGCCGCGAGCAGCTTCACCGCGACGTCACGCCCGGTGGCCTCGTCGAGCGCGCGGTGCACCGTGCCCATACCGCCCGCGGCGACGCGCTCGATGATGCGAAAGCGACCCGCGAGGATGCTCCCCGGCTGGCCTCGGGCGTGCATTTGTCGGAGCATACGCGCTGGAGGTTTCCACGTGTGCGGCCGGTTCACCCTGACGATCCCCACCTACGAGGATCTCGCGTCGGCGCTCGGCGTCGAAGCCGTCCCCGGGGGAGCGGATCTGTATCGTCCGCGCTACAACGTCGCGCCGACGGATCCGGCTTGGGTGATCAGAGTCGGCCCCGAGCGAAACCGCGAGCTCGCGCTCCTCGAGTGGGGGCTCGTCCCGCGCTGGTCGAAGTCGTTGATGCAGGCTGGCCGGCCCATCAACGCGCGAGCCGAGTCGATCGCTTCCAAGCCCGTGTTCCGCGACGCGGTCGCGCGGCGCCGTTGCTTGGTCGTCAGCGACGGGTTCTACGAGTGGGATAAATCCGGGCCGGTCAAGCAGCCGCTCTGGTTTCGTCCCGCCGGCGGCGGCGTCCTCCTCATGGGCGGGGTCTGGGACTCGTGGCGCGGTGACGACGGCGTGCGCCGCCAGACGTTCGCGATCGTCACCACCGCGCCGAACCGCGATGTCGAGCGCGTCCACGATCGCATGCCGCTCGTCCTCTCCGGCGCCGACGCGGAGGCGTGGCTCGTCACCGTCCCAAAAGACGCGCCCGCCTCCCTGACCGACGACGTTCGTGCGCTGATCCGCCCGGCCCCCGACGGCGCGCTCGTGCCGACGCCCGTCTCGACGCGCGTCGGCAACGTGAAGAACGACGACCCGTCCGTGCTCGTCGTCGATCCGATCCCCGGTGGGGGCATGACCGACATCGGACATACCCTGTCCTTGTTCGATGCGCCCGTCGCCGCAGGGGCGCGCCGCAAACACTGACTCGTGCTACGAAACGCGGCCCATGCAGAGAGCCGCCTCCGACGAGCTCGTCATCCGCGGCGCGCGCGAGCACAACCTCTCGATCGCCGAGCTGCGCATCCCCAAGAACCGCCTCGTCGTGTTCACCGGCGTCTCGGGCAGCGGCAAGTCGTCGCTCGCGTTCGACACGATCTACGCCGAGGGCCAGCGCCGCTACGTCGAGTCGCTCTCGACGTACGCACGGCAGTTCCTGGGCCAGCTCGAGAAGCCCAAGTACGAGCAGATCCGCGGGCTCTGCCCGACCGTCGCCATCGAGCAAAAGACGGCGTCGTCGAACCCGCGCTCCACCGTGGGCACCGTCACCGAGATCTACGACTACCTGCGCGTCCTCTTCGCGCGCGTGGGCGAGCAGCGCTGCCACCAGTGCGGGGGCGCGGTGACGGGCCGCTCGGCCGCCGAGATCGTCGGTGAGCTCGGCTCTCTGTCGGAAAAGACGCGGCTCACCCTGATCGCGCCGGTGGTCGAGCACCGCAAGGGCGAGTTCAAGGACGTCCTCGACGGCCTTCGCGAGCGTGGCTTCTCGCGCGTGCGGATCGACGGCGCCGTCGTTCTCTTGGAGGACGTGAAGCCTCTCGACAAGAAGCGCAAGCACACGATCGAGGTCGTCGTGGACCGCGTGGTCGTCGGCGCCGACGTGCGCGCCCGCCTGACCGACAGCGTCGAGACTGCGCTCCGCGCCGGGTCCGGCCGCATCCTCGTCGAGATCGAGGGCGGCGCGCCGTCGCAGAAGCAGGCTCGCGTCTACTCCGAGGCGCGCAGCTGCGCCAAATGCAAGCTGAGCATGCCCGAGCTCTCGCCGCAGGCGCTCTCGTACAACTCACCGCTCGGCATGTGCCCGGACTGCAGCGGTCTCGGCACGCGGCTCGAGCCCGACCCGACCCTCCTCGTGCCCGACCACGATCTGACGATCGACGAGGGCGCGATCGAGCCGTGGCGCAACGTCGCCGAGAGCACGGGGTGGACAGCGCGCATCGTCACCGCGCTCTGTGATCGGCTCGAGATCCCGCGCGGCATCCCGTGGAAGAAGATCCCCGCGAAGAAGCGCGAGCTCCTGATGTGGGGCGCGGGCGACAAGCGCATCGAGGTCAAGTGGGCCGGCAAGCACTCCAAGGGCTCGTGGGCCATGAAGTGGGAGGGGCTCTGCCCGCAGATGATGCGCCGCTTCGAGTCGACCCAATCCGAGTCGATGCGCGACAAGTGGCGCCGCTATCTGCGCGAGGCGCCCTGCCGCGCGTGCGGCGGCCAGCGTCTGCGCGCCGAGGCGCGCGCGGTGTTCCTCGAGGCAAAGAGCCTGGTCGAGGTGCTCCGCATGACGATTCAGGAGGCGCTCGCGTACTTCCAGGGCTTGCAACTGTCGGGCGTCCGTGCCGAGATCGCCCACGAGGTCCTGAAAGAGGTTCGGCACCGCCTCGGCTTTCTCGTCGACGTCGGGCTCGAGTACCTCACCCTCGACCGCGCCACCGCGAGCCTCTCGGGTGGCGAGGCGCAGCGCATCCGGCTCGCCGCTCAGCTCGGCAGCGAGCTCTCGGGCGTGATGTACGTCCTCGACGAGCCGTCGATCGGCCTGCACCAGCGCGACAACCTGCGGCTGGTCGAGACGCTCGAGCGCCTGCGCGATCTCGGCAACACCGTGATCGTCGTCGAGCACGACGCCGAGACGATCCTCCGCGCCGACCACGTGGTCGACTTCGGGCCTGGGGCCGGCAAGCTCGGGGGCAAGGTCGTGGCCGAGGGGTCGCCCGCGCGAATCCGCGCCAGCAGCGCCTCGTCGACCGGCCGGTTCCTCTCCGCCAAAGAGGCCATCGAGATCCCCGCGAGCCGGCGCGCGCCGTCAGGCTGGCTCACCGTCCGCGGCGCGAGAGAGAACAACCTCCGCGACGTGACGGCCCGGTTCCCGCTCGGCGTCCTCGCCGCCATCACCGGCGTCAGCGGGGCGGGCAAATCGAGCCTCGTGGGTCAGATCCTCGTCCCGGCGCTGCGGCGCAAGCTCGCGGGCGCCACCGATCAGGTCGGCGCCCACGACGCGCTCGAGGGCGCCGAGAGCCTCGACAAGATCATCGTCATCGATCAACAGCCGATCGGCCGCACGCCGCGCTCGAACCCGGCCACCTACAGCAAGCTCTTCGACCTCGTGCGCGACGTGTTCGCCCAGACGAAAGAGGCGCGCGCGTTCGGCTACGGGCCCGGCCGGTTCTCGTTCAACGTCAAGGGCGGCCGCTGCGAGGCCTGCGAGGGGGCCGGCGTCCGCTCGGTCGAGATGCACTTCTTGCCCGACGTCTTCGTCACCTGCGAGGCGTGCCGCGGCCGGCGCTACAACGAGGCCACTCTCCGCGTGCTGTTCCGGGGCCGCAGCATCGCCGACGTGCTCGACACCAGCGTGCGCGACGCGCTCGGCGTCTTCGCCAACGTGCCGCCCATCATGCGTATCCTCGAGACGCTCGACGAGGTCGGCCTCGGCTACATCGCGCTCGGCCAGCCGGCGACGACGCTCTCGGGGGGCGAGGCGCAGCGGGTCAAGCTCGCCCGCGAGCTCGCTCGGCGCGACACCGGTCGCACGCTCTACGTGCTCGACGAGCCCACGACCGGCCTCCATTTCGAAGACGTGCGCCACCTCTTGGGGGTGCTGCAGCGCCTGGTCGCCGCCGGCAACAGCGTGATCGTCGTGGAGCACAACCTCGATGTCATCAAGACAGCCGATTGGGTGCTCGACCTCGGCCCCGAGGGCGGCGCGGGCGGAGGCTGCGTGGTGGCCGAGGGCTCGCC
>ERZ761602.6268-NODE-6268-length-13453-cov-3.988133_pt1 | contig 13453 bp, 10 predicted proteins | sample MGYA00512165_ERZ761602 | MGnify/ENA primary metagenome ERZ761602 (study PRJEB28899, sample SAMN02445085) | bioreactor sludge metagenome | biome: EBPR sludge; isolation source: Thorneside wastewater treatment plant | place: Australia: Brisbane, Thorneside...
GAGGCCAAGCCCAAGCCCGACAGCCTCCTAAGCCCCAAGCCCAGGGTGCCGGCTTAGAGTGCGGCCCCATGCACCTCGCCGCCCCGGAGCCCCATTCGCTGGCCTTGGCCTGCGGGCTCTCCAGCCTGTTCATCGGTCTTGTCATGACCTCGATCCGCAACCCCTGGGTCGAGGCGCGTGGCACGCTGCTGCTCGCCGGTGCAGCCCTGGCGGCGGCGCTGAGCTTCTTCATGGTGGCCCTGGCGGCGCGCCTGGATGACGGCCTGCAGGTGGCCTTGCGTGGGGCCACCACGGTGTTGATCTTTGGCCTGCTGGTGGCCGGCATTGCCCGCTTCACCGGCCGCAGCGCACCCTGGTTGCCGCTGGGCCTGAGCATGCTGGCCATGGCGCTGCTGATCCAGTTCTACCCGGAGTCGCGCAGCGATGTGGGGCCGCGCGTGCTCGGCTTCAGCGTGCTGGTGGTGGGCTGGACCCTGGGCGGCGTGTGGTTGCTGGCGCGCCACCCGATAGCCGGCATCCCGCCGCTGGGGCCGGGCTTCACCATCGGTGGGCTGCTGGCACTGGCCGGCATTGCCGCCGCGCGCTCCGTGGTGCTGCTGCGCGGGGGTTCGGTCAGCGGTGAAAGCGCCTTGCATGACCCGCTCAACGGCTGGTTGCTGCTGGCGGGCTTTGCCGCCCTGCTCTTCACGCTCACCGGCCTGGCGCTGATGCTGAATGGCCGCATGGTGCTGGAATTGCAGCGCCTGGCCTCGCACGACCCACTGACCGCAACGCTGAACCGCAAGGGCTTCAACGCCGCCTGGCCGGCCTGGCTGGAGGCGCATGGGCCGGGCCGGGTGGTGCTGATGGACCTGGAGGCATCGGGCGGCCAGACGCCCGACGAAGAGGCCTTGCTGCTGCTGGTGCACCGCTTGCGGGAGCTGCTGCCGCCCAACTCCTTGCTGGGCCGCCAGAGCGGGGGCGGTTTTCTGGTGGCGGTGCCGCAGGCGGTGCTGGAGTCGGAGGTGCAAGCCTGCTGCGAGCGCCTGCAGGTGGACGTGCATGCAGGCCTGGCCCTGCTGGGCGCCGGGCGGGAGTCCCCCCCCACCTTGTCGATCGGCCACGCGCCGGTGCGGCTGGAACTGGCCGAAGCCTGCCGGCGCGCCAATCTGGCCATGGACGATGGCCGGCGCCGGCGCCGGCCGCGCGCCGAGTAGCGGCCACCCGGCCGCCCGTCCAGCCGCTCAGCCGGCGCGCAAGCTGCCGTTGCCCATCGCCAGCCACAGGCTGCGCCCGGCCAGGCGCAGCTGGGCCAGGCTGCCGTCGGTACTGAGTTGCGGCTCGGCCGCCAACCACGGCCCAAAGCGGGCCGCCTGATTGACCTGCGCCGGCGTCACGCCCAGGCGCTCGATCAGTTCATGCAGGCTGTAGCGGACCACCCGGCGGCCATCCAGTGCGTGCAGCTGCAGCGCCCGGCGCGAGGCCACGCGGATCCACTCGTCCACCAGCAGCACCTGGCCCTGCGGGCTCAGCAGCACGAAACGCGGGCCGTGGTGGTGCTCCAGTTGCGTCCGCCACAGCAGCTCGGTGCCCATGAACAAGCTGGCGTCGGCTTGCGGGCTGCGCCAGCCATCCGGGCTTTCGATCAGCAGGCGAAAGCGCCCCCCCGCCGAAACGTACTCGCGCCGCACCGGCGGCAGCTCGATGGCATCCATGCCCAAGGCCTGACATGAAAAAGCCGCCAGGCCCAGGCAGGCGTGGCGGCGGGTGCAGTGGGGCACGCGATCAGCTGCGGCGGCGGGCGCCTGCAGCGGCCAGCAGGCCCAGGGCCAGCAGGCCCAGGGCGGCCGGTTCAGGCACGCCCTGCAGGGGCAGATCGATCAGCAGGCTGCTGCCACGCGCGGTGGCGATCTCGTCGTCATAGAGCTTGTCCCAGCACATGCCGTCGGGGCAGATGTCGGCCAGGCTGCCAGGCACGTTGCGGATGTTGCCGTAGGCCATCAGGGCATCGGCGAAGTCGGAATGCCACAGACCCAGGTTGTGCCCCAGTTCGTGGGCAATGGTGTCGAGCCGGCCGATGCCGCCGTTGAAGCTCATCACATCGGCCATGCCGATGGCCAGGCCAGGCCCACCCACCCAGGCATTGCCATAGGCGCCGTCGACGGTATTCATCAGGAACATCGTGGTGCCCGGCGTGCCCAGCGGCGGCGTGTACAGACCCGGTGCGTCCACGCCGCTGGAGCCGTTGAAGAAGGCGCTGTTGTGCAGCTGGCCGGTGAAGACGAACTTGATGTCGATGCCGGCCTGGGCCCAGATCTTGTCGGCCTCGGCCTCGAAGAAGGCATTGCCGGCCGGACCGGTGGAGGCGCAGTTCAGGCCATCGGTGGTGCAAACCTGCACGACGTTGACGACCAGTTGCTTGTCGATGACCGGAGCGGCCTGGGCCGACAGGCCCAGGGCCATGCCCACGGCAAACACCCAGCGCGGCAGGGGGGATTTGTTAGCAGTTGTCAATGGAGTCTCGGGGAATGGAAAGCGCGAAACTGCTGCAAATTTCACGCCCACCCCGGCCGAATTGTTGCCCGACGGACACTTGGCGCATTCGCCGCGTGCGGCCGCGCCTCAGACTGTCAAGCCGCCCGACACCCCCAGCAAGCCTGGCAGCCAGGTGGAAAGCCCCGGCACCAGCGCCACCAGCAGGGTGCCCAGAAAGATCGCCCCCATGGCCGGCGCCACCGCCTTGGCCACCTGGGCCAGCGGTTTGCCGAACATGGCCGAGGCGAAGTAGATGTTCATGCCGGCCGGCGGGCACAGAAAGCCCAGTTCCATGGCCGCCAGGAACAGGATGCCGAAATGCAGCGGCTCCAACCCGTAATAGCGCGCCAGCGGCAGCAGCAAGGGCACCAGCACCACGATGGCGGCATAGATCTCCATCAGCGCCGCCGCCACCCACAGGAAGGCGCACAGGGCCAGCAGGAACAGCCAGCGGTTGGGAATGACGCCGGGCACCCACTCCACCGCGCGGTCGGGGATGCCGGCGTCGATCAGGTAGTTCGTCAGCGCCAGCGCCATGCCCAGGATCAGCATCACGCCGCCGATGATCTGCGCGCAGTCCATCAGCGCGCGGCCGAGCTTCACGAAGCCGAGCTCGCGGTGCGCAAAGGCGGTGGTGGCGATGGCATAGGCCGCCGTGAGCGCAGCGGCTTCCGTGGGCGTGGCCAGGCCGCTGAGCATTGAGCCCACGGCCACCACCGGGGCGGCCAGTTCCCACTTGGCCGCCCAGAGCGAAGCCGCGATGGGTGGGCGGGCACCACCGCCGCCGGCCGTGCCGCGCAGATAGCCGCCGAACAGCAGCAGGCTGGCCACCATCACCAGGGCCGGCAGCAGGCCGGCCAGGAACATCTGCTGGATCGGCACCTTGACGAGGATGGCCACCAGGATCATCGGCACCGAGGGCGCCAGCAACACGCCCAGCGCGCTGGCGCTGGTGACCAGGCCGATGCCACGCTGCTCCTCGTAGCCGCTTTGGCGCAGCAGCGGCAGCAGCAGGCCGCCCAGGGCCAGGATGGTGACGCCGCTACCGCCCGTGAAGGCCGTAAACACCGAGCACAGCACGGCTGCGGCCAGCACGGCGCCGCGCGGGCCGCTGCCGAACAGCGCCAGGCAGACCTGCCCCAACCGCCCGGCCGCGCCGGTGCGCGCCAGCAGCAGGCCGGCCAGGGTGAACAGCGGCAGCGCCGGCAGTGAGGGGTTGACGGTGATCTGGTACTGCGAAATGGGGACCGAGGCCAGCGGCAAGCCATCGGTCCAGAACAAGGCCAGCGCCAGCGCGCCCAGCACGGCAAAGATCGGCGTGCCCAGCAGCAGCAGCACGATCAGGCCCAGCACCCCGGGGAACAGCGGCAGCGCGCGGCCGTCAAAGGCCCAGCTCAGGCCGGCGCCCACGAGCGGCAGGCCGATGGCGGCCAGCTCGCGCAGGCCCAGGCGCGTGCTGCACCGCGAACCCAGCTTGATGCCCAGCAGCGCAAAGCCGAGCGGCATGCTGGCCTGCACCACCCAGACCGGCAGGCCATAGGCCAGTACGCTGGGCGCTTCCATCTCGCTGGCCACGAAGCGCGCCGCCGCATAGGCCAACTGGCCGCAGATCAGCGCCGCGCTGCCGCGCGTGATGGCCTGCAGCAGCTTCGGGCCGGCGAAGTTGGAACCGAAGTCGCTGCCCAGCGTGGCCAGATGGCCATGGCGTTCGGCCGCCACGGCGCCGAACATGGCCAGCACCAGGCCCAGGTGCTGCACCAGCGCGGCCGCGTTGTCGATGCCCGGGCCGTTGAAGGGCCGCATCGCCATCTCGGCCAGCGGCACCAGCACCATCAGGGCCAGGGCGGCGGCCGAGATCCAGGCCTCGACCTCGCTCAGGAAGCCGGGCAGGCGGCGCTCCGTGCTGGGCATCAGCGGTCGACCTCAACGGCCGGCGCGGAAGGCCTTGAGCTGAGCCATCACCTCGTCAAAGGTGTCGGCCGGCACCATCTGGCCGCGGATGCGCGGGTACAGGCGCTCGGCCAGTTCGTTCCATTCCTTCATTTGTTCCGGGCTGGGCTTGCTGACCTTGAGCCCGCGCTTGACCATCGCTGCCACGGCCTCGTCCACTTCCCTGCGGGCCTGCGCGCGCGTGGCCACACCGGCCTTTTCACCGCCGCTCTTCAGTACCGCCTGGGCGGCCGGGTTCATGGTTTCCCAGGCCTTCTGCGTCACCACCACGGCGCCCACCACCGGCGCCCAGTTCAAATCCAGCATGTGGGGCGCACTGGCGTAGATCTGCGTGGCCAGCGCGAAGTAAGGCGTGGTGGGCACCACCTGGATCATCCCGGTCTGGATGGCCGGCAGCACGTCGTTGGCCTCCAGCGGCACCGGGGTGTAGCCCAGGCTTTTCATGATGGCCTGCTGCTCGGGCTCGGCGCCCCAGCTGAAGAACTTCTGCTGCTTGAAGTCGTCCGGCCGCACCGCCGGCTGCTTGGAGAAGAAGCGCACCCAGCCGGCGTCGCCCCAGCTGATGACGATGAAGCCCTTGTCGGCCAGGCGCTTTTCCAGCTGCGGGCGCAGCTTCTCGCGCACATGGTCCAGCTCTTCCCAGCTGCGGAACAGCAGGGGCAGGTTCTGCAGCGCGGCCACGCCGGGGTCGATCTCGCGCAGGCCGGCGGCCGAGAGCATGGCGCCTTGCAGCTGACCGACGCGCAGGCGGCGCAGCAGCTCATGCTCGCCGCCCTGGCTGCCATCGGTGAACACCACCGCCTTGGCCCCGCCGCCCTGCGCGGCGCGCCACCCTTCCACCAACTCCAGCAGCTGCTGGTGGTGCACGCTGCCCTTGGGCACCACGGTGCCGATGCGCAGCTGCACCACTTGCGCCGCAGCGGGTAGGGCCAGGCCAGCAAGACCCAGGGTGGCGAGGCGTCGATTCAGCATGGCGGTCCTTTCAAAAACGCTCGTCGAGCGTGTCCAGCAGCCATTGCGCGCGCTCGCGCATCACGGCATTGGCCAGGTTGGGGTGCTGCGCGGCCACGGCCAGGGCCTGGTGCAGCAGGGCCTCAAAGGCGGCGCGGTCCTGGCCTGCCAGGGCCTCGGCCCGGGCCACGAAGACACCGGCCTTGCGCCCTGCGGCCAGGGTCTGGGCGCGCTCGAAATACTGCGCCGCCTGGGCCGCGCTGCCGCCCGGGCGGGCGGCCTCCAGCGTGCCCATCAGGCTGGCCAGATCGCCACTACCCCAGCCGGGCTGGCGCTGCCAGGCGGCCTGGGCCAGGTTCAGGGCCAGGGGCAGGTCGGCCACGATCTCGGGGCGGTCCTTGACCAGGCTGATGCGTGCCGCCCAGGCCGCCGCGCCCCAGTAGGCCAGGCCCACCTGCTCGGGCTTGAGCGCCGGCACGCCGGCAGCCAGGGCCTTGGCAAAGCCGGCCTGCTGGGTTTCGAGCGCACGCAGCGCATGGGCTTGGGCGCGGGCGTACAAGCGTTCGGCGCGCTGGCGCTGCAGCAGGGCGGCCTTGAGGTTCTGGTTCTCCAGCCGCTCGGCCTCGAAGGCCACGAAGGCATAGGCGTACTGGGTGAAGCCGCCGGCCACGGCACCGGCCAGCGCGCTGTGGCCAGGCTGCTCGCGCAGCACCGATTCACTCAGCTTCAGGTAGAAGGCGCTGGCCTCGCGCGCCAGCTGCAGGTCGTCTTCCTCGTCCTGGCCCTGGGCGGCCAGGGCATCGGCCAGCAGGGCCTGGGAGGAACAGCCCGCAACGAGCGCGGACACCGCAAGGGCAAGGGCAACCAGGGCACGCATGGCCCCACTGTGCCAGGGCGGCGCGCCCGAATGTGACAGTTCAGCGCAACAACTGCAGGCGGCCCTGGCGCAGCAGCTCTTCCACTGCGCTGCGGTCCACGTCCTCGGGCGGCAGCTCCAGGCCGGCAGGCAGCAGCAGGCCCAGGCAATGCTCGCGCGCTTCCTGCTGCGCCAGTGCCAGGGCCACATGGGCCAGCTGCAGCGACAGCGCCCAGGGCTGCGGGCGCTGCGGGTCCAGCGGCCAGCAGGCAAAGCCCACCGAGACGCTGATCTGCAGCACCTCACCCCAGGGCAGGGCCACGGGGTGCTTGGACAGGGCCGCGCGCAACCGGTGCGCACAGGCCTGCGCAGCCTGCGGCTCTTCGGCCGGAATCAGCACCGTGAAGTCCTCGTCGCCCCAGCGCGCCAGGCAGTCGCCCTCGCGCTGCGCCAGCGTCAGCCGGGTGGCCACGGCCCCCAGCACCAGGCTGCCCACATGCTGGCCGTAGCGCAGGTTCAGGGCCTCGAACTCGTCGATGGCGATGCGCACGAAGGCATGCCGGGGCGGGTGGCCGCGCCGCTCGCCCCAGGCCTTGACCATGCGGTTCAGGCGTTCTTCGAGTGAGCGGCGGTTGCTCAGGCCGGTGAGCTTGTCGGTCTCGCTCAGGCGCTCCAGCTCGGCGTAGGCATCCACCACGGCGTGGTGCTGGATCTGCAGGGCTTTTTGCAGGTCTTCCAACTGCTGGCGCGTGCCACGCAGCTCCAGCTGGGCATCGCCCAGCAGCTCATGGCGCTGCGCCAGCCGGTTTTCCAGCTCCTGCTGGTCGTCGTGCAGGCGCTGGGCGGCGCGGCGCAGGGTGCGGGCGAATTGGCCCAGCTCGTCGCGTCGGCCCTCGGGCAGCGGCGGCTCGCCCGCTGCAAGTGCAGCCAGCGCGCCGGGCTCGCCCCGGCTCAGCGCATGCACCCGCTGCTGAAACTGCTGCAAGGGCTGCAGCAGTTGGCGGCCCAGCAGGCGCCGCAGCATCCACAGCTCCAGCACCAGCGCGGCCAGGGCCAGCAGCAGCAGCACGGCCAGCAGCTGGCGCAGTGCCGGTATCTGTAGGGCGTCGGGCTGACGGGCCACCAGCCACCAGCCCGGGCCTTCGATGCGCGCAGCCGCCAGCAGCTCGCCGCCTTCGCTCTGCGTCCACTGCTGCAGGCCCTTGCGGGTGGCTGCGGCCAAGGTCTCGCTCAACTCAGGCGGCGCCGCCGTGGCCAGCAGGGCTTCGCCGTGGGGGCCGAACAGGCCGCCGCGCACACCGGGCAGCAGCTCGGCCTGCAGCGGCCCGAGCAGGCTGCCCAGGCGCAGATCGCTGCCCACGCGCGCCAGCAGGCCGGCTTCCGCGTGGATCGGGGTGCTGCGGCTGATCAGCCAGCCCTGGGTCAGCGGGTCCAGAAAGGGAGCGGACCAGCCGTCCAGCGGCAGCTCGGGCGCGCGCGCCGCCGCCCGGCCGGGTTCGTCGCCGACACGGAAGTCCTCCGGGCCGAACAGGTAGAGCGTGGCCAGCAGCGGCCAGGTGGGGCCGAAGCGCTGCACCAGTTCGGTGGCCAGGGCCTGGCGGACGCCCGGTTCGGCTGCGCTGCCGGGCACCTGGCGGCGCAGGAACTCGGCGCGCAGGGCCTGCTGGGCCTGCTCCAACTGCAGCATCTGGGCGCTGGCGGCGGCGGCGCGTTCGCGCACCAGGGCCTGCAGCGCCGCACTGCGCTCGGCCTGCAAGCTGTGGCGCAGCAGGGCGGCCGTGCACAGCAGCACCAGCAGCAGCAGCGCACCCAGGCGCAGGCCCAGCGCCCACAGGCTGCGCCGGGCCAGGCTTTCGTGGGCGGGGACCGGGGTCTCTGGCATTCAGCCGCGCCGGGCCAGCATGGCCGAAGGCGCGGTGACCTTGGCGTCATAGGGCTGGCGCAGGGTCCAGTTCAGGCGCATCAGGATGCGCCGCACATAGCTCTGCGTTTCGGCATAGGGCGGCACGCCGCGGTAGCGCTCCACCGCGCGCTCGCCGGCGTTGTAAGCGGCCAGCACCAGTTGCACATCGCCTTCAAAGTAGGCCATCAGCCAGCGCAGGTAGGCCATGCCGCCGTGAATGTTCTGCGCCGGGTCGCGCAGGTTCTTGACCTTGAAGCGCGCGGCGGTGTCGGGGATCAGCTGCATCAGGCCCTGGGCGTTCTTGGGCGACTCGGCCAGCGGGTTGAAGTTGCTCTCGGTGGCCATCACCGCCAGCACCAGCTCGGGGGCGAGCTGGTAGTCCGGCGCCACCAGCTTGACGAAGCGCACGATGGGCTCGGGCGCATTGGGCGGGATGGGCAGGGGCACGGCGCGCGCCACCTGCGTAGCCTTGACCACGGGCGGGGTGGGCAACTCGGGCGGCGGCGCGCGCAGGCAGGCCGGCGGCTCGCCCAGCGGCGTGCCCAGGGTCTTGGCCATGTTCTGGGCCTGCTCCAGGCCCTGCTCGGCGGCGGCGGCAAACAGGTGGGCGGCCTGGGCATCGTCGCGCTCGATGCCGCGGCCATTGGTCAGCATCCAGGCCAGATTGAACTGGGCCAGGGCGTCGCCATGGCGAGCGGCGCGGCAGTAGAGCTGGGCCGCCCGCACCGGGTCGCGCAGGCCGCTTTCGCCGTGCTCCAGGGCCTCGGCCTCCTGGCGCCAGCGCTCCACCTGGGCAGGCACCACCGGGCCGGCCTCGGCCGGCGGGGTGGCCGGGCGCGGCAGTTGGTCCAGGCTGAGGCTGGGCAGGGCGCTGGTGGCAGCCAGCAGCCCGCTCGAAGCGAGCAGCGCCAGCCATGTTGTGACGAGACGTTTCACGATGCCAGCAAGTGTAGAAATCCACTCGGGCATGCCTCCCCCCGCAAGTGGGCGAGCCGAGCCACGCGTCGGCCGTGAAAAGGTCACAAGACGGCAGGGCTTGCAGGCTCACCGGCTCTCGCGCAGGGCCACTCACTCCCGCCACACCGCCAGCAAGCTGCCCAGCTTGGCGCGCAGCGGCAGGCGCTCGTCCGAGAGCGCGTCGAGGAAATCCGACAGGCGCTTGCTCTTGACGATGGTGTAGGCCGTCAGCCAGAGCGTGGCGCCCAGCGTCAGGCCGAACACGGCCAGGCGCTGCCAGAGCGGCGAGTCGGCCTCGGCCAGCAGGTTCATGCCCAGGAAGCCGGTGGTGATGGTGCCCACCAGGCCAAAGATGGTGACCACGGTGAGCCGCACCACGGTGCTGGCCTGGCGGCGCACGTTGTCGGTTTCCAGGTACTGCGCCATGTCTTCAATGCGCTGCTTGACCTCGGCGTACAGCGGCTGCACCTCCAGGTGGCGCAGCAGCAGTCGGTGCAGGGCGCGCGCCTGCACCTGTTCGCTCACGTCCAGGAACCAGTAGCGGTGGGTGAAGCGCAGAAAGCCCTCGAAGCAGGCACGGATCTCGCGCTTGAAGATGCGGATGTTCTCGACATCGCCGACGTTCAGACGCCGCAGCGCGTCCACCAGCCGGTCCGAGAACATCAGCAGCGCGGCCTTCTGGAAATGCACCAGCAGGAAGAGCATGAAGTGCTGGTGGCGGAACTGCGCCAGCACGCCGCGTTCGCGGTGCGTGAAGAAGGCGGCGCGCGCGCTGCCCAGCACCAGCAGGGCGTGGCCGCAGCTCAGGTAGCGGGTCCAGGGCGCGGCGCCTTGGTCGCACCAGAAGCGGTCCCAGCAGTGGCGGGCCTCGAACTCGGCCAGGTGCTGCTCGCCATAGGGCAGCTGGCCGTCGCCGGCGCCGCACACCAGGCCCAAGCGCACGAAGTCGGCGCGGCTCAGGCGTTGCGGGTCGTCCAGGGCCAGGTAGGCCATCACCGGCATGCGGGAGTACTCCACCTGCCGGTAGCGCAGCGGGCCGGCCCCCGCGCCATGGTCGGGCACCAGGGGTTCCAGCAGCCAGGCCCAGTGGCGGGCGATGCGCGGCGCGCGGCGCTGCTGCACATGCTGGATGAAGGGCTCGCGCTCGCGCGTGTCCGATTCGGCCAGCACCCGGCCCTCGGCATCCAGAAAGCGGCTTTCGGCCAGGCAGTGCAGGGGCAGGCCGCGTTCGTCCCAGCCGGCCGGGTAGGCGCGGCCCAGGCGGTACAGCAGCTCCTGGGCCTCGGGCAGGGCCAGGTTCTCGCCGCGCAGCTCCACGTTCAGCAGCACGGCATCGATGTCGTAGAAAAAGATCAGGTCGATGTGCACCACCTGCAGGCGCAGCGGCGCGCGGCCGGGCTGGGTGACGACCTCAAAGGCCGCCACATCGTGGCGCCGGAAGGTCTTCATGCCGGATTCACCCAGGCAGTCGTCGTCCTGCTGGGGCGAGCGGCCTTCGCCGAACAGCACCCGCTGCACATAGGGCAGGAAGGTCAGGAACTCCTGGTAGTGGCGCTCGTGAAACTGCTCGGGCCGGCCGGTGTATTCGTCCTGCAGTTCCTGCCAGGGTGAGCCGGGCTGCGCCTGCAGCCATTCCCAGGGCCGGCGCGAACGCGCGGCGGCGCCACTGCGCAGCAGGCGCAGTGGCCAGAGCAGGATCTGGTGCAGGCATTCCACCCGGACAGCGTCTTCGGCCATGCCCCGATGCTGCCGAGGCGGCGCCGCCACAGGCAGCGCGCAAACCCGGCCTTGTGCGCGGCAGCCCGTGGCTATGCTCAAGAGGCCATGGCGCTTGACCTCCCCACCCTGACGCTGTTGCTGCCCCTGCACCTGCTGGCGCTGGCGGCTGTGCTGCCGGTGCTGACCGGCTGGCGCGGCAGCCCGGCGCTGCGCTGGGCCCAGGCCAGCCTGTGGGCCCTGGTGGGGGGGTGGGTCTTTCTGCTGCTGGGTGAACAGGTGGCGCCGGTGTTCGGGCTCACGCTCTCCTACTTCCTCGTCGGCCTGAGCCTGGTGCTGGGCCTGCGCGCGCTGCAAGGTTGGCTGGGCGGGCGCCCCGGCATGCGCTGGGCCTGGGCCCTGCTGGCGTTGGAACCGCCCTTGCTGCTGCTGGGCGCCGAGCAGCCCCTGATCCGTCAGGGCGCGGCCAATGCCTGGCTGGCGCTGCTGCAGGCCCTGCTGCTGCTGGGCCTGGCCTGGCGTACGCCGCGCGCCCCCGAAACCAGCCCGCGCTGGCGCGCCGTGATGGCCCTGCCGCTGGCCCTGCTGTTCGGCATGACGCTGTGGCGCGCCGGCACCGGCCTGCTGGAGCCCACGCTCTACCCCTCGCTGCGCGGCGACTCGCTGTTTGCCCGCAGCTACCTGCTGGTGGCCTTTGTGGGCGCCAGCCTGGGCGCCCTGGCCTACCTGGCCGCCTGGCGTGGCGAGGCCGAGGGCCGGCTGCGCCACCAGGCCAAGACCGACAGCCTGACCCAGTTGGCCAACCGCCGCGCCTTTGACCAACGCGGCAACGAAATGATTGCCGTGGCGCGCCGCCACCGCGAGCCCCTGGCCGTCATGCTGCTGGACGTGGACCATTTCAGCCAGGTCAACAACCTGCACGGCCACGCCCGCGCCGACGAGGCCCTGGGCCTGCTGGCGCGCCTGCTGCGCGCCGCCGTGCGCCCGGGCGACTGCGCTGCGCGTCTGAGTGGCGAGGAATTTGCCGTGCTGCTCAACCGCAGCGAGCGCGCAGGCGCCGAAGCCCTGGACCGCCGCCTGCGCAGCAGTCTGGCCGAGCACGCTGAGAAGGAACTCGGCTTCCCACTGGACTACAGCGCCGGCTGGGCGCTGTTGCGCCCAGGCGACCGGCATGTCGAGGACATGCTGCGCCGCGCCGACGCCGGCCTGTACACCGCCAAGCATGGCGGACGTGGCCGCCTGTGCGCCGAACCGGGCCTGCTGCCCGAAGACCCATGAACGACAACCTGGTGGATGAATGCCGTGGCCTGGACCTCTGGGCCGCCGACCCGGCGCTGCGCGAGCGCCTGGGCGCCGATGCCGAACTGGCACGCTACGGCGCCCAGATCGGCAGCCCCGCCGCCTTTGACTGGGCCGAGCAGGCCAACCGCCGTCCGCCCGAGCTGTACACCCACGACGCCCGTGGCCGCCGCATCGACCGCGTGGACTTCCACCCGCACTGGCAGCGCCTGCTGGCCGCCATCCGGGGTGGCGGCTTCATTGCCGCACCCTTTGAGGGCCGGGGCTGGGCGCATGCCGCTGCGGGCTTCTATCTGCACGGCCAGGTGGAGGCCGGCAGCCTGTGCCCGGCCACGATGACGCAGGCCGGCATCGCCGTCTTGCAGCGCCACGCACCCCAGCTCTACACCGCCCTGCGCGAGCGCCTGCACAGCCGCGCGCACGACGCCACCGACCGCGCGCTGACCGAGAAGGCCGCGCTGTGGATCGGCATGGGCATGACGGAAAAGCAGGGCGGCTCCGACCTGCGCGGCTGCGCCAGCACCGCCACGCCCCTGGGCTGGAGCTGGCAGGGCACACCGGCCTATGTGATCGACGGGCATAAATGGTTTTTCTCCGCGCCGATGTGCGACGCCCATCTGGTGCTGGCGCGCACCGAAGAAGGCCCAAGCTGCTTCCTGCTGCCACGCTGGCGGCTGGACGGCAGCGCGCTCAACGGCGTGCGCATCCAGCGCCTGAAGGACAAGCTGGGCAACCGCAGCAACAGCAGCTCCGAGGTCGAGTTCCACGCCAGCCAGGGCCTGCTCATCGGCCCGCCCGGCCGGGGCATCGCCATCCTGGCCGAGATGGCCGGCTTCACCCGCCTGCAATGCGTGGTGGGCAGCGCCGCGCTGATGCGCGCCGGCCTGCTGCAAGCCGTCCACTGGGCACGTGGCCGCTCGGCCTTTGGCAAGTTGCTGATCGACCAGCCCCTGATGCAGCAGGTGCTGGGCGACCTGGCGATGGAAAGCGAAGCCGCGCTGCAGCTGATGCTGCGCCTGGCCGAGAGCTTCGATGCGCGCGACGACGACCCGGTGGAACGCGCCTGGGCGCGCGTGCTCACCCCCGCCGCCAAGCTCTGGGTCTGCAAGCGCGCGCTGGCCCACACCGGCGAAGCCATGGAGGTGCTGGGCGGCAACGGCTATGTGGAAACCGGCCTGCTGGCGCGCCTGTACCGCGAAGCGCCGGTCAACAGCATCTGGGAAGGCAGCGGCAATGTGATGGCGCTGGACGTGCTGCGCGCCGCCCAGCGCGAGGCCGAGCCGCTGGAGGCCTGGTTCGACCAGCTC
>ERZ761602.6269-NODE-6269-length-13450-cov-8.461366_pt1 | contig 13450 bp, 14 predicted proteins | sample MGYA00512165_ERZ761602 | MGnify/ENA primary metagenome ERZ761602 (study PRJEB28899, sample SAMN02445085) | bioreactor sludge metagenome | biome: EBPR sludge; isolation source: Thorneside wastewater treatment plant | place: Australia: Brisbane, Thorneside...
CACCGCTACGCGCCGGGCGTCACGCACAACACGGAGCACGTCTTCGGCCTGCAGGTGCCCGCCGCGGTGCCCGTGCGCCTCGCGCCCAAGGAGCACCTGCGCCACCGCTGGATGCCGTTCCAGGAGGCCGCCGCCGAGGTGTTCTCCTGGAGCAACCGGCAGGCCATACTGATGCTCCCCGACAAGGTCCGCCCCCCGGCATGAACCGCGGCTCCGGCGACGCCCTCACGGTCGTCACCTACAACATCCACAAGGGCTTTTCCGCCTTCAACCGGCGCCTCGTGGTGCACGAGATCCGCGAACGCCTGCACTCGCTGTCCCCGGACGTGCTCTTCCTGCAGGAGGTGCAGGGCGTCCACCACCGGCACTCGACCCGCCACGAGGGCTGGCCGCAGAACGGCCAGCACGAATACCTCGCGCACGAAGGCGGGCATTCGGCCTACGGCATGAACGCCGTGTACCAGGACGGCCACCACGGCAACGCGATCGTGAGCCGCTACCCCATCCTCAGCAGCGAGAACCTGGACATCTCCCACCACGCGCTGGAAAGCCGGGGCCTGCTGCACTGCGAGATCGGGGTGCCGGGCTGGACGCAGCCGCTCCACGCGATCAACGTGCACCTGGGCCTGTTCGCCCGCAGCCGCCGCCTGCAGGTGGAGTGGCTGGTCGAGCGCATCCGCGAATCGGTGCCCGAGGGCGCGCCGCTGGTGGTGGCGGGGGATTTCAACGACTGGCGCGGCCACGCCACCGCCGTGCTCGCGCGGGAGCTGGGTCTCGCCGAAGCCTTCGAGCGCGCGCTGGGCCGGCATGCCCGCAGTTTTCCGGCGCGCCTGCCGCTCTTCGCGCTCGACCGCATCTACGTGCGCGACCTGCGGGTGGACGCCGCGCGGCGCCTCGCGGACGGGCCGTGGTCGAAGCTCTCCGACCACGCGGCCCTCGCGGCGACGCTGAGGCGCTAGGCGCGAGGGGCCGGGCGTGAGGCGCGTCGCCGGCAACCGCATCACGCTGCTGCGCAGCGGCGGGGAGTTCTTTCCCGCGCTCGTCGCGGCCATCGATTCGGCGGTGGCCGACGTGCGGCTGGAAACCTACATCTTCGCGGACGATCCCACGGGCCGCGCCGTGGCCGAGGCGCTCGCCCGCGCGGCGGAGCGCGGCGCCCGCGTGCGGCTGCTGGTGGACGGCTTCGGCTCGCGCGACCTGCCGGAGGCCTTCCTGGACGCCCTGCGCGCGCGCGGCGTCATCGCCCAGCGCTTCCGCCCGGAGCGCGGGTGGATGCGCTTCCGCCGAAGCCGCCTTCGCCGCCTGCACCGCAAGATCGCGCTGGTGGACGGGCGCGTGGGCTTCGTGGGCGGCATCAACGTGCTGGACGACCGCGAGGGGCACGAGGGCGAAGCGCCCCGCTACGACTACGCCGTGCGCATCGAAGGGCCCCTGCTCGCCGAGATCTACCCGGTGGTGCACCGCCTGTGGTGGATCGTCTCCACGCTTGCGCGCAAGGTGCGCCAGCCCGGGTTCCTGCCGCCCGTCGTGCAGCCCGGGCCCCACGGCGAGACGGAGGCGGCCTTCGTCCACCGCGACAACTTCCGCCACCGCCACGACATCGAGGCCATGTACCTGGAGGGCATCCGCGCCGCGCGGCGCGAGGTGCTGATCGCCTGCGCGTACTTCATGCCCGGCTGGCGCGTGCGCCACGCGCTGATGGAGGCGGCGGCGCGCGGCGTGCGAGTGGCGATCGTGGTGCAGGGCTGGTCGGACCACCGCGTCTTCCAGCAGGCGAGCCGCGCCCTTTACGGCGCGCTGCTCGAGAAGGGCATCGAGATCCACGAGTACCACGCGAGCGAGCTGCACGCGAAGGCGGCCGTGGCCGATTCGCGCTGGGCCACGGTGGGCTCGTCCAACCTGGATCCCTTCAGCCTGCTGCTCGCGCGCGAGGCGAACGTGGCGGTCTTCGACGAGGACTTCGCCCGGGAGCTGCGCGCTTCCATCGACCGGCAGATGACCGAGGGCGCGCGGGCCATCCCGCGCCTGGTGTGGCGACAGCGTCCGCTCGGCGAGCGGGTGAAGGGCTGGCTCGCCTACGCCTACGCGCGGCTCGCGATGGGCATCGCGGGGATCGGGAGCGGGTGGAACTAGTTAGCGATGGTCCGCCCGGTTCGCCGCCGCCCCGCGGATCAAGGTGCCGACGCCGGAGCTGGTGAGCACCTCGAGCAGCAGCGCGTGGGCGACGCGCCCGTCGATGATGTGCGAGCTCTTCACGCCGTTGCGCACGGCGTCCAGCGCGCATTCCACCTTGGGCAGCATGCCGCCGGAGATGGTGCCGTCGTCGATCATCTCCTTCACGCGCTTGGAGGTGAGGCCCGTGACGACCTTGCCCTCCTTGTCCAGCACGCCCGTGGTGTTGGTGAGCAGGATGAGCTTCTCGGCCTGCAGCGTGACGGCGAGCTTGCCCGCGGCCACGTCGGCGTTGATGTTGTAGGCCGTGCCGTTCTCGTCGCTGCCGATGGGCGCGATGACCGGGATGAAGTCCCGCTGGTCCAGCAGCTGGATGATCTCCGGGTCGATGCGCACCACCTCGCCCACCAGGCCCACGTCGATCTTCTTCTTCTTGTTCTCCTTGCTCGCCACCTTGAGCTTGCGGGCGTGGATGAAGTGCCCGTCCTTGCCCGTGAGGCCCACGGCCTTGCCGCCGGCCTTGTTGATGAGCGTGACGATCTCCTGGTTGATGAGGCCGCCGAGCACCATCTCCACGACGTCCAGGGTCTCGTCGTCCGTGACGCGCATGCCCTGGATGAACTCGCTCTGCTTGCCGAGCTTCTGCAGCAGCGCCCCGATCTGGGGCCCGGCGCCGTGCACCACCACCGGGTTCATGCCGATCAGCTTGAGCAGGACGATGTCCTCGGCGAAATCCTCCTGAAGCGCGATGTCGGTCATCGCGTTGCCGCCGTACTTCACCACGATCGTCTTGTCGTAGAAGCGCTGGATGTAGGGCAGCGCCTCGATCAGCACTTCGGCCTTCTGGGCGGAACTCAGCTTGGGGGGCATGGTCTTTTGGCTTCTGGGCGGGGGCGTGGAGGAGGTGGCGGCTATTGTAGGGCGTCATGCCGCCGCCTCGAAAGGGGCCGGTGCTATGATGGCGCGGCCCCGCCGGTCCCCCGGCCCCGATCGCAAGGAGACCCCATGAGCCAGAAGCGAGCCCTCCTCCGTTCCGCCCTCGCCGGCGTCGTCGCCCTCAGCGCCGCCGCCGCCGTCGCCCAGGCCCACGATCCCAAGCCCGAGCCGGGCCGGGAAAAGTGCTACGGCGTGGCCAAGAAGGGCCAGAACGACTGCGGCACCGCCACCCACGCCTGCGCCGGCCTCGCCAAGACCGACAACGCGCCGGACGAATGGAAGTTCGTCGCCAAGGGCACCTGCGCCAAGCTGGGCGGCACCCTCAAGCCCGGCGCGGCCAAGAAGTAGCCTTTCCCTTGGCGCCGCGCTTCCCGGCGCACGCGCCCGATCCCGCCCGGGCCGGCATCGGGCTGCGGGCCCCGCACTTCGAGGCGCTCGCCGCCCGCCGGCCCCCCCTCGGCTTTCTCGAAGTCCACAGCGAGAACTTCTTCGCCGAGGGCGGCCCGGCCCTCGCGTGGCTCGAGCGCTTCCGGGCCGATTACCCGATCAGCCTGCACGGCGTGGGCCTCTCGCTCGGCAGCGCGTCCGGGCTGGACCCGGATCACCTCGCGCGCCTCGCCCGCCTCGCCGATCGCATCGAGCCCGCGCTCGTCTCCGAGCACCTGTGCTGGTCGCGGGCGGGGTCGCGGCACCTTGCGGAGCTGCTGCCGCTTCCGTACACGCAGGAGAGCCTCGATCTCATGGCCTCCCGCGTGGCGCAGGTGCAGGACGCGCTCGGCCGCCCGATCCTGGTGGAAAACGTCTCGGCCTACCTGCGCTACGCCCACTCGACCATTCCCGAGGGCGAGTTCATCGCGACGCTCGCCCGGCGCACGGGGTGCGGGGTCCTGCTCGACGTGAACAACGCCTGGGTCAACGCGGTGAACCACGGCACGGATCCGGAAGCGCTCCTTCGCGCGCTCGATCCCGCGAGCGTGGGCGAGATCCACCTGGCGGGCTACACCGCCACGGACGACGGTCTCGTCGATACCCACGGCGAGGCGGTGCACGGGCCCGTCTGGGATCTCTATGCCCGTGCGCTCGAGCGGACGGGCCCCGTGCCCACGCTCATCGAATGGGACAACGAGCTGCCGCCCCTCGACACCTTGCTGGGCGAGGCCGCGAAGGCCGATCGCCACCTGGCTTCGGCGCGACGGCTGAAGGCGGCGGCCTGATGGCCGCGCTCCCGCTGGCGGACCTGCAGGAGGCCTTCGCGCGCGCAATGCTCGACGGGGCGCCGGCGGAGCTGCTCGCCGCCATCGAAGGCGACTCCGCTGAGGCGAAGCGCCAGGTGGACCTGTATCGCCGCGCCGTGCATTTCGCCATCGCCCGGGCGCTCAGGGCGGCGCACCCCGTCGTGCTGCGGCTCGTAGGCGACGCCTTCTTCGACGAGGCGGCCCGGTGCCACGCGGTGGCCTCGCCCCCGGCCGCGGGGGACCTCAATCGATACGGCGCCGGGTTCGCGGATTTCCTCGCGGCCTACGGCCCCGCATCGGACCTGCCGTGGCTTGCCGATGTCGCGCGCCTGGAATGGGCGATGCACGAGTCGGGCCTCGCGGCCGATGCCCCGCCGTTCGACGCCGCGGCTCTCGCGGCGGTGCCGGCGGGCAGCGAGGAATCGGTCCGCTTGGCGCCCCATCCGTCCCTGCGCCTCGTGCGCTCGCGCTGGCCCGTGCTCGCCGTGTGGGAAGCGAACCAGCCCGGCCGCGACGGCACCCCGGATCGCACCGAAGGCGCGGACGACGTGATGGTGTGGCGCGATGGCGGGCTCGTGGTCCGCGCTCGCTTGATCGACGCGCACCAGGCGCGTTTCGTCGAGGGGCTCCTCGCGGGGCAAACGCTGGGCGATGCCGCGGGCGAGGGCGACTGGGACCTGCCGGGCTTCCTGCGGGACCTGGTGGCGACCGCCGCGATCGCGGGTCCGCCCGGGCGCTAGTTCGCCTTCGCGGCCTCGGTGATGTCGCCGAGGATCCGCCAGCCGGCCGATTCCCGGCGCCACACCCGGACGAAGTGCCCTTTCTCCCCGCCGCGCTCGTAGCGGCCCAGCGTGAAGCCCAGGTCGCCCGCCGCGCTCGCTTCGGCGCGATCGGCGTTCCACGACGCGCGTTCGGCGATGCCGGGCGAAGCGAGGATGCCCGGCGATCCGAGCATCGGCTCGCGGCCATCGCGATAGGCGCGGATCGCGGGCGACGCCCAGGCGCGATAGGCGGCCGCCTGTCCTTCCGCCCCGGAAAGGGCGGCGAATTTCGCTTCCGCCTGCGAAAGGCCCATGCCGTCGTCGGGCGCACCGGCGACGCGCGTGGCCTCGAGGGGCGCATCCCACAGCGACGGCGCGGGGTGGTTGATGCCCAGGTCCACCCAGACGCGCCAGGGGCCGCCGGCTTCGCGCCGCCAGACGGAGAAGTACTGGCCGTAGCGCGGGGGGCGCGAGGCATCCGTGCGCGAGGTCATCTTCGTGGGGCCCGTCGAATATCCCAGGTCCCCGGAGGCGGAGAGCGCGACGAAGGCCGGACGCCAATCGAGCACGATGGGCGGATCGGGATTGCGGCCCACCGCCTCGCGTGCATCGATCGGGCCGCCGCGCAGCAGGACGGAGCCCGGCGCGAACCACGCGAGGAAGGCGGCCTTCATGCCCTCGCGCACGGACTGGGCGGCGAAGGCGGATTCGGCGGCGGCGAGTTCGGCGGGACCGGCATCAGGGGCCGGGGGAGCGGCCGCGCAACCCGCGAGGGCGGCGGCGAGGGCGGCGGGGGCGAGGCGGTTCTTCATGGCCCGATTGTGGTCCGGCGAAGCGACGGGCCGCGTGACGGATTGTGGCCCGGAAGGGCCTTCCCGCGCGGGAAGGCTAGAGCACGTAGCGCGCGAGATCCTCGCGGCGCGAGAGGTCCGCGAGGCGGGCGTCCACGTACGCGGCGTCGATGGTGACGGTGCGCTCGCCGCGGCCGGCGTCGAAGGAGATCTCCTCGAGGAGCTTTTCCATCACGGTGTGCAGGCGCCGGGCGCCGATGTTCTCCGTGGATTCGTTCACCGCGTGGGCGATCTGGGCCAGGCGCCGGACCGCCTCGGGCTCGAACGAGAGCGCGACGCCCTCCGTGGCGAGCAGGGCCTGGTACTGCGTGGTGAGGCAGGCGTGGGTCGCGGTGAGGATGCGCTCGAAGTCCTCCACCGTGAGGCTCGAGAGCTCGACGCGGATCGGCAGGCGGCCCTGCAGTTCCGGGATGAGGTCCGACGGACGCGACAGGTGGAACGCCCCGCTCGCGATGAACAGGATGTGGTCCGTGCGCAGCGTGCCGTACTTGGTGGTGACGGAGGTGCCTTCCACGAGGGGCAGCAGGTCCCGCTGCACGCCCTGGCGCGAGACGTCCGCGCCGCCGTGCTCGCCGCGGCTCGCGATCTTGTCGATCTCGTCGATGAAGACGATGCCGTCCTGCTCGACGGCGCGCATGGCCTGGACGCGGATCTCCTCCTCGTTCACGAGCTTGCCGGCTTCCTCCTCCGTGAGGACGCGCAGCGCCTCGCGGATGGGCAGCGTGCGCTTGCGCCGGCGCGTGCCGCCGAGGTTCGCGAACATGCCCTGCAATTGCTGGGCGAGGTCCTCCATGCCGGGCGGGGCGAGGATCTCGCCGCCGGCGGCGAGGGCCGTGTCCACCTCGATCTCCTTGTCGTCGAGGCGGCCTTCGCGGAGCATCTTGCGGAAGCGCTGGCGGGTGGAGCCGGGCTCGGCGCCCTCCGCGGCGGGCACGCCGGGCAGCAGCGCGTCGAGCAGGCGCTCCTCGGCGGCGTCCTCGGCGCGGGGCCGCACCTTCTGCATCTCGCGCTCGCGGGTGTCCTTCACGGCCACCTCGGCGAGGTCCCGGATGATGGTGTCCACGTCGCGGCCGACGTAGCCCACCTCGGTGAACTTGGTGGCCTCCACCTTCACGAACGGCGCGCGGGCGAGCTTCGCGAGGCGGCGGGCGATCTCCGTCTTGCCCACGCCCGTGGGCCCGATCATCAGGATGTTCTTCGGCGTGATCTCGGCCCGCAGCGGCTCGGGCACCTGCGCCCGGCGCCAGCGGTTGCGCAGGGCGATGGCGACGGCGCGCTTGGCGGCCGCCTGCCCGACGATGTGCTTGTCGAGCTCGTGCACGATCTCCGGGGGCGTCATCATGCCGGCGGGCGCGGCGGCATCGGCGGGGGGCGCGGTCTCGTCCACGGCGGCTAGAGCGTCTCGATCACGTGGTTCTGGTTGGTGTAGATGCACAGGTCCCCGGCGATCTCGAGGGACTTCTTCACGATCGCCTCGGGCGCGAGGTCGGTGTTCTCCAGCAGCGCGATGGCCGCGGCCTGCGCGTAGGCGCCGCCGCTGCCCATCGCGACGATGCCGCGCTCGGGCTCGAGCACGTCGCCGTTGCCGGTGATGAGCAGGGACGTTTCGCGGTCCGCCACGGCGAGCATCGCCTCCAGCCGGCGCAGCAGGCGGTCGGTGCGCCAGTCCTTCGCGAGCTCGACGGCCGAGCGCAGCAGGTGCCCCTGGTGCTTGTCGAGCTTGGCCTCGAAGCGCTCGAAGAGGGTGAAGGCGTCCGCCGTGGCGCCGGCGAATCCGGCGAGGATGCGGTCCTGGTGCAGGCGCCGCACCTTGCGGGCCGAGGCCTTCACGACGATGTTGCCGAGGGTCACCTGGCCGTCGCCGCCGAGCGCGACGCGCTCGCCGCGCCGCACGCTCACGATGGTGGTGCCGTGGAACGGCTCGCCCATGGGGACTCCTAGCTCGCCTTGCGGCGGATGAGGATCGCGTGCCGGTTGAAGCCGAAGGCCTCGAGCAGCGCCGCGTTGAGCTCCGAGAGATTGGACAGGATGACGCGCCGGCCGCCGAGCTGGATCGTCTTCACGACCTCGTAGAAGCGGGCGCCCGCGCCGAAATCCACGCGGAGCACCTTGTCCATGTCGATCACGACCTCCGACAGGCTCGCGGCGTAGCCCGTGAGGTCGGCGAACTGGTTGCCGCTCGCCAGGGAGATCACGCCCTTGAAGACGAAGCCCCCGTCCGACGGCGCGGGCACGGCCCCCGCGGGCGCGGACTTGCTGGCCGCGGCGGCCACGGTGTTCACGTAGGCTTCCCAGTTGGGCGGCGAGACCTCGAAGGCGACGGCGAATTCCAGCCCCAGCTCCTCGAACGCATCCATGCGCCCTTCGAGGATGAGCAGCTCGAAGCGCAGCAGCCAGAAGGCCTTCGCCGCCTCGCCCGTGCGCTCGTTGAGCAGGCCGCGCAGCACGGCCTCGAGCGTGTCGAGGTGGTTGAACCACATCGGGGTCTTCAGGCGCCGCAGCCGCTGCAGGGCGACGGTGAGCAGCTCGGCCTCCGTCGCGGTGAGCGAAGTGACCTTGCCCACGTCGAGGCGCACGGTGCCCATGTCCTCGGCGAACGCGAGGAACTTCTCGATCTCGACGGCGAGCTCGCCGGCGAGGTTGGGCTTCAGGACGAAAAGATCCTTGCGCTCGCGGTTCTGGTTGCGGCGGGGATCCGCGGCGGCTTCCTGCCCGCCGGCCCACACGGGCGGCGACTGCTCGAAGCGCACCGTGTAGAGCATCGAGAGCGCGTCGAATTCCGCGCGGTTCTGCGCGATCTCGTACAGGTCGAAGAGCATGAGCCAGGCCTGCCGGTTGGTGCGGCCGGCGGGGTCCAGGGTCTCGGCCTTGAGGGCGGCCTCGGCCGCGCCCGCGTGGCCGGCGGCATAGAGGATCGCGGCCTCCTGCGCGACGGGAAGGGCGCTCGAGTGGTAGTCCTCGCTGCCCGAGCGCGCGCCGGCGCGCGGCGCGGGGCGCGGGGCGTGGGCGGCGGCGCCGACGGGGGAGGCGGGCACGGGACGGTCCGGTCCGGGGCTCAGGGCTTGACCGCGGAGGCGCCCGTGAGGCGGTAGTACACGACGTCGTTGTCGAGGATGGCCATCCGGCCCGCGACGACGATCGGCTCGAACGTGAAATCGATGGCCTGGTCGGCGATCACCTCCACCATCGATTCCGCGCCGCCCGGCAGGCAGAAGGAGCAATGGGGCGGGAAGGCCGCGAGCAGGAAGCGCTTCTGCTTCTTGGCCTGGTCGAGCGGCATCATGAAGCCGTAGAGCTTCACGTCCTTCTTGTCGAGGTCCTTCACTTCCTTCGGGAAGGACGGGCCGAACTTCTTGTCGGCCTTCTGGACCGTCTTGGTGGATTGCAGGAGCTGCCAGGGGATGGTGCCGGCGGGGGCGGGATCGCCGCCGATCCAGAATCCGCCCTGCCCCGGGGCACCCTGGGCGCCGGGCGCGACAGGCTTCTGCGGCTGGACGGCCAGCGCGGCGGTGGCGGCGAGGGCGGCCGCGAAAGCGAGGGTGCGCGTGAGAGTCATGGTCTTGTCCGCCTATCGTTTCGCCAGCAGGGTCGCCGGGTCGCTCAGGTAGGCCTGCACGGCGGGTACCAGGCACGTCGCGATGCCCGCGGCGGCCACGCCGCCCACCAGCATCGCTTCTCCCGGCGCCCAGGCGAGGCCCGTGAGGGCGAAGGAGCCGGAGGCCGCGAGCCACGCGCCCAGCGCATGCGCCGCGCCGTGACCCAGGGCGAGGCCCAGTATAACCCCCGCCCCCAGGAGCGTCACGCCTTCGGCGAGGACCAATCCGGCGAGCGCGGCGGGGCGTGCGCCCAGGGTGCGAAGCAGCGCGAGATCGTATCGGCGGGACTGCAGCGCCGCCGTGAGCGCGGCGAGGACCGAGAGCACCGCGCTCGCCATCATCACGAGGGCGAACCAGCGCAGGGTCTCGACGCCCACGCCCACTAGGTCCAGCAGGCGGGCGCTTTCGTAGGCGGGCGAGGCGGCCTGCATCGCGGTGGTCGCATTGACGAAGCGCGGCAGCATCGCGGCGGCGAGGGGGGTCGCGTACTTCACGAGGAGCGCGGTGATCTCGAGGCGTCCGCCCTGCGAAGGGGGCCGCATCGCGCCGCCGGGGGCGGCGAGGGCGGGCGAGGGCGCGGCGCCGCCGTGGTGCTCGTGCACGTGCCACACGCTCGACACGGACACGAGCACGAGCCGGTCGACGACGGTGCCGGTGGGCGCGAGCACGCCGACGACCTCGTAGGGGTGTTCGTCGTGCGCCGGGCCCGACTGTGCGAGGCCGTGGGCGCCCGTGATCTTCGCACCGGGTGCGAGGCCGTGGCGACGCGCCACCTCCGATCCGACGACGGCCTCCATGTCGGCGGAGAAATCGCGGCCCGCGGCGAGCTTCGCGTCGTACAGGCCGAGGAACGAGGCGTCCGTGCCGACGATGCGGTGGCCCCGGAACGAATCGCCGAGCGCGACGGGCGTGGCCGCGGCGACCATGGGATGGGCCACGAGCGCCTCGGCCTCGTCCAGGCCGATGTTGCCCGTGGGCACGTCCACGTGGAAGACGGTGGACAGGATGAGTTGCAGGGGGCTGCCCTTCGCGCCCACCACGAGGTCCACGGGCTTCGCGTCCTTCGCGAGTCGCTCCTCCGCCTGGTGGGTGAAGAGCAGCAGGAACGCGAGCGTCGCCGTGCCCAGAGCGAGCATCGTGACGTGCAGCAGCGTGGCGAAGGGCCGCGCGGCGAGATAGGCGAGGGCGAGGCGGGGCAGGTTCACAGGTCCAGCCTCCGGTCGAAGCGCTCGCGCACGCGCTGGTCGTGGGTGGCCACCACGAGGGTCGCGCCACAGGCGCGCGCCTGGGCGAGGAGCAGGTCGAGCGCGAGGGCGCAGCTCGCGTCGTCGAGGGCGCTGGTGGGCTCGTCGGCCAGCAGGAGCGGCGGCCGGTTCACCACGGCGCGGGCGATGGCGACGCGCTGCGCTTCGCCCACCGACAGGTCGCGGGCCTTCGCATCCGCGAGGGCGGCGATGCCCAGGCCCTCGAGGACCTCGGCAAGCCGCGCCTCGTCCGGCGGCAGGCCCGCGAGCCGCTGCGCGAGGCGCAGGTTGTCGCGCACGCTCGCCACGCCGATGAGGTGCAGCGTCTGCAGCACGAGGCCGATGCGCCGGGCGCGAAGGCGGTCCCGGGCGGCGGGCGCGAGGTCCGTCATCGATTCGCCGTCCACGCGCACGGTGCCGGCGGTGGGCGTGGCGAGCCCGGCGATGGCGTTGAGCAGCGTGGACTTGCCGCTGCCCGAGGGGCCGAGCACGAGGCACGCCTCGCCGCGGGCCACGGTCCATTCCGGCAGGTCGAGCACGGTGCGCCCGCCGAAGACCTGGCGGAGCCCGCGCACTTCCAGCATGGCGGGGTTGGGGGTCATGGCGGAATCAAGCGACGCAGTACGCGAGGCCTTCCTCGAAGAGGCGCCGCGGGATGCGCCGGCCGATGAAGACCATCACGCTCTCGCGCTTCTCGTCCGGACCCCAGGGCTTGCCGGGCGTGCCGCCCATCAGCATGTGCACGCCCTGGAAGATCATGCGGCGCGGCTCGCCGTCGATGTTGAGCACGCCCTTGTAGCGCAGCAGGTCCTCGCCGTAGTTCTCCACCATGAGCGACAGGAACGTCTCGATCTTCTCCATGTGCAGCGGGCGCGGGTCCTTCCACACGAAGCTCTTCACGTCGTCGTCGTGGTGGTGATGCGTGTCCTCGAGGAAGGCCGGGTCGATCGCGAGGGCGGCGTTCAGGTTGAAGCCGCGGATGTCGAGGATCTCGCGGATGTCGGCCTGGCCGAAGTTCACCCGCGCCTGGGTCGCGCGGGGGTTCATGGCCCGCAGGCGCTCCGAGAGGTCCTTCGTCGCGGCCTCCTCGGCGAGGTCCGTCTTGGACAGCAGCAGCCGGTCGGCGAAGCCCACCTGGGCGCGGGCCTCGTCGTTGTCGTCGAGCTGCCGGTTGCCGTGCAGCGCGTCCACGACGGTGATCACCGCGTCGAGCAGGAACCGCGCGTGGATCTTCTCGTCCATGAAGAACGTCTGGGCCACGGGGCCGGGATTGGCGAGGCCGGTGGTCTCGATGATCACGCGGTCGAAGCGCAGCTCGCCCCGGTGGCGGCGCTCCGCCAGGTCGCCCAGGATGCGCACGAGGTCGCCGCGCACGGTGCAGCACAGGCACCCGTTGTTCATCTCGACGATCTGCTCTTCCTTGTCCTGGACGAGGATCTCGTTGTCCACGCCCGTCTCGCCGAACTCGTTCTCGATGACGGCGATGCGCTCGCCGTGCTGCTCGGTGAGGATGCGGTTGAGCAGCGTGGTCTTTCCGCTGCCGAGAAACCCGGTGAGGATGGTGACGGGGATGAGGTCCTTGTCGATCGGGTCTTGGGCGGGCATCGGGCGCTCGGAGTCGAAGGGGTCAGGGGCGGGCCGTCGCGGGGGCGGCGGCAGGGCGGGCCGGGGCCCGGAGGAAGGAATCGAATATCTGGGCGACCTGCGATTCTTCAAGGTCCCGCGCGATCACGACGATGCGGGTCGCCCGGTCGGCGTCGGGCCAGGCGGGCAGGGCGGCCATCGGGTAGAGCGTGTGGTGCACCGCGTGCAGTGCCACCGGGCCGGGCGTGCCGGCGACGTGGGCGAGGCCCTTCAGGCGCAGGACGCGATCGCCCGCCACCTCCAGCAGCGTGCCGAGGGCGTCCTCGAGGTCCGCGCGGGCGAGCGGGGCGTCGTGGGTCCAGCACGAGGCGCGGATGCGCGGGTCGTGGACCGACGCGCCGGCGCCCATCGGCGCGTAGGCCCCGGCATTGAGCCAGCGGCGCGGATCCGCGAGGCGCCCGCCGGCCCGCGTGAGGCCCACGTCGAGCAGCCAGTCCGCGGGCACGTCGCCCTGCGCGGACCGGCGCCGCGGGGCGCCGGGATTGAGCGCCGCGAGCCTCGCTTCGAGCGCGTCGAGGGTGGCGGCGCTCGCACGATCGGACTTGGTGATCACGATGCGGTCGGCCATCGCGGCCTGCTTCACGCTCTCGGGCTGCGTCTCGAGCTGCGCGAGGCCGTGCTCGCCGTCCACCGTCGTCACGATGCCGGCGAGGGAATAGCGCGCCGCGACCAGGGGCAGCTCCACCAGCGTGCGAAGCAGCGGGGCCGGATCGGCGAGGCCCGTGGTCTCGACCACGGCGCGCGCGAAGGCCGGCACCTCGCCCGCCGCGCGCTTGAAGTGAAGGTCCCTCAGGGCCTGCACGAGATCGCCCGCGACGCGGCAGCACACGCAACCGCTCGGCAGCAGCACGATGTTCTCGCTCGCGGTGCGCACCAGCGCGTGGTCGATCGCGACGGGCCCGAACTCGTTCACGATCACCGCCGTGTCGGCCGCCGCGGGGTCGGTGAGCAGGCGATTGAGCAGCGTCGTCTTGCCGCTGCCGAGGAAGCCGGTGAGGACGAGGACGGGCG
>ERZ761602.6271-NODE-6271-length-13446-cov-20.277948_pt1 | contig 13446 bp, 14 predicted proteins | sample MGYA00512165_ERZ761602 | MGnify/ENA primary metagenome ERZ761602 (study PRJEB28899, sample SAMN02445085) | bioreactor sludge metagenome | biome: EBPR sludge; isolation source: Thorneside wastewater treatment plant | place: Australia: Brisbane, Thorneside...
AGGTTGCCGCGGTCGACCAGGAACAGCACGCGGCGCGCGCCGGCGAACTTGATCAACCGGTAGATGAAGCTGATCGCGGTGAAGGTCTTGCCGCTGCCGGTCGCCATCTGGATCAGCGCGCGCGGCTTGTTGGCGGCCAGCGAGCGCTCCAGGTTGTGGATCGCGGTGATCTGCGCCGGCCACAGTTGCTGCTTGCTGACGCCGTCGCCCCCGTACCCCCACTCCGTGAGCAGCTCGGGCATGGCGCGGACGCGGGCCAGGAAGGTGGCCGGCGCGAACTCGACGCGCTGGGTGGCGTGCGTGCCGCTGCCGGTGGTGAAGACCGGCGTTCGCGGCAGCGCCTGCAGCCAGTCGATCAGCGTTTCGGGCCGATGGAAGGCGAAGACGTTGCGCGCGCGTGGTTCGGGGTCGAGGCCGTTGCTGAAGTGCGTTTCGGCGCCGGTCGATTCGAAGATGAAAGGCAGCGGCCGTCGCCATGCCGGCAGGCCGCGCGGCAAGCCCTGTGCGTAGCGCGCCGACTGGATCTCGACGCCGGTGAGCGTCGCTCCCTGCTTCTTGGCTTCGATGACGCCGGCGGCCTTGCCGTCGAGGTAGAGCAGGTAGTCGGCAAAGCCGTGCCCGGCTTCGAGCGCGAACTCGCGCAGCGCGACGCCGTGGGCGGCGTGAATGTCGGCCGCGGCGACGTTCTGGACTGACCAGCCGGCGGCGGTCAGCAGTTGGTCGATGCGCTCGCGGGCGAGTTGCTCGGTGGCGGGCATGGCGGCTATGGCGCGCTGGCGTCAATCGCGCCAATTGCCGCCAATGGCAGCGACGGTAGCAGGAACATCGCTTCAGACTCCCTGTTCTGGTTCTTCCTGGTGCGCCGCAGGCGCTGAGGCCACTGGCACGCGTGCCGTATCGCAGCGCTCCCCGGCGGCTGCCGCGATGAAGCTGACATCTTGCCACAGCGACGCGCGGAAGACATTCCTGCGCTTGGGATGCGCGGTCGTCGAGTTTGCGGCCGTGCCGGCCGTGGCGCGTTTGGCCACTGGATGCTGGCGTTGCGCGCCAAGCGCGGTTTGCTCCCGGTGACGGTGCTTGGCGCCCCCGCGGGCCACTCCGCATTTCCCGAGTGTAAGAACGACGCACGGTGGGCGGACCAAGACCCATCAACTGCAGCGCGTCGAGGTTTCCAATGAATACGGCATTGCGCTTCCTGCTCGATACGCTGGCCCGGATTGGCTCGTCGATCCTCTCCGGTGGCCTGGTTTCGTGTCTGGTGCTCGACCGGCTTGAGCCGTTGCACATCGCGCTGATGCTTGCCGGCGCGGTCTTGACGGCGCTTGGCTATCCGCTCGCCAGGAAAGCATCGTGAAGCGACCGCGCCGCCCGTTCCCCGGACTCATGGTGGCAAGAAAAAGTTGATTTGACTGTAAGGAAATACGGCGTTCGTCCGACTCTGCTGCATGGCGCTGGCCGACACGGCATTCTCCGCTTGGAGATCGCTTGCCGCTACGCGAGTCCGTGACCAGACCCGGCTGTTTGACCGGGTCTTGCGCAATGGCCAGCACGTCGCCGCCAGCGCCCGCAGGCGTGGTGCTGTCCCGCCCCTCAACCCCTCAGCTCCCCCAGCCAGCCACTCGGCGGCGACAAGTGCCGTTCGACCGGCGCCTGCAAGGGCTGCTCCGACCGATCCGGCAATGCTCCGGCCGGGTGGAAGTCGCCGAGGCCCGCACCAGCAGAGCGCTTGCGTGTAAGAAGCCGGCTCTTCGCACGACTACACCGGCAGCAGGCGCAACGAGCTGCTCAAGAACGAGCATCGAGCGCCTCGCCGATCCAGCAGCTCGCCCATCGGGGGCGATCGCGTTGTCAACGACCAAGGAGATTGACCATGACCAGCACCATCACCAGACAGACCACCGCCGCCGCGCTCGCCCTTGCCCTGGGTGCTGCGCTGACCGTCAGCGCAGTACCGGCAACCGCCGCCGACGACGCGATGGCCCAGGAAAAGTGTTTCGGCGTCGCGCTCAAGGGCAAGAACGACTGTAAGGCCGGCGCCGGCACGACCTGCGCCGGCACCTCGAAGATCGACCACCAGGGCAACGCGTGGTCGCTGGTTCCTGCCGGTAGCTGCGAAAAGACCATTTCGAAGACTTCCCCGACCGGCCACGGCCAGCTCAAGGAGTTCAAGGAGAAGAAGGCCTGATCGGCAGGTCTGGAACGGCGGAGCGCCGATCAGATGATGATCGCTGATCCCCGGGTGCCGCCGGGCGGCGGCGCCTCTGGCCCGCGGCAAGCCCGCTTGCCGGCGCGGGCCGGTATCGGGCTCAAACCCGAGCACTTCCGGCAGATCGTCGATACCTGGCCGAACCTCGGTTTCTTCGAGGTCCATGCCGAGAACTACCTGGTCGACGGTGGGCCTTTCCACCATTACCTGGGCCGCATCCGCGAGCACTACCCCTTGTCGATGCACGGGGTCGGCCTGTCGATCGGCGGCGAGAGCGCGCTCGACGAAGCGCACCTGGACCGGCTGGCGGCGCTGCTCGAACGCTACGCGCCGCAGTCGTTCTCCGAGCATCTGGCGTGGGCGAGTCACGGCGGGGTGTTCGTCAACGACCTGCTGCCGCTGCCCTACACGGCACCGACCCTGCAGCGTGTCTGCGAGCACGTCGACCAGGTGCAGACGCGTCTGCGGCGAACGATCCTGCTCGAAAACCCGGCGACCTACGTCGAGTTTGCGGCGTCGACGATGGCCGAAACCGATTTCATCACCGAGGTCGTTCGGCGTAGCGGTTGCGGTCTCTTGCTCGACGTCAACAACGTCCATGTCTCGTGCATCAACCATCACCGCGATTCCTACGCCTACCTGCGTGCCTTGCCGCTGGCGGCGGTGGGCGAGATCCATCTGGCGGGATTCGCGACGCAGCACGACGCGGCCGGGGACCCGCTGTTGATCGACAGCCACGGCGCGCCGGTAGCGCTGGCGGTCTGGGACTTGTACGCGTACGCGCTCGATCGCGTCGGGCCGGTGGCGACGCTGATCGAGCGCGACAGCGACCTGCCGTCGCTCGACGTGCTGGTCGCCGAGGCCGCGCACGCCGACAGCCTGCTGGGCGTGCACGCCGGTAGCGCTGCTTCTGCCGACAGGCGCCCCGACGCGCGCCCGCAGCCTTGCCCGCCGGGTGCGCCGGAGCTTGCGGCGTGAGCGCACAACAACAATTCTTCGAGGCGCTGCTCGACCCGGGGCAAGCGCCACCGGCGGGACTCAGCGCCTGGAACGCCTCCGACCCGGCCACGCGCTTCGCCGTCTATCGCAACAACGTGCTGGTCTCGTTGATCGACGCGCTCGCCGATAGCTACCCGGTGACGCAGGAACTGGTCGGCGAGGAGTTTTTCCGGGCAATGGCGCGACTGTTCGTCCGCGCCGAGCCGCCGCGTTCGCCGCTGCTGGCCTTCTACGGCGAAGCGCTAGCCGGCTTCATCGAGCGCTTCCCGCCGGCGGCATCGCTACCGTATCTGGCCGACGTCGCCCGGCTGGAAATGCTGCGGGTGCGCGCCTACCATGCGGCCGATGCCGGACAATTGCCAGCCGGAGCGATCGCGCAAGCGCTGGCTGACGCCGAGACGCTGCCCGATCTGCGCGTCGGACTGCACCCCGCGCTGCGGCTGCTGCGTTCGCCGTACGCCGTGGTCTCGCTGTGGGCAGCGCATCAGGGGATCGCCGAGATCTCGGCTGTCGATCCCTACCAGCCGGAGAATGCGCTGCTGCTCCGGCCGCATCTCGACGTCGAACTGATTCGACTCGACCCTGGTGCCGGCGCCTTCGTCGCGCACTTGTTGAACGGCGAGACCCTGGGCAGCAGCGTCGAGCAGGTCAGTCTGGCGCACGGCGACTTCGACCTCGGCGGCATCCTGGCGCTGCTGATCCGCGCGCGGGCCATTACATCCATCACCACAGCAAGAGAGGAACATCGATGAACGCGAATGTCACCAATCTCGGCGTCGCCACGCCGCACGCCGGCCATGACTCGCAGCCGATCCAGCTGATCCGGCGCGTGCTCTCGCTATTGAGCTGCATTCCGGACTCGCTGATCGCGGCGATCGGCCGCTTCTCGATTGCGGCGGTGTTCTGGAAGTCGGGGCAGACCAAGATCGAAGGTCTGGCGATCGATCTGATCAATGGCGAGTTTGTCGTCGGCTGGCCGCATCTGTCGGACTCGGCGCTGGCGCTGTTCCAGCATGAATACAATCTGCCGCTGGTTCCGCCCGGACTGGCCGCGGTGCTGGCCGCGCTGGCGGAACACCTGTTCCCGATCCTGCTGCTGTTCGGTCTGGCGACGCGCTTTTCGGCGCTGGCCCTGCTCGGGATGACTTCGGTGATCCAGCTTTTCGTCTACCCGGACGCTTATCCGACACACGGTGTCTGGGCGGCGGTGTTGCTGTACCTGGTCGCCAGAGGCCCCGGCAAGCTGTCGGTCGATCACTGGCTGGCGCGTCGCTACCAGGATTCGTGATCTCCTGAGCGCGCGCGGCATGCTGCGCAGGGCGCAGAGAAAGGCGTCGCGATGGGACTGGCACTCGCCTGGCTGGGAAGGCAGCTGGCCCGCTATCTGGGCAAGGCCAGGCACGTCCACGGCAGCGGCCCGGCGGTCGCGCCGGATCGGTTGCTGGCGTGCCTCGAACCCGGCGACGTGCTGCTGGTCGAGGGCAACAGCCGCGTCAGCAGCGCGATCAAGTACCTGACCCAGTCGACCTGGTCGCACGCGGCTCTCTACGTTGGCCCGGCGCCGGGCCTGGCCAACGCCGCACGTGCTGCCGGCCACTGCTTCATCGAGGCTGACATGCTTGACGGCGTGCGCAGTGTCGGCATCGACGAATTTCGTGGCCTGCACAGCCGCATCTGCCGGCCGCTGGGTTTGCGCAAGAGCGATTGCCAGCAGTTGATCGCCTTCGCCGTCGCCCGCCTCGGCAACCGCTACGACCTGCGCAACGTCATCGACCTGGCGCGCTATCTGCTACCGACGCCGCCGGTACCGTCAAGGTTTCGTCGCCAACTGCTGGCGCTGGGCAGCGGCGACCCGACCCGGGCGATCTGCTCGACGCTGATCGCGCAGGCGTTTCAGTCGATTCGCTACCCGATCCTGCCGATCACCGACACCCACAGCGCCGACAGCCCGACGTGTCCCGGCTGTGTCGAGGAGATCCTGCGGGTTCGCCACCACAGCCTGTTCGCGCCGCGTGACTTCGACGTCTCGCCATACTTCCAGATCGTCAAGCCGACGCTGGCCGGGCCCTTCGACTTCACGGCGCTGCACTGGGACGACGCGCCAGCCGCCGGGCGCTAGTCGTCCGGCTTGTCCTGCCGTTCATTTGCACCCTTGACGTAAGCGCGCGTGATCTGCCGTAGCGCATCCATCTGCTTGCCGAAGTTGCGGCATCCAGAGCAGATCAGGACATGCACCTTGAGCGACAGCCGCTCGCTCAGGCCGAGCGTTCGCTCCTGCGATTCCGAAAGCAGGCGAGTGACTTCACGACAGTTCAGCATGGCTGCTCTCCGGCCAGAAACCAGCGGTCCTCGAGGCACTCGCGCAGGCGCAGGCGGGCGCGGTGCAGCATCACGTGCAGGTTGCTGATGCTCAGGCCGACGGTTTCGCAGATCTCCTGTGAATCGAGTTCGACGAATTCGCGCATCATGAACACCCGCGCCTGATTGCCGGGCAGGTTTTCCAGGCAGGTCTCGAAGACCAGCCAGAATTCACCTTCGCGCAGCGCTTCCTCGGGGTGTGGCCAGGCGCCGGGACGCTGATCCGCTTGCCAGAAGCCCTTCTGGTTGAACAGCGACGAGAAATCCTCTTCCTCCTCGTCCTCGCGCAGCAGGCTGCTGGCGTCGATGGTGCGCTGTTTCTGGCGCAGGATGTCGGCGATCTTGTTCTTGAGGATCGCGAAAACCCAGGTCTTCAACGCTGCGCGGCCGGCGAACGTCCTGGCGTTGCGCAGAGCGCCGATCAGCGCTTCCTGCACCGCATCCTCGGCGAGGTTGGCGTCGGACAGTTGCAGCGTCGCGAATTTGAGCATCTGGCGGCGCAGGCTCTCCAGGAATCCCGTATCGGCGAGCAGCGAGCTGCTCTCGCTTGCTGCGGATCTGACCACCTCCGGCATGGTTTCGCCTTGACTCATCTCGACTCCTCGTTGCTGCTGGCCTGGCCGCTTTATAGCGGGTAACACGGCAAGGTGACAAGTCTTTCGCGGTCGCTCGGCTTGTCGGCGGGCTGGCAGGCGTTGCGCGAGACCACGACGCGACGCCGCGATTGCCGCTGCTGGTGCTTGAATCGCTGTTGTTGAATCGCTCGGGCGAATGGGAGGATTCTTGTACGATAGATGCTGCGGAATCGTTCGTGAGGGAGTAGCGCCAATGACTGTTGCAGACCCTGCCAGCACCTGCCGGAAGGGATGGCCGTCCGCCCCTTGGACCGCCGCGGCTGTCCGCGGCCGCGCAGCGGCGCGGCGGACGTCGATCACGTCGCCGGCAGCCAATGTGGTGAGGAACGCTCGGTGAGCTTTCGCATCCTCGCCCTTGGCGACACGGCGCTGACCATCGAGTTCGGCGACGGTGTCGAGCGGCATTTGCTGGCAGCCGTGGCGGCGCTTGACGAGGCGCTGGCAAAGCTGATCGACAGTGGTGGCCTGCGCGGCATCGTTGAAACGGTGCCGACCTTTCGTTCGCTGACGGTCATTTATGATCCTCTACGCAGCAGTCGCGCCGAAATCGAACCGGCGATCCGGGCGGCCATCGAGCCGCCCGGCGCAGCGCTTTCGTCTGGCGGGCGTCGGTGGCTCCTGCCGGTCTGCTATGGCGACCAGAACAGCGCCTGCGGACCCGATCTCGACGAGCTGGCGGCAGCCTGCGGCTTGACCGCGGCCGAAGTGATCCGCCTGCATGCAAGCGGCAGCTACGCGGTGTATATGCTTGGCTTCCTGCCCGGTTTCGCGTTCATGGGCGACCTGCCGGAGGTGCTCGCGCGGCCCCGTCGCAGCGAACCGCGGCTACGCGTGCCGGCCGGCAGCGTGGCGACCGCCGGCACGCTGACCGCGATCTACCCGTGGGAGAGTCCCGGTGGCTGGCACCTGATCGGCGCCTGCCCGGTGCCGCTGTTTTCTCCGGCGTGGCCGCAGGCGGCGCTGCTGCAGCCTGGTGACCGGGTCGGTTTTCGTGCTGTAGACGAAGCCGAGTATCGGTCGCTGCAGGTTGATCTGGCTGCCGCACGCGCCTCGCCGCAGCCGCCAGCGTCGCTGCTGTGCGAGCCCGCAACCGAGCGATGAGCGCCGCCCTCGAAATCGTCAGCCCGGGTGCCATGGCGTCGATCCAGGATCTCGGTCGGCCCGGCTTGCGGCGGGTCGGCGTGCCGCGCGCCGGCGCGCTGGAACCGGGCTGGCTGCGCCTGGCCAATGCGCTGGTGGGCAACGAAGAAGCGGCGCCGGCAATCGAATTCTTTGGCGGTGGCCTGCTGATGCGGGCGCTGGAACGGCCTGTGCGGGTAGCGTTGGCCGGTCACTTTTCGGCAACGGTGATCGCCGCTGACGAGCAGCGGCGAGTTGACTCGTGGCGCAGCGTCACCCTGGCACCCGGCGAGACGCTGCGCTGCGCAACCCTGGCCGAGGGTCGCCTGGGCTACGTCGCGCTGGCCGGGATCAGCGTGCGGCGCCAGCTCGGGAGCGCCTCGACCTACGCCCGGGCCGGCCTGGGAGGCCTCGACGGCCGCCTGCTGGGGCCCGGTGACCGTCTTGCGGCGGCAGCGTGCAGCGGCGCCGAGAAGATGCTCAAGGAGCCACCGCCAGTCGACCCGTCGCCGATTCGCGTCGTCCTCGGTCCGCAGGACGATTACTTCGACGAAGCGTCGATTGCCCGCTTGCTGAGCGAGGCCTACCAGGTTTCAGCGGCTGCCGACCGGATGGGCATTCGCCTCGACGGTCCGCGGCTCGGGCATCGGCCGGAAAAAGGCGTCGAGATCACCTCGGACGCGACCGTGCCGGGTTCGATTCAGGTGCCTGGCCAGGGCCAGCCGATCGTCTTGCTCGCTGACGGGCAGACCGCCGGTGGCTATCCCAAGGTGGCCACCGTGATCTCGGCCGACCTGCCGCGGCTGGCGGTGATGGCGCCGGGGCAGACCCTGCGTTTCGTGGCGGTGTCGGTGCCTGCCGCCGAGTTCGCCGCGCGCACTCGTGAGGCGGCGTTGCAAGCGCTGATTGCCGGCATCGGCGCGCTGGCCGAGCCGGGAGCGCTCGATCTGCAGGCGATCTACGACGCCAACCTGGTCAGCGGCGTGGTCGATGCGCAGGCGGACGACGGCACCCTGGCAGCGAGCGGCAAGACCGCCGAGGGGGACAGGACGGACACCATGGGCGACGAATGATGATCGACACGATCAATCTCAACGCCGACCTCGGCGAGAGCTTCGGCGCCTGGGAAATGGGCAGCGACGCAGAACTGCTGCGCATCGTCGGCACCGCCAACATCGCTTGCGGTTTCCACGCCGGCGATCCGCTGGTCATGCGCCGCACCGTGCGGCAGGCGCTGGCTGCCGGCGTCAGCCTGGGTGCGCACCCGTCGTTTCCCGACTTGCAGGGTTTCGGGCGGCGGGCGATGCAGCTACCGGCCGCCGAGCTGGAGGCGATGCTGATCTACCAGATCGGCGCGCTCGCCGGCATCGCCAGATCGGAAGGCGGACGCCTGACGCACGTCAAGCCACACGGCGCGCTGAACAACCTCGCCTGCGAGGACGTGGCGCTGGCGACCCAGGTGGCGTCGGCGATCCGCAGTCTCGATCCGTCGCTGATCCTGCTCGCGCCCGCGCTGTCGAAGCTGGCGCTGGCCGGCGAAGCGGCCGGCCTGCGGGTGGCTGCCGAGATCTTCGCCGACCGCGCCTACGGCGAAAGCGGCCACCTGGTGCCACGCAGCCAGGTCGGCGCGGTGCTGCATACGGCCGACGAGTGTGTCGCGCATGTCCGGCGCATGCTCGACGCGGGCGGTATCGTCACCGTCGGCGGGCGGCTGATCCGCACCGGGTTTCACAGCATCTGCGTGCATGGTGACGGCCCGCAGGCGGTCGCCGCGGCGAGTGCCATTCGTGCCGCGCTGCTGGTCTCCGGGATTCGCCTGCTACCGCTCCCCGAGGTGCTCTAGCTGTCGCTCAGGTCTGGCCTTTGGTCGGCGTTGGTTTAGAATGACGGCATCGCCGCGGCGAGCGCCGCATGGCGCATGGCGGGGCCGGGCCAGGCTGAGCAGGCGGGGGAGCCGACCGGCCGCACCGTTCGAAAAACCAGGGGCGAGGAAGCGCTCCGCGCACCGGACAGACGCTGATGCCTCACAGAATTCTCAAGGTCCCCGAGCGTGGCATGCTCGACGCTTACGAGCAGGTGCTTTCGGCGCGCGGTTTTTCCGCCGACGCAGCGCAGCGCACCGCCGCCGAACGCCTGCAGCGCCTGTACTACGAATTGCTGTCGTTCAAGGTCGGGCGTGGCAGCGCTTTGCGGCGCTTCTTTTCGCCGCCGGCGGTGCCGCGCGGGGTCTATTTCTGGGGCGGCGTCGGGCGCGGCAAGAGTTTCCTGATGGACTGCTTCTTCGACGCGGTGCCTTACCGGCGCAAGCGGCGGGTGCACTTCCACGCCTTCATGCACGGCGTCCATCGCCAGCTGAAAGAATTGAAAGGCGAGACCGATCCGCTGCTGCGGGTTGCCGAACGCATTGCCGGCGAGGTCCGGCTGCTGTGCTTCGACGAGTTTCACGTCTCGGACATCGCCGATGCGATGATCCTCGGTCGCCTGCTTGAAGCGCTGTTCGAGAAAGGCGTGGTCTTCGTGATGACTTCCAACTACCCGCCCGACAGGCTTTATCCGAATGGCCTGCAGCGCGAGCACTTTCTGCCGACGATCGCCCTGGTGAAAGCGCGGCTGGACGTGCTGGAAATCGATTCCGGAGTCGATTACCGGCTGCGGACACTGGAACAGGTCGAGATCTTTCATTACCCGGCCGACGCTGCGGCCGAGTTGAAGATGGCCGAGTATTTCAGCGCCATGGCCGGCGGCGAGGGTGCGGCCAAAGGCAGCATCGAGGTCCTCGGGCGCCCGGTGCCGACCTTGCGTCGCGGCAACGGCGTGATCTGGTTCGACTTCAAGTCCCTGTGCGGTGGCCCGCGCTCGCAGAACGACTACCTCGAGCTGGCGCGTGGCTACCATACGGTGCTGATGTCGGCGATCCCGAAAATGTCGGGAAGCATGGCTTCCGAGGCGCGGCGCTTCACCTGGCTGGTCGACATTTTCTACGATCACAAGGTCAAGCTGATCGCCACCGCCGACTGCAGCCCGGATCAGCTCTATACCCAGGGAACCCAGGCCAGCGAGTTCTTTCGCACCGCCAGCCGCCTGACGGAGATGCGCTCGCGCGAGTACCTCGGCTTGCCGCACCTGTCCTGAGGGACCGGGGGGCGCGGCCGGGCTAGAAGAAGTCCAGGTTGACGCACAGCCGGTTGCAGCCGGAGTCACGGGCGGCGGCGAGCAGCGAACGGACACGTTCGATCAGCGCCGCCGTTTCCTCGCCAGTGAATTCGCTTACCCCGCCGCTGATCGTCAGCGGCCCCTGCGGGTCGTTGGCATGACTGCTGTCGATCAGTTCGCGCAAACGTTCAAGGCCGATGATCGCGTCGTTGACGCGCACGTTGGGCAGAATCAGCAGGAATTGGTCGCTGCCGAAACGGCCAACCATGTCGAATTCGCGCAGGCTCTTGGCGAGCAGCCGGCCGAGGCCGCTCAGTATGCGCTCCCCGACTGCTGCACCGTGCGCTGCGCAGAGGCCCTGGAACTGGTCGATGGCAATCAACGCGAGGGCGAACGGCGTCCCGTAGCGCCGCGCTCGGCGCCCCTCGTCGTCGAGCAGGAGCGAGATATAGCGCTCGGTGAAGACGCCGGTCAGCGGGTCGTGTGTCGGCAGCTGCCGGGTTTCGCTGGCCAGCCAGTTGTGCCGGCTGAGATCAGCCAGCGTCAGCAGAACCTGCCGCAGGCTGCCGTCGGCGGCGAAGACCGGGAAGGCGCTGGCGGTACACCAGGTCGGTGGCCCGGCGGCGGGCCTGGAGCCCCCGCTGCGGATTCCGATGGCCCGCTGACGAATCGCCTGCCCGGTCTGCAGCACCTGCATTTCGAGGCGGTCGGCGGCGGCCAGAGGCTGACCGTTCTCGTCTTCCCAGCTGGCCGGCGTGTCGCCGAGCAGTGCGGCGGCCTGCGTATTGCGCCGCTGCAAGGAGCCGTCGGCGGCAAAGACCAGCAAGCCGATGCTGAGGCTATCGAGCAGCTCGGCATAACGCCCGATTTCATCGTCGTCGGCACAAAGATTGACGAGCGGCAGATGGTCTGGACTATCGGTCATCGACGGACGGCGTACTTGCAGGACGATCCTTGCATCCTACGCCAGAATTTCTCCAGGCGCCGCGATATCGCGCGGCGCCTGGCCAATCCTCAAAGCCCCGTCAGGCGGCGGCCAGAGCCTGCTCGAGATCGGCGATCAGGTCGTCGATATGCTCGATGCCGATCGACAGGCGAATCATTTCCTCGGAGACGCCGGCCTTGGCCAGTTCCGCCGCGCCCAGCTGGCGGTGCGTCGTCGACGCCGGGTGGCAGGCCAGTGACTTGCTGTCGCCGATGTTGACCAGCCGGGTGAACAACTGCAGCGCATCCTGGAAGCGGCCGCCCGCTTCCGCGCCGCCGCAGTCGGTGCCCTTGACGCCGAAGGTGAGAATGCCGGAAGCCTTGCCCTGCATGTACTTCTGCACCAGCGCGTGGTCCGGGTGATCGGCCAGCCCGGCATAGTTCACCCAGCTGACCTTGGCGTGTCCCTGCAGGTAGGCGGCGACCTTCTCGGTGTTGGCACAGATGCGGTCCATGCGCAGCGGCAGGGTTTCCAGCCCCTGCAGGATCAGGAAGGCGTTGAACGGCGAGATCGCCGCGCCCATGTTGCGCAGCGGCACCACGCGCGCGCGCCCGATGAAGGCCGCCGGGCCGAGCGCTTCGGTGTAGATCACCCCGTGGTAGGAAACGTCGGGCTCGTTGAGTCGCTTGAAACGTTCCTTGTGCTCTGCCCACTGAAAACGCCCACTATCGACGATCATGCCGCCGATCGAGTTGCCGTGGCCACCGATGTACTTGGTCAGCGAGTGCACGACGATGTCGGCGCCATGCTCGAAAGGACGGCACAGGTAGGGTGACGGGACGGTGTTGTCGACGATCAGCGGGATGCCGTGCCGATGCGCGATTTCGGCGAGTTGCTCGAAGTCGGTGACGTTGCCCAGCGGGTTGCCGACCGATTCGCAATAGAGCGCCTTGGTCTTGCCGTCGATCAGCTTCTCGAAGCTGGCCGGATCGGCATAGTCGGCGAAGCGCACCTCGAGCCCGTATTGCGGCAAGGTGTGCGCAAAGAGGTTGTAGGTGCCGCCATAGAGCGTCGATGCCGAGACAATGTTGTCGCCCGCTTCGGCAATCGTCTGGATGGCGTAGGTGATCGCCGCCTGCCCGGAGGCGACGGCGAGCCCGGCAATGCCGCCTTCGAGGGCGGCGACACGCTTTTCCAGCACGTCCTGCGTCGGGTTCATGATCCGCGTGTAGATGTTGCCCGCCACCTTGAGGTCGAACAGGTCGGCGCCGTGCTGCGTGCTGTCGAACGAGTACGAGGTCGTCTGGTAGATCGGCACGGCGACCGCCTTGGTCGTCGGTTCGGGACTGTAGCCGGCGTGGACGGCGAGGGTTTCGAGCTTCATGCGGTTTCTCCCTGAGTGGTTGGCGCGGTGTTTCGACTGGCCAGCATCTTAGCACCAGCGATTGCCGCCGTCGGAGCTGGAGGCGCCCGCTCGCCAGCACGGCGGCCACCGCACACTGTCGGCAAATCTTACAGTGGTCTCTTCGCCAAAAAATGAATAGCCAATAAAGCAGACGCTTGGCTCAGCGGTATGAAAGTTGCTTGAACCGTGCCGGCCACCCATTTCGCGCCGTTGCCACCAAGAAGCGATCGGGATGGCCGTTGGCCACCGGGGTGAACTGCTTGTTCGATCGGGTGGCGGTCAACAGCAAAGGAGGAGGGCGGAGCAGGGTGTCGCGCTGCGCAAGATGAGAATGATTGCTCTTGCCCTTGGCGCGATGTTCGTCGGTGCCGCCAAAGCGGCATCGACGACCCTCGTTCTTTCGCCAATCCTGGCATGGCCGGGGTGCGCAGCGGACGTCACGCGCTCACGCTCAAATTCAGCGCTGCGGGCAAGCGCGCCGGGCAGCGAACGCGACGGTTCTCGCCGGCCTATCGGACCCCTGCGGTTCCTGAAGGATGCCGACCCCTCGCCTGCCTTGTGGCGAACCGGAGCAGCGAGACACGGTCGCGTTTAGCCTGCTCCGCCGCCGTCGCTTGCTGGCTGCCGCCTGAGCCACTCCGGCAAC
>ERZ761602.6272-NODE-6272-length-13446-cov-4.404152_pt1 | contig 13446 bp, 14 predicted proteins | sample MGYA00512165_ERZ761602 | MGnify/ENA primary metagenome ERZ761602 (study PRJEB28899, sample SAMN02445085) | bioreactor sludge metagenome | biome: EBPR sludge; isolation source: Thorneside wastewater treatment plant | place: Australia: Brisbane, Thorneside...
GACCGGGACGGCAGCCTGCAGAAGCGTGACACCGGCTCCAGCCTCGGGGGCACCATGCGCCTCGGGGCGCAGGAGTGCCGGCTGCAGGCCGGCACGCTGGCCCACGACCTCTACGGCACCGAGATCATCCGCGAGCGGCACCGGCACCGGTTCGAGTTCAACAACAACTACCTCGACCGCCTGAGCAACGCGGGCCTGGTGTTCTCGGGCTTCTCCATCGATGGCCTCGTCGAGGTCGTCGAGCTGCCCGACCACCCCTGGTTCCTCGCCTGCCAGTTCCACCCGGAGTTCCAGTCCAATCCGCGGGATGGCCATCCGCTCTTCACCGGCTTCGTGCGGGCCGCGCGCAATTTCCGGGCCGAGGACCTGCCCGCCGTCGCCCGCGCATGAAGCTGGCCGGGGTCGAGGTTGGCGCCGACCGGCCGCTGTTCCTGATCGCGGGTCCCTGCGTCGTCGAGACGGAGACCCTTGCCGTCGAGACCGCCGGCCGCCTGAAGGAAATCGCGGGCCGCTTCGGGGTGCCGTTCGTCTTCAAGTCCTCCTTCGACAAGGCCAACCGCTCCTCCCTGCGCAGCTACCGGGGGCCGGGCATCGACGAGGGCCTCCGCGTGCTCGCCGAGGTCCGCCGCCAGGTCGGGGTGCCGGTGCTCACCGATGTCCATGAGGACACACCGCTCCCCGAGGTTGCCGCCGTCGTCGACGTGCTGCAGACCCCCGCTTTCCTGTGCCGGCAGACCAACTTCATCGTCCAGGTGGCGAGCCAGGGCAAGCCGGTCAACGTCAAGAAGGGCCAGTTCCTCTCCCCCTGGGAGATGGCCAACGTGGTGGCCAAGGCCGAAAGTACCGGCAACCCGGGCATCATGGTCTGCGAGCGGGGTTTCACCTTCGGCTACAACAACCTGGTGACCGACATGCGGGCCCTCGCGGTACTGCGCGAGACCGGGCGGCCGGTGGTGTTCGATGCCACCCATTCCGTGCAGCTGCCGGGTGGCCGTGGCGACGCCTCGGGGGGGCAGCGCGAGTTCGTGCCGGTACTCGCCCGGGCTGCGGTGGCCGCGGGCGTGGCGGGCGTGTTCATGGAGACCCACCCGGACCCGGACCGGGCCCTGTCCGATGGCCCGAATGCCTGGCCCCTGCACCTGATGGCGGACCTGGTCGAATCCCTGGTCGAGATCGACCGGGTCGTCAAGCGCCGGCCGCCGGTAGAGCTGGCAATCCCGAAGAAAAACCGAGAGTAGAGACGAGGAACCGATGAGCGCGATCCGTGACGTACATGGCCGGGAGATCCTGGATTCCCGCGGCAATCCCACCGTCGAGGCCGAGGTCCGGCTCGAGAGCGGGGCCTTCGGCCGCGCCGCGGTGCCGTCGGGCGCCTCCACGGGCAGCCGCGAGGCCGTGGAACTGCGGGACCGCAATCCGGCCCGTTACCTCGGCAAGGGCGTGCGGCGCGCGGTCGCCATGGTCAACGGCGAGATCCGCAGCGAGCTGCTCGGGGTCGACGGCTGCGACCAGCGCACGGTCGACCGGCGCATGATCAACCTGGACGGCCGGGCCAACAAGGAAAACCTGGGCGCCAACGCGATCCTCGCCGTTTCGCTGGCTGCCGCCCACGCGGCGGCCGCCGAGCGGGGCCAGCCCCTGTACCGCACGCTCGGGCCCGGCACCGTGCTGCCGGTGCCGATGATGAACATCGTCAATGGTGGTGCCCACGCCGACAACAGCGTCGACATCCAGGAATTCATGGTGCTACCCGTGGGCGCCGGGTCCTTCAGCGAGGCCCTCCGTTGCGGCACCGAGATCTTCCATGCCCTGAAGGCGGTGCTGAAGGCGAAGGGCCTGTCCACGGCGGTGGGCGATGAGGGCGGTTTTGCCCCGGACCTGCCTTCCAACGCGGCGGCCCTCGACACCATCGCCGAGGCCGTGGGCAAGGCGGGATTCCGGCTGGGGCAGGATGTTTTCCTGGGCCTCGACGTGGCGAGCAGCGAGCTGTACCGGGACGGCGCCTACCACCTCGAGTCGGAGGGCCGCAAGTTCACCCCCGAGCGCTTCGCCGCCTATCTCGCCGGGCTCGTTCGCCAGTACCCGATCATCTCGATCGAAGACGGCATGGCGGAGGACGACTGGGCTGGTTGGGCGCTGCTCACGCGGGCCCTGGGCGCCCGGGTCCAGCTGGTCGGCGACGACCTCTTCGTCACCAACACCGCGATCCTCGGCCAGGGCATCGCCGAAGGCATTGCCAATGCCATCCTCATCAAGCCGAACCAGATCGGGACGCTCACCGAGACCCTGGCGGCCATCGACATGGCCGTCGACGCCGGCTATGCCGCGGTGATCTCCCACCGCTCGGGGGAGACCGAGGACTCGACCATCGCGGACATCGCGGTCGGCACAAGAGCTAGCCAGATCAAGACCGGCTCGCTCTGCCGGTCTGACCGCATTGCCAAGTACAACCAGCTGCTGCGCATTGAAGAGCAGCTCGGTTCCGAGGCACAGTACGCGGGCCGGGCGGCGTTTCCGGTGAAATTGCCGGGCTGAGCCGGCGGCACTGGCCCGGGGGAGGGTGGCATGCGGGACGAAGTCTTCCTGATGCGGGCGGGGATCGGGCTCCTTTCCGTCCTGCTCGTGCTGCTGCAGGTCCGCCTCTGGGTTTCCGACGACGGCTTCCGGGAGGTCGCGCGCCTGGGGACCCTCATCGCGGCCCAGGCCGACGAGAACACCCGCCTCAGCCAGCGGAACCAGCGGCTGGAGGCCGAGGTCGTGGAGCTTCGCAAGGGGGACGCCGCCGTGGAGGAGCGCGCCCGGGCGGACCTCGGGCTCATCGGGCCGGGCGAGACCTTCTTCCTGTTCGGGGCCGGCCGGCCGGCCGGCTGAGCCCGCCCGTCGCACCCGGCGCCGCCGCCGTGCTCCACATCCAGCACCACGATGCCGTGGCGGAGATCCGGATGGACCGGGCCCCCGCCAACGCCCTGAACCTGGCGCTGGTCGAGCAGCTGCTCGCCGCCCTGGAGACCGTCCGCATGGATGGCGCGAGGGCCATCGTGCTCACGGGCCGGCCGGGGATGTTCAGCGGCGGCCTCGACGTGCCCGAGCTGATCCAGCTCGACCGGCGGCACATCGAGTCGTTCTGGGGCCGTTTCTTCAGCCTCACCCATCAGCTGGCCGCGAGTCCCGTGCCGGTCGTCGCCGCGGTCTCGGGGCATGCGCCGGCCGGCGGTGCCGTCCTGGCCCTCCACTGTGACTGGCGCATTGGCGTCGCCGGCCGGTTCCGCATCGGCCTCAACGAGGTGCAGGTGGGCCTGCCGGTACCACCCACGATCCTCGTCGCGCTCGAGCTGGCCGTCGGCCCCCGGCAGGCGCTCAGGCTGGCGTCCCGGGGTGAACTCGTGACCATGGAGGAGGCCCTCGCCGTGGGTCTCCTGGACGAGCTGGTGCAACCCGACGCGCTGCTCGCCGCGGCCCTGGCGCGGGCGGGCGAGTGGCTGGCCCTGCCACCGGTCGCGATGAACACCACGCGACTCGCCACCAAGGCGCGCCTCATCAGGGCCCTGGAAGGGCCTGCCGACGTTGCCACTGCCACCAGCTGGTGGTTTTCGGCCGAGACCCAGGCCGGCATGCGCCGGCTGGTCGAAAAGCTGGGCCGGGGCTGAGCCGCTACCAGGCGTAGGCCTCGGGGGCGGGGCCGCCGGGACCGGGGAACAGCGTGTCGAGGCGGGCCAGGAACTCCTCCGGCAGCCGGATCTCAAGCGCGCGGAGCGACTCGTCGAGCTGGGCGACGGTGCGCGGCCCGATGATCGGCGCGGTGACGCCGGGCTGGTGCAGCAGCCAGGCAAGCGCCACGTGGGCCGGGTGTTCGCCGAGCCCGTCGCACAGTGCTTCCCACTGCCGGATCCGGTCGCCCTCGGTCTCCAGCCAGCGGCTCACCATCGGGCCTGCGCTGCGGCCCTCCCGGGCCTTGCGCAACGCGCCCCCGAGCAGTCCCCCCGCGAGCGGCGACCAGGGGATCACGCCGATCCCATAGGCCCGGGCCGCCGGCAGCACCTCGAGTTCCACGGTCCGGCTCCGGAGGTTGTACAGGGACTGCTCCGAGACGAGGCCGGGCATCCGCCGGGCCCGGGCCGCCTCCTGGGCCTGCGCGAGATGCCAGCCGGCGAAGTTGGACGAGCCAAAATAGATCACCTTGCCCTGCTGGCGCAGGACCGAGAACGCCTCCCAGATCTCGTCGAAGGGCGTTTCCCGGTCGATGTGGTGCATCTGGTAGAGATCGATGTGATCGGTGCGCAGCCGCCGCAGCGACTCGTCGCAGGCCGCGCGGATGTGCAGCGCGGACAGGTGCGTGGTGTTGGGCCAGTTGTCAGTGCGTCCGAAGCCCTTCATCGAGTTGTAGAGCTTGGTGGCGATTACCGTGCGCTCCCGGCGCTCGCCCCCCTTCGCGAACCAGCGGCCGATGATCTCCTCGGTCGCGCCGGGTCCCGCCGTGCCACCGTACATGTTGGCGGTGTCCACGAAATTGATGCCGAGTTCCAGGGCCCGGTCGAGTATCGCGTGGGCCTCCGGCTCGGCGGTGTACTGGCCGAAATTCATCGTCCCGAGCGCGAGCCGGGAGACGCGGAGGCCGCTACGGCCGAGGTGGGTGTACTGCATGGGAGTTTCCTTCAGCGGGCGAGCAGGACGTACACGGCGCCGGTGCCCCCGTCCCGGGCGGGCGCCGTCGTGAAGGCGAGCACCTGGTCCCACTGGGGCAGCCAGCGGTTCAGCTTGACCTTGAGGACCGGGCCGCCAGGCCCGGAGCGCAGGCCCTTGCCGTGCACGATCCGCACGCAGCGCAGGCCCTGCAGGAGCACGTCGTTCATGAATTCCCTGAGCATGAGCCGGGCTTCGTTGGCCGTGAGGCCGTGCAGGTCGAGTTCATCCTGGATGGCATAACGGCCACGGCGCAGTTCCTTGAGCACCCGTAGGGGAACCTGCGGCCGGCGAAAGCTGAGTTCCTCGCCACTCTCCAGGCCCACTTCCGCGGGGCCCCGCGCCAGCGATTCCTCGAGCACGGCCTGGTCATCGGCGCGGGCGAACCGGGCCCGGGGTGCCGGTGCCGGCTTGCGCAGCGGCACGCGCCGGCGGGACTTCACCGGCCGCACCGGGCCCACGAGGTCGCCGAACCGGGCGGCATCCTCGCCGGGGGTGTGCTTGCCATCCTTGCGGGTCAAGAGCGCCCTCGCATGCCTCTGCGCTATGCATTAGCATTCTAGGGCTTCACCGCCCGGCTGCCCAACAAAGAATGCGACTGCTCCTCTCGAACGACGACGGCTATCAGGCCGACGGACTCGCCACGCTCGCCCTGAGCCTGGCGGACCTCGCCGAGATCACCGTCGTCGCGCCGGACCGCAACCAGAGCGGGGCCAGCCACTCCCTGACCCTCGAGTCGCCGCTCCGGGTGCACAAGACCCGCGAAGGCATCCACTACGTCAACGGGACCCCCACCGACTGCGTCCACCTCGCCATCACCGGCCTGCTCGAGCAGGAGCCTGACATGGTGATCGCCGGGATCAACCATGGGGCGAACCTCGGCGACGATGTGCTCTACTCGGGCACGGTGGCCGCGGCGGTCGAGGGCCGTTTCCTCGGGCTGCCGGCGATCGCGGTGTCCCTGACCGGCGAGCACCGCCACTTCGATACCGCCGGCCAGGCCATCCGCACGCTGTTCCAGCACCTGGTGGGTGCGCCCCTGCCGCCGGACACCATCCTCAACGTCAACGTGCCCGACGTGCCCTTTGGCGAACTGCGCGGCTTCAGGGCCACCCGCCTCGGCTACCGGCATCGGGCAGAGAGGGTCGTGGAGGCCCGGGACCCGAAGGGCAGGCGGATCTACTGGGTGGGGGCGGCCGGCCCGGGCCAGGACGCCGGCCCGGGCACGGACTTTCACGCCATCGAGCACGGCTACGTTTCCGTCACACCGCTGAAACTCGACCTTACCGACCGACCGCGGGTCGAGCTCATCGCCGGCTGGCTGCCGAAGTGAGGCGGGGCGGGGGCATCCGGCCGTGACGGGCGGCAGGCAGGTGATCAACGGCATCGGGATGACGTCGGCCCGCACGCGGGAACGCCTGGTCCGGCGCCTCGGCGAGACGGGAATCACCCATCCCGCCGTCCTCGAGCGCATTCGCAGCGTGCCGCGGCACCTGTTCGTGGATGAAGCGCTCGCCAGCCGCGCCTACGAGGACAGCGCCCTGCCGATCGGCCAGGGCCAGACCATCTCCCAGCCCTGGGTCGTCGCCCTGATGACCCAGGCCCTCGTCGCCGACGCAGAGCTGCCCCTGCGCAAGGTCCTCGAGGTCGGCACCGGCTGCGGGTACCAGACCGCCGTCCTGTCGCCCTTCGTCCGCCAGCTCTTCACCATCGAGCGCATCGGGACCCTGCAGCAGGCCGCCCGCACACGCCTCAACCAGCTGGGCTTCGACAACGTCCGGTACCGCCACGGCGACGGGTTCAAGGGTTGGCCGGGCCAGGCCCCGTTCGACGGCATCATCGTCGCAGCGGCGCCAGCCGGCGTGCCCCCCGCGCTCCTCGAGCAGCTCGCCGAGGGCGGTCGCCTCGTGATCCCGGTGGGGCCTTCGGGCCAGCAGGACCTGGTGCGTTTTACCCGGCGCGGGGACGACTACCAGCGGGAGCTGCTGTCCCGCGTGTCCTTCGTCCCGCTCGTCGAGGGCACGGGCTGAGCCGCGGACCGAAGGCCCGACTGCCCTCCCGGCTGCTGCTCGGGGTGGCCGTCCTCGCAATCGCGGCCTGCAGCGGCGCGGTGCGCTGGGAAGAGCGTGCGCCCGGCGCGACGGGACGTGTGGCCCGACCGGCAACCCCGGCACCGGTGTCCCGCCCCGATACCCACACGGTGCGTGCCGGGGAGACCCTCTATGCCATCGCCACGCGCCACGGCCTGACGCCTGCCGAGCTCGCGGCCTGGAACGACCTCGGCGACGGCACGCTCATCCGGGTCGGGCAGCGGCTTCGGCTGTCACCACCGGCCGGGTCGGCCGCCCCGTCCCGGGCGCCCGAGGCGGCGGCCGGGGAGGCGCCGCCCGGCTGGCAGTGGCCCGTGGCCGGTCCCGTGCTGGTCCGCTTCGGCGAGTCGCCGGTCACCGCGTCGGGCGTGCAGCTGGGTGGCCGGCGCGGTGATCCGGTGCGGGCGGCGGCCGGCGGCCAGGTCGTGTATGCCGGCAGCGGCCTCAAGGCCTACGGCGAGCTGCTGATCATCAAGCACAACCCCACGTGGCTCAGCGCCTACGGCTACAACGAGGCGCTGCTCGTGCGGGAGGGCGAGCGCGTGGCGCCGGGACAGGCGATTGCCCGCATGGGGGAGGGGCCCGCGGGCAGCGAGGGCGGTCGGCGGCCCGTGCTGCACTTCGAGATCCGGCGCAACGGCATCCCGCTGGATCCGCTGGGCCAGCTGCCGCTACGGCGCGAGTAACAGCGCCGCGACCACCCGCCGGTCCTCGCCGGCAAGCACGTTGTAGGTTCGGCAAGCGGCTGCCGTCGCCATGACCTCGAAGCCAACCCCGCGGCCCATGATCCCGGTAACGAGCCGGTTGCCGGCGAAGCGGTGCACCGTTCCCGTGCCGAAGAGGATCAGCTCCGGTTCGAGTTCCAGTGCGGCGGCGAAGTCGTCGATCGTGAGTGACTCCAGGGGTCGGGGTTGCCAGCCGGTGATGATGCGTTCCGGGCTCACGATGAGGTGACCCGTATAGGTGGTGCCGCTGATGACGACGGTGGTCCCCTGCACCGACTGTATATAATTGCCCGAGCCCTGCTCGGCGTGCAGCTTCATGATCGCTCCCTGCCCCGGACGCACCTTAGCATGACCCTGGCGGCCGCCGGCGGCGTTCCCACGACCGTGCGTTGCCGTCCGGTTGCGACCGACCTCGTCGGGGCGCTGCCTGCGGGCCTGCATCCCGTCGTGCGCCGCGTGCTCGCCGCCCGCAACGTTGCACCGGCGCAGCTTCGCGCCGGGCTGGCCGACCTCGAGCCCGTGAATTCGCTGCCTGGCGTCGCCGCGGCCGCGGCCCGCCTTGCGGCGGCCCGGGCCGCCGGGGAGCGCGTCCTCGTGATCGGTGACTTCGACGCGGATGGCGCCACCGCCACGGCCCTCGCGATGACCTGCCTGCGCGCCTTCGGCTTTGCCGCCTCGGGCTACCTCGTTCCCGACCGGTTCACGCTGGGCTACGGGCTGTCGCCCGGGGTCGCGGAACTCGCCGCCGGCCACCGGCCCTGCCTGCTGCTGACCGTCGACAATGGCATCACCAGTTTCGATGGCATCCGCCGCGCCGCCGAACTCGGCATGGAAGTCCTGGTCACCGACCATCACCTGCCCGCGGCCGAACTGCCACCGGCAGCCTGCATCGTCAATCCCAACCTTGGCGGGTCGACGTTCGCGAGCCCGGCGCTCTGTGGCGTCGGCGTGGCCTTCTACGTGATGGCGGCGACCGGCCGCCTGCTCGCAAGCCAGGGTCTCGTGACGCCGGAGCTGGCGCGGGAGGCCGTGACGGCCTGCCTGGACCTCGTCGCACTCGGTACGGTCGCCGACCTGGTGCCCCTCGATTTCAACAACCGCATCCTCGTGGCCGAGGGGCTGCGGCGTATCCGGGCGGGTCGGACGCGCCCCGGCATCGAGGCGCTCTTCCGAGTGGCGGGGCGGGAACCCGCCAGGGCCCGGAGCAGTGACCTCGGTTTCGCGATCGGCCCGCGCCTGAACGCGGCGGGCCGGCTCACCGACATGCGCCTCGGCATCGAGTGCCTGCTGGCCGCCGATGGAGCGGCAGCCGCCGCGGCCGCCGGGCAGCTCGACGAGCTCAACCGGGAGCGACGCAGCCTGCAGGAGCGCATGCAGGCCGAGGCCAGCGACCAGCTCGCCGGCCTGGCGGGTGACGCGGGCGCCGTCACCTGCCTGTTCGACGAAGGCTGGCACCCCGGCATCGTCGGGCTCGTGGCGAGCCGGATCCGCGAGCACACCGGACGGCCCGCCATCGCCTTCGCGCGCGCGGGCGAACCTGGCCTGCTGCGCGGGTCGGCCCGGTCGGTGGAGGGTATCCACGTGCGGGACGCCATCGCCAATGCCGTCGCCGGGCTCGGCGCATCCACGATCCGCTTCGGCGGCCACGCGATGGCAGCGGGACTCACGCTCGCGGAAGCCGAGTTCCCGCGCTTCCAGGCGGCTTTTGCGGCGGAGCTGGACCGGCTTGGCAGTACCTGCGGGGCCGCACGCGTCCTCTGGACCGACGGCGCCCTCGAGCCGGCGGACCTTGACCTTGCCGTGGCCGAGGCGCTCGCGGCGGCGGGGCCCTGGGGCCAGGCGTTCCCCGAGCCGCTCTTCGACAACCGTTTCCTGGTGAAGGACCAGCGCGTCGTGGGTGAGCGCCACCTGCGCCTCAGGGTGCAGCATCCGGACGGCGGTGCCCCGCTCGACGCCGTGGCCTTCCACCAGGCCCCGCTGCCCGGGGGGCGGAGTGCCTCCGCACGGCTCGTCTACCGGCTCGACGTGAATCACTACAGGGACAGCCGGACGGCCCAGCTGGTTGTTGAGCATCTGGAATGCGTCTAGCATTCCCGCTTTCCCGCACCGATCCCGCCCATGGAAACCGCCCAGATCAAGCTCTCCATCCGCGACCTTCGCGAGCGCAGTGGCGCTCTCAGGGGGTATCTTTGACGTCGACGCCAAGTCCCGCCGGCTGAGCGAGGTCCGGGAGGCGCTCCAGGATCCCGCGGTGTGGAACGACCCAGCCCGGGCCCAGGCGCTCGGCCGGGAGCAGGCGGAGCTCGAGGCGGTGATCACCCGCTTCGCGCGCATCGACCAGTCCCTAGACGACTCCACCGGCCTGCTCGAGCTGGCCGAGGAGGAGGGCGACCAGGGCACCGTGGACGAGGTGGCGAACGATCTCCGCTCGGTCACCGAGGACCTCGAGAGCCTCGAGTTCGGCCGCATGTTCTCGGGCAAGCATGACGCGTCCAACGCCTTCCTGGACATCCAGGCTGGTGCGGGTGGCACCGAGGCGCAGGACTGGGCTGCCATGCTGCTGCGCATGTACCTCAAGTACGCGGAGTCGAACGGCTTCTCCGCCGAGATGATCGAGGCCTCGGCCGGCGAGGTCGCGGGCATCAAGAGCGCCACGATCCACGTGGTCGGTTCCCACGCCTACGGCTGGCTGCGCACCGAGACCGGCGTGCACCGGCTGGTCCGGAAGTCCCCCTTCGACTCCGGCAACCGGCGCCACACGTCCTTTGCCGCGGTGTTCGTCTCCCCCGAGATCGACGACGACATCGAGATCGACGTCGATCCCTCGGACCTGCGCATCGACGTCTACCGGGCGAGCGGCGCCGGCGGCCAGCACGTCAACAAGACCGAGTCCGCCGTGCGCATCACCCACCTCCCGACCAACACGGTCGTGCAGTGCCAGAGCGAGCGCTCCCAGCACAAGAACCGGGCCACGGCCATGAAGCAGCTGCGGGCGAAGCTCTACGAACTCGAGGAGCAGAAGCGCCGCGCCGAGGCCCAGGCCCGCGAGGACGCCAAGACCGACGTGGGCTGGGGCCAGCAGATCCGGTCCTACGTGCTCGACCAGTCCCGCGTGAAGGACCTACGCACCGGGGTCGAGTCCGGCAGTCCCGACAAGGTCCTGGACGGGGACCTGCGCAAGTTCATCGAAGCCAGCCTGAAGCAGGGCCTCTGACCATGACAAACGAGGACAACAAGCTCGTCGCCGAGCGTCGCCGCAAGCTGGCCGAACTCCGGGCGGGGGGCTTCGCCTTCCCGAACACCTTCCGCCGGACCGCCCTGGCTGGCCAGCTGCACGCCGTCTATGCGGGCCACTCCAGCGAGTCCCTCGAGGCCGATCCGGTCGAGGTACTCGTGGGTGGCCGGATGCTTACCCGCCGGGTGATGGGCAAGGCCAGCTTCGCCACCCTCATGGACCGCTCCGGCCAGATCCAGGTCTTCCTCCAGCGCGAGGTCGTGGGTGACGACACCTACGCCCTGTTCAGGAGCCTGGACCTCGGCGATATCGTCGGGGTGCGGGGCGTGGTTTTCCGCACCAGGACCGGGGAACTCAGTGTCAAGGTCGCCGAGCTGACCCTGCTCACCAAGTCCCTCCAGCCCTTGCCCGAGAAGTTCCACGGCCTCACCGACCAGGAGGTCCGCTACCGGCAGCGCTACGTGGATCTCATCGTGAACGAGGACACCCGGCGGGTCTTCGAGGCCCGGACCAGCGTGGTGCAGTTCCTGCGCTCGTATCTCAACGCGCTCGACTTCCTCGAGGTCGAGACACCCATGATGCAGATGATCCCGGGTGGCGCGGTGGCCCGGCCCTTCATCACCCACCACAACGTGCTGGACCGGGAGCTGTACCTGCGGGTGGCCCCCGAGCTGTACCTGAAGCGCCTCGTGGTCGGTGGCTTCGAGCGGGTCTACGAGCTGAACCGCAATTTCCGCAACGAGGGCATCTCGACGCAGCACAACCCCGAGTTCACCATGCTCGAGCTGTACATGGCCTATGCGGACTACCGCACGCTCATCGACCTGCTGGAGAACCTGCTCCGCGGCCTCGCCGCCCACGTGCTGGGCTCCACCCGGGTGACCTGGCAGGGGCGTGAGCACGACCTCGGCCAGCCCTTCCGCCAGGTGTCGGTGGAGGAGGCCGTGCACCTGCACAACCTTTCCCTGGATCGCACCCGGATGCGGGACGTCGCGTACCTGCGGGGTGTCTGTGGAACACTCGGGATCCCGGTGAAGGAAGGATACGGCGCCGGCAAGCTGCTGATCGAGATCTTCGAGAAGACGGTCGAGCACCAGCTGGTGGACCCGACCTTCGTCACGGGCTATCCGGCGGAGGTGTCGCCGCTCGCCCGGCGTTCCGATGCCGACCCGTTCCTCACCGACCGGTTCGAGTTCTTCATCAATGGCCGGGAACTCGCCAACGGCTTCTCCGAGCTCAACGACTCCGAGGACCAGGCGGCCCGCTTCCGCGCCCAGGTGCAGCAGAAGGAAGCGGGTGACGACGAGGCGATGTTCTACGACGCCGACTACATCACGGCGCTCGAGTACGGCATGCCGCCCACCGCCGGCCTTGGCATCGGCGTGGACCGGCTCGTGATGTTCATCACCAACCAGCCCTCGATCCGCGACGTGCTGCTGTTCCCGCACCTGCGGGACGCGGGTGGCTGAGGACGCCGCTCAGCCGGCGTCGTTACCCGGCACGGCGTAGGGCAGGCCCAGCCGGTCCACGGGCACCTGCGCGTCGCCGTCCAGGAACAGCGGGCCGGCAAGCTCGTCCAGGACCACCGCGGCGAGGAACTCGCAGCCACCGGGCGTGGCGGCGGACGACACCACCTGGCCCGCAACCCCCCGGCTGCCGGCCAGCGTGGCGCCCGGCACCGGTGGCGGCGTGGCGGCCCCGAACCGGAACATGCGGCGCTTCACCCGACCCAGGTACTTCATCCGGGCCACGATCTCCTGCCCCGTGTAGCAGCCCTTGGTGAAGCTGATGGCGCCAAGCAGGTCCAGGTTGAGGGTGTGGGGTACGAACTCCCCGGCGGTCGCGGCGAGTACGGCCGGCAAGCCGTCGCGGATGTCCGCGAGCCGCCAGTCGTCGATGGTGCCTGCTTCGGCCCCGCCGACCGCTGCGCCGGCCAGCAGAAAGCGGGCTGGGGCGCCGGCGAGCCGGAGGGCGCCAGCAGGCACTTCGTCCGGCCCGGTCACGACGACTCCGGTGAGGCGCAGCTCGGGTACGTCGACCTGGACCCGGGCCCGCAGTACATAGAGGCGCAGCCGGCGTACCAGGGCTTCCGCCAGTTCCGCCGGCACGAGCAGCGCGAGCGCCTCGCCAGCCCCGGCCTGCCAGGGGAAGAGGTGCCCCGCGAACTGAAGGCGCCCCTTGGCGTCGGCCCAGCCGGCCAGCACGGTGGCCGCCGGCCCCGCCGACCGCACGTCCTGGGTCAGCTGTCCCTGAAGGAAGGCCTGCCGGTCGGCGCCGGTGATGGCGATCAGCCGCAGGTGATCGAGGGCGACGGTTTGGAGCACGTAAGGCCTTGGTTTCTAGGGGAATGCCGCCGGGCCGGGTTTGCCGGGCGAGCGGCCATTCTGGCACAATGCACCCGTGCCTGATCCTGCCCCGACAATGTCCCCGGCCCAAGCGCCCGCGCCGTCCGCCCCGATCTCTCCCCCGGCCCCCCGGAGCCCGGCCCGCCCGGGCGACCCGGCCCACGCCGGTCGGGAGACGGGTGGCCCCGCTGGCCCCGAACCCACCCGCTACGGCGACTGGGAACGAGGCGGCCGCTGCATCGATTTCTGAGTGGAGACTCCCATGTCCCAGCTGTCGCGGCGTGCCGTCTCGGGATCGTCGAAGGGGGCGGTCTGACTGGCGCGAGCGGCCCGCGCCCATTCGTCGATGGAGCGGGCGATGGCCGAGACCG
>ERZ761602.6275-NODE-6275-length-13444-cov-4.492494_pt1 | contig 13444 bp, 10 predicted proteins | sample MGYA00512165_ERZ761602 | MGnify/ENA primary metagenome ERZ761602 (study PRJEB28899, sample SAMN02445085) | bioreactor sludge metagenome | biome: EBPR sludge; isolation source: Thorneside wastewater treatment plant | place: Australia: Brisbane, Thorneside...
CCTGCCCAAGGTCCTGCACCCCCTGGCCGGCCAGCCGCTGCTCCAGCACGTGCTCGCGAGCGCCGCCCGGCTGAAGCCCCGGGAGATCCGGGTCGTCCATGGCCACGGCGGCGAGCGGGTCCAGGCGGCCTTCGCCGGGCAGCCGCTGGGCTGGTACCGCCAGGCCGAGCAAAAAGGTACCGGACACGCCGTAAAGCAGGCCCTGCCGAAGATCCCGGCCGGGGACGTGGTGCTGATCCTCTGCGGCGACGTACCCCTGGTGCAGCCGGACACCCTGCGCCGGCTGGTCGCCCGGGCGGCCCGCGGCCAGGTGGCCGTGCTCACCGCCGAGATGCCCGATGCCACCGGCTATGGCCGCATCCTCCGCGGCCCGCGGGGCGCCCTGGTAGGCATCGTCGAGCACAAGGACGCGACGGCGGAGCAGCGGGCGATCCGCGAGATCAACACCGGCATCATCGCCTGCCCCGCCGGCCGCCTTGCGAAATGGATCGGGCGCCTGAAGCCCAACAACGCCCAGAAGGAGTACTACCTCACCGACATCATCGGGCTCGCGGTGAAGGACGGCGTGCCCGTTGCCGGCGTGCTCGCCCCGTCGCCGGACGAGGTGCTCGGCATCAACGACAAGGCCCAGCTCGCTGCGGCCGAGCGCATCCTGCGCCGGCGCCGGGCGGCAGAGCTGATGGCGGCGGGCGTCACCCTGGTGGACCCGGAGCGCATCGACGTCCGCGGTGAACTCACCTGCGGACGGGACGTGGTCATCGAGCCCGACGTGATCTTCGACGGCGTGGTGCACGTGGGAGACGGGGTGCGCATCGGCGCCTTCACCCAGATCCGCAACACCCTGATCGGCGCCGGCACCGTGGTCCATCCCCACTGCCTCCTCGAGGACGGCGTGATCGGCCCGGACTGTGACATCGGCCCCTACGCCCGCATGCGCCCCGGCACGGAGCTGGCCGAGGGCGCCAAGCTCGGCAACTTCGTCGAGGTGAAGAAGAGCGTCATCGGCCCCCACAGCAAGGTGAACCACCTCACCTACATCGGCGACGCCACCATCGGCGCCGACGTGAACGTGGGCGCCGGCACCATCACCTGCAACTACGACGGCGCCAACAAGCACCGCACCGTCATCGGCGACGGGGCCTTCATCGGCTCGGGCGTCGAGCTGGTCGCCCCCGTGGAGATCGGGGCCGGGGCCACCATCGGCGCCGGTTCCACCATCACCAGGCCGGCCCCGGCCTACTTCTTCCTCACCCGCTCCACCAGCACCCGGCCGAGGTGCAGCACGTTGTTCGTGGTCCAGTACAGCACCATCCCGGCCGGGAAGGTGTAGAGCAGCACGAAGAACACGAGCGCCATGACGTAGAGCCGCAGCCGTTGCCCGGCCCGCAGCGCGGGGGCCAGGGACGGGTCCTCCTGCAGGCGGGCCGCGAGCACCGTGCAGGCGGTCATCAGGAAGGGCAGCAGGTTCAGGTGGCCACCGAAGAAGGGCACCGCGACCGGCAGGGCCGCCAGCCGGTCCGGCAGCGAGAGGTCGGGGATCCACAGGAACGACGCGCCGGCGAGGCCGAAGTGCTCGCCCAGCATGTCGAAGGCGGCGATGAAGACCGGGATCTGGATCAGGAACCCGGCCAGGCTCTTCAGCGTGTACCAGGGGCTCACCCCGTGCTCCCGGTACAGTGCCAGCGTGCGCTCGTGGGCCTCCTCGCCCTTGAGGTTCGCCCGGATCGCCGCGAGCCCGGGCTCCAGCCGGCTGCGGATGCGGTTCACGTCCGCCTGCCAGCGCTCCGCCAGGAAGGTGAGCGGCCACATCAGCACCTTCACGGAGGCGGAGAGCAGGACGATCGCGAGGCCCCAGTGGCCGAGCAGCCCGTGCCAGAAGTCGAGCAGGGCCGCCATGCCGAAGGACAGCACCCGCAGCCAGTCCCAGATGGCGGCATAGAGCAGCCCCTCGAGCGCCGGGTCCACGGCGGCGAGCGTCGCCCGGTCCACCGGCCCGCCGTAGAGCGTGAAGCGCCAGGTCCGGCCGCCCGGGTCGGGCGCGCCGAACACGACGCCCGGCACCCGGGCGTCGGCCGGCTCGAGGCGCACGGGCAGCGGCGTGGCGGGCCGGAGCAGCAGGGCCCAGAACCGGCTGCGCACGCCGGCCCACTCCCCCGCGGCCAGCGGGAGTGACGCTGACCCGTCACCGTCCGGCGCCTCCGCCTCGCCGTCCGCCGTGACGATCACCGGGCGGGCCCGGCTGTACCAGGCGCCGAGGCCGGGCAGCCGCTCCGGGACCAGGTCTTCGCCGCCCGTGAGCCGGAGTACTGCACCGGGCGGCACCTGCAGGTCCACGTCGAGACCCCGGCCGTCCGGGCGCAGCCGGAAGTGGTGCACCAGGGGCACGCCCTCCCAGAGCTCCACGGCGGTGAGCACGACCGAGCCCGCGCCACCGGGCCCCGCGCTCGCCGTGTAGCGCAAGGCATTGAGCGCTTCTTCCCGGGCCGGGTCGCCCGGCACCGACCAGCGGAGCTGGCCCCCGCCCATCGTCACCCGCAGGAAGACCTGGGTCCGGGCGGGACCGTCGGCCGCGCAGTCGTCCGCACAGGCCAGCCACCGGGCCGGGAGCCCGCCGGCCGGGTTGAGGAGGATTTCCTGGCGGGGCCCGGTGAGGCGCACGACCCCGTCGGCGGCCCGGGCGGGGCCGGGTCCTGCCGCCAACCACAACGACACCAGCAGCAGCAGGGCGCCGGCGACCGCCCTCACCGGTAGAACCGCCGGTTCTCCGCCAGCACGGCGCGGATCAGGTCGCCGTCCAGGCGGCCCCCCGCCACGGGCCGGTAATTGCCATCCAGCTGTTCCATGAAGCCACCCGGGTGCGCCACGAGGATGCTGTCCGGGGCGATCACCGCCCAGGACTGGTAACTGCCCGCAATGATCCACGGCCAGTCCTCGCCCGCAAAGAGGTTGCGGCCCACGCTGTAGTCCGCGGGCGGGTTCCGGCAGCCCAGCAGGTCCTGGAGCAGGGTCACCGGCAGGTCGTGGTGGGACGTCCGGTGGTCGTAGCGGGTCGTGGGGCGGCCCGGCCAGGCCATCGCGAGGGTCGCGCGGATCTGGGCGGGGCCGTAGTTGCTGGCATGGCCCAGCAGGTCCGGGTCGGTCTCGCCGAACTCGTAGCCATGGTCGCTCAGCACCACCACCACCGTGCGTTCCCGGAGCCCCGCGGCCCCGAGGCCGTCGAGCACGCGCCCCAGCTCCCGGTCGGTGAAGGCCATGGCGCGCCGGTAGCGCCGCCAGGCCAGGTCGATCTCCTCGCTGCGGCCCGGGAAGCGGTCGTTCAGGGGCAGGTCCGGAGCCGCTGCCGTCGCCATGTCGCCGGTCGGCGGGTCGTAGTAGACGAGGCTGAAGAAGGGCGCCGCCCCGTCCCGGTCCGCCAGCCAGGCCAGCCAGTCGTCCGTCGCCTGCCGGTTCCTGGCCGTGGGCCCGAGGTCCCGGCGCATGGGCGGCAGGCCCGGCACGCCGGCGAAGACGGTGCGGTCCATGTCCATGGGCGTGCCGAAGCCCGGCGCCGAGAACAGCCCGAAGTCGTAGCCCTGGCGCTTCAGTTCGGTGACCAGCACCGGCGGCCGCTGCACGCCGTAGAAGGTGTCCATGTAGGTGCTGGGGATGCCGTAGAAGATCGAGAACACCCCGGCCTTGGTGGAATTGCCCCCGCTGGAGTGCCGGGCGAAGTCCTGGCCGCCGGCCCGGAATCCCGCGAGCACCGGCATCAGGCCCGGGTCGATCGCGTCCGGGCGCAGGCCATCGATCAGCACCATGAGCAGGTTCAATGGTGGATCGACCGGTCCGCAGGCCAGCGGCGCGAGGGGGTACTGCAGCTGGCCGTCGGCTGACGCGGCGCCCGCTCGCGCCAGCAGGCGCTGGCGTTCCACCGCCGCCGGGTCCACCAGGCCGAGCCGCGCAAGGCCCCGCCGGGAATGGATCGGGAAATAGGCCGGCAGGTACCGGGTGAGCTGGGTCACGGACGGCAGCCCGACCGCATCGCCCCACACGTGGATGCCCTGCCCGCCCAGCCAGGCGAGGGTGAGCACGAGGGCCAGCACCGGGCCGCCCCGCCGGCGGGCACCGCCGACCCACTGCCACACGGCGGTGGCGAGCACCGACTCGAAGACCAGCGCAATGACCGCGATCAGGCCGATCAGCAGCCAGGTCGAGGGCGCGAAGATGGCCGCGGTGAGCGGCGTCAGGTGGTAGCGGTGCTCGCTGAAGACGTTGGCATCCACCATCAGCAGCGTGAGCAGCGCCGCGCCCGCCACCACCGCCAGGGTCGTCGCCAGCCCGCGCCGGGGCAGGACCAGCACGACCGCCATCACCGGCAGGAGCGCGAGGAGGCCCAGGGTCGCGTAGTGCGCCGTGAAGGCGAGGGCCGTGTAGACGAGCCCCAGGGCATCCCCCGGCAGGTCGTAGTAAAGCAGGTACCGGACACCCACCAGCGCCGCCAGCGCCCCGTTGGCCAGGGCGAACCAGCCGCACCAGCGAAGCAGCGCTGCCCGGGTGGGCGCCTCAGCCGCCATCGGACCGCCCCGCCACCTGGAGGGCGATGTGCTGGATGGCTTCGGCGCCCGCGACGCCGCTCCGGCCCACGTTGAAGATGCTCCCGTCGCGCAGGGCCTGCATCGCCTGGCGGAAGCCGGCCCGGTCGCCGACCAGGCGGCGGATGGTGTCCGGTGCGTCGGCGATCCGGTCCGGGTGCAGCACCGCCCCGAGCCGCCCGCGGGCCAGCGACTCGAAGGGTTCGATGCCGAGCGCGGGCCACTCGTCGTTGCGGGCCTTGGGCGGCACGTCGATGAAGAGCACCGGCTTCTCGAGGCCGAGCCCGTAGTCGAGGGCCGCTCCCGACCAGTCGCTGATCATGAGGTGGGAATCGAACAGCGAGTCGCTCTCGCCCATCTGCTCGACCAGCCGGAAGCCCGGGCGGTCGCGGCAGGCGGCGACGATCCGGTCGATCACCTCGGGGGTGGTCCAGCGGGTCTGGAAGTGGGGGCGCAGGGTCACCCGGAAGCCGGCCTCGAGCAGTGTCGTCGTGAGGGCGAGCCCGCACACGGGCAGGATGCTGTCGGGTCCCCAGGACGGGGCGAGGAGCACGTGGATCGGCCCGGGGGGTGGGGGCTCCCGGCCCTGGGCCAGCAACTCGTCCACGCGGCCATAGCCGTGGGGCACCAGCTGCTTGGCCGGCAGGCCCTTCAGTTCCTCGCGCCGGCGGATCTCGGCCACGTGATGGGGGCCGCCGCAAAGGATCGTGTCGTAGTGGTCGTAGGAGTTGGCGTGGTCGGTGCGGTGGGTGCTCACCAGCGAGTGCATCTGGTGCACGTAGTGGACCTGGTGGATGGAGCGCTTCAGCTGCAGGTTGCCGAGGTCGAGGATCTGCGTGACCAGCACGTCCGCGTCCAGGAACTGGCAGAACCAGATCCGGGCGAGGCCCTGGCCCACGCAGAAGGGGCGGACCCGGGCCGGGTCCTGCCGGAGGCCCTCATCCTTCTGGTCCGAGGCCACGTAGAGGAGGGTCTCGCCGAGCGGCCCGGTGAGGTGCTTCACGACCGGGGCGAAGTGGTGCCAGTCCTGGTGGCTCTCCGACAGGAAGACGATGCGCCGCTCCGCGCGGGGCACCGCCTGGAAACGGCGCCACTCGCGCCAGTCGCGGAAGGCCTGCCGCACGTCAGTCGGGCTTGCGGGGTTCCGCGGGGGCCGGCGACTCAGGTTCCGCCGGGGGCGGCGCCTGGCGCAGCCGGCGCACCAGGCCCTTCAGCCGGTACCACCAGGTCTTCACCGCCAGGGCCACCGTCGCGAAGATGCCCACGATGGCCGACAGGATCATGCTGCCGGTGTTGGGGTCCAGGTAGGCATGGGCCGAGGGCGCGAGCAGCAGCAGGGCGATGAGCCAGGTGAGCGGCGCGCGGGACGGGGCGGCAATGTGCATGGCCAGGGTTCCGTTCACGGGGAAGGGGCGCCGCCGGCGCGGCGGAGGATTTCCGGGTAGATGCGGGCCCGGGCCCGGGCGAGGTGCGCCGGGTCGTCGATCTCGGACCAGACGAGGTCCGGCAGCAGGGGGCACGGGATGCACCGTTCCCGGCCGGCTGCCACGAGGCAGTCGGTTTCATAGTCGTAGCGGAGCGAGGTGGCGAAGGCCCGGTCGGCCAGCCTGATCATGGTCGCGAAGAGCCCGGGCGAGACGCGGGAAATGCCCACGAGTTCGCCGGTCACGTCGGCGCCGAGCGCCGCCCGGTCCTTGCTCATGGCCAGGAGGCAGCCGTCGCGGGTCGCCACGTACACCTCGTCTCCCGCCTGGGTGGGGCCCGAGAGCAGGATGCCGTCGTCGCCGGGCTGGGCCAGCAGGTGGGTGAGGGCCCGGGGTTCGTAGATGAGGTCGGACTCGAGCAGCAGGAACGGGCCCTGCACGGCCTCCCGGGCGCACCACAGGGAGTACATGCTGCCCGACTCGGCAAAGCGGGGATTGTGTACGGTGCGCACGCGCGGGTTGCGGCGGGCGAGGTCGTCGTAGAACGACGCCAGGTGGCCGGTGACGATCACCACGTCCTGGACGCCGGCGCCGGCCAGCCGGGCGATGGACTCCTCGATGATCGGTTGTGCCCCGAGGCGCAGGAAGCCCTTGGGCACGTCCCGGACTTCACCGGCCAGCCGGGTGCCGCGTCCGGCGGCGAGGATGACGGCGGTGGTGATCATGGCGCCACCACCGGGCGGGGATCCCCCCGCAGGCTGTCGGCCAGCAGGCCGCACAGCCGGTCCAGGTCGGCGGGCCGGATGTCACCCATGGGCGAGATCCGGAAGATCTCCCGGGCGAGATCCCCCTGGCCGGCGTAGATGATGAAGCCGTCGGCCTTGAGGCGGTCGTGGAGGGCCTCGTAAGTGAGCCCGGCGGGCAGGCGGTAGGCCCGCAGCACCGCCGACGACGTCCCGTCCGGCAGCAGCGGCGCGACGCCGCCCGCGAGCAGCGTGGCGTGGATCCGGGCGGCGCGCTCCCGGTAGACCTGGCGCCGGGCCTGCCAGCCCCCCCCGTCAGCAAGCTCGTCCAGCGCCGCGTCCAGCGCCAGGGCGAGTTGCACCGGCAACGTGAAGGGTGCAAAGCCGTCGCCGTGCTGGCCCTGGTAGTAGGGACCCAGGTGCAGGTAGACGGAATCAACGGCCGGGCCCGCGACCCGCTCCCAGGCCGGCACGGGCGCCAGCACGAAGGCCAGCCCCGCCACGCCATGCAGGCACTTGTTGGCGGTGCCGGCCAGCGCCCCCAGGTTCCAGTCCTCACCGGCGAGTTCCTCGCCGCCGAAGCTGCTGACCGCATCCAGCAGCAGGGTTACCCCGCGGGATTTGCACAGGCGGCCGAGGGCAGCGAGGTCGTTCAGGCGGCCGGTGGTCGTCTCGTGGTGGACGGCGGCCACGTGGCTGATGGCGGGATCCGCGGCGAGGCGGGCCTCGATCGCCGGGAGGTCCAGCGGCGCGGTCCAGGCCTGGCGCAGCACCTCGGCGGGGCGGCCGTGGGCGGCCAGCATGCGGGCGATGCGCTCGCCGTACACCCCGTTGGCGAGCACCAGCGTCCGGGCCGCCGGCGGCGCGAAGGTCACCAGCATGGCCTCGACCGCCGCGGTCCCGGAGCCCGCCAGCAGCACGGCGCGGTAATCGCGGGCGTGGTCCGGATACACGGCGGCCAGCCGGCGGTTGATGCCGGTCGTCAGGGCGGCGAACTCGGGCTCCCGGTGGCACCAGTCCCCGGCGGTGAGCGCGCTCCGCACCCGGTCCGTCAGGGTCACGGGACCGGGATTCAGCAGCACCAGGCGCCGGCTCACGGCCGCACCTGCCGCGGGCCGAGCCCGGTGACGAGCCGGTCGAGCACCTGGGCCGGGGTGAGCGCCGGACGCGGCAGGTCCGCGGCCACGCCCGGGCGCACCGGGACATGCAGGAAGCGCAGGCCCGGCGTGCGGTCGGCGATGGCCGCCTGGACGGCGCCGGCCTCCGCCAGCGCCGCCACGGCGGGATAGCCGCAGGCCCGGGCCACGCCGCAGAAGTCCACCGTGTCGGCCACCGTGGCCTGGCCGCCGGTGGATTCGTGCTGGCCGTTGTCGATGAGCAGGTGCAGGAGGTTCCCCGGCCGCTCGTGGCCGACGGTGGCGAAGGCACCCAGCCGCATCAGCGCCGCGCCATCCCCGTCCAGCACGATCACCCGGCGGTCCGGCCGCGCCAGCGCGAGGCCAAGGCCGAGGCTGGACGCGCAGCCCATGGAGCCGACCAGGTAGAGCTGGTTCGCCCGGTCATCCAGGGCCGACAGTTCCCGGCCGGTGAAACCCGTCGTGGCGACCAGCACATCGGCCGGTCCCGCCGCCGCCTGCACGGCCCGCAGCAGTTCCTGTCGCGTGACCAGGGCAGCCGGCCGGGTGGCGGGCCCGGCCGGGGGCCGGGGTGCTGGCGGTGACGCCGGGGCCAGCGGGCAGGGCGCGACGCTGCCCTTGCGCATGACCAGCGCGAACGGCCGCCGGGCCCCCTCCAGGTGGGACAGGGCCTGGTCCAGCACGGCCGGGATCTCAGCCGCCACGGTCGGGAACAGCGCCGAGGGGATCTCCATGGCCTGGAGAAGGTCCCGGGTGATGCGGCCCATCAACTCGTGCTGGGGCTCGTCGGGCGCGCCGCCGGGCTCGCCGCGCCAGGTGACGATCAGCAGCACCGGGATGCGGAAGGTATGGGTCAGTGACGTGAGCGGGTTTACCGCGTTGCCGAGCCCGGAGTTCTGGAACATGGCCACCGAGCGCAGCCCGCCGATGCAGGCGCCCGCCGCGATGGCGACCGCGTCGCCCTCGTTGGCGGCCCCCACGTAGCGCAGCCCCGGGGCGCCCAGGGTGTAGTTGATGAACGGGGTGAGGTACGAGCAGGGGACGCCGGTGTAGAGGCCGAAGCCGCGGGCCCGGGCGGCATCGATGAACGCCGCCGCCGGGATCACGCGAAGCTGCCCGCCGCCACGACGTCCTCGAGGCTGTCCACGTCGAGCCAGTGGCCGGTGGTGTAGATCACCCGCACCGCGTCGCCTTGGGCCGAGAGTTCGTTCAGCAGGTCGGGCAGGGTCGCCGCTCGCCCGCCCGGCCGGCCGGCCAGCGCGGCCACGGCGGCCCGCACCCGGGGCAGCGCCGGTGCCGCGACCCGCAGGAAGCCCATCCATTCACCGTGGATCTCGGGCTCGGGGAGGTCGGCGGCACAGCGCCCGAGGTGGATGCGCTCGTAGAAGGCCCGGCGGGAGTGGGGCAGCGTGCACCGCACGTAGTCCGCCGGCCGGCCCCGGTTGGCGGATTCCCGCCAGTCTGCATCCACGACGATGGCGAGGTCGGCGTCCGCCTCGGCCAGCACCTCGAGGATGTAGGGCTTGAAGATCACGTCGCCGTAGCACACGTAGAGATCGACCGAATCGTCCGGGTCGGCGGCCAGGGCGGCCGCCAGCGAATGGATCTCGCTGGTGTCCGCGTACTCGGTGTTGTCCACGTAGGTGAGCGACGGCAGGTCCACGGCCTCGGCCCGGTAGCCCCGGACCACGGTGATGCGCTTGATCCCCGCGCTGTTGTAGGCCTCGACGATGTGGGCGAGCAGGGGCTTGCCGCGCACCTGCACCATGGTCTTCGGGCGGTGCAGGGTGAGCTCGCCGAGGGCCGCGCCACGGGAAGCGGCGAGCACGATCACCCGGGACCGGTCGGACCGGCGGGGCAGGTAGCGCTCCTCCGCCTCCTGCAGCTCCGAGGCCCCCTGCAGCCGGAACAGCTCCCGGAGCGGCGCGATGCGGGGCTCGACCGACTGCAGGCCCTGCTCCCGCGCGATGGTCGCCGCCGTCTCCTGCATGGCGACGATGGCCGCCCGGAGCAGGTGGTTGGCCCAGATCGCCAGGGAGAAGCCGGCTTCCCGGAACACGTCGGTGGGGGTCGCGTGGTACTTGGTGGGCACGATCACCACGGGGCTGCGGTCGGCCCACTCCTTCTTGAAGGCGAGCACCTCGCTGGGCTGGCTGAGGGCGCTGTGGATCAGGATGCCGTCCGACCCGGCCGCGTGGTAGGCCTCGGCCCGGCGCAGGGCCTCGCTGAGGCCCCAGCCCGCGATGAAGGCCTCGACCCGGGTGATGATCGCGAAGTCGTCGTCCCGCTGGGCGTCCTTGCCGGCCTTGATGCGGCTGCAGAACTCGTCCACGTCCGCCAGTTCCTGGCGGGTGCCGTCGATGAAGCTGTTGGTCTTGGGGTAGAGCTTGTCCTCGATGCAGACCGCCGCGATGCCCCGCTGCTCGAGCTTGCGCACCAGCCGGCGCACGTTGTTGAAGTTGCCGTAGCCCGTGTCGCCATCCATCAGGATGGGCAGCGACGTGGCATCGGCCATGAACTCCAGCATCTCCAGCACCTGGGTCCAGCTGGCCTCGTTGGAATCCCGCACGCCATACTGGGCCGACATGCACAGCCCCCCGGCCCAGATCGCCTGGAAGCCGGCCTCCTCCGCGATGCGGGCGCTCACGCCGTTGTGCGCCTCCATGAGGAAGTCGAGCTCCGGGCGCGCCAGGAGCTGGCGGAACCGGGCGGTCCGGCGCGGGGACACCGGCGCAGGCGCTACCAATCGACCGAGAGCATTTCCGGGCATCTGCAACCTCAGTGGGGCGCCCGGGTGGTCGAGTGGGCGACGGGAGGTTGGACGGAGTCGGGCTGAAAATCAATCGCCACCCGCCAGCCCCGGTTGATTTCATCCCGGGGCCCGTCCAACGGTCTTCTAGCCGATAACAGGGAACGCGACCCATGAAGGGTTCGATGGCCTCGTTGCTGCTCGCCGCGCTGCTGCTGGCAGCCGGGCCTGTCCGCGCGGGCGAACCGGACGATGGCCTGCAGGCCCTCATCGCCGCCTTCGATGTGGCCCGGTTCGAATCCCCCCGGTGGGAGCGCGTGGCGGCGCTGCGGGCCGTGGCGGCCGACGCGGCGATGCTCGCCACCCGCCATCCGGACGCCACCGGGCCCCTGGTCGTGCGGGGTGCGGCCCTCACGGAGCTCGCCATCGGTGCGGGCGGGGCAGCGGGCGCGGATGACGCCGGGGAGGCCCGGGCCGTGCTGAAGGAAGCCCTCGCCCGGGACCCGGCGGCCCTCCACGGCGCGGCCCACACCAGCCTGGGGTTGCTCTACCACAAGATGCCGTCCGGCCCCCTGGGGGTCGGCAGCCCGCGCCGGGCCGAACGGCAGTTCCGGCACGCGCTGGCCGTCGACCCCCAGGGCGTCGAGCCCAACTACCGGTATGCGGATTTCCTCGCCGACCAGGACCGGCCGGAGGAGGCGCGCCGGCATGCCGGGCTGGCCCTGGCGGCTGCCCCCGGCGGCACCGGGCGGCCGGTCGCCGACGCGGCCCTCGCCGCGGCGGCCCGGGAACTGGTCGCCGAACTCGGGCCCGGGGACTAGGACCCGGGGACCAGGCCCCCAGGACCAGGCCCCGGGCCCATTTTCGCGACCTGGGTTACAGCCCCGTAACCCGCCGGGGCGCTAAGCTGCGCGCACATTCGTCCCAGCCAAGCGATAATTAAAGAATGTGCGGCATCGTCGGAGCCATTGCTGAGCGCAACGTGGTCCCCATCCTGATGGAGGGGCTGCGCCGGCTCGAATACCGGGGCTACGATTCCGCCGGCCTCGCGGTGCTCACCGACGGGCACCTGCGCCGCCAGCGGCGCATGGGCAAGGTCGCCGAGCTGCAGTCGGCGCTGGACGCCGAGCCGCTGAAGTCGACCATCGGCATCGCCCACACCCGCTGGGCGACCCACGGGGTCCCCAGCGAACGCAACGCCCACCCGCACATCTCCCACGACGGCCTCGCGATCGTCCACAACGGGATCATCGAGAACCACGAGGACCTCCGGGATGAACTCAAGGCCCTGGGCTACACCTTCACGTCGGACACCGACACCGAGGTCATCGCCCACCGCATCCACCACCACCTGAAGAAGACGCCCAACCTCTTCGAGGCGGTGCAGGCCACGGTGGCCGAACTCGAGGGCGCCTATGCCCTGGTCGTGATGAGCGAGGCCAATCCCGGCCAGCTGATCCTCGCCCGGTGCGGCTGCCCGGTGGTCGTCGGGCTCGGCGATGGCGAGAATTTCGTGGCGTCCGACGTGTCGGCGCTGCTGCCCGTGACCCGCCGCTTCATCTTCCTGGAGGAGGGCGACGTCGCCGAGATCCACCGCAGCCACGTGCGGGTGGTGGACCACGACGGCAAGGCCACCCACCGGCCGGTGAAGGAGAGCGAGCTCTCCGCCGACGCGGCCGAGAAGGGGCAGTACCCCCACTACATGCTCAAGGAGATCCACGAGCAGCCCCGGGCGGTGGCCCAGACCCTCGAGGAACGGGTCGCCAACGGCCGGCTGCTGGAGGCCGCCTTCGGGCCGGCCGCCAACGAGGTCTTCGGGCGCGTCGAGGCGGTCCAGATCGTGGCCTGCGGCACCAGCTACCACGCGGGCTCCGTGGCCCGGTACCTCATCGAGCAGGTCTGCCGCGTCCCCTGCCACGTGGACATCGCCAGCGAGTACCGCTACCGGAACCCGGTGGTGCCGAAGAACACCCTGTTCGTCACCATCTCCCAGTCCGGCGAGACCGCCGACACGCTGGCCGCGCTCCGGCTGGCCAAGGCCGCCGGCTACCTGTCCTCACTCGCCATCTGCAACGTGCCCGAGAGCTCCCTGGTGCGGGAGTCCGAGCTGGTCATGCTCACCCGGGCCGGCCCGGAAATCGGCGTGGCCTCCACCAAGGCCTTCACCACCCAGATCGCGGCGCTCACCATGCTGGTGATTGCGCTCGCGAAGCACCGCACCGCCGACCCGGAGCGGGAGCGGGGCCTCGTGCAGCGCCTCATCGAGATCCCGGGCCTCATCGAGAAGACCCTCGTGCTAGACCCGGTGATGCAGAAGCTCGCGGAGCGCTTCGCCGACAAGCACCACTCGCTGTTCCTCGGCCGGGGCGTGCTGCACCCGATCGCCATGGAAGGCGCGCTGAAGCTGAAGGAGATCTCCTACATCCACGCCGAGGCCTACCCGGCCGGCGAGCTGAAGCACGGGCCCCTCGCCCTGGTGGATGCGGACATGCCGGTCATCACCGTGGCCCCGAACAACGACCTCCTGGAGAAGCTGAAGAGCAACCTCATGGAGGTGCGGGCCCGGGGCGGCGAGCTCTTCGTCTTCGCGGACCCGGACTCCGGCTTCGAGTCCAGCGACGGCGTGACCGTGATCACCATGCCCAAGCACATCACCTACCTGCAGGCACCCATCGTCTACACGATCCCGCTGCAGCTGCTCGCCTACCACGTGGCCATCATCCGCGGCACCGACGTGGACCAGCCGCGGAACCTGGCCAAGTCGGTCACCGTCGAGTAGCCGCGCCGCCCGTAGGAGCGCCTTCTGTAGGAGCGGCTTCAG
>ERZ761602.6278-NODE-6278-length-13431-cov-9.606833_pt1 | contig 13431 bp, 9 predicted proteins | sample MGYA00512165_ERZ761602 | MGnify/ENA primary metagenome ERZ761602 (study PRJEB28899, sample SAMN02445085) | bioreactor sludge metagenome | biome: EBPR sludge; isolation source: Thorneside wastewater treatment plant | place: Australia: Brisbane, Thorneside...
GCGTTCGGCGGCGCGCGCGGGCGCACCGACGTGCCGACGATCGTCGACTGGTACATGGACAAGAAAATACAAATAGACCCGATGATCACCCACAAGCTGCCGCTCGAACGCATCAACGAGGCTTTTGATCTCATGCATAGGGGCGAAAGCATCCGCAGCGTGGTGGTGTTCTAGAGTGGTCGTTTCCACAGGGTTCGTGAGGCAGGGTATGAGAATTGGAAGTGCTTTGATCGGGTTGGCGGCGGCGTTGTGCGCAGCGCCAGAATCGGTCGCCCAGGTTACCGAGACCTGTGGCATCTTTGTGCGCCAAGGCGCCGAGCAAGTAAGCTACATTCCGACGCCGGGCTATTACGTCACCAACGCCGCGACGCCGCTGCAGCGCCCGCCCGAACAAGCCCAGGTTGACGGCGTGATCTGCGATCGTCTCTCGCTTATCTTGATGCCCAACGATTATCGCGTTCTGACCGATCTCTCCGTGCCATTCTATGTGCGCAGCGGCATACGCCTCGTGGCGCTGGAGATCGGTCAAGGACAATTGCAGGTGCGCTTCCTGCGGGGCGAGCCGACCGAAGAGGAACGACTGCAAATCGCCGCTGCGATCGATGTCGCTCAGGATGCGCTGATCGCTGATCGGGCGGGCGATGCAAACAACTAAGCAACACAAGCTGCATGGCGGGCGGCTCGCCTACGCCGAGCATCATAGCGCCGCCACTGGTACGACAATGCGGCTGAGCGTGTTCACGCCGCCGGGCGAGGGCCCGTTCCCGTACCTGGTTTGGCTTTCCGGCCTGACCTGCACGGAGGACAACTTCACCACCAAGGCGGGCGCGTACGGGCATGCGGCCGAACACGGCCTGGCGATCGTCGCGCCGGACACATCGCCGCGAGGCGAAGACGTAGCCGACGATCCCGCCTACGATCTCGGTCAGGGCGCGGGGTTCTACGTCGACGCCACGCAAACGCCTTGGGCCCCGCATTTCATGATGGAAACATACGTGACGCGCGATTTGATCGAAGCCGTTGAGCGCGCCTTTCCTTTGCAGGCGCGTCGCGGGGTATTCGGGCACTCAATGGGCGGTCACGGCGCGCTTACTCTGGCGATGCGCCATCCGGACAAGTTCAAGAGCGTGTCCGCATTCGCGCCGATCGCGTCGCCAACGCGGTGTCCCTGGGGGGAGAAGGCGTTCGCCGCGTATTTGGGCGATGACCCCGAAACCTGGAAGGCGCACGACTCTGCTTTGCTCATCGAGGCGGGAAACGCGGCTCCCTTCGATGACATGCTCATCGACCAGGGGCTTGCCGATCCGTTCTTGGAGCCGCAGCTTAAGCCGGCTCTGCTGGAGCGCGCCGCGTCGCGCGCCGGGCAGCGTCTCACCCTGCGCAGCCACGACGGCTACGATCACTCATACTTTTTCATGGCGAGCTTCATGCGTGATCACATCGCGTTTCACGCCGCGCGTCTTCAGCGCTGATTAGCGCGGCGCCGATGCGCGGCGCGCAAACCAAGCGATCGCCAGAAGCATTCCACCCAAGCCGACAAACGACCCAACGCGGACAAGCCCCGACAGCTCCGCCATATCAATCAGGAAGACCTTCGCCGTTGTGATGAGCAAGAACGCGAGGCCGACCCAGCGCGCCCATGCGTCGGCCCGGTGCGTACCCAGCGCAAAAAGCGCGGCCCCAAGGAGCGCCCACACCGCTGAATAGGTCCACATCTCAACATTCCCTATTGCGGCGCTCGTGAGTGCGGCGCCGTGAAACGCCCAGCGCACGGTGAAGCTGACGGCGGCGAAAACGAACGCGACGCCGACCAGAAACCGAACGCGCGCGAAGGCCGCCGAAGCGACGACCGGAGAGAGAGAAGATGCGGCGGCGCTCATCCAGGCGCCGGCGGCGAAGCCGGCGACGGCCCATGCCGCCTGCACGGCGTTGGCGATGGGCGCGGGAGCCATCCCCCACCACGGATGATAAAGCAGCGCCAAGCCAAGTCCGGAAAAAAGCAGCGTCGGCCAAATCGCAACTGCAAGAATGGCGTGAACATCGTGCCGCAGCGCCGCAGCGACATTGCGCGAACGCTTGCAGACATGATGCGCGACTAACATGAAGCCAAGCGGCCAGAGCGCGTGCGAAAACCCCTCCAGGCCAGTCAGATGCGGACCAGCGCCGTGCGTCCAGCGCACGACGCCGTGTCCCAAGCTCCAGGCAAAGACCATAGCCGCGGCGACCGCCGCGAAACGTGTGTGGTCGAGAGCGGCATTGGTCCTGAGCGCGATCGCGAGTCGCCATGTCAACGCCGTCGCGCCAAAGTGCGCCGCCAAAAGGCGCGCCATGGCAAGTCCGTCGCTAGGCGCGGCCGCGCTGAGCCAAGGTGGGTGCGCGAAGAGAAGTAGAAGCGACGCCAGGGCGATAGCGCTCCACGCCGCTGTCCGGGCGGCGGCGTCCCGAAACGGCGTGCGATTGCGCTGCGCGAGCTCCGCCAGCACGAGCGCGGCGCCAAGGAACACCAGGGCGTAGAAGGCGCCCTCCAACGCCTCGACCGGTGTGCCCGCCGCCATCGCCGCTCCGTGGAAGGCGCGGCGGGTTTCGCTTATGGCCCAGACCACGATGAGCAGCGCGCCGACAGCGAACAACGCGCGGGCGCTGTTGGGCTGAGCGTCCTTGAGTTTACGCGCCGTGCTCAAGGCGACAGCGCCGTTTGCAGCGAAAGCCAGCAGTAAGGCGTTGAAGATTGGCCCGCCGCTGACCGACGCGGGCGTAACGCCCCACCAAGGGTGATCCGCCAGTCCGAAGCCGATAAGCGCATGGAGCAGCCCCGCCGCGAGCAGTGCGTGTCCGCGCCAACGCGCGATGAGGCCTAGTCCGGACGCATCGCGTGGCGTGAGCGCGAGGCCGGCCGACGTCAGCGTCAGCGCCCGCAGACTTGCTTCGGTGAAGCCGTCCAACGCGAAGCCTGAAGCGCCAGCGCCAAGCCAGCGCAGAACGATGAACGCCGCACCGAGAATGACGACAACGGCGGACGCGCCGAGGCTCTCGCTTACATAGCGCGAGGGATCGGCGCCGCGCACAACACGCGCGGCTATGAAGAGCAGCGTCGCGGCAAGCGCCAAGATTGTGAGCGCAATCCAGAGCGGGGTGTTTCCGGAGAGCGTCTCCGCCATCAGCGATGGCGATAGCGCATGTCCCAGCGAAAAGATCGCGCCGGCCATCGCGGCAAAACGCAACCCGTTCCACTTTTGCGCCGCGAACAGCGCGGCGAAGCCGAGTGCGACGGCGGCATGCGCGGCGCTGCGCAGGTCTTGTGGGAACGCGCTTTCCACCGCGAGGAGAAGGAGCGCGGCGCTCGCGCCGACCCACCAAGCCACCGCACGGTCGCGCGTGGGGTCATTGGTATGTTTCGCGGCGCGTGAGGCGCAGAAGAGGAGGACCCCGGCAGTGGCGCTTAGCGCAAGCCACGCGTCTGGAGCATGCCAATCCGAGCGCGTCGCGGCGCCGAGCGCGGCGAGAATAGCCGCGCCGATCGCGCCGGCAGCGGCGACGGTTTGTCGTCCTACGCGATGAGGGTTGGCGAACAAAGCCGCCAGTGCGGTCAAGGCGGCGCTCGACATAATGAACGGGAAAAAATCGCCAATGGGAGGCGTGTAGCGAACGCCTGCGTAGAAGATGAAGCCGAGGGTCAGTCCGGCGACCGCGACGGCAAAGCTCGCTGGCGCCGATACGCGCGCGCGTACCGCGCCAGACGCGAGCATGACCATCATGCCGCTGACCCAAGCAAGCCTGCCTACAGCGTCGTCGCCATTCTCGGCGATTGAGATCCAGGCCCACAGTAAGAGAACGCTGGTCGCGGCGATTGCGGCCGCTGGGAGATCGGCGCCGATGCGCGACCAACCCAGTCTGGCCTTGGCCTCGGCGGCTTGAGGTTTCCGCAACGCGACAGCAACAGCGCCCAGGGCGGCCAAGCTCGCCACGGCCAACGCTCGCCCGATGGCGCCCGTCATGATCGCCGCGGCGAACCAGAAATAAAGGCCAAGCGCTGTCGCCGCCGCAAGCCAAGCCCAGCGTCGCCAAGCAGCCAGCGCGAATCCAGCGACTCCCACACCGCAGACGGTGAGCGTTACGCCGAACGTCGGCGTCATGTTGGCGAGCGGCGGCGCCAGAAGCGCCATCGCCACCGCCAGAACGCTCAGCGCTTGACCATGCCGAACGGCGAGCGCCGCGAGTACGCACGCACAAAGCACGAGCAGCGCTCCAGCCTGGAGCGGTCCCACGATCGCGTACAGTGCGTGCGACGCCCAGGCGGTTGCGTAGAAGGTGGTTACGCCTGCGCCGGCGAGCATGGCCGCCACGAGCGGCTGTCCGGGCGGCTTTTTCGCGCCAGCGCGGCGGACCCACTCCGCTCCGAGGATGAGCGCGGCGCCGAAAAAGATGGCCGCCGCCAGACGCATCGGGGGCGTGAACCACCCCTGTTGCGCGGCGACCGACACAAAAAACACGCCGCCAAGCGCCAACAAGGCGCCGCCAAGCCATGCAAGTCCGTTCTCCGTCAGCCAACGCTCGATCCGGCGGAGGCGGGTGACGCGCGGCGGCGGGCGCGCCGCCTTTGGCGGAAAGGGGATGGGCGCATCTTCAAGCGAAACGCGAGACGCCAACGCCGCCGCATCTTCCGCGTCGTTGGAAGGCTCGGGCAGAGGCGTATCGAGCAGCAGGGGTTCCGGCTCGTCATCTCTAAGGGGTGTGTCGAGAAGCAGTGGCTCTTGGACGGGAGCGGGCGGAGCAGCGGCTGCGGGCGGCGCAGCCAAGCGCTCCTCAAGTGCGCTCAGGCGATGCTTGAGTTCGCTGATCTGTCTGGACTGCAGCCAAATCCAGAGCCCCAGAGCGAGAAAGACGATGACTTCCATGCTCTCCCGCGCCCTTGCCCGAGCGTCATGTTTGCGCGTCGCGCGGGGAACGCAAGCGGTCACCCCAAGCGGTCAGCAATGGGGGGCGTCGCCAATTCGCCGCCAAGGAGAGTTTGCTTCGCCCCAGAACGCGTGCTGAAAGCGGTTCATGCGCTTTGTGTTCGACCCGCCGCCGCCGCCGCCGTCCCTGCCGATTGTTGGCGAGGATCGCCGATTTCCTGTCCGCCGCATCTTCTGCGTCGGACGAAACTATGCCGATCACGTGCGCGAGATGGGCGCGGATCCCCGAAGCGAACCACCGATCTTTTTCACCAAACCGGCTGACGCCCTGGCGCAGAGCGGCGCTCCGATTCGCTATGCCCTCAATACCGCGAACCTGCATCATGAGGTGGAGCTGGTTCTGGCCATCGGACGCGGCGGCGACTGCATAAACGAATCCGACGCCCTCGATTACATCTGGGGTTACGGCGTCGGCGTCGACCTCACGCGGCGCGATCGTCAGGCCGAGGCCAAGAAGTCAGGGGCGCCGTGGGACATCGCCAAGGCGTTTGATGACTCGGCGCCGATCGGGGCGTTGACGCCCGCGGCGCGGTGCGGCTGCCTGAACAGCGGACGCATCTGGCTTTCGGTCAACGGCATCGTCCGGCAAGACGCCGACCTCGGCGACATGATTTGGAGCATCCCGGAAATCGTGGCGGCGCTCTCTCGATCATGGGCGCTTGCGCCCGGCGACTTGATTTTCACCGGCACGCCGTCGGGCGTCGGCGCGCTTGCGCCGAGCGATGCCGTCGAGTGCGGGATCGAGGACCTGGCGCCGCTGCGGTTCACGATAGGCGCGCGTTGATTGGCGTTGCGACGTTGAGACTTGAAACGACGGCTTGCGCGCGGCGTGCGGCAGGCTAGGTTGGCGACCCCGTTCTGAGGAGGGGCGCCTTGAAGCCCACTGACATCAAAAATCCCGATTATTTTCACAAGGTTGTAGATTGTCAGTGGGCGTGTCCAGCCCACACGCCGGTTCCCGAGTATATTCGGCTGATCGCGGCGCAACGCTACACCGACGCATTCCTGGTCAATTGGAAGTCGAATGTGTTCCCGGGGATTCTAGGGCGCACGTGCGACCGCCCATGCGAGCCCGCCTGCAGGCGCGGACGCGTCGAAGAAGAGCCGGTTGCGATTTGCCGGCTTAAACGCGTCGCCGCCGACAACAAGGGCGCCAATGTCGCGGCTTTGATGCCGGCGGCGCCGTCGAAGCGAAATGGCAAGCGTGTCGCCTGCATTGGAGCAGGCCCGGCGTCGCTCACCGTCGCGCGCGATCTCGCGGCGATCGGTTACGACGTGCACGTGTTCGACAGCGACAAGAAAGCTGGCGGCATGATCCGCACGCAGATCCCCCGCTTTCGCCTGCCTGAGAGCGTGATCGACGAAGAGGTCGGTTACGTCACGCGGCTTGGGCCGACGATGCATCTCGGCGAGCGTGTCGACAGCCTAAAGTCGTTTCTCGCTAAAGGATGGGACGCCGTATTTGTCGGAACTGGCGCGCCTCGTGGCCGCGACCTCGACATTCCCGGAAGGAAAGAGGCGGCGGCGAACATCCACATCGGAATAGATTGGCTCTCGAACGTTTCGTTTGAGCACATCAATGCAATCGGCAAGCGGGTGATTGTTCTGGGCGGCGGCAACACGGCCATGGATTGCTGCCGGACGTCCCGCCGCCTCGGCGGCGAGGATGTGAAGGTCATTGTGCGTTCCGGTTTCGAGGAAATGAAGGCGAGTCCATGGGAGAAAGAGGATGCGATGCATGAGGGCATCCCGATTCTCAATTTCCTGGTCCCCAAGGAATTCAAGCACAAGAACGGCAAGCTGACCGGCGTTGTGTTCGAGAAAGTGAAGGCCGAGTACGACGAAAAAGGGCGGCGCAAACTGGTTCCCTCGGGCGAACCCGATCAACTCCACGAGTGCGACGATGTGCTCGTCGCCGTCGGCCAGGAAAACGCCTTTCCCTGGATTGAGCGCGATATCGGCATGACCTTCGACAAGTGGGACATGCCGGTGGTTGATCAGCAGACGATGCAGTCAAGCATCGCGAATGTATTCTTCGGCGGCGACGCTGCTTTCGGCCCGAAGAACATTATCTGGGCGGTTGCGCATGGGCACGATGCCGCCGTCTCGATCGATCTTTTCTTGAATGGCAAGGACGTGCGGGCTGATCGCCCGCGACCGGGCGTCTCCCTGTTGCCTACCAAGATGGGCATCCACGAATGGTCATACGACAACGATGTGTCGCTCGATCTGCGCTACAAGGTGCCTCAGGTCGAGCCCGAGAAAGCGCTTCGCAACGTCAAGATCGAAGTCGAGAAGGGTTTTGACCCCGAACTCGGCTTCAAGGAGGCGCAGCGTTGCCTCAATTGCGATGTGCAAACTGTTTTTGCCGCGGAGCTATGCATTGAATGCGATGCCTGCGTCGACATTTGTCCAATGGACTGCATCACCTTCACTGAAAATTCCGAGGAGACGGCGCTGCGCGAGCAACTCAACGCGCCGGCGAAAAATATCACGCAGGACATCTACGTCCAGGACGGGCTGAAGACTGGCCGCATCATGGCCAAGGACGAGGACGTGTGCCTGCACTGCGGTTTGTGCGCTGAACGTTGCCCGACCGGGGCATGGGACATGCAACAATTTTACCTTGAGATCACGCACGCGGGATGTTCTTCCGCGTCGCCGAAGGCTCGCTCTAGAAAGCTGGTCGCCGCCGAATGACTCCGCTCGCTGCCGTCAACGACTTTGTCGTCAAATTCGCAAACGTAAATGGCTCCGGATCGGCCAGCGCCAACGGTCTGTTTGCGAAAGTCATCTTGCGCATGGGCGTTCCGGTCGGCGCGCGCAACATTTTCCCGTCCAACATTCAAGGTCTGCCGACGTGGTACGAAGTGCGCGTCAGCGAGGACAACTGGCTGGGCCGGCGCGGCGGCGTCGATCTGATGGTCGCCATGAACCCGCAAACCTGGGACGCCGACGTCAAAAGCATCGAGCCAGGCGGTTATCTGCTGTACGATTCGTCAAAGCCGCTGCCTGCCGCCAAGTTTCGCGATGACATTACGCTGATCGGCGCGCCGCTCACGGAGATGATCGCGGCGGAATTCACCAATCCGCGCGAGCGCCAATTGCTGAAAAACATCTGCTACGTCGGGGTTTTGGCGCAGTTGCTGGGCTTCGAGACAGAGGTTGTGAAGCAACTCGTCACCGAAGAATTCAAAGGCAAGGACAAGCTGATCCAACCCAACTTCAAGGCGTTCGATCTCGGCCGCGCTTATGCAGAGGCGAACTTGGCGCCGATCGGCTTGAAGGTGCGGCGCGCCGACAAGGTCGGCGACCGCATATTTGTCGAAGGAAACGACGCCGCCGCCCTCGGCGCCGTTTACGGCGGCGCCACGTTCTGCGCCTGGTATCCGATAACGCCGTCAACGTCGCTTGCGGAATCCTTCGAGAAATACTGCAAGGCGTTGCGCACAGACGCCGACGGCAAGCGCCGCTTCGCGATTGTGCAGGCAGAGGACGAGATCGCTTCAATCGGCATGGTTCTGGGCGCCGGCTGGGCGGGCGCGCGATCTTTCACGTGCACGTCCGGGCCGGGCGTATCGCTGATGAACGAGTTCATCGGATTCTCCTATTATGCGGAGATTCCCGGCGTGATCTTTGACGTTCAGCGCGGCGGACCGTCCACGGGGATGCCAACGCGAACGCAGCAATCGGATTTGTTGCTGGCGGCGTATGCGAGCCATGGCGACACCAAGCACCCGATGTTGTTTCCGGCCAATCCCACGGAGGCGTTCGAGTTCGGCGCGCTGGCCTTCGATATCGCCGATCGCTTTCAGACCACGACCTTCGTGATGTTGGAATTGGACATCGGCATGCAGGAATGGCTCACCGAGCCGTTTAAGTGGGACCCTAGCCGGAAGCTCGATCGCGGCAAGGTCGTGACCGCGGAGATGCTCGGCGCCGGCTTCCAGTTCGGCCGCTATCGCGACGTCGATGGCGATGCGGTGCCTTATCGCACCTATCCCGGCACGCATCCGAGCAAAGGCTCGTATTTCACGCGCGGCTCAAGTCACGATAAGGACGCGCGCTACAGCGAGCGCGGCGAGGATTACACGGAAGGGATGGAGCGCCTGCTGAAGAAGTGGGACACCATGAAGTACGCTGTCCCGGCGCCGATCCGCAAAAACGCCAAGCGCCGCACGCCTGACGGCGTGCTGTACTTCGGCTCAACCGACGCCGCGATGGATGAGGCGCTGCACGCCTTGGAAGCGCGCGGCGTTCATCTCGACGCCCTGAGGGTGCGCGCGTTTCCGTTCACGAGCGAGGTTTTCGATTTCATCCGCGATCATGAGCAGGTGTTCGTTGTCGAACAAAATCGCGACGGCCAGTTGAAGTCGCTGCTGATCAACGAGGGCGGCATTCATCCCGCGCGGCTTGTCTCCGTGCTGCACTACGACGGCACGCCGATCACGGCGCGGTTCATTATCAAGGACATCTCCGCCAAACTGGAAGCCGCCCGCGCGGCGGCGCTCCCGGAAAAGGCCTAAAGCCCATGACCTATCTCGCGAAACCGCCCCTGCATCACCCCTCGCTCGAGAAGAACGCTCTGGGCTTCACCCGTCGGGATTACGAGGGGCGCATCTCCACGCTTTGCGCTGGGTGCGGCCATGACTCGATCAGCGCGGCGATCATTCAAGCGTGCTTCGAGATTGACTTGGCGCCGCACCGCCTCGCCAAGTTTTCCGGCATCGGCTGTTCCTCGAAGACGCCTGACTATTTCGTTTCGCCCGCTCATGGCTTTAACGCCGTGCATGGACGCATGCCGTCCGTGCTCACGGGCGCCAACGTCGCCGCGAAGGACCTCATCTATCTCGGCGTTTCCGGCGATGGCGATTCAGCTTCGATCGGCCTTGGCCAGTTCGCGCATTGCGTGCGGCGCGGCGTGAACATGACCTACATCGTCGAAAACAATGGCGTGTACGGTCTCACCAAGGGGCAATTTTCGGCGACGTCCGACAAGGGATCGAAAGCCAAGAAAGGCGCTGAAAACAAGGACAGCCCGATCGACTTGGTGATGCTGGCGCTACAGCTGGGCGCGACCTATGTCGGGCGCTCCTTCTCGGGCGACAAGCATCAGCTCGTGCCGTTGATCAAGGGCGCGTTGAGCCACAAGGGCACGGCCTTCATCGATGTTCTCAGTCCCTGCATCGCGTTCAACAATCACGTCGGCTCCACGAAGAGCTTCGACTACGTGCGCGCGCACAATGAGGCGGTGAACCGGCTCGACGTGATCACGCCGCGCGCGCCGATCCATGCGACGTACGCGCCGGGCGAATTGAAGGAAGTCGTCCAGCACGATGGGTCGATCCTGCGTTTGCGCAAGCTGGAGGAGGACTACGACTCCACCAACCGCAACGCCGCGCTTGGCTATCTCGCGCACAAGGCGGCGGAAGGCGAAATCGTGACCGGGCTTCTGTTCGTCGATCCCGACGCCAATGATTTACACGACGGCTTGAACACGGTTGACGTCTCGCTCAACAAACTGGGCGACGCCGATCTCATCCCGCCGGTAAGCGCGCTGGAAAAAATCAACGCGGGGCTTCGGTAGGGGACTGGGCCCCTTCAAGATCAGTCCGGGCGCCTTGCGGCGTAGGGTGCGGGTCGTCTTCCAAGGGTGCGAACTGGATGCGTCGGTGCAGGCGGAGGGCCTTGTCGGTCGCCGGGTTGAACGGACGCCAGGTCACGCCGTCCTCCGAAACTTCGTAGGAGGCGATGCCGTCATCAGCGGCGATAGGGGGCGGCGTCTGGTGAAGCATGCGCAAACCGGCTAACGCCATGCTGCAAAACCCAAGCCATGCTCGAAATTAACGATCTCACCTACCGTGTCGGGGCTCGCCCTTTGTTCCAGAACGCCTCCGCCTTCATCGCCGAAGGCTGGAAGGTCGGGCTTGTGGGCCGAAACGGCACGGGCAAGACGACGCTGCTGCGCCTCATCCGGGAGGAGGCGAATCGCGGCGACGGCGCCATCCGTACGCGCCGCGGCGCGCGCATGGGGTTCGTGGCGCAGGAAATCCCAGCGGTGGAGGAGGCGCTGCTCGACGTCGTGCTGGCGAGCGACGCCGAAATGCACGCGCTGCTGCGCGAGGCCGAAACCGCCGTTGATCCTCAGCGCATCGCCGACATTCACATGCGGCTCGCTGAATTGGACGCCTACAGCGCCGAGGCGCGCGCGTCCGCGATCCTGGTGGGCCTGGGCTTTGAACAAGAAGATCTGCACCGCCCCGCGCGCGAGTTCTCCGGCGGCTGGCGCATGCGCGCCGCGCTCGCGGGCGTGCTGTTCTCGCAGCCCGATCTGCTGGTGCTGGACGAGCCGACAAATTATCTCGACCTCGAGGGCGCGGCATGGCTCGAGGACTATCTGCGCGATTATCCGCATACGGTAGTTTGCGTCAGCCATGATCGCGAAATGCTCAATCGCTCGGTGACCCACATCCTGGCGCTCGACGACAGGAAGCTCGAGGTGTTCGTTGGCGGCTACGACGCTTACCTGAAGAAGAAGGCCGAGCGCATCGCGCTGGCGCAAGGCATGAAGGCCAAGCAGGACGCGCAGCGCGCACACTTGCAGAAATTCATCGATCGTTTTCGCGCCAAGGCGTCAAAGGCCGCGCAAGCACAAAGCCGCATCAAACAGCTTGAGAAGATGCAAGACATCGCCGTGCCGCTGGAGGAGCGGACAGTCCCGTTTCACTTCGAGGACCCAAGCGCGCTGGCTTCGCCTCTGGTCGTGCTGGATGAGTGCGACCTTGGCTACATCGCCGGCAAGCCGGTTCTAAAAAAGGTCTCGCTTAGGCTCGACCACGATGACCGCATCGTCGTCATTGGACCGAACGGGCAGGGTAAGACGACTTTGGTGAAGTCTATCGCCGCAAAATTGGCTCTACTCGCGGGCAAGCGGGTGGCGTCGAGCAAGGCCGTGATGGGCTATTTCAGCCAAGATCAGCTCGATGAGTTGCGCGCGGGCGAAACCGTCATGGAGCATGTGCGCGATCTGGAGCCGGATTGGGCGCCGCCTAAGTTGCGGTCGCTCGCGGCGCGCATGGGCTTCGGCGTAGAAAAAATCGACACCAAGGTGGAAAATCTCAGCGGCGGCGAGAAGGTGCGTCTGTTGCTTGGGCTAATGGCGCATCAAAAACCGCATGTGCTCATCCTCGACGAGCCTACCTCGCACCTGGATATCGATAGCCGTGAGGCATTGATCCACGCCATCAATGAATACGAGGGCGCGGTGCTGCTGATTACGCACGACATCTATCTGGCTGAAGCGTGCGCGGATCGTTTGTGGCTCGTCTATCACGGGCGCGCTCGTCAGTACGACGGCGACTTGGAAGACTATCGCAAGCTGGTGGCGGCCGCGGATCGCCCCGCCAATCTGGATAACAGACTCGACGCGCAAGCTGGCAGCGCGGCCCCGCCCACGGCGACGGCAAAGCCAAAGAGCTCAAAGTACACGCTGCAACGCAAATTGGAGGCTGCGGAGGCGGAGATGGAGCAGGCGCAAACCGCGCTCGCCCATGTCGACGCCGTGCTCGCCGATCCGGAGTTGTTTAATCGCGATCGGGCACGGGGCGAACTATTGCTGAAGGAACGCGCGCAAGCGGCAGGCGCCTTGGCGAAAGCGGAAGCCGCATGGTTGGAGGCGAGCGAGGCGCTTGAGGCCGGCGACTAAGGCGCGTTCAACGTTTCGACGATGCGGATTATGTCTTCATAGGCTTGGCTCTGCGGATGGCGGACCGGCAAGGGCATTTGCGCGCGAATGGAGTCCGGCACGCGCGGGTCGCGGCAGATAGCGCCGGCGAATTTCGGCTTGAAGCCCAGATATTCGTTACACGCGAGCGCGAATTGGTCGAACACCTTTCGGCCCTTGACGCGATTTTCGGCCATGTTGACGACCACCCACGGCACGATCTGCGAGCCCTGCAGGCGCAGCAGCTTCACCATGGCGTAGGCGTCCGTCAGCGCGGTAGGCTCTTCGGTGGTGACTAGGACCAAACGGTCGGCGGCGCGGGCGAAGCGCAGCACGGTGGGATCGATGCCGGCGGCGAGATCGAGAATGATGCGGTCGTAGTGGGGCGCGAGCTTGGTGAGGCCGGTGGCGATGCGCGACACCTCTTCAAGTTTGACCGCGCCGAGCGCGCCCGAGCCGGAGTGACCCGCGATGAGGTCGAAGCCGCCATTGCGACCGGGCCCGCCCATGACGGGGGTCACCGCCGCGTCGAGCTCAAGGAAGCCGCGCACGACGGAATGCACGTCCGCGGTTGGCCGTACGCCCAACTGAACGTCGACGTTCGCAAGCCCCAGGTCGCAGTCGACCAACAGCGCGCGCTGACCGGCGCGGCCAAACGCGATCGACAACATGGTTGAAAACCAGGTCTTGCCGACGCCGCCTTTGCCGGAGGCGACAGCGAAGATCGGCGCCGCGCGCGTGCGCGGCAGCGGC
>ERZ761602.6280-NODE-6280-length-13430-cov-16.607103_pt1 | contig 13430 bp, 11 predicted proteins | sample MGYA00512165_ERZ761602 | MGnify/ENA primary metagenome ERZ761602 (study PRJEB28899, sample SAMN02445085) | bioreactor sludge metagenome | biome: EBPR sludge; isolation source: Thorneside wastewater treatment plant | place: Australia: Brisbane, Thorneside...
ATCGGTCCCATCGGGCCGACCGCACCTTGATCGCCTTGCGGGCCCATCGGGCCCATCGGACCGACGTCGCCCTGCAAACCCATCGGGCCCATCGGTCCCATCGGGCCGACCGCACCTTGATCGCCTTGCGGGCCCATCGGGCCCACCGGTCCCATCGGTCCCATCGGGCCGACGTCGCCCTGCAAACCCATCAGGCCCATCGGGCCCATCGGGCCGACCGCACCTTGATCGCCTTGCGGGCCCATCGGGCCCATCGGGCCGACGTCGCCCTGCAAACCCATCGGGCCCATCGGACCGACCGCACCTTGATCGCCTTGCGGGCCCATCGGGCCCATCGGACCCATCGGGCCGACGTCGCCCTGCAAACCCATCGGGCCCATCGGTCCCATCGGGCCGACCGCACCTTGATCGCCTTGCGGGCCCATCGGGCCCATCGGACCGACGTCGCCCTGCAAACCCATCGGGCCCATCGGTCCCATCGGGCCGACCGCACCTTGATCGCCTTGCGGGCCCATCGGGCCCATCGGGCCCATCGGACCCATCGGACCGACGTCTCCCTGCAAACCCATCGGGCCCATCGGACCGACCGCACCTTGTTCACCCTGCGGGCCCTGCGGTCCGACGTCTCCCTGCGGACCTTGCGGACCGACGGCTCCCTGCGGACCCTCGGCGCCGAGCGTGACGTCGAGGATGTCGTACCGGAAGCCGCGCTCGACGGTGAGCCGGTAGTGCCCCGGCTCCCACGGCGGCAACGCGACATCGACGCGCGTGTTGTTCACCGCCACCACCGGCAGCTCCAGCTCGGCGCCATCGGCGTCGGTCAGCGACACGATGACCGACGTCCCGAAGCCGAAGCCGTTGATCGTCATCATCGGCGCCGCCGGATCGCCGTGCGTCACCGCGCTGGTGACCTCGAGGCCGTTCACCTCGATCGGACCGCGCTCGCCCCGAGCACCGTTCATCCGTTCCGCGGTGACCGCTGCGCCTTCGCGCGCGCGCGAACCCTCGAGTGATGTCTCTGCGCCCGCGGCTCCGTCGAGAGAGCCGGGTTCTGCGCCCGTCTCACATCCCGACAACAACCCGACGGCGGCAACGTACACGATCGCTGCGAGCTTGCCCTTCATCGTGAAAAACAAACTCTGCTTCTCGACGCCAGAACGCAAGCCGGATCAACGCTGGAACCGTGACAGATCACTGCGCACGTAAGCGCGCGCACCGCGCATCGAGCTCAATACCCGTGGAGGCGCGCGAAACTGTCACGGTGGTAGGCGGCAGAGCCGAAGGTGAGCTCGGCGACCTTCGCCCGCTTGTAGTAGAGGCCGACGTCGAGGTCGTCGGTGACGCCGATGCCGCCGTGCATCTGGATCGCCTCGGCGGCGACGAGCGTGAAGGTGTCGGAGGCGCGGGCCTTGGCCGCGGAGACCAGGGAGGCCGCGTCGGGGGTGGCGCGGTCCAGGGCGACCAGGGCGGCGCGCACGACGGAGCGCGTGAGCTCGAGCTCGCAGAACATGTGGGCGGCGCGGTGCTTGAGCGCCTGGAAGGAGCCGATGGGGACGCCGAACTGGTGGCGCTGCTTGAGGTAGTCGATCGTCGTACGGAAGACGGCGTCGGCGGCGCCCAGCATCTCGGCGGTGAGCGCCGCGGTGGCGCGCGCGAGCAGGCGGTCGAGCAGGTCGGCGCCGTGATCGGCGACGCCGAGGATGTCGGCGGACGGCACCGCGGCCGAAGCGAGGCGGACGTGCGCGACGCCGCGGCTGTCGACCATGGCGCGCGGCTCGACGGTGACGCCCGCGGTCGCGCGATCGACGAGGAAGAGGGTGAGGCCATCGCGATCCGTCGGCCCGCCCGCCGTGCGCGCGACGACGACGAGCAGGTCGGCGGCCGGGCCGTCGAGGACAAACGACTTCTCGCCGTCGAGGACATAGCCACCGCCGTCGGCGGCGCGGCGCGCGGTGGTGCGGCACGTGTACGGCGCGAAGCGACGCTCCTCCTCGAACGCCAGCGCGACCAGGCGCTCGCCCCGCGCCAGCGCCGGCAGGTGGGCGCGCACCGCCTCGCCGCCCGCCGCCAGCGCGGCCGCGCCGATCACGGACGTCGCGAGGAGCGGCGTGGGCGCCAGCGTGCGCCCGAGCTCCTCCATCACCAGGCCGAGCTCGACGAGGCCGAGCCCTGCCCCGCCGTGCGCCTCGTCGACGGCGATGCCGGCCCAGCCGAGCGCCGCCATCTCGCGCCACACGGCGCGCGACACGTGCGTGGGATCCTTGGCGTCGCGTAGCGCGCGCAGGTGCGACGTGGGCAGGCGCTTCTCGACGAAGGTCCGCGCCGCGCGCTGCAGCTCTTCTTGTTCGGGGGTCAGCTCGAAGCGACGCATGACGTTCGTCCGCCGTTCAGTCCGGAAGGCCAAGCACGCGCTTGGCGATGATGTTGAGCTGGATCTCGCTGGTGCCGCCCTCGATGGAGCTGGCCCTCGAGCGCAGCCACTCGCGCGTGATCTGGAGCTCGCTCGGCTCGAAGCCGACGCCCTCCCACCCGAGCCCCTGGTAGCCCTGCAGCTCGACGCGCAGCTCCTTGCGCCGCTTGTTGAGCTCGGTGCCGTAGAGCTTGAACATCGAGCTGGCGGCGCCCGGGCCCTTGCCGGCCCTGGCCGCCTCCGCCGTGCGCTCGAGGGTGAGCCGGTTGCACAGGAAGTCGAGCTCGGCCTGCACCACGCGGTCACGCAGCGCCGGATCGCCGACGCGCTTCAGCATCGCGGGCAACGTCTCGGCCTCCTCGGGCGCGCGGTCGCGCATCACCGAGATGATCGAGCGCTCGTGCTCGAGGAGCTTCTTGGCGATCTGCCAGCCGCCGCCCTCGCGGCCGACCAGGTTGCGGGCCGGCACGCGCACGCTGTCGAAGCGTGTCTCGCAGAACGGCGAGCTGCCGCTGATGAGCTGGATGGGCCGCGTCGACACGCCGGGGGTGGCCATGTCGAGGAGGATGAAGCTGATGCCGTCGTGCTTGGGCGCGTCGGGGTCGGTACGCACGAGGCAGAACATCCAGTCGGCCTGGTCGGCGTGCGACGTCCACACCTTCGCCCCGTCGACGACGTAGTGGTCACCGTGGCGCACGGCGCGCGTCGACAGGCTGGCCAGGTCGGACCCGCTGCCCGGCTCGCTGTAGCCCTGGCACCAGCGGATCTCACCGCGCGCGATCGGCGGCAGGTGTTCGGCGCGTTGCTCCTCGTTGGCGAACTCGAAGAGCACCGGCGCGAGCATCCAGATACCGAACGAGATGAGCGGCGATCGACAGCCCATGGCGCGCATCTCGGCGTCGAGGATGCGCGCCTGCTCGCGCGTCAGCCCGGCGCCGCCGTACTCGCGCGGCCACGCGGGCACGGTGTACCCGCGCTCGACGCAGCGCTCGAACCACAGCCTGGCGTCGTCGGACGGAAACGTGCGCCGCCGGCCGCCCCAGACCTCTTGCCCGGGCAGGTGCGGCGTCCGCATCGACGGCGGGCAATTCGCCTCGAGCCAGGCGCGGACCTCCGCGCGGAACGCGTCGTCGACGCTACTCGTGCCGCTGGCAGCGCTCATGATCTCCGCTTCGCCATGTCGATGGCGAGGTCCTCGATCAGGTCCTCCTGGCCACCGACGGTCTTGCGCCGCCCCAGCTCGACGAGCAGATCGCGCGACGACACGCCGTAGCGGGCGCCTGCGCGCTGCGCGAAGAGCAGGAACGACGAGTACACACCCGCGTAGCCGAGGATGAGCGCATCCCGATCGATCCGCACCGGCACGTCCATCATCGGCACGACCAGATCCTCCGCCACATCCATGATCTTGTACAGGTCGATGCCGTGGTCCGCGCCCATGCGGTCCAGGACGGCCACGAACACCTCGAGCGGCGTGTTGCCGGCGCCGGCGCCGAGGCCGGCCGCCGAGCCGTCGATGCGCGTCGCGCCGGCCTCGATCGCGGCGATCGAGTTGGCGATGCCCATCGACAGGTTGTGGTGCCCGTGGAACCCGATCTCCGTCGACGACGCCAGCGCCGCCCGGAGCGCGCCGATGCGCGCGCGCACGTCATCGGGGAGCATGTAGCCGGCGGAGTCGGTGCAGTAGAGGACGTTGGCGCCGGCGCCCTCCATGATCTTCGCCTGCGCCACCAGCGCCTCGGGCTCGATCATGTGGGCCATCATCAGGAAGCCCACGGTGTCGACGCCGAGCTTGCGCGCCAGCCCGATGTGCTGCTCGCTGACGTCGGCCTCGGTGCAGTGGGTCGCGACGCGGATCGTGGCCACGCCCTCGCCCACCGCCATACGCAGATCGTCGACGGTGCCGATGCCCGGCAACAGGAGCGCGGAGATCTTGGCGCGCTTCATCTTCGGCACGACCGCGCGCAGGTAGTCCTGGTCCGAGTGCAGCGGGAAGCCGTAGTTGATCGACGCGCCGCCCAGGCCGTCGCCGTGCGTGACCTCGATGAGCGGCACGCCGGCCTCGTCGAGCCCGGTCGCCACCTTCACCATCTGCTCGACCGAGATCTGGTGCCGCTTGGGGTGCATGCCGTCGCGCAAGCACATGTCGTGCAGCGTGACCTTCTTGCCCTTCAGGCTCATGACGCCCTCCCGGCCAGCGCGCGCTCCGCCCAGACCTCGCCGGTGCGCAGCGCCGCCGCCGTCATGATGTCGAGGTTGCCCGCGTACGGCGGCAGGTAGTCGCCCAGGCCCTCGACCTCGACGAACGTGGTCACGCGCCGCCCGTCGAAGATCGGCCCGTTCTTCAGCCGGTAACCCGGCACGTAGGTCTGCACGGCCTTCACCATCGCCTTCACGCTCTCCGTGATCGCCGCGACGTCGGGCTCGCCCGCGGTCAGGCAGTGGATCGTGTCGCGCATGATGAGCGGCGGCTCCGCCGGGTTGAGGATGATGATCGCCTTGCCGCGCCTGGCCCCGCCCAGCTGCTCGACCGCGCCGGCGGTCGTGCGCGTGAACTCGTCGATGTTGTGGCGCGTCCCCGGCCCCGCCGACTTCGACGCCACCGTCGCCACGATCTCGGCGTACTCGACCTCCTGCACGCGGCTCACGGCGGCCACCATCGGCACCGTCGCCTGCCCGCCGCAGGTCACCATGTTGACGTTCCTGTGCGCCGCCGACAGGTGCTGCTCGAGGTTGATGGGCGGGATGCAGTACGGACCGACCGCCGCCGGCGTGAGGTCGACGACGAGCACGTCGTGCTCCTTGAGCCGGCCCCAGTTCTTGATGTGCGCCGCGGCGCTGGTCGCGTCGAACACGACCTTGACCTGGTCGCTCGCGATGTGCGGGAGGAGCTCGTCGATGCCGGCGGCCGTGGTCTTCACGCCGAGCGCGCGCGCCCTGGCCAGTCCGTCCGACGCCTCGTCGATGCCCACCATCCAGGTCGGCTCGAGGACCGCGCTCCGCTCGAGCTTGTAGAGCAGGTCGGTGCCGATGTTGCCCGACCCGATGATCGCAGTCGCCAGCTTGCCCATTCGAAAGACTCCTGCACCGGGTTCTAGATGAACCGCACCGTCGTCGCCCCCACGCCTGGAACATCCATGCGCATCCAGTCGCCCGGCACCACCGGCTCGAGCGGCACGAGCGAGCCCGAAAGCACGATCTCGCCGGCCAGGAGCCCGTGGCCCAGCTCGCCGAGCTGGTTGGCGAGCCACGCCACGCACACGAGCGGCGAGCCCATCGCCTCCGCTCCCGTCCCCCGCGACAGCGGCTTGCCGTTCTTCTCGACCGTCACCTCGCACGCCGGGAAGTCGACGCCCCGCGGCGACGCGGCCGCCCCGACGAGGAACAGCCCGGACGACGCGTTGTCCGCGACCGTGTCCTGGTAGCGGATCTTCCACGCCTCGATGCGCGAGTCGACGATCTCGAAGCACGGGTGGAGGCTCTCGGTCGCCGCCAGGACGTCGGCCGGCGTCACGCCGGGACCGCGCAGGTCGCGCCCGAGCACGAACGCCAGCTCGGCCTCGGCGCGCGGCTGGATGAGCTGCGCGCCGATCGGCACCTCCTGCCCCTCGTCATACCGCATGGCGTCGGTCAGCCAGCCGAAGTCGGGCGTGTGGACGTCGAGCATGGTCTGCACCGCCTTCGACGTGACGCCGATCTTCTTGCCGATCACGCGCTCGCCGTCGGCGAGCCGCCGCTCGAGCATCCGCCGCGACACGTGGTACGCGTCGACCGTCGTGATCCCCGGCGCTCGCTGCGTCAGCGGCGCGATCGTCGTCCGGCCGCGCAGCGCCTCGTACAGGTGGTCGCCGTGGCCCTCGATCTGCGCCGCCGACAGCGTCACGCCCGCTCCCTACCCGTTCACCAGGAAGTCGTGGGTGCCGCGGTTGAACACGTCGGTGTGCTCGACCATCACCCAGTGCCCGCAGCGCGAGAGCAACGTCACCCGCGCATCCTTGCACGACTTCGCGATGGTCACCGCGCCCGTCGACGGGCAGAAGTTGTCGTCCGTGCCCCACCAGCCGAGCACGGGGCACGCCAGCTCGGCGAGCCGCGGCGCCAGGTGCGGCACCTGCAGGCTCGACATCACGCGCCTGGGCTGGTCCTTCGCGATCGCCAGGCGCTCGTCGAGCGTCGCCTCCTCGAGCTGGGTCGGATCGAAGAGCTGGAGCCCGAACACCGTGCGCATGCCCTCGCGGGTGATGCCGTCGGGCCCGAGGAACACCTTCATCATCGTCCGGATCCCGGACATCTTCATGTAGGCCTCGCGCTCCTCGAGGCCGCCCGGGGCCATGAGCACGAGCTTCGACACACGCGCCGGCTCGTCGAGCGCGACCTGGATCGCCACCGCGCCGCCGTGCGAGTTGCCGACGATGGCGCAGGTCTCGACGCCGAGCCTGTCGAGGAAGCGGCGCACGCCGCCGGCGACGAAGTCGAGCGTGTAGTCGCAGTCCGGCTTGGACGAGTAGCCGAAGCCGAGGTTGTCGACGACGAGGTTGCGGAAGCCGCGCTCGGCGAAGAACGGGAAGTTCTTCTTGAAGTTCGAGTAGCCGCTCGCCCCGGGTCCCGAGCCGTGGAGCCAGAGCAGCACCGGCCCGTCGCCGGCCTCGTGGTAGTGGATGCGCAGGCCGTCGCCGATGTCCTGGTACTTCGCTTCCGGAACGCTCACGACGTCTCTCCCTCGGGCTTGGGCTCGGGCTCGGGCTTGGGCGGCCTGGGCCGCCGCGGCGCATACCTCTCAGGAGGATGGTGCCCCCACTCGCTGATCCGATCGTGCACGGCCGGCTCCCAGGTCGCGTCGTCGACGAGCCGCCCGCCCCAGCCGTACTCGAACTGGAAGCCCGACGGCGTGAACGCGTAGAACGACACCATCTTGTCGTTGGGGTGACGGCCGATCATCTGCGCGACGCGCACGCCCGCGCCGACCGCGCGATCGAGCGCGGCGCCCACGTCGTCGAGGCTCTTCACCTCGAGCAGGAAGTGGTGGAGCCGCTTGGGCTGCGCCCCGCCGAACGCGAGCGAGTGATGGCGCGGGTTGGCGTGCAGGAACGTGATGTCGACCGGGTGGCCGTAGAACTCGCAGACGATGCGGTCCGACAGCTTGAAGTCGAGGAGCTCCTGGTAGAACGCCGCCGTCGCGGCCGTGTCGGGCGCGCTCACGACCAGGTGCCCGAGCCCGAGCTCGTCGGCGACGAACCCGGAGCGCGCCAGCGGCGACACGAACGGTGCCTCGCCCATCGCCGGCCCGAACGCGATCTCGACCCGGTTGCCGCCCGGATCGCGCAGGTGCACGAGCCGCACGACCTGGCGCAGCGCCGTCTCCTCCGCCGTCCCCTCGACCACGTCGTGCCCCGCTGCACGCAGCCGCGCCGCGACCGCGTCGAGCGCCGCCTCGTCGGCCACCTGCCAGCCCACCGCCGCCAGATCGTCGACGACCGCGCCGGGCGTCCCCTGCGTGACGAAGAACCGCTGCGCGTGCCCGTCCATGCGGAAGGACATCCCGCCGTCCCAGCGCCGCGCCACGCCCAGCCCCAGCACGCCGGTCGCGAACACCTCCCACGCCGCCAGGTCGCTCACCTCGAACGCGAGGTAGCCGAGCTGCCGGATCAAGCCGTCCGCTCCTTCCACGCCGCTCACACGAAGTAGTCCGTGTTCTTCTGCCCGAGCAGGACGCCGCCCAGGTTGCGCGCCGGCTTCTCGGGGTTGTTGGCGTAGTGCGCCCGCGCCGTGTGCACGTCGAGGAACGCCCGCTGGAGCAGGCTGCCGTCGAACACCGCGCGCCCGCCGCTCTCGGTGAAGAGCGCGTCGACCACCTCCGCCGACCGCACCACCGCCATCGACGAGTCGACGCGGAACTTGAGCCGCCGCTCGAGCGGAAGGTCCTCGCCGGCCTTCACCTGCGCCAGCATCTCCTCGAAGTTCCGGTGCAGCTGCGTCTTCAGGTCCTCGATGACCCCGTGCGCGCGCGCCGCCACCGTCTGCGCCGACGGATCGAGCGCGACCTTGGCGCCGTCCGACGCCGCGATGCGCGACGCCGTGTTCTTGCGGTACGCGTCGAGCGCGCCCTGGGCGATGCCGATCGCCGTGGTCGACACCGAGCGCACGAACACCTGCCCGAAGGGCAGCTTGAACAGCGGCGCCGGGTTCACCTCGTTGCCCGGGCTCCGGCGCTTGAAGCCGTCGATGAGCTTGTGGGTGCGGTGCTCGGGGATGAAGGCGCCGTCGACGACGACGTCCTTGGAGCCGGTGCCCTTGAGCCCCATCACGTGCCAGTTGTCGTCGATGCGCCAGTCCTTCCTCGGCACGAGGAACGTGCGCATCTCGGGCGGCCCGGCCTCGCCGGCCGGCGGCGGCACCAGGCCGCCGAGGAACGCCCACTGCGCGTGGTCGCACCCGCTCGAGAACGACCAGCGCCCGGACAGCAGGAAGCCGCCCGGCTCGCGGGTCACCTTCCCCGTCGGCGCGTACGAGCTCGAGATCAGCGTGCCCGGGTCCTCGCCCCAGACCTCCTCCTGCGCCGCCAGCGGGAAGAGCGCGAGCTGCCACGCGTGCACGCCGAGCACGCCCAGCACCCACGCCGTCGACGCGCACGCCGCGCCCACCGTCATCTGCACGTCGTAGAAGACCTGCGGGTCGACCTCGAGCCCGCCCCAGCGCGCCGGCTGGAGCATGCGGAAGAAGCCCGCGTCGCGCATCGCGGCGATGTTGGCGTCGGGGACGCGACGGAGGCGGTCCGCCTCCGTGACTCGCTCCGCCAGGGCCGGCTGCATCGCCACCGCGCGCGCCCGCAGCTCCGCCGGGCTCGGCCCCGCCGCCGCCGAGCTCATGCGTCGCTCCGCTTCCCCGGCGTGAACGTCACCGGGAACGACTTCACGCCGTTGATGAAGTTCGAGCGCAGCCGCCGCACCGGGCCGGCCAGCTCGATGTCCGGGATGCGGTTCAGGATCTCCTCGAACATCACCTGGATCTCGAGACGCGCCAGGTTGAGCCCCAGGCACGAGTGCTGGCCGATGCCGAACGCGATGTGGTGGTTGGGATCGCGCCCGACGTCGAACGACATGCCGTCCTGGAAGACCTCCTCGTCGCGGTTGGCCGACGAGTAGAACAGGACGACCTTGTCGTTCTCCTTGATCTGTTGGCCGCGCAGCTCGACGTCTCGCGTCGCCGTGCGGCGGAAGTGGATGACCGGCGTCACCCAGCGCAGCATCTCCTCGACCGCCGTGGGCAGGAGGCTGCGGTCGGCCATGAGTCGCGCCCGCTGCTGCGGGTTCTCGATGAGCGCGAGCATGCCGCCCGAGATGAGGTTGCGCGTGGTCTCGTTGCCGGCGACGCACAGGAGCAGGAAGAAGGCGTCGAACTCCATCTCCGTCAGCTGCTCGCCGTCGACGACCGCGTTGACCAGCACGCTGGTCAGGTCCTTGCCGTCGCCGCCCTTCTTGCCCTCGGCCAGCTGGTTGGCGTAGCCCCACAGCTCCGCCGCCGCCATCTGCGCGTCCTCGAGCGACGTCTGGAACTCGGGGTCGTCGAAGCCGATGAGGCGATTGGACCAGTCGAACACCAGGTGGCGGTCCTCCTTGGGCACGCCCATGATGTCGGCGATGACGATGAGCGGCAGCTCGGCGGCGATCTTCGTCACGAAGTCGCAGCTCCCCGACTCGATCACGTCATCGACGATCTCCTTCGCCGCGCGCCGGATGTACTCCTCCATGCGGGCGATCATCCGCGGCGTGAAGCCCGTCGACGCCAGCCGCCGGAACTTGTTGTGCTGCGGCGGATCCATGTTGACCATCAACATCCGGATCACCTCGAGCGAGTCGGGCGGGTAGTCCGGGATGTTGGTGCCGCCGCGCCACGACGAGAACGTGCCGGGGTCCTTGGAGATGGCGACGATGTCGGCGTGCTTGGTCACGGCCCAGAAGCCGCGCCCGTCGGGCGGCTCGGCCTGGAAGCTCACCGGCTTCTCGGCGCGCAGGACGCGGAAGGCCTCGTGCGGCACGCCCCCGACGTAGATCTCGGGATCGAAGATGTCCAGGTTCTTGGTCCCCATCGCGGTGCGAATAGAACATGTTTCAACAGGGGTGACAAGCTCGAATAGAACGTGTTCTACTCCCGCGCATGAGCACCAGCCCACACCTGCTCGTCGAGCGGGACGGCCACGTCGTGACCCTGACCCTGAACCGTCCCGAGGCCCGCAACGCGCTCGACCTGCAGGCGCTCGCCCTCCTCGCCGACGCCTGGGACACCGTCGACGACGACCCCGAGGTGCGCTGCGTGATCCTGACCGGCGCCGGCGGCCACTTCTGCTCGGGCTCCGACCTCAAGCAGATGCACAACCCGCCCCAGGACGAGTGGGCGGCGCGCTTCAAGGCCGATCCCGACCTCCACTGGAAGGCCTTCCTCCGCCACCGCTGCCTGGCCAAGCCGCTCATCGCCGCGGTCGAGGGCTACGCCATCGCGGGCGGCACCGAGATCCTCCAGGCCACCGACATCCGCGTCGCCGGCGCCTCCGCCAAGTTCGGCGTTTCCGAGGTGCGCTGGGGCCTCTTCCCGCTCGGCGGCTCGACCGTCCGCCTGCGCCGCCAGATCCCGTACACCCACGCGATGGACATCCTCCTCACCGGCCGCCACCTCGGCGCGGAGGAGGCCCGCGCCATCGGCCTCATCGGCCGCGTCGTCCCCGACGGCACCGCCCTCGCCGAGGCCAGGAAGATCGCCGCCGACATCGCCGCCAACGGCCCCTTCGCCGTCCAGAGCATCAAGAAGTCGGTCCAGCTCACCGAGGGCCTCCCCGAGGAAGAGGCCCTCAAGATCGAGCTCGACCTCGGCTGGAAGGTCTTCACCTCCGAGGACGCCAAGGAAGGCCCCCGCGCCTTCGCCGAGAAGCGCAAGCCCGACTTCAAGGGCCGCTAGGTCAGACGCTCACGGGCCGCCGAGACCGTCCGTATCGGTGACCTCCAGCGCCCAGGTCCGGCCACCGTCACGGCTGACCCGGATGCCGAATCCGAGCAGGAAGACGTCCGAGCCCCCGGCGTGGAGACTGTCCCACGACGAATCGAAGACGCCGATCGGCTCCCACTGTCTGCCGTCCGCGTCATCGACCGCGAACATCAGCCCTTCGAACGTCGTCGCCACCGCAGTTCCCTCCGGGAAGACGACGTCGTACGGAGACGACAGCCCCGGCTCGGCCGCGACGACCCATTCGCCGCTCTCCGTCAGCGTGAGCGCGCGCGGCTGTACGGACTCGGGATCGCACTGGACGCAGCTCGCGCCGAACCCTCGTGCCAGGTTGCCGTGCGGCCGGATGACGCGCACGTTCGCGACGCCCACGTAGCTCTCCGTCCACGTCTCGCCATCGAGCGACTCCATGATCGAGGGCCCGTTCCCGTACGCCATGAACCGACCGGCGGCGTAGCGCGCCTCGGATCCGAGACGGTTGCCGACGTAGATACGCCGCCAGAGGTCGCCGTCATCGGAGTAGTACACGTACTCCGACCCGAACGCGGTCGCGACGAAGCGCGACCCATCGGTGACGACGTTGAGCAGATTCTCCGGCGGCGCCGTGAGCGCCTCGCGCCAGGTCACGCCGTCATCCGAGATGACGACGGTGCCGAACTCACGAATGCTTCCGTCGCCCCATCGTTCGTTCCCGAACTCGCCGCCGACCGCGACCCACCGCCGCCCGTTGAACGCGATACCCGTGAGCCCACCGATCTCACCGAGGTCGGTCACCTGCCACCCAGCACCATCGCGACGCGCGAGCGCCGCGCGGCCCGTCAGGCTCTGGTCTGGCGGGAACGTTCCGCCCGCCGCGATGCTGATGCCATTGCCCGCCTCCATCGCGGAGTAGTTGAACCGTCCCAGATACGGCGGCTCCGCGCAGCCCACGATCGTGAGAACGACAGCGACGAGCGCGACGAATCCACCGTCTCCGCGCCACGAGCCAGCGATGAGGTTCATCGTTCCCACTCGATTCTCCACGGCATCATGCCCTCCGTGGGTGGCTCGGTCGGGAACTCGCTTCCACTCCTGAGCGCGGCGACCACCGCGTCGCGGTGCTCTTTCGAGAGCGCGATGATCGCGCCGTCGCCGATGAGTTCCTCGCCGTTGCGGAGCAGTCAAACGACGAGATTCCTGCGCTTGAGCTCGGACTCGATCTCCGCAACGTTGCGCGACCGAGCGGAGCCACGCAGGAGCTGCGCATTCGCGCAACTGAGCAGCAACTCGTGCGATTCTCCGTCGAACCTGTCTGCGCACCCCGCGCGCGCCCAAGCTGCGAACGCGATCCGGTCCAGTCGGTGCTCGGGTGACGGCCCAGCGCTGGCGGTTGGGATTCGCCAACCTGGGAACTCTGTGTTGTGCCTTTCCACGGATTCCAAGAAGTTGCGAAGCGAATCGTCGCGCCCTGAAGGACCGGTGCAGCGAACATCTATGCACCGCATGATGAGCCAGTGGATGTCGTGAAGGGGAGCACTATCGTCGTCGAGAGCGTGCCACAACGACGCGAACATCTGGTCGAGGGTCATCGGTGTGTATCCACGAACTTCCATTTGAGTCCACCATTCTCATACCGATAGATCAACCGCCATGGGTCGCTTCGACCTAGAACGTCGACGGACGTCCACCCGTCGAAGTTCGCGTGTAGCGCGTGCCGGTCGCGAGCGTTCAAGCGTCCGGCCGCGGCGAGACGGTCGACGGGATTCCCCAGACGCTCCGTCTGTAGGTCCGACAGGATGTCGAAGAGGTCCGTGTGGTACTTGCGAGGGATACCACCGAACGGATGGCCGTGATCCCATCGAGCAGGCCTGAGGCTTGGATGCCAGCCAGGGTGGACGTCCACACCACCGGGGTCCCCGGCGCCTGGAGCGCGGTCTCCGCCGTTGCCACCACCACTGCCACCACGGCCACCACTACCACCACTACCACCACTGCCACCACTGCCACCACTGCCACCACTGCCGCCACCGCTACCACCGCCGCCACC
>ERZ761602.6282-NODE-6282-length-13421-cov-9.645518_pt1 | contig 13421 bp, 10 predicted proteins | sample MGYA00512165_ERZ761602 | MGnify/ENA primary metagenome ERZ761602 (study PRJEB28899, sample SAMN02445085) | bioreactor sludge metagenome | biome: EBPR sludge; isolation source: Thorneside wastewater treatment plant | place: Australia: Brisbane, Thorneside...
GTCGCCGGTCGAACGACCGAAAGCCTGGTGCAGCTCGCCGGTACGGCGGCCGAGCACCTCGATCAGGGTCAGGAAGTAGGCGTGCGGGTTGCCGTCAAGCTCGTCGGTCGTTACCGCGACTTCGGAGAGGTAGCGCTCAAGGTAGTCGAGCGTGAAGTTCCAGCTATCCCCCTGGTTCTTGGTGTAGCCCTGAAGCAGCGCCAGAGTCATCGTCTGGCCGTCGCCACGACGGATTTCGACCGAGCCGGCGACCGGCGCAATGTGCTCGTAAGGCGAGGTATCGGTCAGGAAGCGGCCGACCTCGACTTCGGGGTTGGTGCCCGTCTGCAGGCGACGATAGCCCTTAAGGAACAACTTGTCGCCGAAGTACACCGCGGTATTGCTCTGTTCCAGCGACGGATGGCGGACCGGCGCGTCGAGGCCGGCGGCGAGCTTGGCAAATGCCGGCGAGGCGTGGAACTCGAGGCGGCCGCGGGCAAAGGGGATGGCCACGTTCTTGCCGATTCCCTCGGCCAGATCGCGGCAGAAGCCGTCCGAGCCGAAGGCGCCGTAAAGCAGGCCGGTGCGGTCCTGCTGGCGAACGCGTGCCAATGCCCAAGAGGCCAGCAGGGCACGCTCCTCTTCGCTCGTCTGGTCGTCCCAGCAGATCGCCAGCGGCAGGAAGTAGACCTGCGGCTCGATGCCGGCGCACTGCACTTCGATGATGGTCAGCAGCCAGCTACCCTTCTCGGTATCCCATGGCGCCTGCTCGATGATCTTGATGCTCTCGATGGCGTGCCCCTTGCCGGCAAACCAGCGCTTGGTGAGCAGGTAGGGCGCCAGCACCTTGTGCTGCAGCTGGTTGCGGGTGGTGGCGGCAATTGCCCGGCGCACGGTGGTGGCGGTGGTCTTGCCCCCGGAGAAGGTCAGCCAGCCCTCGGTGAGTACCAGTACGGGCAGCTCGGCGCGAGCCAGGCGCTCTTCGTGCCAGTAGGGCACTTCGGCATCGGTCGTCAGGCGGAAGCAGTAGGTGCCGTGGCCGGCCAGGGTCAGCAGGTAGGGCAGGTCGCCGATAGGCGGGAAGGCCGAGCGGCCGAGCAGCTCGACCGGCACACGCCCCTTGAAGGGCGCGAGATCGAGTTCCACCGGTTGCGCGTTGCGCGACAGGTTGACCACGCAGAGCAGGGTCTCGTCCTCGTATTCGCGGACATAGGCGAGGATCTTGCGGTTGCCCGGTTCGAGGAAGCTGATGCTGCCGCGGCCGAATGCCTTATAGTTCTTGCGTACGGCGATCAGGCGCTTGGTCCAGTGCAGCAGTGACGAGGGATTGCGCGCCTGTGCTTCGACGTTGATCGCCTCGTAGCCATAGATCGGGTCCATGTTCGGCGGCAGGTAGAGTCGCTGCGGGTCGGCCCGGGAAAAGCCGGCGTTACGGTCGGGGCTCCACTGCATCGGCGTGCGCACGCCGTTGCGGTCGCCGAGATAGATGTTGTCGCCCATGCCGATCTCGTCGCCGTAGTAGAGGACAGGGGAGCCGGGCAGGGTCAGGATGAGGAATTTCACCAGCTCGATCTTGTGGCGGTTGTTATCCATCAATGGCGCCAGACGACGGCGAATGCCGACGTTGACGCGCATCCGCGGGTCGGAAGCATAGGCCTTGTACATGAAGGCGCGTTCGCTCTCGGTGACCATTTCCAGGGTCAGTTCGTCATGGTTGCGCAGGAAGATCGCCCACTGGCAGTTCTCGGGGATTTCCGGCGTCTGATTCATGATCTCGATGATCGGATGGCGTTCTTCCTGGGCCACGGCCATGAAAATGCGCGGCATCACCGGGAAGTTGTAGGCCATGTGACACTCGTCGCCGTCGCCGAAGTACTCGCGCACATCTTCCGGCCACATATTGGCCTCGGCGAGCAGCATGCGGTTCTGGTAGCGCGAATCGATGACTGCACGGATTTGCTTGATGACCTCGTGTGTCTCGGGCACGTTTTCGTTGTTCGTGCCCTCGCGTACGCAGAGGTAGGGAATGGCGTCGAGGCGCAGGCCGTCGACACCCATGTCCAGCCAGAAGCGCATGATCCGGATCACCGCCTTGACGACGTCCGGATTATTGTGGTTGAGGTCCGGTTGGTGCGAGAAGAAGCGGTGCCAGTAGTAGGCCTTGGCGACGTCGTCCCAGGCCCAGTTCGACTTCTCGGTGTCGGTGAAGATGATGCGCGTTTCGGGAAACTTCTTGTCGGTATCGGACCAGACGTAGAAGTCGCGCTTCTTGGAGCCGGCCGGAGCCCGCCTTGCCGCCTGAAACCAGGGGTGCTGGTCGGAGGTGTGGTTGATGACCAATTCGGTGATCACCCGCAGTCCGCGGCGATGCGCTTCGCGGATGAAGACGCGCGCGTCGTTGCGGTTGCCGTAGTCCGGGCTGACGTTGTGATAATCGGAAATATCGTAGCCGTCATCACGCATCGGCGAGGGATAGAAGGGCAGCAGCCAGAGCGTGTTGACGCCCAGATCCTGAATGTAATCGAGCTTCTCGGTCAGGCCCTTGAAATCGCCGATGCCGTCGTCGCCACTGTCCTTGAAGGCCTTGACGTGCAATTCGTAAATGATTGCGTCCTTGTACCAAAGGGGGTCGTTTTCCCAGGTCAGCTCAGCCGCAGCGGCAGCTTTTTCTATCAATTCGTTGGCCTTTTGCATCATTTCCTCCACTCAGGGGAAGTCGTCGAAGTTGGGTGTCTCGTCGCAACGAGAAAGGGGTTGTCAGCAATTGTGTCGACCGCCTGGCAGGGCGTAGCGGCGGCAAGCTGGTACGGCCAGGGGCTGTTTTTATCCGGTCGGCCCGAGCGTTTTGTAGGTCCGGGCGGATGATGGTGGGCAGGCGTCATCGGTGATCAAACCATGAAGTAGGCAAGCATGACGGGATTGTCGAGAGCATGCAAGGGCGATGCGCGGCCGCGGCTGCGACCGGGCTTCCCCCTTGGGCACGCAGGGCAAGAAGGCCATCGCTCAAGAACGGGCTGTGCTCTCGGCGATCGGCTTGAAGACCAGCACCGCCAGCGGCGGTACGGTCAGCGACAGTGAGTGGGAAAGGCCATGCGCCGCCTGCGGCGAGGCCTCCACCTGACCTAGATTGCCCATGCCGCTGCCGCCATAGAGCGGGGCGTCGCTGTTCAGCACTTCCTGCCACTGGCCGCCGCGCGGCGCGCCGACGATGTAGTCGTGGCGCGGTACCGGCGTAAAGTTGCAGACCACCAGCACGGTGTCGTCGCGGTGTTTGCCGTAGCGCAGGAAGCTGATGACGCTTTCCTCCCAGTTCTGGGCGTCGATCCAGGCGAAGCCGTCGCCGTTGAAGTCTCGCTCATGCAGGGCCTTCTCCTGACGGTAGACCCGATTGAGGTCTTTCACCCAGGACTGCACGCCATGGTGCAGCGGGTATTGCAGGACGTGCCATTCGAGACTCTCGTCGTGCTGCCATTCGCGTCGCTGGCCGAGTTCGCCGCCCATGAACAGCAGCTTCTTGCCGGGATGGGCCCACATCAGGCCATAGAGTAGGCGCAGGTTGGCGAACTGCTGCCAGTCGTCGCCCGGCATCTTTCCGACCAGCGCACCCTTGCCATGCACCACTTCGTCATGCGACAGGGGAAGGACGAAGTTTTCGGTGAACGCGTACCAGATGGTGAAAGTCAGCTTGTCATGCTGGTATTTGCGGAATAGCGGCTGCAACTGGAAATACTTCAGGGTGTCGTTCATCCAGCCCATGTTCCACTTCATGCCGAAACCCAGGCCACCCATGTAGGTCGGGCGCGAAACCATTGGCCAGGCGGTCGACTCTTCAGCCATCGTCTGCACGTCCGGATGGTCGCGATAGACCGCTTCGTTGAGGCTGCGCAGGAAACTCATCGATTCGAGGTTTTCGCGGCCACCGTGTTCATTGGGGATCCATTCGCCTTCCGCGCGCCCGTAGTCGAGGTAGAGCATCGAGGCGACGGCGTCGACGCGCAGGCCGTCGACATGGTATTTGTCGAGCCAGAACAGCGCACTGGACATCAGGAAGCCGCGCACTTCGTTGCGCCCAAGGTTGAAGATCGAGCTCTTCCAGTCAGGGTGAAAGCCCTGCCGCGGGTCTTCGTGCTCGTAGAGGCAGGTGCCGTCGAAGTTGGCCAGCCCATGGCCATCGGCGGGAAAATGCGAGGGCACCCAGTCAAGGATGACGCCGATCCCGGCCTGATGCAGGGTATCGATCAGGAACATCAGATCTTCGGGTGTCCCGTAGCGGGCCGTCGGCGCGAAATAGCCCGTTGTCTGATAGCCCCAGGAGCCGTAGAAGGGATGCTCCATCACCGGCATCAGCTCGACGTGTGTGAAGCCCATTTCCTGCACGTAGGCGGTCAATTGGTGAGCCATTTCGCGGTAGCTCAGCGAGCGGTTGCCGTCTTCCGGAATGCGGCGCCAGGAACCGAGGTGCACTTCGTAGATCGACAGCGGCGCATCGAGGGCATTGATCGCCCGGCGCTTGGCCATCCACTCGTCGTCGCTCCAGCGGTAGTCGAGGGTGCACAGGCGCGACGCGCTGCGCGGCGGCTCCTCGGACTGGCGGGCAAAGGGATCGGCTTTCTCCTGCGTACCGTGCCGGCTGCTGATCTGAAACTTGTAGCTGTCGCCTAGCGCGGGTCCGGCGATGAAGCCTTCCCAGATGCCCGAGTGATCGGGGCGGCTAAGGAGGAGATGACTTCCGGCCTGAAAATTGTTGAAGTCGCCGACTACCGAAACTTGTTCGGCATTGGGCGCCCAGACGCTGAACTGGAAACCGCGCTGCCCCCCTTTTTCCGTGGCGTGTGCGCCGAAACGGTCGTAGAGCCGGGTGTGGTTGCCCTCGCGAAAGAGGTAGATGTCCTGATCGCTGAACAGGCTGTGTGCAACGACGGGTTTTGTGACTTTCATTGCGTACCTCCGGGGTGCTGCGTGGTGCCGTCCATGGCCAGATGCAAGGGCGGGCTTGAGCCGTCCTTGGCCTGTCCTGGATAGACAGTGAGATGCGGATAGGGAATCTCGATGGCGGCAGCATCGAAAGCGTCTTTGAGGCGGCGCAGATACTCGCGGCGAACGGTCCATTGTTCGATGGCCACGACTTTGAAGCGGCAGCGCAGGACCACCGCCGAATCGCCCCAGGACTCGACGCCGACGATCTCGACGTCGTCCAGGATCTTGGCCGCGAAAGCGGGGTCGGCGCGCAGCTCGGCGCCGACGCTGCGCATCACCGCGAGCGCTTGCTCGACGCTCTCGCGATAGGCAACGCCGACGTCGACCACTGCCTGTGCGAAGCCGCGGGTCATGCTGGTGACGGTGGTGATGCTGCCATTCGGAACAAAGTGCACGTGGCCATCGTAGTTGCGCATGCGCACGTAGCGCAGAGTGATTTCCTCGACCAGACCGCTCTTGCCGCCTGCTTCGACGACATCGCCCAGGCGGATCTGGTTCTCGAGCAGCAGGAAGAAGCCCGAGAAGTAATCCTTGACCAGACTCTGCGCGCCAAAGCCAACGGCGACGCCGACCACACCGGCGGCGCCGAGGATCGGGGCCACGGAAACGCCTACTTCGGCCAGCACCAGAACGCCAGCGACCAGTGAAATGATGACCGATGCGGCGTAGCGGAAGACGCGGCCAAGGGTCTCCGCCCGCTGCACCTCTTCACCATCGTTCATGCTGCTGCTGATGTAGATACGGAAAGTGCGGATCAGCTTGTGTGCGAAGGCCATCGCCAGCCAGGCGAGCACGAGGATCAGGCTGATGCGCAAGGTCGAAGCGATCGTCGGTGAGAGTTGCTGGCCGACGGAAAGAATTTGATCGAAGATTTCTTTGTCCATGTACCCCCAGGTTGATAAGCGTTAGGCAAATATTTTGCTTGTGCAAAGAGTTCAAGCAAAATAGTATTGCATGAAAATATTTTTCGGGCAACGCAAGGGTTCGCACAATGACTCACATAAGCAAGGATGGTTCGCGAGAGCAGGCAGCCGATAGGCAGCCGTTGGACGGCGGCGCTACGATCAGAGAGGGGGCGGACGACGCCTTCGGCAAGCTGCTGCAATTGGTGCGCTCGGTTCAGAACGGCATGCAGAACATCGACGACCGGCATGGCCTGAGTGGTTCGCAGCTCTGGGCCCTGTGGCAGATTTCGGCCCGCCCTGGTGTGCGTGTCTCGCAGCTGGCCAGTGCGCTGCATATCAAGCCGTCCACCGCCAGCAACCTGCTCGACAAGCTCGAACTGCGCCAGTTGGTGCGCCGCGAACGACGTGACGCCGACAACCGCGTCGTCCGCCTGCACCTTACCGATGAAGGGCTCGAACTGGTCAAGGACATTCCTGGCCCGATGCAGGGCCGGCTGCGCGGCGCTCTGGGAAAAATGCCACAGCCCGTGCTCGGCAACCTGCGCCAGGGGATCGCGTCTCTGCTGGAACTGATGGGCGAGTCGACGCGCCGCGGCACGGTACAGCCGAAAGCCTGAAAGCCGAAGCGCCTGCCCGCGGTCGGCGCCCTCTTGGTCGTCTGCGCTGTCTGCGTTGTTACGGCAGTTCGTCGAGCCCGACCATTGCCAGATGATCGGTCACGCCCCAGGCTTCCATGTGCCAGCAGTCGGCGGTGGCGCTGACCCAGTTGATGCCGGCGTTGGGGATCAGGAAATCGCGCGGTTGGTGCAGGGAAGTGCCGCGCACCAGACGGTTGACGATGTCCAGGACGCCGCCGTGCGTCACCACCGCGATGGTCTGGCCCGGATGCTCGTCGACCAGGCGCCGCAAGCCGGCACTGACCCGCAGATGCAGCTGCCGCAGGCTCTCACCGCCATACGGGATGACGAAATCCGGCACCCGCTCTTCGAACAGCTGATACACGTCGGGATATCGGCTTCGCGACTGCTCGTAGGTCAGCCCTTCAAACAGCCCGTAGCGTCGTTCGCGAAATTCCGGGCGTAGGATCGGCGCCAGCTGCAAGGCGCTCGCAAGGCGTTGGGCCGTCTGCCGAGCGCGCTGCAGGTCGCTGCTGTACAGCGCCTCGATCGGCAGCGGCGACAGCCACTGCGCAGCCGCTTCCGCCTGCGCCAGCCCCTCCTCATTGAGGCCAACGTCGATGTTTCCCTGAATGCGTTTCTCCGCATTCCAGGACGTTTCGCCATGGCGGACGAAGCAGATGCGGGTGGCTTCCATAAGCAATACATTCACCGGCGAAGTTGGCGACGGCCATCGGCCGAGGGACGATGGCCGTCGCCAGCGTGCAGCCTCGCATGGTCAGATTCGCAAGCAGCAGATTCTAAGCCATTTGCAAGCACTGCTCCCCATGTCGGCCCAAATCGAAAGCCCGCGCTCCCCCCGCCGCCTGCTCCCCTCTACCCTTGTGGGAGAGGGGCTGGGGGAGAGGGGGCACGGCGACGCAGTCGCCGCGTTGTGGATTCGTAGCTTCGGAAATCCGAACGCCGCGTCCGTCGCGCCTTCCCCGCATCGCTGTGGCAAGATGTCACCTTCATCGCCACCGGCACGCTCGACGCAGCTCTGTGCGCGACGCGAAACGATAAGACAACCGGAAGGGGGAGGTTGACGCGATGTTCCTGCTGCCGCCAGCGCCCGTCTACCCGCGCCGACGCGAGTGCTGCGCGCAACGGCCTCGACCCCGAGCCACGCGCCCGCAACGTCTTCGCTTTCCATCGACCAGAAACGCTGCTCGAATGGCTCAAGGCGCTGCCACAAACGCCGGTCTTCGCCACCGGCGGCGGCGCAACTGCCCCGCACGCCGATTTCGCACCCCTCCCCTTCCTTGCTTGCGCCTTCTCGGGTGCGTCCCTGGATGGTGCGACGACACGGGTTCCCGCACGACGGCATCGGAAAACACTCGCTAAACAAACAAGAGGGAGCACTGTATGGCCGGCACGACCTTCAAGACCAACGCCTACAACCTGCACGAGCTGCTGGAGGGCTGTCATCGCGGCGCGCTGCAGTTGCCCGACTTCCAGCGTAGCTGGGTGTGGGACGAGGACCGCATCAAGAGCCTGATCGCCTCCGTGTCGCGGGCGTTCCCGGTCGGCGCCCTGATGACACTGGAAAGCGGCGGGCAGGTCAACTTCAAGCCGCGTCCGGTCGAGGGCGCGCCGATGGAGGCCAGGCAGGCCACGCCGAAGTCGCTGTTGCTCGACGGGCAGCAGCGCATGACCTCGCTCTACCAGGTCACGCTTCGAGGCAAGGTGGTCGAAACGGTCACGCCCAAGAACAAGAAGGTAAAGCGGTGGTTCTACGTCGACATCCGTAATGCCTTGGACGAGTCCGTCGACCGCGAGGAGGCCATCGTCGGCGTGCCCGAGGACCGGGTGATCCGCACGGACTTCGGGCGCGAGGTGGTGATGGACCTCTCGTCGTCGGAGAGGGAGTACGCCGCCCTGATGTACCCCGTATCGCAGGTGTTCGACTGGGACGAGTGGCAGGACGGCTTTGACGAGCACTGGCGGGGCGACGAACACGAGGCGATGCGCAAGACGTTTCGTGCCTTTAAGAAACAGGTGCTCGAGAATTTCAAGAGTTACGGCGTACCGGTGATCTCGCTCGATGACTCCACCTCCAAGGAGGCAGTCTGTGTGGTTTTCGAGAAGGTCAATACCGGTGGCAAGCCGCTCGACGCCTTCGAACTGGTGACGGCCATGTATGCGGCCGATGGGTACGAACTGCGCAAGGACTGGTACGGCGACGAGGCCACGAAAGGGCGGCGCCGCCGTTTCGTGGACACCCTCCGGCCGGCCGACTCGGAGGCGGGGATCATCGCCGGCGTCGGCAACACCGATTTCCTGCAGGCGATCTCGCTCTTCTACACACGCGAGCGGCGGCGCGACGCGGAGCGGGCGGGCAGGCAGGGCAAGGAGCTGCCTGCCGTCACCGGCAATCGGCAGGCGCTGCTGAACCTGCCGCTCGCTGCCTACACGCACTATGAGCAGAAGGTCGAGCGCGGCTTCGTACAGGCAGCGAAGTTCCTGCACATGTTGCACATCTACCGGATTTTCGACCTGCCCTATCAGTCGCAGATCGTACCTCTCGCGGCGATCATTGCCGACATCGGCGATGCCTGGGAGCACGAGTCGCACCGCAGCAAGCTCGTCCGCTGGTACTGGAACGGCGTGTTCGGCGAGCTCTACGGCTCGGCGGTGGAGTCGCGCATTGCGCGCGATTTTATGGAGGTGCCGGCCTGGTTGAATGGCGGCCCGGAGCCTTCGACCGTGAGCGAGACCATCTTCCGCGCCGACCGCCTGAAGACGATGCGCATGCGCCTGTCCGCGGCCTACAAGGGCGTCAATGCCCTGCTGATGAAGGAGGGCGCGCAGGACTTTCGCTCCGGCCAGAAGTTCGACCACACCGTGTTCTTCGGCGAGAACGTCGACATCCACCACGTCTTTCCACAGGACTGGTGCAAGAAGCAGGGGATCCAGCCGGCGGTGTACGACTCGATCATCAACAAGACGCCGCTGTCGTTCCGCACGAACCGGCTCATCGGCGGTGTGGCGCCCTCCGAGTACCTGGCGAAGCTCGAGAAGGGCGACGGCAAGACGCCTGCCATCGAGTCGACCAAGGTCGACGCCTTTCTGCGCTCGCACCTCATCGACCCCGACACCTTGCGAAGCGACCGGTTCGATAGTTTCATGGCCGATCGGCAGAAGCGCCTCTTGCGCCTGATCGAGCAAGCGACCGGCAAGTCTGCGTATGCCGGTGATCTTGCGGAGGAAGGTGAGGACATGCAGATCGATGAGGACTCGGCCGAGGTCGAGATGACGATTTCCTCGTGATGTCCTCGCCACGCGTCGTGCCAATCCAGGTGGCCGAAGCGCTCGCCGCCGACCCCGGCGAGCGCTTCGACGTGGTGCTCGCCAATCCGCCCTTCGGCAAGAAGAGCGGCACGCAGATCGAAGGCGCCGACGGCCGGCGCAGCACCGAGGAGGAGGTGATCGAGCGCGACGACTTCTGGGCGACGACCTCGAACAAGCAGCTCAACTTGGTGCAGCACATCAAGACGCTGCTCAAGTCGCATGGCCGCGCCGCGGTAGTTCAGGGGCGACGCACGGGCGAGCCGGTCGATCGCCCGGCCAACCGCCACGACCGCGCAGCCACCTGGAGCGAAGAGGTGGATTGCGCCAGCGGTAGCGGTCCCGACGGCCGCTGGCGCGCGTACGCCTACGACGAACTGATCGCCCGCGACAAGGCCAGCCTGGACATCTTCTGGCTCAAGGACGACAGCCTCGCCGACAGCGACAAACTGCCCCCGCCCGGAGTGATCGTGCAGGAGATCGTCGACGACCTCGAAGCAGCGCTGGAGCAGTTTCGTTTGATTGCCGGCGATTTGAATGGCGAAGCCGCAGAGACCGTATGAGCCCGAAAACGCGATCGCCACTGAAGGACAAGCCCTTGCGCAAGCCGGGGCAGTCACTCTAAGAAGATCGCCGGAAACTACTTGAATGGTGTTGGGCCGCCCCATCGCCGAAACGCTGCTCGCGGCGAAAGCGAAGACGGACGCCTCCTCGGCATGTTTCAGCCTTTGCGCATCCGTCAGGTGACCGCGCGCTGCACCAGCTGGCGGATATGGCGCACGCCGAGCGCGGCAATGACGACGACGATCGGAATCGCGAGGCCAATGACGATCTCCGGATTGACCGGCGCGCCCAGCGCCTTGATGGCCTTGGCCGCATAACCGACAAGGCCGACCACGTAGTAGCTGACCGCGGCCACCGACAAGCCTTCCACCGTCTCCTGCAGACGCAGCTGCAGCTTCGCCCGTCGGGCGGCGGTGCTGAGCAGCGACTGGTTCTGCCGCTGCAAGGCGATGTCGACGCGCGTGCGCAACATCTCGCTGGCGCGACTGATCCGTTCCGAGAGGCTGTCCTGGAGCCTGGCCACGGTTTCGCAGGTGCTCATCGCCGGCCGCAGGCGGCGTTCGACAAACTCGCAGATGGGTTGCACGCCTTCCACCCGCACTTCCCGCAGTTCGGCAAGGCGACGTTCCACCAGGTCCTGGTAGGCGCGTGCCGCGCAAATCCGGCCCAGGGTCGACGAGATGGTGCCCTCGACGACCGCGGCAAGCCGCGTCAGTCGGTCAAGGAGGGCGGGTTCGTCCTCGCTTCGGACTTCAACCATCTCGTTGAGCAGCGCCGAGAGTTGGCGGTCAGCATCGGCCAGCACCGGCAAGGTGGCCCTGGCCACCGGCAGGGTGAGCAGCGCACGCATCAGGTAGGTTTCTACTTCCAGCAAGCGCTGCACCATTCGTCCCGCCTGGCGCGGTGTCAGGCTGATGTCGTCGATCAGGAAGCGGCTGAAGCCGTCTGCGTGGATGCGGAAGTCGGCGCGCACGCTGGCGACGCCGTCGCCGACGCGGCCGCCGACGAGCGGGTTGCCTTCGAAGAGGCTGGCCAGGTCCTCGCTGTCCGGCGTTTCCGCCGGTGCCTTGCGCAGCACCACGTGTGCTGCCACCAGCACCTGCCCGGGCAGTTGGTCGAGCCAGGCCTGCGGGATGCTGGCGATTACCGGCTGGGTAAAGGGATCGCTGAAGTCCCCGTGACGGAAGAAGGTATAGCTGCTGCACTCGGCGCGTCGCTCCCACTTGAGTCTGAAAGTGCCGAGGTCGACCTTGAAGTGATTGACCTCCGGAGCCGGCGCAGTGACACCGTAACGCGTGCATAGCTCGACGATGCTTTCGTACTCGGCTTGCCTGTTCGCCGGGTCGGTGGCCAGCGCCAGATACGAGGCCTGCTCAGGGATGCTCAGCGCTTCCGGAGGACGGGCATGCAGCTCATAGTTGAGCGCGAAGCGCTGCGGGTGATTGCTCGGTTTCGTCACATGATTCCTTCGTTTGTTTGCTTGTGGGGGTCTGGCGGCTGAACGGTGCGCACGCCTTGACGCCCTCCATTGGGCGGCCTTTGGCAGTGCGGCGTTCAACGACTGCCCGCATGGCCTGCCTGTCGTTGCTCGCGGCTTAACGCCAATTTCTGAAGCTTAACGTTCCACGTGGGCCTTCGTTGACGCCGCAATGGTGCGTCGCAGCAAACAAATATTGCTGCATTGGATCGTCTATTGCTAGATCGCGGTCAAAAAAACGCATCTTGATTGTTGCGGGCGCACAACAGGTCGTTGGCAAGTACGGCAAGACGAGCCTGAGGGCCCCGTACGCCGGCGATCCAGGCCTTGGTCGACGAGCAAGCTGCACAGCCTCATTCGGGACCGTGCACCGCACCGATCGTCCTGCTGCCTTGCCGAGCACTTGCTCCATGTGTGCGCGTAAAGCCGGCTCCCCGCGGCGACGTCAGCTTGATGCTCACGCTGCGCGAAGTGCGCGGCCGCATTTCCTTCCACGAGCAGCGCCGACCGAGTGCTGCCGCGCAAGCTTGCAGGAGAGTACCGCTGCACTGACGCCGAAGTGCGGCAGATGTTGCGCGATGCAAGCGATGAGCCACAGGTTTCGGGCGTCGTTGATGGTTTCAGCCTTGCGGATCTCGACTCGGAACGGCGCTGGAGCTTGCGGCTGAGCGAGGACGGCAAGTGGGCGCCGACTCTCTTCGACTTCTATTGCCGTGTTTATCCAAGACTGGGGGACGAACTGGCAGTGCCTTTCAAACTCGACGAGCGCGCGATGCGGGTTGATGAGACACCCGTCCACGAAGCACTGCACGAGGCCTTGGTACATGCGCTGATTCACGCAGATCATCAGTGGTCTCGCCCGATCACCGTGATCAAGCGTGCAGCTGGCCATGGCGAGCGACGAACGCCAGGGGGCCCGCTTCTAGCACGCATGCAGCAGCTAAGGCTGGGCTAAGTTTCGCCCGGCAGAATCCCGGTTTCGCTCGACAAGCCGAGCGGCAAACAGCAGCCGTCATCGCGCTGGCGCCTGAGCGATGGCGGCAGCGCCATGCGACGTTGCGGCCTCTCGCCTGCCCGACCGGCAAGGGCCATCGATCCGGAAAGACTTCATGAGTAATCTGCAGACAGCGCCCGTCCACCTGCCCTTTTCGGACAAGTACACCGCCGAGCATTCGCGCCAGTACTTCGACAAGCACCATCACAAGAAACTCTCCGATCGGCTAGAGCAGCGCATGGCAGAGCGCGCCCTGCGACTCGCCGGCACGCCGGCGTCGGTGCTCGATCTGCCGTGCGGCACGGGTCGTTTCTGGTCGATGCTGGCGGCCGACCCCAAGCGCGAACTGCTGGCGGCTGACTTCAGTGCGGCGATGCTCGATGTCGCGGCTCAGGTTCGTGAGCCGGCGCTGGTCAGTCGGTTTCGTCTGCTACAGTGTTCCGCCTTTGACATTTCGCTGCCCGACCAAAGCGTGGACTGCATCTTCTCGATTCGCCTGATGCATCACATCGGAGAAACGGTCAATCGTAAGCGTGCAGCGCACCCACCTACCCTTGTGCAGATCAGGCAGGCAGTTTGAT
>ERZ761602.6283-NODE-6283-length-13417-cov-64.885047_pt1 | contig 13417 bp, 8 predicted proteins | sample MGYA00512165_ERZ761602 | MGnify/ENA primary metagenome ERZ761602 (study PRJEB28899, sample SAMN02445085) | bioreactor sludge metagenome | biome: EBPR sludge; isolation source: Thorneside wastewater treatment plant | place: Australia: Brisbane, Thorneside...
GGCTGCTCGCCTACCAGGACCAGGCCAAGAAGCAGGCCTTCCTGCGCCAGTGGGATGCGGAGACCCGGCCGGTTTCCGAGTGAGGCCCGCCCTGTCGGCCCTCTCCCGCCATCGCCGCGCAGCGTGATCTCCGATCGCGTTGCGGCCCGAGCGCCCCTTTCTACGTCTCGTCCCGATCTCCCGCCGATGTCCGCAATCTCTGCACTCCGTCTCACCGCCTGGCGCCAGGTCCTTCCCACCCTCGCGCTCGCCACGCTCGCCGGCTGGCTGGCCGAACGCCTGCACCTGCCGCTGCCGTGGATGATCGGTCCGCTGTTCGCCGTGGCCGGCGCACGCATGGCCGACATCGACCTGCGTCCGCTCCCCGGGGGGAGGCAGACGGGGCAATGGGCGATCGGAGCGGCGCTCGGGCTGTACTTCAGTCCGGAGGTGGTGGCGCAGCTCGGCTTGCACGCGCCGCTGGTGATCGCGGCCGCACTGGGCTCGCTGGTGCTCGGCATGGCCTACGCCTTCATTCTGCTGCGGCTGGGGGGCGTCGATGCGCCGACCGCGTTCTTCGCCGCCTTGCCCGGTGGGGCCTCGGAGATGGCCAACCTCGCCGACCGCCACGGCGGCGCGGTGGACCGCATCGCCGCGGCGCACGCCATCCGGGTCATGATGGTGGTGTCGGTGCTGCCCTTCGCGCTCACCTTCGCCGGGGTGCAGGGCAGCGACGTCTATGTGCCCCTGGCCCGCGAGGTGGATGCGCAGCACTTTCCGCTGCTGGTGGGCGCGAGCCTGCTCGGGGTGGGGGCGTTCAAGCTGCTGCGCATCGCCAACGCGTGGGTGCTCGGGCCGCTGCTCGGCGTGGCGCTGGCGACGCTGGCCGGCGTGCCGCTCTCGGCGCTGCCGCCCTGGGTCGTCAATGGCGGACAGCTGCTGATCGGCTGCGCCCTCGGCTGCCGCTTCTCGCGCGCGTTCTTCCGCGCTGCGCCGCGCTTCATGAGCGTCGCGGCGCTCACCGGGGCGATGTCGATCGCGCTCGCGTTCGCCTTCGCGGCCCTGCTCGGCCTGGTCGCCGAGGTGCCGCTGCCGACCCTGGCGCTGGCGACGGCACCCGGCGGGGTGTCGGAGATGTGCATCACCGCCAAGGTGCTGCAGCTGGGCGTGCCCCTGGTCACCGTGTGCCACGTGCTGCGCGTGGTGGTGCTGACCGTGGGTGCGCAGTGGAGCTTCGGCGTCTTCCGCCGCCTCGTGGCGGTGTGAGCGGCCCCGGGACACCCGCGCGGGCGCAGCGATCGCCGCCGGTCCGGCCTTACGCGCTTTGCGCCAGCGTCGGGTAGTCGGTGTAGCCCTTCGATCCGGGGGTGTAGAAGGTCGCCGGATCGGGCGTGTTGAGCGCGGCCTTGCGGCGGATGCGCTCGGGCAGGTCTGGGTTGGCGAGGAAGGCGGTGCCGAAGGCGACCGCGTCGAGCTTGCCGGCGGCGATCGCGGCGTTGGCCTCGTCGGCCTCGTAGCCCATGTTGCCGATCAGCACGCCGCGGTAGGCGGCGCGCACCGGCGTCATCACGTCGCCGTGCTGCTTGCCGAAGAAGTCGCCGCGCATCAGGTGCAGGTAGGCGAGGCGGTAGTCGTTGAGGCAGCCGGCGAGCCATTCGACGAGGCCCACAGGGTCGCTGTCGACCATGTCGTTGTAGCTGTTGAGCGGCGACAGGCGCACGCCGACGCGGCCGCTGCCCCACACCTTGCACACCGCCTCGAGCACCTCGAACAGCAAGCGGGCGCGGTGCTCGCGCGGGCCGCCGTAGGGGCCGCCGCGTTGGTTGCTGCCGTCGCGCAGGAACTCGTCGAGCAGGTAGCCGTTGGCGCCATGTACTTCCACGCCGTCGAAGCCGGCGGCGCGCGCGTTCTCGGCGGCGCGCGCGAAGCCGGCGACGATGCCGGGCAGCTCGTCGTCGCGCAGCTCGCGCGGCACCACGTAGGGCTGCTTGCCCTTGGGCGTGTGCACCTCGTCGCCGGTGATCGCGAGCGCGCTTGGCGCCACCGGCTGGCGACCGTCGTTGAGCAGCGGGTGGCAGGCGCGGCCGCCGTGCCAGACCTGCAGGACGATGCGCCCGCCGGCGACGTGCACCGCATCGGTGACCTTCTTCCATCCCGCGACCTGGGCCTCGGAGTGGATGCCGGGCTCGTGCCAGAAGGCGGAGTTGCCCTCCATCGCCATCGTCGCCTCGGCGATCAGCAGGCCGGCGCTCGCGCGCTGGGCGTAGTGGGTGGCCATCAGCGCGCCGGGCACGTGCCCGGGCTCGGCGCGGCAGCGGGTGAGCGGTGCCATCAGGATGCGGTTGGGCAGGACGAGATCGCCGGCTTGCAGCGGGGTGAACAGATCGGTCATGGAAGAACGGTCCTCGATTGGAAGGGGGGATGGGGCGGGCGGGCACGCTTACCGCTGCCGTGGCCGTGCAGCGTGCGGGGCAGCGACGCCTGGTTGTGACCGGTCGGGTGGATGATCGTTTCGTGCGTCCGGCTTTCAGCCGGCGTCGCAGCCCACCACCACCGCATGCCGGCCCGACTGCTTGGCGCTGTACATGGCGAGGTCGGCGCGCCGGCGCAGGCTGTCGAGGTCGGTGCCATGGTCCGGACAGACGGCGATTCCGATGCTGCACGACAACGGCAGGTCTCCGGACGGCGTCGCCACCGGCCGGGAGACGGCTGCAAGCAGTTTGCCGCCGACCTGGCGGGCGTCGTCGGCATCGAGGACGTTGGTGAGCAGCACGATGAACTCGTCGCCGCCGTAGCGGGCGACCGTGTCGCAGGAGCGGAGCTGCCCGGTCATGCGTTCGGCGGCCGCCCGCAGGACCTCGTCGCCGGCTTCGTGGCCGTGCTCGTCGTTGATCTCCTTGAAGTGGTCGAGGTCGATCAGGATCACGGCGAAGCGGGTGCCGTTGCGTTGCCAGTTGTGCACCGCGTGGCTGAAGCGGTCGCCGAGCAGGTAGCGGTTGGGCAACCCGGTGAGGACGTCATGGGTGGCGAGGTAGGCCGACTGCTCGTGCTCGATCCCGGCCCGCGTGAGCGCGCGGTAGTGGCGCAACAGCAGCCAGGGCGCGAACAGTGCGGCGGCCAGCAGCAGGCCGAGGATCGCCACCGTCTCGGCGGTCATCACGCTATTCAGCCGCTGTTGTTGGGCAAAGCGGACGAGGACGTGCTGCGCTGCGCTGTGCACCAGCTCGCTGCGCTCGAAGACCGGCAGCAGCCAGCGATCCAGCCGGGTGCCGGGGTCCATGTCGCGCTTCAGCAGCAGGCCTTCCGAGCCGTCGCTGCCGACCAGCGCAGCCTCGACGCCCAGTGGTGCCGCGAGCGCGGCGGTGATCTCGGGCGGCAGCAGCGCCGCGCTCTTGATGAGCAGCATCGAGGCCATCGTGTTGCCGAACAGGTTGGGCGAGTTGCCCTCGTGGCGGCTGGCGGGACGCTCGACGGCTTGCAGCAGCAGGTAGCCGAACTCGCCCTCGTAGAGCCGGAACACCGGCGAGGCCACCGCATGCGGATTGCCGCGCGCTCGGGCGAGCGTGGCGGCGATGTGATCCACCGTCTCGAGCCGCAGGCCGTGGATGGCGCGCGTCTCGGGCAGGTCGGGATAGATGAAGAGGATCGGCCAGGTGTCGGCCTGGGGCGGTAGTCTTGCGGCCTGGCGACCGGTGAGTGCGGAGAAATCCTTCAGTGCGAAATCCCCCAGGCCGTTGCGGCGCAGGATCTCCGCGAGGGGATCGGCCTCGTGGACGGGTACCCGGCGCGCGATCTCGATCTGGTAGATGTGGGGATGGGCTGCGGCCACGGCGGCGGCATAGCGCTCGGTGGCCGCGCGGTCGTCGCGCTCCACCGCGAGCAGGAAGGCCGAAAGCCCGGACAGCACGGCCTCGTTGGCATACAGCTTCTGACGAACCCCTGCGGCGAGGGCGTCGGTCGACTGGCGGAAATCGTGCTCCAGGCGGCGGATTTCGGCGGTGATCAGCAGCGAGCCAGCGACTGCGAGCAGCGCCAGCCATGCAAGCAACAACAGGACGAGATTCGTACGACGCGGTCGATGCGGCATGGGGGCTCCGGACGCCGCAGTATCGTCACATCCCCGGGACCTGTAAATCCGTCGAAGGCCATAGGTCTTCTGGATTTGATCCAGTTCTTGTCAGCTGCGGGTGAGCGCGTCGAGGCAGCGCTGGAACGCAGTTTCGGCGAGTCCGGCCAGCTCTACCGCGCGGGCATGACGTGCATGCGCGGGCTCGGCCAGCGCCGCGCCCGCTGCCCCGATCGCGCCCGCCGCCTCTAGGTGGTGGAGGTGAAGCGAGTCTCCATGCCAGGTCTCGAGGTAGGCGCGCAGCTTGTCTCCCTGTCCTCGCGCGGAGGCCAGGACGAGACTCGCCGCAGGGCGGGCGAAGGCTTCGGCGACGATGCGCGCATGTAAGGCTGCTGGCCAGGCAGAGCGTGCAGCCGGCGAGCAGCGCACAGAGCTCGAGCAGGCTTGTGCTGGCGGCGACGATGCAGTCCGCGGGCGCGGCCAGGCGTGCGCGCAGGCGGGCCCAGGCCTTGCGGCCGGCGAGGTCGCGGTCGTGCGCGCGGATCAGGGCGGCGGCATGATCCGGGGTCTCCAGCATCACCGCCGCTTCCCACGCCGTGCAGCCGAGGATCTCCCCGCCTGCCTGCAGCAGGTCGGGCGGCAGTCGCTGTGGATCGTGTGCGGACTCGCGCTGCCAATGTTCGATGAGGGCATCCAGGCCGTGCACCTGCTCGCCGCCGGCTTCGCGCAGGTCGCGGCTGGCCGCGCCGGCGAACAAGAGCGGCCGTCCGGGGGCCGAAGCTTCGGCGAGCGCCCCGGCAATGCGGCCGAGCAGCAGGTCGCCGAGGTTGTGGCGGTCGAAGGCGCCGAACAGGATGAGGGGGGAGGGCCGCGCCCTGCCGGCGGCGATGGCGGGATCGACCGGGCCCGCGTCGCGGGTGCGGGGCTGGCGCAGGGAGAGGGCGGGCATGGCGGCATGTTCGCGTGTCGGGGCGAGGTTTTCAATGCGGCGCCGATGGGAGCGTGCGCGGGTTGCCGAACCGCAGCCTACGCGGCTGCCGCCGCTTCTGCAGGGCGGTGGTTGTGCGCGAGTCGACCCGCGATCTCGGCAAGGGCGGCCCGATTGGGCGAGAATGTGTAAGCAATCCATGCGCCCGCGCGCCCGAGTGGAATCTTTTTTGCGGCGGGGGCTCACACTTGCGCATGCGGCACGGATGGTCCGCGCCGCTCGACAGGACCGACTCATGTACAGGGATCCCCGATTCTCCGGCATCTTCCAGAACCTCGGCGGGCCGGCCACCAAGCCGCCGACACTGCTGCAGAAGGTCGTCGGCGCGGTCGTCATGGCGGGCGTCTTCATGCTCGCGCTGACCTTCTCGGTCGCCTTCTTCGCGGTGCTGCTGACTGCAGGCGTGGCGATCTGGGGCTGGGTGTGGTGGAAGACGCGCGCTCTGCGCAAGGCGATGCGCGAGCAGATGGACGCGCAGGCGTCCGCAGGTGGCGGGCGCGCGGGCGGCTACGGTGCGGCCGCCGGCAGTCGCGGGCTGATCATCGAGGGCGAGGTGATCCGCGAGGTCGAGGTCGAGGAGGAGGTGCGCAGGGACGGCCCGGGCGGCCGCACGCCGTCGTGACGCCCGTTCCCTTCGTGACTCCGGCTCCACCCCCGAGCGCGGCGACTCCGGACGCCAGCGCGGGCGAATGTTGTGCCCGCGCGCAGGCCGAGTCCTGGGCGCGCGCCGAGGCGCGGCGCTTCGCGCCACGACCGGCGGGTTTCTTCCTGCGTCTGCATGCCCTGCTTGCGCGCGTCGCCCGCCGCACGCGCGCGCTTCTCGGGGCTTAGCGCCCCGACTGCGGCGATGACGTCTGCCGCGCCGTGGCTGCGGTGCCGGCCGTGCTCTGCAGCAGGGCCTCGCGGCCGTCGGCGATGCTGCGGATGTGCACATCCATCTGGTTGAAGGCGATCTCGATGCCCGCTGCGCGGAAGCGGCGGTCGATTTCGCGGTTGATCTCGTCGATCGCGGCGTTGCGGTCGCCGAGCTCGCGCACGTGCACGCGCAACTCGTGGTCGAGCGTGCTGGGGCCGAAGTTGAGGAAGAACACCAGCGGCTCCGGATCCTTGAGCACACGCTTGTTTTCGGCGGCGATCTCGCACAGCAGGCTGCGCGTCGTCTCCAGGTCGGCGCCGTAGGCCACGCCGAGCTTGATCGTCACCCGCGTCACCGTGTCGGTGAGCGACCAGTTGGTGAGCTGGCCGGTGATGAAGGCCTTGTTGGGCACGATCATCTCCTTGCGGTCGAAGTCGGTGATGGTGGTGGCGCGGATCTGGATGCGGCTCACCGTGCCCGAGACGTTGCCGATCGTCACCACGTCGCCGATGCGCAGGGGGCGCTCGAACAGGATGATCAGGCCGGAGACGAAGTTGGCGAAGATCTCCTGCAGGCCGAAGCCGAGGCCTACCGAGAGCGCCGCCACCAGCCACTGCAGCTTGTCCCAGCTCACCCCCAGGGTGCCGAGCGTGGAGGCGATGCCGACGCCGACGATCACGTAGGACAGCAGCGTGGTGATCGCATACGCGCTGCCTTGGGCGAGCTTGAGCCGCGACAGCACCAGCACCTCGAGCAGGCCCGGCAGGTTGGTGGCGAGCATGAAGGCGATCGCCGCGATCACCAGCGCGCCGAGCAGGTCGGCGAGGCTGATCGGCACCACGCCGGCGGCCTCGCCGCTGCCGCTCGCGTACTCGTACAGCGTGATGTTGTCGAGGTAGGACACCACCGTCAGCAGGTCGGCCCACACCCAGTACAGCGCCACCGCGAGCCCGGACAGCAGGGTGAGGTGGAGCAGGCGCAGCGACTGCTGGTTGATGCGCGCGATGTCGAGCATCGGCGCTTCGGCGACCGCCGCGGGCTCGCTGTCGGCGCCGGCGCGGCCCTCGCGCTCGGCGGCCTCGCGGCGCGCGACCGCGCGCTGGTGGTCGATGCGGTGCGCGGCGACGCCGAGCGCGCGCACCAGCACGCCTTCGGCCAGCCGCCACAGGATGAGCACGTAGAGGGTGTCGACCAGGCGCCCGGTGAGCTTGAGCGCGGTGTAGTAGTAGCCCATCACCAGCGCGCCGATGAGCGCGAGCGGCATCAGCCCGAGCGCCAGCCCCACGAACACGCGCAGCGGCGAGAGTCGGTCGTCGAGGCGGGTGTGCAGGAGGCCGCGGACCAGCAGCCAGGCCATGGTGGCGTAGCCGACGAGCAGGATCAGCATGCCCAGCACGTCGCTGCCGAGGCTCTCGGGCTGGCGCTCGGCGACCGCGACCACCGCGACCACCGCCACCACCACCAGGCCGAGCTTGCGCAGGTTGCGGTGCATCGCGCGCACGCGCTCGACGGGCCACTGGAAGTGGCGCTCGGCGACCCCGCCGGGGGTGAGCAGGCGGTGTGCGGTGTGGAACACCAGCCAGGCTTGCGCCATCTGCATCAGCGCTGCGCCCAGGGCCGCATTCTGGCCGCGTGCGTCCATCTGCAGCGCGATGCCGCCGAGCGCGAGCAGCAGGCTCACCGGCAGGGTGAGCAGCAGGTTGAGCAGGATCGCCAGCGGGGTGTGGCGCTGGCTGTCGCGGCGCACATAGCCGATGTCGGCGTGCAGGCTGTCGAGCTTCTCGCGCAGCCAGCGCCGGCGTGCGAACAGGCCCAGGCTCAGCAGCAGCACCGGCAGGAACAGAAAGGGTCGCGCCTGCAGGCCCGCCCACAGCTCGCCGATGGCCGAGCCCCAGGGAATCGCGCCGAACTGCTTGGCGAGCGCGGCCGGCACCGCCTGCAACCAGGCGAGGTCGAGCGGGCGGTTGCTCGGGATCCAGAACATCTGCTCGTCGAGCGTGGCGCGCAGGCGGTCCGCGCTCACCAGGAGCTGGCGCTCGGCGAGTTGCAGCGTGATCGACTGGGCGAGCACCGCGTTGAGCTCGCGGTTGAGCCGCTCGAGCAGCTCGCCGCGGGTCGCGAGCAGGGCCAGGAGCGGCTCGCGCAGCGCCGGGTCGGCCTCGCCTGCGGGGGCGGCTGCGAGCAGGCGCTCGGCATGGGCGGCCGGGTTGGCGAGCTGCTCGCGCTGTTTGTTGATCTCGAACTGGTACAGGCGGATGTCGGCGATCTGGACGGCGAGGCCGGCATCGGCAACCGGCGCGGGCAGCGCCCGGCGCTGCTCGAGCAGGATGCGCGAGAGCAGGACGCTGCCCTGCAGCACGCCGATCTGCTCGTCGATCACCGCAGTGCTGCGGTTCAGTGCGTCGAGCTGCTGGCTCGCCGCCTGGTTGCGCCGGGTGAGCCAGTCGAGCTTCTCGGTGGCGCCCAGCAGGTATTCGGACAGCTGCTGGTTGGTCGCCGCCTCGCGTCCGAGCAGACCGTCGCCGCTGGCGTCGGCGTGCACGTCGGTGAGCGCCTGCACGGTCTGCTCGGCCTGGCTGGCGCGCTGCCGGCTGATCGCATCTTGCAGCGTGCGTGCCGCTTCCTCGAGGCGGGCGACCTGCAGGCGGGCGAGTTCCTGGCGGGCGAGACCGAGGTCGATCAGGCCGCTGTTGCCCGCCAGCTCCTGGCGGCGCAGCGCGAGCTGGGCGTCGAGCGCATGCCATTCGGCGGCGAGCGCGTCGCGACGCTCCGGACTCAGGGGCCGGCTGTCGCGCCCGGCTTCGCGTCCGCTCGCGAGCATGGCCTCGATCGCCGCCATGCGCGCCTGGCCGGCGCTGATCTCGGTCTGCGCACGCTCAGGGCCGGTGCGCGCGCCCACGAGCAGGCCATCGGCCTCGTCGAGGCGGCGGCGCCAGTCGGCGAGCGCGGCCTCCTGGGTGGCGAGGCGTTCTTCGAGGCGAGCGAGCGGGGTGTCGGCCGCGGTCGCCACGGCCGGCGGGTCCGCGGGCAGCGCGGCGAGCTCGCGGCGCGCCTCGGCGATCTGCGCCGGAGCACCCGCGAGCGTCTGCTTGAGCGTATCGAGCCGGCGACGGTAGTCCTCGGCGCTGGCGAGGCTGGCCTGGGCCTGTTCCAGCGCCTGCTGCGCGGCGCGCTGCTCGGCCTCGGGCAGCTTGCGCTCGGCCAGCGCCTGCAGGCGCGCGCGCAGCTCGTCCGGCTGCGGCCGCGGCGGCGCCTCGGCGGCGGCGTGCATGGCGAACAGGGGGAGCAGTAGCAGGAAGAGCAGGCGCAGCAGGGACATGGGACGACAACCGGAGGGGGAGCGGCGCGATGGTAACGCAGGCCGGAGGGTGGACGTCGCGCGCGCGTGCGGGTTCGTCTCGAGAAGGGCGATCGCGCAGTGGCGGCGAGGGTGCCCACCGCCGCCCGGGGCTGTCGCCGGCTTGAGAAGCCCGGCGTGCGCGTCTATCGTGTCGGTCCGCAGAGGAGACAGGAAAATAAAACGATGTCGGATCAGAAACAGCGCATGAAGGTGCTCGGCGCGGGCATCTTCAGCCTGATGCTCGCGCTCGGCGTGGCGCGCTTCGCCTACACCCCGCTGCTGCCCCTGATGCAGTCCCAGGCCGGCCTGGGACTGGCCGAGGGTGGCTGGCTGGCGGCGATCAACTACCTGGGCTACCTGAGCGGGGCGCTGCTCGCCGCCTCGATCAGCGACCTGGTGCTCAAGGACCGCCTGTACCGCATCGGCATGGTGGTCGCGGTGCTCACCACGCTGATGATGGGCTTCACCACCGATTTCATCGTGTGGGCGGTGTCGCGCTACCTGGCCGGGCTGTCGAGCGCGGCCGCGATGCTGCTCGGCACCGGGCTGATCCTCAACTGGCTGATCCGCCATGGCCACCGCCACGAGCTCGGCATCCACTTCGCCGGCATCGGCCTCGGCATCGCCGGCTGCTCGGTGGCGGTGGCGCTGATGAGCCAGTGGCTCGACTGGCGCGCGCAGTGGTACGTGTTCACCGCGCTCGCCTGCGTGCTGCTGGTGCCCGCGCTGGCCTGGCTGCCGGCGCCCGACACCAGCCCGGTGACCAAGAGCGGCGCGCCGATGCACGACAATCCGCCCAGCCCGCTGTTCATGCGGGTGTTCATGGCCTCGTACTTCTGCGCCGGCGTCGGCTTCGTGGTCAGCGCGACCTTCATCGTCGCCATCGTCAACCGCCTGCCCGGGCTGGAGGGCCAGGGCAGCTGGAGCTTCCTTGCCATCGGCCTGGCCGCGATGCCGGCCTGCATCGTGTGGGACTTCATCGCCCGCCGCACCGGTGCGCTGAACGCGCTGATCCTCGCCGCGGTGCTGCAGATCGTCGGCATCCTGCTGCCGGTGGTGGTGGGCGGCAGCCTGGGGGCGATCGCCGGCGCCCTGCTCTTCGGCGGCACCTTCGTCGGCATGGTGAGCCTGGTGCTGACCATGGCCGGGCGTTACTACCCGACGCGACCGGCCAAGATGATGGGCAAGATGACCATCTCCTACGGCGTCGCGCAGATCCTCGGCCCGGCGGTGACCGGGTGGCTGGGCGAGACCTTCGGCAGCTACGCCGGCGGGCTGTGGTTCGCTGCGGCGATGATGGCCGTGGGTACCGTGCTGCTGCTGGTGCTCAAGATGGTCGACCGGCGCGACGCTCAGGCGGCGATCGGGGCTGCCTGAGCAGGCGGCCACGATCGCCCGTGGCGCAGGCAGAAGTCACGCAGCAGCTGGTTGGCCATCGCGTAGCGGATCGGGAACAGCGGCGGCAGCGCGTCGACATGGAAGAAGCGCGCGTCCTCGATCTCGCCCGGGGCGCACACGATGTCGCCGCCGGCGTACTCGGCCTGGTAGCCGAGCATCAGCGCATGCGGGAAGGGCCAGGCCTGGCTGGAGAAATAGCGCGGCGCGCGGATGTACAGCCCGGTCTCCTCGAAGATCTCGCGATGCACCGCCTGCTCGGCCGACTCGCCCGCGTCGACGAAGCCGGCGAGCGTGCTGTAGAGGCCGGGAGGAAAGTGCGGCGAGCGCCCGAGCAGGATCTCGGCGCCGCGCTCCACCGCCACGATCACCACCGGTGAGACGCGCGGGAAGTGCTCGCGGCCGCAGTCCGGCGCGCTGCAGCGCCGCGCCGGCGGGTCCGTCCTCGGTGTGGTGGGCGCGCCGCAGGCGCCGCAGAAGCGGTGCGCGCGGTCGAACTCGAGCAGTTCCAGGGCGCGCGCGGCGAGCGCGAGGCGGTCTTCGGCCAGCGTGTCGAGCAGCGACTTGAGGTGCTGGAAGGCATGTCCGTCGGGCGCCTCGATCGCGCGCTCGACCTCGACCACCGTCCAGGCCTCGCCCGTGGACACGGGGAAGTCGAGCGTGCGCAGCGCGGCGAGACCGGCCCGCCAGGCGCTCGGGCCGGCGGTGGGCGCACCCGTGAAGTCCACCAGCAGCTGGTGGCCGCGGAACACCAGCGTGCGGGCCGGGCTGCGCGAGGCCGGCCGCGAGTCGCCGCACGCGGGCAGTGAGCAAGGGAGGTTCATGGTCGTGGGAGCGCGCTCGGGCGCAGCGCAGCGGTGCGGAGAGGGCGGAAGGAGAAGGGCGAGGACGGCAGCATCGGGCAGATTGTCCGCGCTGTCGAGCCTGCGGCGCAGGCCTTGCCCGGGCTGGTTTCCAGGCCCGGCAAGGCCTGGCGCAGTTTATTTCGCGATGTGAAAGAAGGTTTCGATGCCCGACAGGTCGATAAGTGGTATTTTTCCGGGCGACTGCGATCGTGCGGCGGCTGTGCCGCGCCGGCGACAGAGGGTCGCCATCGGGTAGTCGGGACAAGATCTAAAACATATAGGGGAAATCAATGTCTGCAGGCAAATCCAAGATCATCTACACGCTCACGGACGAAGCGCCGCTGCTCGCGACGTGCGCCTTCCTCCCGATCATCCGCACCTTCACCGGTCCTGCAGGCGTCGAGGTCGAGAAGGCCGACATCTCGGTGTCGGCGCGCGTGCTCGCCGAGTTCCCCGAATACCTGAGCGAAGACCAGCGCGTCCCCGACACGCTCGCCGAGCTCGGCCGCCTGACCCTCGAGCCCGACACCAACATCATCAAGCTGCCCAACATCAGCGCCTCGGTCGCCCAGCTCAAGGCCTGCGTCAAGGAGCTCCAGGAGAAGGGCTACAAGATCCCCGACTACCCCGAGGACCCCAAGACCGACGAGGAAAAGGCGCTCCGCGCCCGCTTCGGCAAGTGCCTCGGTTCCGCGGTCAACCCGGTGCTGCGCGAGGGCAACTCCGACCGCCGCGCGCCCGCCGCAGTGAAGAACTTCGCCAAGAAGAACCCGCACTCGATGGGTGAGTGGAAGCAGTGGTCGCAGACCCACGTTTCGCACATGCACCACGGCGACTTCTACCACGGCGAGAAGTCGATGACGCTCGACCGCGCGCGCTCGGTCAAGATGGAGCTGATCACCCAGTCGGGCAAGACCGTCGTGCTCAAGCCGAAGACCGACCTGCTCGAAGGCGAGATCATCGACTCGATGTTCATGAGCAAGAAGGCGCTGTGCGAGTTCTACGAGCGCGAGCTCGACGACTGCCGCGAGGCCGGCATCCTGTTCTCGCTGCACGTCAAGGCGACGATGATGAAGGTCTCGCACCCGATCGTCTTCGGCCACTGCGTCAAGATCTACTACAAGGACGCCTTCGCCAAGCACGGCAAGCTGTTCGAAGAGCTCGGCATCAACGTCAACAACGGCATGGTCGACCTGTACGAGAAGATCAAGACCCTGCCCGAATCCAAGCGCGACGAGATCATCCGCGACCTGCACGCCTGCCAGGAGCACCGCCCGGCGCTGGCCATGGTCGATTCGGCCAAGGGCATCACCAACTTCCATTCGCCCAACGACATCATCGTCGACGCCTCGATGCCGGCCATGATCCGCCAGGGCGGCAAGATGTGGGGTTCGGACGGCAAGCAGTACGACAGCAAGTGCGTCATGCCGGAATCGACCTTCGCCCGCATCTACCAGGAGATGATCAACTTCTGCAAATGGCACGGCAACTTCGACCCGCGCACGATGGGCACGGTGCCGAACGTCGGCCTGATGGCGCAGAAGGCCGAAGAGTACGGCTCGCACGACAAGACCTTCGAGATCCCCGAGGACGGCGTCGCCAACATCACCGACCTTGCCACCGGCGAGGTACTGCTGTCGCAGAACGTTGAAGCGGGCGACATCTGGCGCATGTGCCAGGTCAAGGACGCGCCGATCCGCGACTGGGTCAAGCTCGCCGTGACCCGCGCGCGCAACTCCGGCATGCCGGCGATCTTCTGGCTCGACCCCTATCGTCCGCACGAGAACGAGCTGATCAAGAAGGTGAAGACCTACCTGAAGGATCACGACACCAGCGGCCTCGACATCCAGATCATGTCGCAGGTGCGCGCGATGCGTTACACCCTCGAGCGCGTGGCGCGCGGCCTGGACACCATCTCGGTGACCGGCAACATCCTGCGCGACTACCT
>ERZ761602.6284-NODE-6284-length-13417-cov-15.538692_pt1 | contig 13417 bp, 16 predicted proteins | sample MGYA00512165_ERZ761602 | MGnify/ENA primary metagenome ERZ761602 (study PRJEB28899, sample SAMN02445085) | bioreactor sludge metagenome | biome: EBPR sludge; isolation source: Thorneside wastewater treatment plant | place: Australia: Brisbane, Thorneside...
GAAGAATTAGCAACTTTATCCGCTGTTTTGGGTGGATCACGTTTATTAATCAAACGTGATGACCAAACAGGCTTAGCTTTCGGCGGAAATAAAACACGCAAGCTAGAATTCTTAATCGCCGAAGCACAAGAACAAGGCGCAGATACTTTAATTTCAGGTGGAGCGATTCAATCCAATCATTGCCGCCAGACTGCGGCGGCGGCGGCACGATATGGATTCAAATGTAAATTGGTTTTATCTGGCGAAATACCCACTCAACTTTCAGCGAATATATTATTGGATAATTTATTTGGCGCGGAAGTGATTTATGTCGAAGACCGTGCTTTTCGTGACCAAACTTTACAAGAAGCATTTGATAAAACTAAAGCAGAAGGTGGAAAGCCTTATTTAGTTCCGTATGGCGGTTCGAGTCCAACGGGTGCTTTGGGATATGCCTTTGCAGTTGAAGAATTCATGAATCAAAATATTCTTGCCGATTGGATTGTTTTTGGTACATCATCTGGTGGCACACATGCGGGTTTGGTGTTAGGTCAAAGGTTATTTAATTTCAAAGGTAAAGTATTGGGGATTAGTATTGATGAACCAGAAGAGCATTTAAAGAATCATGTTTCTCAATTAGCATCACAAGCCAGTGAAAAAATTGGAGAAAGAATCAATTTCACAAAAGATGATGTACTTGCGAATGAAAAATATTGTCAATCAGGTTATGGTGTGTTTGGAGATGGTGAACGCGAAGCGATTCATTTGTTTGCAAAACATGAAGGTTTATTACTTGACCCTGTTTATACAGGTCGCGCAGCGGCGGGAATGATTGATTTAATCCGCAGAGGATTTTTCAAAAAAGATGAAACGATTTTGTTTTGGCATACGGGTGGTCAGCCTGCTTTGTTTGCGGATAAATATTCACAAGACTTGCTTAAGACATGACATGTCTTATTTTCCACGTTTCTTAACAAAACATTTGCAAAGACAAAGGCGTTAATTAATCAGAGTTTTGCTGAGACATGTCATGTCTGCTTAAGATATTTCCTTCCCAACGTCACTACTGCAACCAAAAGCCAGGCAATATTTAATCCAGCCGATGGGTAGGCTTGCAAATACAATGTGTTGATGGTCAAAAATATTCCTGCGATTAAATTCATGCCTTGATATGACCATGAATCTGCTTCAACTTTTTTTGCAGAGACCAAGGCGTAAGCGACTAAAAATAAAATTGTGCCAATCCAGCCGATGATGTCAATGATAGTTTTTTCCATTATTCAATAATCTCCACGCTTCCACCTACGGTCAACTTGCCACTGTTTAGTGGAATGACATTCATGCCGAAGATGGCTCCGAGTTTGTGTTTGCGATATTTTCCTAAAGTTTTGAGCGGTTCTTTGTTTCGTTCTAACGTTTCTTTATCAATCGTGGTGACTTCACATCTCGCACAAGGTTTGACCAAAGCCAATTCCACATCACCGATTCGAATGCGCTTCCAAGAATCTTCTTCAAATGGCTTACAACCTTTAATCACAAGGTTGGGACGGAATCGATTCATTGGAAGTGGAGAATCAAGGTTCCCGTTAAGGTCTTGAAGCGATTCTTCAGAGATAATCAAAATCGGATAGCCATCTGCAAATCCAGTGTGGTCATCATCATTGATTGCATATTCTGCACTCACTTTTCTTTTATAACCATCCGCAATATGAACTAAACGCACCGGCGTATCAAGCCAATCCGAAAACCATTCAGCGGTTTCATCGCCTTGATCAACAGCTTGCACGCCAGTGCTTTTCCAAATTTGTGTAGGAAATGTATAACCAGATTTTTTAATTGGAAATTGAATCGAATCAAAATTCGGTGCAGAAAGTGTAATTGAATCATCTTTCAATGTGGGTGTGACCAATGCAAGCTTTGGATATTCGCGTTGCGTTAAGAATCTATTTTCAAGTGTGATGACCATCATGCGGCGGTCATGTTCAAGACCCATGCGTTCAACATTTGATTCAGTGACATCAAATCCGCGACAAGCTTTGATTGGATAATACGTTAAGTTTGAAACGGTAATCATTTAAGTCCTTCGTAAACTAATTTTGAAATTTCAGCCATGCAGTTATGTGCTTGCGACTCATCATCTTCTGGAAAGCCATTTGTAAAAAGTGTAATCGCATACGGTTTGCGATTTGATGGGAAGACAATGCCCGTATCGTGGAAAAATTCTCCAGTCCAACCAGTTTTGTGGGCGACTTTTACATCTTTTGGAAGTAATGCTGGAATACTTTCATTGAATTCTTGACCTAACATCACTTTAATCATTTCATCACTAGCTTCTTGTGAAATAACTTTTCCTTCGGCAATTAATCTCATCATGTGAGTTGTACCACGCGCACTGAAAGTATTGTTTATATTTAAGCGATAGGCTTGCTTATCTTCAATCAAACGCATGACGTTTACATTTTTGATTCCAAGTTCTTTGATGAAATCATCAATTGGTTTTGTCCCAACTTTATCCATTAAGATGTTTGTAGCTAAATTGCTAGACCAAACAATCATCAGACGATTTAATTCTCGAATCGTTTCTTTTTCACCAATACGGGAATATAAAGTTTTTTCTGAATCATCAGCGACATCTAAATCAAAATCACTGCCATCTACAATGCTTTGAAATGAATTGTAGATTTCAATTTGGTCATCTAAAGAAAAATTCCCCACTTGTGTTTGCCGAAAGACTTCCATCATCACAGGCACTTTCATCGTACTGGCAGGGTGCATCAACACATCAGCATTGATGTTGATTTCTTGATTTGTTTCCAAATCAGATACCGAGATTGAAATTGTTTTATTTTGAAATTGTGCGATGAATTTTTCTAGTTGAGACATTCCTTAATTGTATCAAACGCCTTCCACAACCACAGCCTTCGACTTGGCATATTTATTCCGTAATGCTTTTGCTTCTGCATATTCAGTTGAATCATGCCAGGCTTTAGCACGTTCACTATTTTCAAATTCCAAAATCACCAAACGATTTGGAATCCATTCACCTTCAAGGGTTTCGTTTTTGCCACCTCTGACAATATATTTTCCGCCATATTGTGTAACTGTGGGTGCGGCAAGTTTTTTGTAATCTTCATATTCTGTAGGGTTTGTTATTTCAATATCAAAAATAATATAAACACTCATAAAATCTCCTAAATCGTAAATCATCAATCTAAAATCGTAAATTGAATTACCATTTCTCCCAATGCACCACATCTTCTAACTTCGCACGTCCACCTTTTTTCGGCGGAGCAGATAACTTTTCTTCATCCAACGGATAGCCAAACGACAACGCAATTCGCAAATGCCATTCGCTAGGGTACTGCAAAATCTTGCGAGTCATGTCGAAGTCATATAAAGAAGCGGGGACGGAGCCTATGCCCAATTCCCATGCCGCCAGTTGCATAAATGCCGCGGCTTGACCTGCATCAAACATAATCTGAAATTTATTTTCGGGGTCAGGAGTTAAAATTGCAACACACAATGCCGCGCCTGCAATGTGTCCCGCCCATTCGCCACACTTCGATAAATCTCCTAAAATTTTTTTATCTTGAATGGCAATGAATTGCCAAGCCTGCGTATTTTTTGATGATTGTGACCTTCGCCCTGCATTCAAAATCGCAAGCGTCACATCTTTTGGCAAAGGCTTATCCTGAAATTTTCTTATGGCGCGTTTGAGTCGAATTGCATCAGAAACATTCATGTTATGCTCCTTAAAGATTACTTATAGAATGATAGGGTAATTGTATATTAAATAACGCGATTTTCTCATCTTTATCTAAAACTTAAGCCTTATAGTAATTCAAATGTTTGCTCGTGACCAATTCTCGAAAAGGAAAGGTGCATGAACGAATCACCTGAGATTCAAAAAACTACATGGAAAGAACAGATGGGGAAACTCGCTTCGCGCCTACGGGGAGGCTTGCCTTTTGTCGCGGGAATTTTAACTTCGCTTTTGGCATTTATTCTTTACAACTTAATCTTTATCCAACCCAATCAATTGACGATAAATGACGTCAACGAATCTGTTGCCATTGCAATGGCATCTGCTACACCCAAACCTGCCAACTCTGCTTTGGTGTATCAGGTGATTCAACCGTCATTGATTTTGATTGAGGTGGAATCAAAAAATGAGGATGCTGAATCAGATTTCGGCTTAGGAAGCGGCGTTATCGTTGATAGTTTCGGAAATATCCTCACAAGTTTGCATGTCATCGCTGGCGCAGATGTTATCAATATCACATTTGCAGATGGAACGAAGACGACTGGTGAAGTCGTTTTGGAAATGCCAGAAATGGATTTGGCTGTGCTTCAAGCGTTAGATACGCCATTGACTGTAGTTCCTGCAACATTGGCGGGTGCTGGAAATATTGGTGACGAAGCGTATGTGGTGGGTAATCCATTTGGTTTATATAGTTCGATTAGTGCAGGCGTGATTTCTGGTTTTGATAGAGTCTTTTATGTGCCGAATAGTAATTTGGCTATCCCCGGCATGATTCAATTTGATGCACCTGCTAACCCCGGTAATTCTGGTGGACCATTATTAAATCGAAATGGGCATGTGATTGGAATCGTAACTGGTCTTCTCAACCCCACAGATGAAAGTTTTTTTATCGGTATCGGATTTGCTGTTCCGATTATGACTGCAATGGGTGGCATGGGTGCGCCGCCATATTAAAAGGAGAAACATGGATAACGAAAATAAACTCCCAATGGAACGTGTTTTATATGAAGTAAAAAAAATAATAGTTGGTCAAGACCATTTGCTGGAAAGCATGATTGTCGCTTTGCTCGCTCGCGGACACATTTTGGTTGAAGGCGTGCCCGGTCTTGCAAAGACGATGGCAATTAAAACTTTGGCTGATTCTATCGGCGGTGAATTCAAGCGTATTCAGTTCACGCCAGATTTAGTACCTGCGGATTTAATTGGCACAAGAATCTATAATCAGAAAACGGGTGAATTTAATACTTCACTTGGACCAGTTTTTACAAATTTATTGCTGGCAGATGAAATCAACCGTGCGCCTGCAAAGGTACAAAGTGCTTTGCTAGAAGTAATGCAAGAAAAACAAGTGACGATTGGGCGTGAAACTTTTAAAGTGCCAAATCCATTTTTGGTGTTGGCAACTCAAAACCCAATTGAAACAGAAGGAACGTATGCACTTCCCGAAGCACAAGTTGACCGCTTCATGCTTAAAGTGTTAGTTGGTTATCCAACTTCAACAGAAGAATTTGTCATTGTAGAACGAATGACTGGCGCAATGATTGCAGTGCAGAAAATATTAACCACTGACCAATTACTCGCGTTGCAAAAGAAAGCTGATGAAGTATATGTTGACCCATCTTTGATTGAATACGCAGTTAAGTTAGTGAATGCAACCAGAAGTCCAAAATCAGTTGGTTTACCTGAAATTGAAAGATATATTACTTTTGGAGCAAGTCCGCGTGCTTCGATTAATTTAATTCTGACAGCCAAAGCCTTAGCATTTGTACGTGGACGAAGTTATGTTCTTCCACAAGATGTTTTAGATATGTCTTTAGATGTCATTCGTCACAGACTTGTGCTTTCGTATGAAGCCTTGTCTGATAATGTGAGCAGTGATGATTTGCTCACAAAAATTTTAGACCGCATTCCAATTCCAGTGGTGCCATTGAATGAACACCTTAACATCCGCTCAAACTCCTGAGCATATTCTGCACCGCCTTGATTGGAAAGTGATTCGCCGTTTGGATGGTTATCTTCAAGGCGATTATCGCAGTCTCTTTCGCGGCTTCGGTGTAGATTTTGCCGACTTGCGTGAATATCAACCCGAAGATGATATTCGTTATATTGATTGGAACGTCAGCGCGCGCATGGATACGCCCTATGTTCGTCAATATATGGAAGACCGCGAAATCATGGCTTGGTTTTTATTGGATCTGAGTCCATCAGTTGACTTTGGTGCAGTTAATAATCAAAAACGAAATGTGTTAATTGATTTTGTCGGAACACTTTCACGTTTATTAACTCGGCATGGAAATCGTGTGGGGGCGATGATGTTTGGAAATGGAATTCAACATACTGTCCCAGCCCGAAGTGGACGATTACATGTCTTGCGATTGATTAATGATTTGTTGAAACAACCACGTCTCAAACAAACGCCTATCACTGATTTATCTACTTTAATCAAAGGCGGTTTACATTCCATCAAAAAACGTTCATTAATTTTTATTGTTTCGGATTTTATTAGTGTCTCTGGTTGGGAGCGTTCGTTAACTTTGTTGAGTCAAAAACATGAAGTGATTGCGATTCAATTGTTTGACCCACGCGAAATTTCTTTACCTGACGTTGGTCCGCTTGTTTTGGAAGATGCCGAAACAGGTGAACAAATTTATGTGGATACGCATGATAAAAAATTTCGTGAACGATTTTTTCTCGCCGCCAAAAAACGTGAAAAAGACTTAAAAGATTCTTTCAAACGTGCAGGTGTGGATGTGCTTTCACTTTCTACCGAACAAGATTTAATTCACGCCATTGCAAATTTTGTTATGGCACGGCGTCAGCGGAAAAAATAGCATGTCATTTATTTGGTCACAAATGCTTTGGTCTTTGATTGCGATTCCGCTGTTGATTTTGCTTTACCTACGGATGCAAAAAAGACGCACACAACTCGCGCTTCGTTACGGAAGTTTAGGCTTGGTGCAACAATCCTCAACAGTTAATTCACGCCGACACATCCCCGCCATATTGTTTTTGCTTGGCATGATTATCTTATTCATTGCATTAGCACGTCCACAAATGGTGTTGGGATTACCTAATAGAGAAGGTATTGTCATTTTGGCATTTGATGTATCAGGTAGTATGGCGGCAGAAGATTTTGAACCCAATCGTTTAGAAGCCGCCAAACAAGTTGCGATTGATTTTGTAGAACGTCAGCCATCAACTGTACGAGTCGGTGTAGTTGCATTTAGTGAAGGTGGATTTTCTGTTCAATTACCATCCAATGACCAAGCCGCGATTGTTGAATCGATTCAAAGATTAACTCCACAACGTGGAACATCGTTAGCAAATGGCATTGTCGTTTCGTTGAACACGATTGCCAATGTCACAGGTCAAGAACCAATTATGGGGTTTGATGAAGCGAATGTTCCCGCTCCGCTTGTGCCTGTTGAACCGATAGAAAATGAATCCGCGGTCATCGTCTTATTAACAGATGGCGAAAATAATATGGAGCCAAATCCAGTGGAAGCGGCACGCTTTGCTTATGAACGTGGTGTACGAATTCATACGATTGCAGTTGGAAGTGTTGAAGGCACGACTGTGACTGTGAATGGAGTAACAGTTTTTACGCAAGTGGATGAAGCGGCGATGCAACAAATTTCTGAGTTGACGGGCGGTTTATATTTCAATGCGCAAAATGAAGAAGAATTGAGCGAAGTGTATGAAAGCATTGAGCCAAATTTTGTCTTTGACCCCGAAGAAACAGAAGTAACATCTGTATTTGCAGGTTTGAGTATTTTGATTTTATTGGTTGGTGGCATGTTATCTTTGTTATGGTTTAGTCGTGTACCATAAACAAAGGAGGTTGTAATGGAATATCTTTGGTCTTCACTTTTATATTTGTTGTTATTAATTCCTATTTTGATTCTTGTTTATATTTTTATATTACGCCGTCGTAAACCAAACGCTGTGCGTTTTTCAAGTTTATCTTTGATTCGAACTGCACTACCAAAACAGTCACAATGGAAACGTCATTTACCATTTGCGTTATTTCTATTGGCATTATCTAGTTTGATTATGGCAATGGCAAGACCTGTCTCTGAAGTAACATTACCTTCAAACAGTGCTACGATTATTTTAGCGATTGATGTTTCTCGAAGCATGTGCTCCACAGATATTGCTCCAAATCGTTTAGAAGCCGCCAAAGATGCCGCTTTGCAATTTATAGATGGTCAAGAAGCGACTACGCAAATTGGCATTGTTGCTTTTGCGGGGTTTGCAGTTCTGGTTCAACCTCCAACAACCGATAGAGATTTACTTCAAACAGCCGTACAAAATATCACCACAGCTCGGCGCACCGCGATTGGTGAAGGTATCTTAATGTCATTAGATGCCATTGCTGAGTTTGATGATTCAGTTGTCAGCCCATATTCACAAATGGAAGTGGTTCCTTTACCTGATGGTCAATATGTGCCAGCCATTGTGATTGTGTTGACAGATGGAGTCAGCACGACAGGCATTCATCCGATTGAAGCGGCAATGATGGCGGCAGATAGAGGCGTGCGTGTTTACACCATCGGATTTGGCACAACCAATAATTCTTCTCCGATGAATTGTAGCTTTTCATCCCCGTATGGTTTTGACCAATTTGGTGGTCCTCAATTTTTTGGAGGCGGTGGTGGAGGGGGAGGTCAATTCCGCAGAGAGATTGATGAAGAGACTCTCAAAACAGTTGCTGGTATGACAGGCGGAGAATATCACTTAGCAGAAAGTGCCAGCGAGTTACAACAAGTTTTTGATAATTTGCCGACTCAAATTTTTACAGTGACAGAGACAACAGAAATCAGTGTGTTCTTTGTTATCTTCGCGGCGATATTTATCCTTTTGGCTGTGATATTTTCTATTCTTTGGAATCCGTTGTTGTAAGATTATGTCATTCTGAGCCACGTTCTTGTTCTTCGTGGCGAAGAATCTCTGAGATTATCATCAAGACCCTTCGCTACCCTTCGCTCAGGGTGACATACATGAACGAGTATAATTCTCCCAATGGAAGAAAAACTCGAATTCAAATCATTCGGCATATCATCACTCGCACTAACCCTCATCGGCTTCGGCGGTTTATACTTCATCATCACCCAAACAGTTCCACTTGTCCCAGCTCGTTGGGCGTTTTTCGTTTTTATGTTTATGGGTTTAACAGGCATTGCCTTGCCCATCGTTTATTTTTTACATCAACGTTTCCCAAGTGAACCGTTAGTTGAATCAAATGTCATCATGCGCCAATCATTTTGGGTGGGCGTGTATGGCACAACATTAGCATGGCTTCAGTTGGGTAACCTTGTTACTTTAAATGTTATGCTCGTTTTAGCAGGCGGAATTATCTTAGCAGAATATTTCATCCGCTTGCGCGAAAAAGCAAATCGTAAATTACCAACTTTCTCCGATGACGACTCTTCGTAACCTTCCTTCGATTGATACGCTTTTACAAACCGAAACTGCCGCGCATCTGATTGCTCGCTTTGGCAGACCATTAACTTTAGATGCCTTTCGTTTTGTTTTAGATGAGATACGAACCCGCCTCAAAACCTCGGGGATAGTTGATTCTGTTTCATCAGAATTTATCCTCGCCCAAGCAGAATCTAAACTCACCGTATGGACGCAATCTACTTTAATTCCAATCATCAATGCTACGGGTGTGATTCTGCATACCAATCTCGGACGTGCTCCATTAAGTGATGCCACGATTCGTGCAATGGATTCAGCCTCACGCAGTTATTCCAATCTAGAATTTGATTTAGAGACAGGCAAACGTGGCTCACGTTTAATTCATGCAGAATCATTATTACAAAAATTAACAGGTGCAGAATCTGCTTTGATAGTCAATAACAATGCTTCAGCAGTGTTATTAATTCTTTCTGCTTTAGCAAATAAAAAACGCGTCATTATCGCCCGTTCACAACTTGTGGAAATTGGTGGTGGCTTCCGCGTGCCAGATGTGATGAAACAATCTGGTGCAAAATTGGTTGAAGTTGGTACAACTAACAAAGTTCATCTTTCTGATTATCAAGAAGCATTAATCGAATCCGCTGGTTTGGTGATGCGAGCACATCGTTCTAATTTCAAATTAGTTGGTTTTACAGAAGAACCTGAATTAAAAGATATTGTTCAAGTTACACATCAACACAATTCAATCCTTGTGGATGATTTAGGTTCAGGTGCTTTATATGACACAGCCAAATATGGTCTTGCACATGAACCAACAGTTCAAGAATCCATGCAAGCAGGTGCAGATATTATCTGCTTTTCAGGTGATAAATTACTAGGCGGTCCACAAGCAGGGATTATCATCGGTAAAAAAGTTTTGATAGATAAAATCAAAAAACACCCGCTAGCCAGAGCAGTGCGGGCAGATAAAGCATGTTTAGCAGGTTTGTCTGCTACACTGACTCATTATCTCAAGGACGAAGCCGAAAGAGAAATCCCTGTGGTTAAGATGATGTCTCTGACGCTGAAGCAACTACAAGGTCGGGCAGAAGCGTGGAAGAATGAGTTAGGTCAAGGAGAAATTGAATCTGGTTTATCTACTGTGGGTGGCGGCTCATTGCCTGATGAATCCGTTCCAACATTTTTATTATCATTAAATGTAAAATCACCAGATAAATTTTTGAAAGCATTGAGAAAAAATAATCCGCCGATTATTGCACGCACCGAAAACGATAAAATTTTATTAGACCCACGAACCGTTTTACCCGAACAAGAAGGCGCATTGTTAGTTGGGTTAAAAAATTTATTAAAGACTTAAAGAGAAATGACTATCCAAATCCCTGACTTAAAAAATCCGCCTATACTCCAATTTCCGAATCGTTGTGTGAATTGTGGAAAAGCAAAAGAAGAAATATTAGGTTTAAGTTTTGATATGGGTGTGCAAAAGAAAAATCAACAAGTGGTGATGAAAATTTCTGTGCCGATGTGTAAAGTTTGTGCAGAAAAAGAAAGAAGTATTGCCAAAGTTACTTTGATTCCATTCTTAATTAGTGGCGCAATTTTTGGAGCGATTGCATTTGTACCGGCATTTATGTTTTCACCCGAAGGTACAACGCCCGATACAGCCGCTTTCCCTTATACATTTGGCGGATTTGTAGGTTTGGTCGTTGGGGTAATTTTCGGCTCAATCGTTGAAGCAATTGTAAAAACATTGTCAATTCCTGTGTATGGAAAATTAGTCACCAAGAGACCATTAACAATCTTAGGTTTTTTCTCAAACACTGATGATTTAATAGGCATTTCAGCAAAATTTATAAAAGATAGGAAAATGATTGAGTTACAATTTGAAAATGAAGAAATCGCAAGTGAATTCAAAAAATTAAATCAATCTCTAATTCTCTAATTCTCTAATTACTATTTACCAAAAAGGAAACCCATGAAATCTGACCTTGACACTTTGATGCAAGCTCGTAACTTAGAAGCGTTTGTAATTTTTGGAAATGCTGAACATAATCCACCCATGTATTACATGACGGGTGGGGGGCACGTCAGCCATGCGACCATTATCAAGAAACGTGGTGAAGATGCTGTTTATTTTTATAACGACATGGAACGTGATGAAGCTGCTAAGAGCGGATTGAAATTAATCCCATACAGCAAATATGATTACAATGCAATTCTCAAAGAAGCAAATGGAAATCTTTTATTAGCCAGTGCCATGCGCTATAAATTAATGTTTGAAGAAGTGGGTGTGACAAAAGGAAATGTCGGTGTGTATGGCACATATGACGTCAGCACTGTGTTTGGGGTGTTGACTCATTTGAAGGAACAAGTACCAAGCCTAAACTTCGTCGGAGAGGCGCGCGATGATTCTCTTTTCCTCAGAGCCATGGAAACAAAAGATGAATCGGAAGTGGAGCGAATCCGCAAGATGGGAAAAATCACAACCACAGTTGTTGATAAAGTTCGAGAATATTTAACATCATGTGATGTGAATCAAGATGAAGTTTTGTTGAAAGAAGATGGCTCATTATTAACGGTGGGTGATGTTCATGCGAAAATTCGTTTATGGGTTTCGGAGCAAGGTGCTGAATTGCCATCTGGATTTATTTTTGCAATTGGGCGTGATGCAGGTGTGCCACATTCTGCTGGTAACCCAAGTGACTTGATGAAGTTGGGTCAAACGATTGTGTTTGATATTTATCCTGCCGAAGCGGGCGGTGGATATTATTATGATTTTACGCGCACATGGAGTTTGGGTTACACCACGCCGGAAGCGCAAGAATTATTTGATCAAGTAAAAGAAATTTATGATACTTTGAATGAAAATTTTGATTTGAATGTGGCTTTCAAAGATTACAACAAAATGACTTGTGATTTTTTTGACTCAAAGGGTCATCAAACGCCATTGAATACCAAAGCACCGATTGAAGGATATGTACATTCGTTGGGTCATGGTGTGGGACTTAACATCCACGAGCGACCATTTAGTTCGCCAACATCAAGCGATGACCAACGCCTCGCGCCGGGTGTAATTGTTACATCAGAACCAGGTTTGTACTACCCTGAAAAAGGCATGGGCTTCCGCATTGAAGATACGCTTTGGGTCCGCCCAGATGGTGTGATGGAAAAGTTGGTGGATTATCCGTATGATTTTGTGTTGCCGATGAAGAAGTGGAAGAAAAATAATTGATAATGGAAAATGGATAATTGTCAATTATTCTTTATCAATTATCCATTAATTCATAATGTTACATCTCCAATCCCTCACACTCCGCCCATTTCTCGAAAGCGACATCAATGATTTTCCTTTCACTGTTCCCATTGTTAAATCACTTCAAGAAATAAAATTCACATCCCCAGTTACATTTTTCGTCGGTGAAAATGGTTCAGGTAAATCCACTGTCATGGAAGCATTGGCTTGTGCAGTGGAATCTATTACTGTGGGCAGTGAAAGCGTCAAAACAGATAAAACACTTGCGCCGATTCGCAAATTAGCAAAATATTTCAAACTAGCATGGACGAAACGTACTCGCAAAGGATTCTTTTTACGCGCCGAAGATTTTTTCGGCTATGCTCGTTCTATGAGGCAAACTCGTGAAGAGATGGAAGAAGAAATTGCCAATGTTGAAAGAGATTACAAAGGTCGCTCCAAATTGGCAAAAGATTTAGCCAAGTCTGCTTATGCTGGTCAATTATCAGCAATGAAAAATCGTTACGGTAAAGACTTAGATAACTATTCACATGGCGAAGCATTCTTAACTTTATTACAAGCGCGTTTTGTACCAAGTGGTTTATATCTGCTAGATGAACCCGAAGCGGCTTTGTCACCAACTCGCCAATTGACTTTTATCTCTGCACTCAAACAAATGATTGAACAAGAATCTCAATTTATTATTGCAACTCACTCTCCAATCATTCTTGCTTTTCCAAATGCACAAATTTTACAATTCAAAGATGGTGAAATAAAAGAAGTAAAATATAATCAATTAGAACATGTAAATTTAACCAGAGACTTTTTATCTAATCCTGAAAATTATTTACGCCACTTATAAAAATTACCAATTACTATTCACCATGACCCAACTCAAACCCGCCCGAATCCTCGCCATCGAATCTTCATGTGATGAAACTGCTTGTGCCATCATCGAAAATGGACGTGCCTTGCTTTCATCTGTTGTTGCTTCTTAAATGGAAATCCATGCTCGTTATGGC
>ERZ761602.6286-NODE-6286-length-13415-cov-10.352395_pt1 | contig 13415 bp, 7 predicted proteins | sample MGYA00512165_ERZ761602 | MGnify/ENA primary metagenome ERZ761602 (study PRJEB28899, sample SAMN02445085) | bioreactor sludge metagenome | biome: EBPR sludge; isolation source: Thorneside wastewater treatment plant | place: Australia: Brisbane, Thorneside...
GGAGGCGCGCCGTGACCGACCTGCAACGTTTCGACATCCCGCGCTTCCTCGCCGTGCTGCCGCTGTTCAGCGACATCGGGCCCGAGGAGCGCGAACGGCTCGCGCAGGGCTGCCGCCTGACACGCTACGAGCGCGGCCAGCACGTGCTGCGCATGGGCGAGGCCTGCGACTCGTTCCACGTGGTGGTCTCCGGCCAGGTCAAGCTGTTCGTGCTCTCCCCGTCGGGGCAGGAGAAGGTCATCGAGCTGATCGGACCGGGCGGCAGCTTCGCCGAGGCGCTGGTCTTCCTCGGCAAGCCTTGCATGGTCAACGCGCAGGCTCTGGTCGATTCGCTGGTGCTGTCGGTGCGCCGCGACGCGGTGATGGACGAATTGCAGCGTGACTACCGCTTCGCGCTGCGCATGCTCGCCGGCCTGTCGCGGCGGCTGCACGGGCTGGTGCAGGACGTGCAGGCCTACGCGCTGCAGAACGGTGTGCAGCGGGTGATCGGCTACCTGCTGCGCGACCAGCAGGGCGCGGAGGGCGAGGACAGCAAGCCGCTGACCGTCTCGCTGCCGGTCAGCAAGGCCACGGTCGCCTCGCGACTGTCGCTGACACCGGAGTACTTCTCCCGCGTCCTGCGCGAACTCGAGGACGCCGGGTTGATCGAGGTCGACAAGCGCGACATCCACATCCGCGATGTCAGGCGCCTGGCGGCCTACGAGGGCCGGGCCGGCTGAGGGCTCGAGGCGCGGCCTCGTGTCGCGGCGGCTTGACGGACGTCAAGGCTGCTGCAGTTCGGCGCATGGCGAGCGCTCGGCCGGAAGCAGATCAAGGCCGCGGCCCCGGGTCGCCGCGATCCTGCTCGAACGCCACGCGATCCGAACCCGTCCTCGCCCGGAGCCCACGATGTGCCAGCCGCCGCCCGACTCATCTCCGCTGCCCGCTGCCCCGCGCCGGCCACGCCGGGTGCCGGCCGACGCGGTCCGACGTCGCAGGCGCAGGCTCGCCGCCACGATGCTGCTGCTCGCCGGCACGGCGGCCGCCGCGCAGCCCGACCTGCAGCAGACCGTCGTGGTGACCGCGTCACGCTGGGCCATCGCGCTGGCGCAGGCGCCGGCCTCGATGTCCGTGGTGCACCAGGCCGACATCCGCAACCGCGGCGCCGACAACCTCGTCGAGGCCGTGCGCGGCGAGACCGGCGTCACGCTGCAGGGCCGTTCGATCGGCGGGCGCAAGGTGCTGAGCCTGCGCGGCCTGGAGTCCAAGCACACGCTGTTCCTGGTCGACGGACGGCGCATCGGGGCCAGCGACGGCGTCATCGGGCACAGCGACTTCCAGTACGACTGGATCGCCGTCGAGGACATCGAGCGCATCGAGATCGTCCGCGGTCCGCTGTCGGTGCTCTACGGTAGCGAGGCGCTCGGCGGCGTCGTCAACGTCGTGACCCGCCAGGCGGGCGAAACCTGGCGCTACGGCGCGCTGCTCGAGGGTTCGCGGGCGCAGGGCGGCCGCGGCGGCGATGGCGAGCGGGCGACCTTGCGCGTCGACGGTCCGCTGGCCGGTGGCCTGGCGATGAAGGCCGGCATCGCGAAGACGAGCGTGCAGCCGCTCGCCTCGACGGCCGATCCGCGCATCGACGAACTCGAGGGCCGCGACAAGGAGGAGGGCTGGCTCTGGCTGGGCTGGCGCGGCCAGGGCGCCGATCGCCTCGACCTGGACATCCGCGGCAGCCGCGACCTGCGCGACGCCGACACGCGTGAACGCAGCGGCCGCCGGCGCTACCACCTGACGCTCAACGACATCGAGCGGCGCTTCGTCTCGCTGGGCTGGGAATCCGAGTGGACGCTCGCCGGGCTGCAGACGCCGCTGACCACGCAGCTGCGGGCCTATCGCGGCCATCTCGACATCGAGAACCGGCGCACCGGCGGTGTGGCGGTCAATCCCCCCCAGCGCATCGAGGACCAGGTGATCGAGGGCCAGGCGCGCGCCGGCCTGGGCGCGGCCGGCGCGTCGCCGCACGCGCTCACCGCCGGCTTCGAGCTGCGCAACGAGTCGCTGGCCGATCCCGGGCTGCCGGGCGGCCGCTCGATCGCGCGGCACCGGTCGCTGTACGTCCAGGACGAGTGGCGCGCGCTGCCCGCGCTGGCGCTGACCGCCGGCCTGCGGCACGATCGCCACGCGCTGTACGGCGCGCACTGGAGTCCGCGGCTGTACGCGGTGTGGCAGGTGTGGAGCGGGGTGACGGTCAAGGGCGGCTACAGCCACGGCTTCAAGGCACCGAACCTGAAGCAGATCGTGCCGGGCGGGCGCGCCGAAGGACCGAACCTCGTGCTCGGCAATCCGTCGCTGACCCCCGAGCGCAGTGACAGCGTCGAGCTCGGCGTGGGCTTCAGCCGCGGCGCGACGCAGCTGCAGCTCGTCGCCTACGAGCAGCGGGTGCGCGACCTGATCGAGGTCCGGCTGGTCAGCCCCGGCGTGGTGCCCGGGACCGGCACCTACACCTACGAGAACCTGCTGCGCGCGACGCTGCGCGGGCTGGAGGCCTCGGTCGCGCGGCCGCTGGGCGCGGGATTCGCCGCGACGCTGTCCTACGCCTACCTGGACGCCGCCAGCGGCACGGGCCAGCGGCTGGAGCGGCGGCCCCGGCACGCCGCGACGCTGCGCCTGGACTGGCGGCAGGGCCGCTGGCGCGCCGGCGTGAATGCCGAGTTCGCCGGCAACCAGGTGCTGCCGGCCGCGACGGCAGGCGCGCCGCCGGTGCGCGTGCCGGACCTGGCGCTGTTCGGCGCGCATGCCGCGGTCGCGCTGCCGCACGGGCTCGAGCTGTCGGCGGGCGTGAACAACCTGGGCAACCTGCGCCTGGCCGACGAGTCACCGCTGTTCACGCAGGTCGAGCCGCCGCGCACCTGGCGCGTGGCGCTGCGCGGCAGCTGGTAACGCTGCGGTCGCCGGCTGGCGTGACGCGCTTCGCCCTGAGCCAGGCACAGGCCCGTCCGCAGTGGACGGGCCTGTGTCCGGGCTGGCGTCGCGCGCGAGACGCGCTCCGCCCTGAGCCAGGCACAGGCCCGTCCGCAGTGGACGGGCCTGTGTCCGGGCTCAGTCCCACAGTGACCGCAGCCGGGCGCCGACGTCGATCGCCGCGGCCGCGCCGTGGGGCGGGTCGACGCCGCTGCCGCCGGGGGCAGGCCCAGGCGAGCAGCCGGGCGACGCGACGCGCTCGAGCAGCGCGGCCACCTGCGGCGTCACGAAGCGCGACAGGGGCGCGTACAGGTGCCGGTCACCGGCCGCCGGCTGCTGCGTCACGTGGAAGCGTTGCGGCGCGAGCAGCTGCAGCCGGTGCTGCGCGCGTGTCATCGCGACGTAGAGCAGACGGCGCTCCTCGTCGATCTGCACCGCGTCGCCGGTGGCCAGGTCCGACGGGATGCAGCCGTCGACGACGTTGAGCACGTAGACCGCCGACCACTCCTGACCCTTGGCCGAGTGGATCGTCGACAGGATCAGGTAGTCGTCGTCGCGGTGCGGTGCCTGCGCCTCGTCGCCGGTGGCCTCGGGCGGGTCCAGCGTCAGCTCGGCGAGGAAGGCCTCGCGCGAGCCGTAGCCCGCCGCGAGGCGCTGCAGCTGCTCGAGATCCCCGCGGCGCACCGCGGCGTCCCCGTGCAGCCGCTCGAGTTGCGGGGCGTACCAGCCCAGCGCCGGCTCCAGCGCCGCCGGCCAGGCGCCCTCGGCCTGCTGCATCGCGTGCAGGCAGCTCAGCAGCGCGTCCCAGGGCCCGGCAGCGGCCGCTGGCGGCCTGAAGCCGGCGATCGCGGCCTGCGCGTCGGCCGAGGTCTCGATCGCTTCGAGCAGACGGCGCGCGCTGGCCGCGCCGATCCCCGGCACGAGCTGCACGACGCGGAAGCCGGCCAGCCGGTGCCGCGGGTTCTGCTGCCAGCGCAGCAGCGACAGCAGGTCCTTGACGTGCGCGGCCTCGAGGAACTTCAGGCCGCCGAACTTCAGGTACGGGATGTCGCGGCGCATCAGCTCGAGCTCGAGCGCCGCGCTGTGGTGGCTGGTGCGGAACAGCACGGCCTGGCGCCGCAGCGCGATGCCCGCCTCGCGCTGCTCGAGGACCTGCCCGGCGACCCAGCGCGCCTGGTCCGCCTCGTCGGCCAGCGTGACGAGCTGCGGGCGCAGGCCGTCGCGCCGGTCGCTCCACAGGTTCTTCGCGTAGCGCTCGCCGGCCTGCGCGATGACCGCGTTGCACGCCTGCAGGATCGCGTCGGTCGAACGGAAGTTGCGCTGCAGCGTCAGCACCCGCGCCGGGGGCTCGAACGCGCGAGGGAAGTCGAGGATGTTGCGCAGCTCCGCGGCGCGAAAGCCGTAGATCGCCTGGGCGTCGTCGCCGACGACGGTGAGGCCGTGGCCGGCCGGCTTCAGGCCGAGCACGATCGCCGCCTGCAGGCGGTTGGTGTCCTGGTACTCGTCGACCAGCACGTGCTCGAAGCGCCTGCCGAGTTCGGCCGCCATTGCGGGATCCTGCAGCAGCTGCCACCAGGCGAGCAGCAGGTCGTCGTAGTCGAGGACCTGCTGGCGCTGCTTCTCGGCGGCATAGGCACGGAACAGCAGCTTCAGCTCGGCCTCCCAGCCGCTGCACCACGGGAAGTGCTGCACCAGCACCTCGGCCAGCGGGCAGCGGCTGTTGACGGCGCGCGAGTGGATGGCCAGGCAGGTGCCCTTCAGCGGAAAGCGCTTGTGGGCCTGGCCGAAGCCCAGCTCGTGGCGGACCCAGCCGATCAGGTCCTCGCTGTCGCCCCGGTCGGCGATCGTGAAGCCGGGCGCCAGCCCGATGCGCGGCGCAAGGTCGCGCAGCAGGTGCGCCGCCACGCCGTGGAAGGTGCCGGCCCACGGCAGCTGCGGCGCCGGCTGGGTGGAACGCAGCCCGAGCGCGCGGTGCAGCACGAGGCCGACGCGGCGCTGCAGCTCCTGCGCGGCACGGCGCGAAAAGCTCAGCAGCAGGATGCGCTGCGGGTCGGCGCCGTCGAGCACGAGCCGCGCGACGCGCGAACTCAGCGTCAGCGTCTTGCCCGAGCCGGCACCGGCGATCACCAGCAGCGGCGGCGCCCGTCCGCGCGCCCCGTCCTCGCGCCCGTCGAAGACGGCCGCACGCTGCTCGTCGCTGAGCGACACGAACAGGTCCGCGGCACGGGGCGCGGCGCGCGGGGGCAGGGGGGTGTCGAGCATCGGCGGGTGCGGGCGCGTGGTCTGCCGTCCACTATACTGGACGGGCATACAGCTGGCGATGGCGTCCTGGTGCCACCTCGCATCTCGGGTCGGTCGCCCGCAGGGCATCCGAGGCGCCACGGACGATGTCCGCCCGGAGCGTGGCAGGCCGATGCCTGCGCAGGGGTCGGCGAGACGAGGCGCGCCGAGAGGGCGGTGGCCCGCGGCCGCCGGCTGATGAAGGAGAGCGTCAGCGGGCCGTTCGCCCCGTCGGTCCGATCCCGGGGAGGTCGTCGAGCGAAGGGCGCTAACGAACAACGCAAGCGGCTAAGCGCCCTGAGGTCGACGCTCAGTAGCTCACCTTCGCGAACCGCGACCGCCGCGACGCCTCCAGCGCCTGGCCCAGCGTCTCGATGCCCCGGGCCTGCAGCAGCGGCACCATCTTCAGGAAGACCTCGGCGGTCACCATCGCGTCGCCGAGCGCCGTGTGGCGACCGAGGGTGGGGACGCCCAGCCGCTCGGCGATCGCCTCCAGGCTGTGAGACTCCTGCTGCGGATGCACCACGGCGCTGAGCAGCAGCGTGTCGAGCACCGGCTGCGTGAAGCGCACGCCGGTGGCCTGCTCCTTCAGCTGCAGGAAGCGCATGTCGAAGGCGGCGTTGTGCGCGACCAGCACCGTGTCCTGCGCGAAGCCGTGGAAGGCCGGCAGCACGGTCGCGATCGTCGGCTGGCCCTGCACCATGGCCGGTTCGATGCCGTGGATTGCGATGCCGGCGGCGGGAATCGGCCGCTGCGGATCCACCAGCTGCTCGAAGCAGTCCTGCCGCCTCAGCTTCGACGCGACGATGCGCGTCGCGCCGATCTGGATGATCTCGTCGCCGGCCGACGGCTCCAGCCCCGTCGTCTCGGTGTCGAAGACCGTGTAGCTCAGCTCGGCGAGCCGGCGCTCGGCCAGGTCTCGGGCATGGCTGTCGCCGGCGCGGAACAGGTCGAAGTCGTAGAACTCCGGCCGGCTCTCGCTGTGGACCACCAGGTGCGCGTCGAGCTGCTCGGGCGCCTCCGCGGCCAGCGGCAGCAGGAAGCGGAAGAACGCGGCCTGGCGCACGCGCTCGCGCTCGAACCAGAAGCCGCCGCCATGGCGCTCGACGACGTCGCGCACGGTCAGCGCGCTGGTCTCGGCTCCGACGCGGATCGGGTCGGTCTCCCAGCCGGTGACGGTCTCGGTGCTCATCGCCTGGCCGATCCAGATCAGGTCCAGCTGCGCGCGGCTGCCGGCCGGCTGCAGGCGCAACTGCACGAGCTTGATGCCGTACTCGTCGACGAGCCGCCCGGCCAGGTAGGCCAGCGCCTGGATCAGCGAGAAGCTGTCGACCTTCAGCCACAGAGAGGCATCGACCTCGTCGGTGCCGCTGCGGCAACCGACGCTCGTCGCTATGCGGCGCAGCGCCGCGGCGACGAGGTCGGCGCCGAGCATGTCCTCCAGCGGCCAGCGCGTCTTGACCGTCTGCGTCGTGTGGTTGGCCAGCTCGGTGATGCGGCGCGCCATCGCCGCGGTCTCGTCGCGAACGACGGCCTGGAAACGCTCGCGCGTCGCGGCGTCGAGCTGCGGGTCCTCCAGCAGCTCGACGGCGACCTGCAGGTTGCCCAGCGACGCCCGGCTGCTCTCGGTCAGCGTGTGCAGCAGGCGGTCACGCCCGGATTCGTCGGCGAAGTCGCGGGTGATGTTGTCCAGCATCAGCACGAAGCCCGACAGCGGATGGTCCTCGCCGTCGACGGAGCGGACCGGCGTGAGCTGCACGCGCAGCAGCTGGCCGCCGGGCGTGCTGGTGACGAACTGCGCCGTCGGGTTCGCCGCACCGCGCTGCAGCCGCTGCTGCACGCTCTCCAGCGCGTGCGCGACGAGCTGCCGGTCGAAGACCGCGTAGATCGAGCGGCCCAGCGCGAGGGCCTCGGCGCCGCCAACCGCCGGTGCGGCGGCGAGCGCGCGGAACTGCAGCCGAGCGCGGGCATTGAACAGCAGCACGCGGCCGTCGAGGTTGCAGACGACGACGCTCTGCGTCAGCTCGGCCATCAGCGCGGCGAGCCGGCTGCGTTCCCGCTCAACCTCGCGGCTGGCCTCGCGCACGCGCTCGTCGATGTCTGCGCGCAGGGCACGTCGCTGCCCGAGCAACTCGTTGGCGGCGCGCGCCAGCGCCTGGCTGCCGCTGCCGCCCTCAGTCTCGAGCGGCTGCGCGACGTCGTCGTGCAGCCGCAGGCTCAGTTCCTCGGCCAGGCGCAGCGGCGCCGCGGCGTGGCGCTCCCACAGGCGCCTGGAGAGCGCGCCGAGCCCGACGGCGAGCAGGAACCACAGCATCGCGACCAGCGCCAGGCGCGGCTCGACCAGCGCGAGCAGCGATGCACGCTCGGCTGGCTCGGCCGTGGCCAGCAGCAACCCGCCTGCGCCGGCCAGCGCGAGCGCGAGGATCAGCCCCGGCGCCCCGGCGGCGACCAGTGCGGCGCGCCCGGCCGGCGTCATGCAAGCAGCTCGCGCACCTTCGCCGCGAGCTCCTTCGTCGAGAACGGCTTGGTCATGTAGGCATCGGCCCCGACGCCCAGGCCTTGCGCGAGGTCGGTGTCGCGACCCTTGGCAGTCAGCATCAGGATCTTCACGGGAGCCAGCGCCTCGTCGGCGCGCACCGCGGCGCAGACCTCGAACCCGGTCTTGCCCGGCATCATCACGTCCAGCAGCACGAGGTCGGGACGCTGTTCGCGGATCGCCGCCAGCGCCTCGATGCCGTCGCGCGCGACGCCGACCTGCCAGCCCTCGCGGCGGATCAGGTACTCCAGCGAGATCAGGATGTTCGGCTCGTCATCGGCGATCAGGACTCTCTTGCTCATCGGGGTGTCTCCTCGGAATGCGTGTCGCCGGCCGCAGTCTGCACGCCGGCGCGCGACGGTCCGGTCCACGGCAGGACGAAGCCGAAGCAGGCGCCCTGGCCCGGCGTCGAGCGCAGCCACATGCGCCCGCCGAAATGTTCGACGATCTGACGGCTGATCGGCAGGCCCAGCCCCGTGCCCTGCGGTCGGTTCGCCGCGCCGCCGCCCTGGCGGAACTTCTCGAAGACCAGCTGCTGCTGGGCAGCGGGCACGCCCGGGCCGTTGTCCTGCACCTCGACGACCGCGCCGTCGGGCTCGGCGCGCAGGCGCAGGTCGACACGTCCCGTCCCCCGCGGCACGAATTTCGCGGCATTGGACAGCAGGTTCAGCACGACCTGCGTCAGGCGGTCGGCGTCGGCGTGGATCGTCGGCAGCGCAGCGGGCAGGCTCAGCTCGACGAGCGCGCCGCGTTCGCGGAACAGCTCGGCGGTCGTCGTCACCGCCTGCTGCAGCAGCTCGCGCAGGTCGACGTCCGAATGGCGCCACTCGGCGTGGCCCGACTCGATCTTCGCCATGTCGAGCACCTGGTTGACCAGGCGGCTCAGGCGTTCGGTCTCGGCGACCACGAGGCCGAGGAACTGCTGCCGTTGCCCGGCGTCCATCTGTGGATCGTCGCGCATCAGCTCGGCCAGGGCGCGGATCGAGGTCAGCGGCGTGCGCAGCTCGTGCGTCACCGACGACATGAAGTCGTCCTTCAGCCGGTCCAGGCCCTTCAGCTGCTCGTTGACGTGGCGCAGCTCGCTGGCCTCCTCGACGATGCGCATCACGTCGTCGAGCTCCAGCTTCTCCTCCTGCACCACCGAGGCGACCATCACGCGCGCCGACGCGCTGCCGATCGCCCCGGCCAGCTGCGTCTCGGCGAACTGCACGAGCCGCGCATCGGCCGGGAGCGCCGCGATCTCGCGCAGGCCCTGTGCCATCGCGTGGCGCTGGAACACCGCGCGTGCGCGCTCGGCGCCGAGGAACCGCCCGACCAGCGCCTGCAGGTCGGCCACTTGCGCGGTGCCGCGCCAGAAGACGCGCGCGGTGACGTCGCACTCGAAGATGTCGACGAACAGCAGCGCCTGGCTGGCTTCGCGTGCACCCGGGGCGCGCCACAGCGAGACGGCGACGTAGAGGCCGGCATTGGCCAGCAGGCTCCAGAACAGCGCATGCGTCAACGGGTCCAGGCCGCTCAGCCCGAACAGCTGCTCGGGCCGCAGCCAGCCGATGCCGGCGGGCCCGTGGACGACGAAGTCCGTCGGCAGCCATCCCGACTTGGCGATCGACGGCAGCATCAGCGTCCAGGTCCACAGCAGCGCACCCGCGGCAAGCCCGGCCAGCGCGCCGTTGCGCGTCCCGCCCTTCCAGTAGATGCCGCCCAGCAGCGCGGGCGCGAACTGCGCGACCGCCGCGAAGCTGATCAGCCCGATGCTGACCAGCGCATAGGCCTCGCCCGCGACGCGGTAGTAGACGTAGCCCAGCAGCAGCAGCACGGCGATCACCGCGCGGCGGATCGCCAGCAGCGTGCGCGTGTAGTCGCGAGCCGGCGCATCCCGCTCGCGGCGCAGCAGCAGTGGCAGCACGAGATCGTTGGAGACCATCGTCGACACCGCGATGGCCTCGACGATGACCATGCCGGTGGCTGCCGACAAGCCGCCGACGAAGGCCACCAGCGCGAGCCACTCGGCACCCGCGGCCAGCGGCAGCGACAGCACGAAGACCTCCGGATCGGCCTGGCCGACGCCGAAGTGCAGCAGCCCGCCGAGTGCGATCGGCAGCACGAACAGGTTGATCACCAGCAGGTAGGCCGGGAAGGCCCACGCCGCGCGCCTGACGTGGCCCTCGTCGACGTTCTCGACGACCATCACCTGGAACTGCCGGGGCAGCAGGAAGACCGACAGCATCGCCAGCAGCAGCAGCGCGAACCACTGCTCGCCGGCGAAGTCGGGGTCGATGCGCAGCAGCCGCTCGATCTCGGGCACCGCGCGGGCGCGCTCGAACAGCGCCGTCGGGCCGTCGAACAGCGTCCAGGTCACGAAGACGCCCACGGCCAGGAAGGCCAGCAGCTTGACCACCGACTCCGCGGCGATCGCCGCGACCATGCCCTCGTGGCGTTCGGCGGTGTCGAGGTGCCGCGTGCCGAAGGCGATCGTGAAGGCGGCCAGCGCCAGCGCGACGTGCAGCGTGCCGTCGCCGAACCAGCCGAGGGCGTGACGCATGTCGGCTCCGGTCAGCACGTTGAAGCCGCTGGCCACGGCTTTCAGCTGCAGCGCGACGTAGGGCACGACGCCGACCAGCGCGATCACCGTGACCCCGCCGGCGAGCAGCCGGCTCTTGCCGTAGCGGCTGGCGATGAAGTCGGCGATCGAGGTGATGCGGTAGGCCCGCGCGATGCGGATCATCTTGCGCAGCACCAGCCACGCGAGCACCATGCCCAGCGTCGGACCGAGGTAGATCGGCAGGAATCCGTAGCCCGATGCCGCGGCACGCCCGATGCTGCCGAAGTAGGTCCAGGCCGTGCAGTAGACGCCCATCGACAGCGCGTAGATCCACGCGTTGCCGATGACCGAGCGTCCCTGCTCGGCGCGCCGGTCGGCCCACCAGGCCACTGCGAACAGCATCGCGAGGTAGGCGAACGAGGCGCCGATGACCAGCGGTGCGGGCAGCACGGTCAGCAGCCCTTGCCCGCGCCCGCGGCTGCCGCCACGACGCAGGCCGTCGCGTCGCGGGCCGGCCGGGCGACTTCAGTCATCGCCGCGTTCCATCAGCCAGGCCAGCACCGCGATCAGCAGCGCCCAGGCGACGAACAGCCGCGTCGCGTCGCCGATCCACAGCCGCAGCAGCGGCATGTCGAAGAGCAGCCAGCCGGCCACGAAGAGTGCCAGCAGCCGGTGCGCACCGAGTCCTCGTGTCATGAACTGTCTCCCGGTGTCCGTGGACCGTCTGCGCGCCGCTACAGCGAGTCGAACCTGAAGTGCTGGCGCAGGAAGAGCCTGAACCGCCTGACGATGGCCAGCGAGTCGCGCAACGGCTCGCGCTCCAGCGCGCCGAGCTCCGACGGCCGCACCTCGTTGCCCGGCTGCGCACCGCCGGCGCGCTGCCGCAACTGGTGCGACAGGCGCAGTCCCATCAGGAAGTGCAGCGCGTCGACGAGGTCGCGCGCCAGTGCGGCATCGATGCGCTGCAGGGCCACAAGCCGCTCCAGGCGCGCCGCCGTGCCGGCTTCGCGCACGCCGTACTGCAGCGACAGCGCGCGCACGCCGTGCACGATCGGGAACGTGCCGAGCTTCTTCAGGTCCAGCGGCTGCTCGTCGCGCCGCGCCGTCAGCCGGGTGAACCAGTTGCCGGGTTCGTGGAACTGGTCGGCTGCCGCGGCGAAGCGGGCCAGGTAGGGGTCCTGCCCGCCGGCGATGCGGTCGAGGTGGTCGCGGGCCTCGGCCAGCAGCGCTCGGTCGCCGGCCACCGCGGCGGCGTCGAAGAAGATGGCCAGGTTCATGGGGCCGTCGGGGTCGGGCCCGCCGCCGCGTCCGTATAGCCAGCCGCGGATCGTCTCCTTGAACGAGCTCACCGGCTGGCACCACAGCGGGTTGGTCAACATGATGTGGCCAGGGCAGGGTGGGTAGCCGAAGGCGGCGAGCGCGTCGTGGAAGCGCTGAGTGATGGCCTCCAGCCCGTCGACCTGCACGCCGTCGCGCAGCAGCAGCGCGTTGTCCTGGTCGGTCTTCAGGATCTGCTCGCCGCGACCCTCGCTGCCCATCACCAGCAGGCAGCTGGAGGCGACCAGTTCCGGCGGCGCGATCAGCCCCCAGGCGCGGGCGAACAGGCGCGTGTTGAGCTCGCTGACCAGCCGCGTGATGCGTTCGATGCGGATGCCGCTGCCGTGCAGCAGCTCGACCATGTGGTCGACGCGCCGTGCCGCGGCCTGCAGCTCGTCGATGCTCGTCGCCTCGTCGATCTGCAGCGCGACGATGTGCGAGTGGTTGGCGACGAAGCTCACCAGGTCGAGCTGGTTCAGCACGCCCAGCACCTGGTCGCCGTCGCGCACCAGCAGGCGGTGCACGCGGTGGCGCACCATCAGCCACAGTGCCTCGAAGACCTCGGCGTCGGCCTCGATCTCGACGATGTCGAAGTGCGCCACCGCGCGCACCGGCAGCACGGCCGGCGGGATGTCGCCGGCCAGCGCGTCGCGCAGGTCGGTCGTCGTGAACATCCCCAGGCGTTCGGCGCCGGCGCTGCGGTCGCGCACCAGCGCGTGCGTCGAGCCGCGTTCCTTCAGCTGGCGGCACACCTCGACGAGGTCGAGCTCGCCGTCGACGTAGAACGGCTTGCGCACGTAGGCGTCGCGAATGCGCGCGGTGACCAGGGAGAGCATCTCGCGCTGGGGCTCGGCGTTGGGCAGCGTCATCGGTGGCGCGAGCGGGACGGGAAAGGAAAAGAAAAGGGGCCGCGGCCAGTGTGCCTGCGGCCCCCGGGACGGGAGATTGACGCCGATCAGTGGCCGCTGGCGGCCGCGGCACCGATGCCGGTCTCGGAGCGGACCTGCTGGGCCAGGAAGCCCGCCTTGTCCTCCGCGCCGCGCTGGCTGCTGTCCAGCAGCGAGAACAGCCAGATGCCGACGAAGCCGATGGTCATCGAGAACAGCGCCGGGCTGGTGTACGGGAACCAGGCCGAGCCCTTCGGGTTGCCGAGCGTGGCTTCCCAGACCGCCGGCGAGACCACCGTCAGCGCGACCGAGCTGATCAGGCCGAGGAAGCCGCCGATCACCGCGCCGCGGGTCGTGCAGCCCTTCCAGAGCACGCTCATCAGCAGCACCGGGAAGTTCGCCGATGCAGCGATCGCGAAGGCCAGCGAGACCATGAAGGCGATGTTCTGCTTCTCGAAGGCGATGCCCAGCGCGACCGCGACGATGCCCAGCACCACCGTCGTGATGCGCGAGACGCGCAGCTCGCTGGCGCTGTCGGCCTTGCCGCCCTTGAGGACCGTCGCGTACAGGTCGTGCGAGACGGCCGAGGCACCGGACAGCGTCAGGCCCGCGACCACCGCCAGGATCGTCGCGAAGGCGACCGCCGAGATGAAGCCGAGGAAGACGTTGCCGCCGACCGCGTTGGCCAGGTGCACCGCGGCCATGTTGGCGCCGCCGAGCAGCGCACCCTTGCCGTCGAGGAACGACGGATTGGTGAGCACGAAGACGATGGCGCCGAAGCCGATGATGAAGGTGAGGATGTAGAAGTAGCCGATCCAGGTGGTGGCCCACAGCACCGACTTGCGCGCCTCCTTGGCATTGGGCACGGTGAAGAAGCGCATCAGGATGTGCGGCAGGCCGGCGGTGCCGAACA